>Ga0255355_1000307_pt1 | contig 31590 bp, 24 predicted proteins | sample HBST75metaG_FD_189943 | JGI IMG/M metagenome (GOLD analysis project Ga0255355, IMG submission 189943) | Peat soil microbial communities from Stordalen Mire, Sweden - H.B.S.T75 | ecosystem: Environmental > Terrestrial > Soil > Wetlands > Peat | place: Sweden: Norrbotten County, Stordalen Mire...
CTGGGCCGATCAACTGAGAATCCCGAGACTCTGTTGACCTCAACTTCTCGAACCGCCGGATGCGGACCCGCTTGTCCGGTGGTGTGGCAGGGGAGAGCAGGTGACTGCTCCCCCTATGCCGATCGTCTGCGCATAGATTGGCGCAGCGGTTTTGGTTTCGCTGGCCTGTTGACTTGCTGACTTGCTGACTCGCTGGCTTGCTCGTTATAGAGATTCCACCATTGCCGTACCCCGGACCCGCCACAGCAACAATCCGCCCGTGTCAGTTTCCCAGGGCGCGCATCTCACCCGCCCTAGCTCCGGAATGGGAAGGAAGTCGATGACGATATCCCTTGCGTAGAATTAAGCTCCCTCAGCGCATGATGTCTTTAGAAGGCTTTTTGGTGTCGATTTCGAGCAAAAAACCGTACCGCCAAATACCCACCCCCCTATGTTTTTTCACCTCTTTTCTAAAGGAAAAACTCAAGTAAGTATAAAAGAATGAACACTATAAGAAATTTAACAGTTAACCGATCAGTAACAGAAACCCCTCGTTTTTGACCCTCTTTTAGCCGTTTTCGAGCCGTTATTGGCCCAAAAAGCCCAAAATCGAGTCCGAAAAGCTGTATTCGGGCAGAACTCCGCACTCCGCGGCCATGCGGAAGAAGCCGCGCATGCCTTCCAGACATTCTTCGTCGAGGACGTAGTGAATGTTGGCGGTCAGGTAAGTGCGGATGGTCTGCTCGGAGATGGGAAGCTTGCCGGACCACTCGGCGGCCAGCCTCTCGATGTTCTGGAGGCCGTGGTCGCGGGAGCGAACGAAGTCATCAGCGATACGCTCGTCCAAAGGCCCGCTGCCGGAAACGCCCCAGACGGCAGAGACGAAGGGAAGGCCGGTTTGGGTGCGCCACTCCTCGGCCAGGTCGTGATAGACCAGCTCTTCGCCGGTGCGCTCGAATCGGTTGGCGCGCTCTTCCAGGGCCAGCAGAGCCGGATCGCCTATGAGAATGGCGGCGTCGGCGCGGTCCAGCATGGAGTCGAGATCGGCGGCCATGGGCAGGAACGGAACCTGCGGATTGCCCCACTTGTGGAAGAGGATGCGGGAGTAGGCGACGGTGGTGCGGCTGGCCGTGTCGGCGGCCACCGAGCGCAGGGCGCTGAGCGGTTGATCGGCGCGACGCACCAGAAGCAGGGAGCGCACACGGCCCTTGGAGGCGATGGTGCAGCAGGGCAGGATGCGCAGGCCGGGCGTGGTGGCCAGCGCTGCAATGGGGATCAGCCCGATGTCGGCCGTGCCTTTGGCGAGCCGGTCGGCACACTCGGCGGGGAGCATCCAGTCGATCTGGTAGCGCTCAGCGAGCGCGGCGTTCAGCGGGGGGTGTTCAAAGTCCCACATCAGCGGAGCGGGGTTGAGGAAACGGATGGCAGCGATGCGTACACGGGGATAAGATGTCGAACTCACGCTTTCTTAGAGTACCAATCGGGGGCGAAGGATTCTGGGGCGTATCTGCGGTGACACTAGGAGCGTATTGACTTCTGCCAAGGACGGAGGTAACTTGGGCGCAATTACCGCAGAGTATGGGTTTGGTTTCCTATGAGGAAAACCCTTCTGTGCAATTTTCGGACATAGGCGTGAAGCGATGAGCACATTGCCCCGAGATGTGGAGATTTCGGCCGTTCCTCGCCTGGAGGAGGAGCGTCTGGCTTGGCTGGCGCTGTCCCTGGCGCCGGGACTGGGACCGAAGCGGATTCTGGATGCAGTGAAAGAGCTGGAAGCGGCGAGCCAGATTTTTACGCTGCGGCTCACCGAACTGGAAGGGTTGCGGCTGCCGGCCCAGGCGGCGCAGTTCATCTTCGACGGCAAGGCACGGCAGGCGGCTCAGGAAGAATGGGCGCGGGTGGCGGCGCAAGGGGCGACGATTTTGACGTATGGCTGTGCGGATTATCCGGAGCGGCTGAAGGAGATCTACGATCCGCCTCCGGTGTTGTGGGTACGGGGCTCTGTGGGGCTGCTTGCGCGGCCGGCCATCGCGATTGTGGGCACGCGGCACCCGTCTCCGTACGGTTCGGGGATGGGGGAGATGCTGGCGCGGGACCTGGCAGTGCGGCGGCTGTTGGTGGTGAGCGGGATGGCCAGGGGGATCGACACCTGCGCCCACAAGGGAGCGCTGGCGGCGCGGATGCCGACCGTGGCCGTATGGGGCACCGGCATCGACGTGGTCTATCCAAAAGAAAACAAGAAGCTTGCGGAAGATATTCTGGCCACGGGCGGGACCATCGTGAGCGAGATGCCGATGGGAGCCTTTCCAGCGCCGCAGAATTTTCCCCGGCGCAACCGGATTTTGAGCGGACTGAGCGTGGCGGTGCTGGTGGTGGAGGCGGCGGAGAACTCGGGAACGCGAGTCACCGCCCGCTGCGCCGCCGAGCAGAACCGCGATCTCTTTGCGGTTCCCGGCAACGTGACCAACAAGGGGTCGTGGACGCCCAATACGTTGATTAAACAGGGGGCGAAGCTGGTGGCGACCTGGGAGGATGTGTGGGAAGAGCTGCCTTCGCAGGTGCGTCTGGAATTGGATGCCGAAGCGCCCGCTGCATCCAAATCGGAGACCACCGCATCTCTATTGCCGGATCCAGTGCTGCGTCCGGAGGAGGCGATGGTCCTGGAGGTTCTACGCACCGATGAGAGTCTGCAGATCGACGAGATTCTCGATTTGCTGGAGACGCAACTGACCTCGTCCGAGGTGTTTACGGCAATTTTTGAGCTGGAAATCACGGGCCGGATACGAAGCTTGCCGGGCAAGAATTATGTGCGCACCATGTAAGCGGACAGTAGACCACCGGTTTCGCCGACCCGCGGAGGATGAAACTGGCTCCTTACAATTTGTTTTGTTGAGCTTGCATCCTTCTTTCTTCATGACGAACGCCTCTGTATGTCAGCCTGTCCGATATTTTTCGGCGAGTTGATCCCTGGGTGAACGTCTCCAACTGAGGTTTGCGGTTCCACTTGCCGCGATAAAACTGCGTCAAGGATGAGACGCCCGACAATCTTTTTGTTGGACTGGAGCGAAATCTTCCGTGCATTGGCCTTCTTGGTGCACAAATAGATGAAGTTACGCCGCAATTGCGTCGCGTTTTTCCCCGCACGGGAATGGGACGCCCGGCGAAGAAAAATCAGCTGCGAGTGGAAACGAAGCGGTGTTCCGTGGTAGCGTCCAATCTTTGCGGGTGCTTTTTTCCCGGATGGGGAAAGCGGCGAAGAGCGCGGGCAGAATTCAGCCTGCATCCAAAAACAACGAATGGCCCGCGTCCGAGTCCAACAGCTCGGACAGCGTAGAGTGAAATTGGTAATAAGGATGGCAATGAACAGATCACTGGTAATCGTCGAGTCGCCCGCCAAGGCGAAGACGATCGAGAAGTATTTAGGCAAAGGGTTCGAAGTCCTGGCGTCGGTCGGGCACATCATGGACCTGCCCAAGAAGGAAATCGGCGTGGAACTGGAGAATCGGACCTTTGAGCCGACGCTGGTGGTCACTCCGGACAAAGAGAAAGTTGTGGCGCAGTTGAAACGGGCAGCCGCCAAGGCGGACGAAATCTTTCTGGCGCCCGATCCTGACCGCGAGGGCGAGGCGATTGCCTACCATCTGGCGCTGCAACTTGGGACCAGCGCCAAGGAAAGAAAAAAGATCCGCCGCGTGACCTTCAACGAGATTACGAAGAAGGCCGTGCAGGAGGCGTTCAAGCATGCGCGGGACGTGGATCAGAATCTGGTGAACGCGCAGCAGACCCGGCGGGTGCTGGACCGGTTGGTGGGCTACCAGATTTCACCGTTGTTGTGGGACAAAGTGCGGCGTGGACTGTCGGCCGGCCGCGTGCAGACGGTGGCGGTGCGCCTGATCGTGGAGCGGGAACGGGAAATCGGCGCGTTCCATCCGATCGAGTACTGGACGCTGCACGCGATGCTGCATCCGGAGATGCAGGCGGCGAGGACGCTCAAGGCGCGATTCGTGGGGATCGATGGCGAGCCGGCGCGGGTAGCGAATGGCAAGGACAAGGACGGCAAGGAGCAGTTCATCGGCAATGCGGTAGCGGGCGAGAAGTCGATGAAGGAGGTATTGGCGGCCCTGGAAAAGGCGAAGTGGTCGCTGGCCTCTGTACAGGCGCGCGAACAGCAGCGCAGGCCTTTGCCGCCGTTCATCACCAGCCAGTTGCAGCGGGATGCCTCGAACAAGCTGGGCTTCAACGTGCGCCGCACCATGGGCGTGGCGCAGCGGCTTTATGAAGGCGTGGACTTGGGGCCCGAAGGCACCACGGGCCTGATCACCTACATGCGTACCGATTCGCCGCGGGTTTCGCCGGAGGCGGTCGAGGGGGCGCGAGAGTGGGTCACCAAGCAGTTGGGAGCGCAGTATCTGCCCGCGACGCCGAATGTGTATAAGGGCAAGAAGGCCGCGCAGGACGCGCATGAAGCGATCCGTCCAACCGACGCATCGCGGACGCCGGAGTCGATTGCGCGCCACCTGACCGAGGAGCAACTGAAGCTCTACCGGCTGATCTGGCAGCGTTTTGTGGCTTCGCAGATGTCGGCGGCGGTCTTTGATGTGACCACGGCCAAGATAGCAGCGGTCTCACAAAAGACGGGGAAGACCTACGACTTCCGCGCATCGGGTTCGGTGCTGCGTTTCGAAGGATTCCTGAAGGTCTACGAGGTCCTCGAGGAGAAAAAGGACGAGGAAGACGAGTCGTCCAACAAGCTGCCCAGCCTGGACGGGGTGAAGAAGCTGGAGCTGGAGAAGCTGGAGGACGAGCAGCACTTTACCGAGCCGCCACCGCGCTACAACGAAGCATCTCTGGTGAAGGAACTGGAGGAACGGGGCATCGGACGGCCCTCGACCTACGCTTCCATTATCTCGACGATCCAGGACCGCGAGTACGTGGTGAAGCATGGAGGATCGCGCGGGCGCTTCTATCCCACCGAGATTGGCGTTGTGGTTTGCGACCTGCTGGTGAAGAATTTCCCGTATATTTTCGACACCAAGTACACGGCGCGCCTCGAAGAAGAACTGGATGACATCGAGGAGGGCAAGGAGCGCTGGACCGACCTGCTGAATGGCTTCTACGGCCACTTTGAGGAAGAGCTCAAGGACGCCGGCACCAAGATGGAAGACATCAAGCGGATGGAGCAGGTGACGGATGAAAAGTGCGACCTGTGCGGGTCGCCTCTGCTTTTGAAGTGGGGCAAATTCGGCAGCTTCTTTGCCTGTTCGGCCTACAACAAGAAAGACCCATCGAGCTGCACGTTCACCAAGGAGAATACTGCCGCCAAGCCGGATATGAATACGCCGGAAGCGCAGGAAGCCGGCGATACGGAGGAGTACTGCGAGAATTGCGGCCGGGTGATGGTGCTCAGGCGCGGTCCGTTCGGCATGTTCATGTCGTGTCCCGGGTACAACGAGGATCCGCCCTGCAAGACCTTCCGTAAGCTGAGCCAGAAGCAGCAGCAGAAGCAGGCAACGCCGGTGCCGACGGGCGAAGACTGTCCGCAATGCGGCAAGCCGCTGGTGCTGCGGCAGGGAGCCTACGGGGAGTTTGTCTCCTGCTCCGGTTACCCGAAGTGCAAGTACGTGAAGCAGAACCTGATCGAAGGGCTGAAGTGCCCCAAGTGCGGGCAGGGCGATCTGGCCGAGCGCAAGGCGCGCCGGGGGAATATCTTCTGGGGTTGCACCAACTATCCCAAGTGCGATTTCACGTCGAACTACAAGCCGGTAGCGAAGAAGTGTCCCGAGTGCAAGAGTCCCTATCTTGTTGAGAAGACGCTGAAGGACGGCATCTACCTGGAATGTCCCAACAAGAAGAAGGGTGCGGAGGAAGTGACCGCACCAAAGAAACGGGCGAAGAAGGGAAGTGCGCCGGCGGAGACGGCTACGGTGGTTTGCAGCTACTCCAAGCGGATCGGGAACGCGCCGCCACCGCCCACGGCTGAGACGCATGGGCCAGTGGTGGAGAAGAAGGGCGGCAAGAAGGAGTTGCAGCCGGCGTAGAAACCTGCGCATGCGGGTGCGGCGGCGGGCTCCGGAAGTGGATCTGCGGAACTGTTGCGGTTGCGGGAGTGGGACGTGCGTCGGCAACTTCGCGCTGAATCCGTTAGTATGAGGCAGCGGAGAAACCTCTCATGGAACGTATGCTCGCAACGCCTGCCGATGCCGAAATCATTCTTAGACTCTATGAATTGCGTACGGAAACCGTGATGCGCGAGGCGCGTGCCTGGATCACGGGCGAGTTCTGGCCGGCCACCGCCGAGGAATTCTTCGCGGTGGCCTCGAATCCTGGCGATCCGCATAATGCCTGGCTGCGCCAGGTGCTCACCTACTGGGAGATGGCGGCGGCCATGGTCCTGCATGGCGCGGTCTCCGCAGAGCTTTTTGTGGATTGCAATGGAGAAGGTTTTTTTCTGTTGGCCAAGTTTGCGCCCATCCTGGAAGAAATCCGGGAGAAGAATCCGGGTTTTCTGATGAAGACCTCCGAGTTGATCAACCGTTTCTCGGCAGCGTCGCAGCGCTACGAGGGAATGCTGAAGAGCGTCGAAGCCCGGCGGGACAGCCTTGTAGGCCGGCAGGAAGCGCACGGGCAATACTTTTATCCGCCGAAAGCCTGAGTCGAAAAATCTTGTCGAAAACCCGGCCACGGGAGCATGATGGAAGCTGAACGAGATTTCCCATTCCCCAGGAGGTTTTCGTGAAGCGTACCTTGGCATTGCTGGTAGCTCTCTTTGGCCTGACCGCAGCGGCGGCCGGCGCCGCCGATTCAACCAAGATCAATGGATGGATCTCCGACTCGATGTGTGGCGCCAAGCACACCGGCTCGGGTGCGGACTGCGTAAAGAAATGCATAAAGGGCGGCATGGCCCCGGTCTTCGTGGACGAAGCGAAGAAGGCCGTCTGGACCATCGACAACCCTGACGCCGTGAAGGACTTTTACGGCGACCACGTGACTGTGACAGCGACTGCCGACACGGACAAGAAGAGCGTCCACATCGACGCGATCGCGAAAGCGGAATAGCGCGGTCGTGCGTTTGACGCTTGCAGTAGGATTGACCATATTCCGATTTTTTGTGGCGTGGCCAGTCCTGCGCAAGCGAAAACGCGGCACTTACTCCCAGGTGACCACGCTGCCGACCGCCTGATCGATCCTCTCAAGCACGTCGACAGGCAGTTCAATTCCTACCGCACGGACATTGTCGGCAATCTGCTCGGGCCGGGATGCTCCGATGATCGCAGAAGCTATCTCGGGCCTTCGCAAGACCCAGGCCAGGGCCATTTGCGCCATGGTCAGCCCTAGTTCCGCAGCAATCGGCTTCAATTGCGCGACCGCATCGAGAAGATAGTCCGAGCGGTAGTGCCGACCTGCCGTCTCCATGAAGAGATTCATCTCCTGGCTTGCGGCGCGACTGCCTGGCGGCGGCGGCTGTCCTGGTGCATATTTGCCGGTCAGAACGCCATGAGCCAGGGGCGAAAAGGCGAGATTCCCGAGGCCGTGCTTTTGGCAGGCGGGAAAGACCTTTGTTTCGGGTTTCCGCCAGAGCATGGAGTACTGCGGCTGGCTGGAGGAGAATGCGGCCAGGCCGTTGGCCTCCGAGATTGCCGCGGCCGCTTCGATCTGCTCCCCGGTCCACTCACTAAAGCCGATGGCGCGCACTTTGCCTGATTTCACCGCCCGGTCCAGGGCGCCAAGAGTCTCTTCGAGCGGCGTCTCCTTGTCGAAGCGATGGCATTGATAAAGGTCGATGAAGTCTGTCTCCAGCCTCTGGAGGGAACGGTCCAGTTGCATCTGGATCTGCGCCGCGGAAAGGCCCTTGCCGGGCTCGTCGCCCACTGGAAAATAGAGCTTGGTGGCAATCAGGCAGCGGTCGCGGGGAAACGCCTTGAGCGCCTCTCCCAGAACCCGTTCCGCCTCGCCCGCACCGTACTGGTTGGCGGTATCGAAAAGCGTAATTCCGTGCTCCACTGCCGCATGAATGCAGTGGATCGCCTGCTCCCGTCCCACTCCCCCGGCCACCGTCAGCCAGGTTCCAAAACTCAGCTCCGAAATCTCCAGCGGCCCATTTCCAAGGCGGCGCTTGCGCATTTGAATCTCCTTCCAACCCATTGTTGCAAACGGGGGCGCGAAGAGAGATGGAGTTGGCAGTTGCGGGGTGGATTTCGCAGCGGACAAAGCTGCGAACTGGCACCGGGGGCAGCCAGCGCCCTACAATCATCTCTTGCTCCCGGAAGCCCAACGCGATCGTCTCGGCGTGATTCTGGTTCGTCCGCGCAACCCCCTCAACATGGGGGCTGCCGCCCGCGCCATGGCGAACTTCGGCTTAGAGCATTTGGCAGTGGTCGCGCCTTACGCGCCCCACTGGCGGGAGGCGCGCTCGGCGGTTGGAGCGCCGGAGCTGCTTCAGAACGCAAGGGAGACAGCGTCTCTGGCGGAGGCTGTGGCCGATTGCACGCTGGTGGTGGGCACGGGAACACTCACCTACCGCAAGGCCGAGCAGCAGGTCGTTCAGCTCCCTGCGCTTGCTCCGCTGGTTCAACGCGAACTGGCCCAGGGCGGGCGCATCGCGGTGGTCTTCGGGCCGGAAAACCACGGGCTATCCCGCGACGACCTGGCGTACTGCCACGCGCTGGTCGAAATCCCGACCGATGTGCGCCAGCCCTCCATGAACCTGGGGCAGGCGGTTGCTGTCTGCCTATACGAACTGTCATCGCGCGCGTTTTCTGCGGTGGAAGAGTTGCCCGCGCCGCATGCGGCCGCAGAGGGCTCCGAGCCCCCGACCTTCCGACCACCCGGTCCGGCAGTTCCATCCGGTGCGCTCGAGCTGCTGTCAGGGCTGATCGAAGAGACGATGAGTGCGGCGGGCTACTCTCCGCGTTCGATGCAAGCTGCCAACCGTCATGACCTTCGCCTTCTGGTGCGCCGCCTGGGGCTGAATCCGGCCGACACGCGCCGCGCCCTTGGGCTCTTCCGCCGCATTCTCTGGCGCCTCAAGCGGCCCTCGGGGCGCAGGGATGAATCCGCATAGCGCAGAGGCGCTTTTTCCTTCCTTTTGCACCGCGCGAATGAAATCCTGTTAGAGTGTCGCTCAAAGGTCCTTCCTGATGTCGATATCCTTGTTTCGATTCCGCCGCTGTTGTTGTGCCCTGGCACCGGTCCGATCTGGCGCTCTGACCGGCTTCACAGCAATCCTGCTGACGGTGGGTTACGCCGCCTCGGCGCAACAGTCCCCCGACCCCGCGCAGATGGTTCAGCCGGAGGCGCGTCCACCGGCACAGGTTCTGCAGCCGACCGCTCCGCAAGCGTCCGCGCCGGGCGAGCCAGAGACTACGCAGGCAGCCGGCATCACGGAAGAAGAACTGAAACAGATGCTGGTGGGCAAGGCGCTCTTTCTGCGCGGAGGCTACCTGGACAATGCGCTCTCTTTCGACGAGCACGGGCGCATCATCGGCCACTCCCCGCAGGGCTCCTACGCTCTTAGCGCCTTCCAGATCGACCGTGTTCGCCTGACCAAGCACAAGGTCGAACTGGAGGGCGGACGATACGGGCTGCACTTTGTGGGTCAGTTGGCGTATGAAGACCCCACCAAGGCCGTCGACCGGGTTCGAATCACGTCGAAAAAGAAGACGGTCAAAATCACCATCGACCGCGAGATCGTGGTGAAGCCGAAGAAGAAGAAGGATGGGGGGAAGAAAGCCGGGACCTTCGCTCCTGCTGCGGCGCCAGCCTCTGAAGCTGCCGAGATGAGCGAGGCCGACGCCAAGAGCGTGACGACCACGACTTTGCCGGCCCACGCCGCCCAGGTGCTGAAGGACGCTCTGGACCAGATCTTCGCCCAAGGGCTTGACGTGCGCATGCTGGCGGCGATGCCCGAGTTCTGGAAACTCTACTACCAGGCGGTGGCGGACCGGGCCGATTACCGGCCCAGGGATCCGGCCATTCTTCGCCAGAACACGGTGGACAAGAAAGCGCGCCTGCTGACCACCTTCGAGCCGGATTCGAACGAGTTTGCGCAGACCAACGGCGTGGCAGGCGTGGCGCTTTATCACACTGTGGTCGGGGCGGACGGAAAGCCGCAGGAGATCGTGGTCGGCCGTCCCATCGGCTTCGGGCTGGACGAAAACGCGGTTGCGGCCATCCGCAAGGCCAGTTTCGATCCGGCCCTCAAGGACGGCAAGCCGGTGCCGGTGCTGCTAGACCTGGTGGTGCAGTTCCGTATTTTTTCCCAGCGGACGGCTGAGCATAGGGAAGGAGAGCCGGCGAACAAGGTAGCCGCGCCGGTGCTTCCTGGCCCGTACAGTCTCTCTCGCCCGTAAGACAGTTTTTTCTAGAGGCATCCTCCGTCTCGCAGGTGTCTTACGGCTGTCGGACAGTTGTAAGACACTTATAAGACGGTGCAAGACGAATCGGCAGGGAAGCTGAAGCCCTGACTTACGCGCTGTCTTACTGTCTTACTCGGGAAATTTCCAATTCGCCGCTTCACACCGCCGGCAGGGGTTCCCAGAGCTCCACACGGTTGCCCTCGGGGTCCCAAATCCAGGCGAAGCGCCCGAAGGAATACTCTTCGCGCTTGGGGTCGACTCTCACCCCCGCGGCGGCAAGATCGGCCAGTAGTTGGTCGAGATTGTCTACGCGGAAGTTGACCATGAAGGTCTGCAAGCCATCTCCGAAGTAGGCTGTATTCTGCGGGAAAACCGCAAAGACGGTCATTCCGGCGGCTTCCGGGCCCTGGAAGACCAGTGAATCCTCGTCGGAGCGTGGGATTCCCAGATGGGTGGCATACCAGGTGACCAAGGCTCGCGGATCGCGCGCCCTCAGAAAAATACCACCTACGCCAACAGCTTTGGCCATCTCTATTCCTCCTTGAAAATGATCTCTTCGAGGTTGGGTTTATGTTTGACTTCGCGGCCGGTGCGTGGTTCGGTGTCAATCACGCGCGCGGGTTTGGGCTGGCCGACCCGCTCCCGCGCATTGGCCTTTACCGCCTTGCTGGCGGAGAATGTGGCTGGCTTGCGTTTCGTCATGGCAAGGATGAGTATGGAATAGATTCTTCCGGAGTGGAAGAGCGGAGAAGCCGAAGGTCATGGAAGAGCGGGAATTTTTCAACGAAACGACGGAACAACGCACGCATACCTTGGTCTGTCCGAAGTGCGGTCAGGCGGGAGAATACAAGGTGACCTGGGTGGTTCGGCGCAAGCGGGCGCAACTGCCGCGCGGGGCCGATGAGCGGGATCGGGCGCGCTTCGCCAAGGCGCAGTCTTACATGGTAAGACGCGACGACAAATTGTCTTGCGTCAACGTACGTTGTCGCAAGCCATTCGAGATTGCAGGCTTGCAGTCGCTGGCGTTTCTGACCGAGTAGCCTCAAGCCGCGGAGCCGGCCAGTGTTCAGCTGGCGCCGCGACTTGCATTCGAGCCTCTTCTTCCCCTTGTTCCGCACACCTTCGGGGGCAGGCGTGCACAACCGCAATCTTCGAGGTGAAATCATGCGCATTTCCTCTCGTTTTCACGTATCGAGAACACTTCTGTCGTCGACTCTTCTGGTTCTGTTGCTGGTGGGCGGGTCTGCCTTGCCGGCTCAGGAACTGAAGCCGATCCAGTTGCCCAAGCCGCAGATCACGGCCGGCATGCCTCTGATGCAGGCTCTCTCCCTGCGCAGGACGACCCGGGCCTTCCGCGAGCAGTCAATGCCCTTGCAGACGCTCTCGAACCTGCTGTGGGCGGCCTTTGGAGTAAACCGTCTGCGCGACGTGAAGCCGGGGCTGGGCCGTACGGCGCCCTCGGCGATGAACAGCCAGGACATCGAAATCGACGTGGTGCTGCCGGATGGAGTCTACGTCTACGAGGCGGAGGCCAACAGCCTGCGCCCGGTTGTGGCAGGCGATCTGCGCGCCAAGATGGGTGCGCCTCCCGCTGGACAGGCGGCCGTCACCCTGGTTTACGTTGCGGCAGTGAAGGACGATTGGGGCCAGGTAGATGTGGGATTCATCGGTCAAAATGTCTACCTGTTTGCGGCTTCCGAGGGGCTGAACGCGTGGTTCTATGCGCTTCACGGGCAGCAAGACGCGCCTTCCGTGGCGGCGGCGCTTGCGCTGCCCGCGACCAAGCGCCCGCTCTATGCCCAGTCGGTCGGCTATCCGCCCAAATAGGTAAAGGGTTCAGGTCCGGCTCCTGAATCCGGAGCCGGGCTGCTGTGACGGATCTCTACTGGCGCTGACCCGCCGCCTTGTGATTGAATCGAGAGAGTATGCGGCCGGGCCCGGAGGCCGAAAAGAAGGCCCGCAAGGAGATACGCATGACAAATACTCTTCTTCCCATCGAAGAGCGGCATCTGACCCCCGACCAGGTGGAGGCGCTGGACAAGCGGCGCGACCTGGGCCACACCTTTCTGGTAATAGCCGGCCAGTTTGCGGCCATTGCCACCATCCTGCTGTTGTGGGTGGGGCAGGATTTGAGCTATTCGCCGGGCTGGGCGCATCCGATCGCCTACTACTTCGCCTTTGCGGTCGCTATCATCGTTGTCTGCGGCGTGGCAGGCATTGTGCTGCGCCGGGGTACTCCGCGGCTGGACTAAGCGCGGCATGACCTGAAGGTTGCTTATGGCTACCTCTGCTCCTATCGCCGCCACCAAGGCTGCGCCCTCTCCGCGGCTGACCGACAGCCAGGGGCGCGTCATCCACGATCTGCGCGTCTCCATCACTGACCGCTGCAACTACAGGTGTGTCTACTGCCGCACCGGGGAACACGGCGCACAGTACCCCGAACTGGAGATCGACGACTACCTGCGGATGATTCAGGTTTTCGTGGGCCTGGGCATCACCAAGGTTCGGCTGACCGGCGGCGAGCCGCTGCTGCGCAAGGGCCTGCTCGATTTGGTGCGGGCGCTGGTGCGCCTGCGCACGGTTGAGGGTGAGCCGCTGGAGTTGGCTGTGACCACCAACGGCCACTTTCTGGATCGGTTAGCTGTGCCGCTCAAGGAAGCCGGACTCAACCGGGTTACGGTCAGCATGGACGCGGTAGACGCCCCCACCTTCGAGCGCATCACCCGGGTTCCGGGCAGCTTTGCAACCGTACTGAAAGGGATTCGGGCCGCGCGCGCAGCCGGTCTGACTCCGTTGAAGATCAACTGTGTATTGTTGCGCGGTTTCAACGAGGGCGAGATCGAGGGGTTTGCCCGGTTTGCGCGCCAGGAAGACGTGGTGGTTCGGTTCATCGAGTTCATGCCATTGGAAGAGGGCCGGCTGTGGACGCCGGAGATTGTGGTGCCTCTAAGAGAAATTGTCGAGCGCATCGGGCGGGTGCTGCCGCTGGTGGAGCTGCCGGCGCGGGATTCGAGCGAAACGGCGCGGCGGTACGGATTTGCCGATGGGGTGGGCGAGATCGGCATTATTGCGCCGGTGAGCCAGGCTTTTTGCGGTGCGTGCAGCCGGGTGCGGCTGACCTCGGACGGCAAGATCCGCACCTGCCTTTTTTCCCAGGTGGAGCACGACCTGTATGGGCGCTTGCGGACCGGAGCCAGCGATGCGGAACTGGCGGCCTACATTGTCCATACCATTGCAGGCAAGGAGGCGCGCCATCATATCGGCGAGCCTGGCTTCCTGAAGCCGTCGCGGTCGATGGTGCATATTGGCGGCTGAGGCGCGGTCCGCTGGGAACGGCGTATGCTTGCAGCGTTGAGGCGCGCGCCTTAATATTCTCCCCGAGAACAACATCTCGCAGAATTGCCAATAGATTCCGGAAAATGGACTCCAGAATGATCAAAGGTACGGAAGGCCGTATGCCTCTGGAAGACCTTCTTGTCTTCCATCAGGTGGCGCGCTCACTCACTTCGAGCTTTGATCTGGACGCCATTCTGCGCACCATCATCGAGCACATGGAGCGGTTCATCGAAGCGGATTTGTGGACCCTTCTGATGCTGGATGAGGCGCGTCAGGAACTCTACTACGCCATCGCGGCGGGAGGAGAAGAGGCCGCCTTGCGCGATCTGCGCGTGAAAGTGGGCGAGGGCGTGGCCGGCTGGGTGGTGGAGCACGGGGAGACGCTGATCGTTCCCGAAGCAGGGAAAGACTCAAGACTGAACAAGACGATTGGCGCCAAGCTGAACAAAGTGCAATCGGTGATTGCCCTGCCTTTGCGCGGGCGCAAGGGGACACACGGCGCCATCGAGATATTCAATCCCCGCGCCGACCAGTTGGACGACTACACGATTGCGTTTCTTCACATTCTGGCCGACCACGCAGCCATTGCCATTGAAAACGCCCGCGATGTGGCGCGCATCCAGCAGTTGAGCATTACGGACGACACCACCGGCCTTTACAACGTGCGCCATCTCTACGAGGTGCTGGGCCGGGAACTGGAGCGCAGCAAGCGCTTGAAACTGCCGTTGAGTCTGGCGTTTCTTGACCTGGACCACTTCAAGCTGGTTAACGACGCACATGGCCACCTGGTGGGCAGCGAACTGCTCGCCCGCACCGGCGAGCGGCTGCAGGAGTTGAGCCGCAAGCATGACTGGTGCTTCCGCTACGGCGGCGACGAGTTCGTGATTCTGATGCCCGAAACCGGGGCCGAGGCCGCGCTTGTGCAGGCAAGCCAACTGCTCGCCGCGCTGATAAAGACCCGCTTTCGCATGAAAAACGGGCTGGAACTGAGGGTGAGCGCCAGCGTCGGCATTTCCAGTTCCCCGGCCGATGGCGCACAGGTTCACGCCGTGATCGGCGCCGCCGATGCGCGCATGTATGCGGTGAAAGTCAACGGGCGCGGGAGTGTGCGCTCCGCCTGAGAGCTATTTCCCCTTTCTCTGCATTCAAAAAAGGTCTGGACCGCTTGGGAAAATTCAAGAGCAGTTTGCTCAACGGTTGGATGTGAAATCCGAACGAAGAGGATCGCTTCTCCCACTTGAGCAAGAGCGGAACCGCAATGAAACGGCTTCAAAAAGGGGCGTTTTTGCACCAAATAACAGGTTTTTGAGCCATTATCAGGGCAAAACAGGGGAAAATAGGCCACTTCTGTTTACTTGTTGGATAATGGGTAGATTTTACAAATCGCTCATTTTAAATACTTTAATTTTAGTTTGGCAATGAAAATGCAGTTAAAACACATAGGGGGGTGGGTGTATCCCTTGAATTGGACAGGCGGATTTCCCGTGTGAAAAAGGCGCCGGGACAGAGCATCGCATGAGATGATTGTGCGCCCACGGACGGAAATGATCTGCAAATGGGAGCAAGCAAAAGAGAGGCCTTGAGAGCATTTCTGCCGTCAAGTGCTGGTGGCACTCCATTCTGTCACCCATTGCAGCGATATGCTGCCGGGGATTGCACCGTTCTACCACCAGCAGCAGCGGTAGCCGGACAGCGAGAGTGTCATCCACGCCCAAGGCGTGCGGGAATGTTTAGCAACTGGTAAGTGACAAGTGGGCAGTGACAAGTGGGCGGTCAATTGCTCGAAGCCCAGAAATCGAGGTAAACCGTCGGGAAGGCGACTTACGGGTAGTAATATTTTTCTCAAAGGAAGATTTCGTGTTTACGGGGTCTCAAAAACGAGACTACGGGCACCCTCAGTTGAGTGATAGATTTCACTGTTTTTCAGATATGGGACGCCCGCCGACGAACAGAACGTCCCGGCCAAGGAGCGCTACACATGGCACGATCAAGTGGGGTTGAAAGTCGAAAACCTCGTAAATGGTCACGCGGCGATAAGATCGCTACAATCACTCTAATTGTCGCAATTCTGGCCATCGCTGCTAGCCTTATGTCCTCGGAATTAAGACGCTTTGTAGGGCTTGAATCACCAGCCGTCACGACATCTCCACAGACGACAATCAACGGGAGTGCCAGCTCATCAACCAGCGCCACCGGAAATGCAAGCACATCGGGCGCGAAAAGCCCGGCCGTAACAGGCAATGGAAACACGATCACTTACAGCCACCCTCACAAAACAACACAAACCAAATCTACGAGATGAAACGATTTATGCCCACGAGATACCTTCTGCTAGTCCTTCTGGTTTCAGCTGTCTGCTACGGCCAACCCACATCGACAGGATTGGCAAAAACGACTGGCGAGTGTAGTCCCGCCGTAACAGGCAATAAGAATACGTTTACGATCAACTGTGCAGTTGACAAAGAGCAGGGCGAACGGATGCTCGCAATTCTGAATAAGATTCTCAGAAACCAGCTTGATCCAACTGCTGTAATGGCAAAGCTCGATGAGATTGGAAAGGATGTCAAGAATCTGTCTCCTCGACGACTGAGTGAGAAACAGATTGCGGATTTGCAGGAATCAGTGAAAAATAACTGTTCTAGATCCTCAGCACTTATTAATGTCACAGCTTCGAACGGAAACCAAGAAGCACAGCGATATGGGATGGATTTTGTGAATGCTCTCCGAGCTGCAGGGTGCAGAGCTGACTTGATTTTACCGATCCCAGGACTTAGGCCAGACGTGATCGGGGTTAATATCGCGGTTAGAAATCTAAAGAGTATTGACGCGTTCGCATTTGACATCAAATATGCGCTTGCAGCTGCAGGTGTACCTTCCCGTTTTGCGCTAATGGAACCTGAGTTTTTTCAGCCGGAAACGTTTGTCCTAGTTATTGGGGCAAAGGAATGAAGCTTCACCTTGAGTTTTGACAATTATCTCGAAGCGGTCGATTTACTTGGTGACACCCATGCCTAATTGCGAAGTCGATCAGCATGCAATTTTACTTTAGCGTGAATCGTCAACTGTTGCCAACGAGGCAATGCACTCATAGAAAATGGTTTGGACCGGAAAAGCAGAATAGGTATTGGTAAACGCCCCAGGGTCCAGGTAGAAGGTTGCGCCTGGCTTGTCGCCGACTCTTCCACAACCCCGCTTTGAGCCCGTTGGAAGCTCTGGAAATGCCATAATCCGGGTCGGAGACGGCTGGCGGTGATACAACTGGAACGGCAGAAATTTGGGAACGGTCCGGTCGGGGTTCGCGGACTCCCAAGGTCCCCAAATGCGAGGGACCCAGGGGCACCCATCTTCAGTGGCGCGATTCACTTCCTTGGGACCTGGGCCACCCGCCACCCAGCCTGCGGATTACCGGAGAGCACTGGATCGAATGGAGGCATGAAAAGCAACTGCAGATCCTTCCGCTGCGCGTCAGGATGACAGCGGTTGTGATGGTGATGACAACGGTTGCGAGGTTGCGGCCGAAAGAGCAAGATCGGCGGTCGCGGTCGGATGGTCGCAGACTCTTCCACAACCCCGATTTGAGCCCGTTGGAGGCTCTGGAAATGCCAGAATCCGGGTCGGAGACGGTTGGGCGGCGATACGACCGGAACATCAGAAATTTGGGAGGGGTCCGGTTGGGGTTCGCGGTCTCCCAGGGTCCCCAAATGCGAGGGACCCAGGGGCACCCATCTTCAGTGGCGCGATTCACTTCCTTGGGACCTGGGCCACTCTCCGGAAATGTTTGTCGACTAGTAACTAACGAGGGGCTTTCACAGGCTGCGGAAAAACTCCGGTTTTTACGCAGAAACCGCGAGAAACGTCCCTCCGCGGCTGAAGCCGCACTGATTCTGCTGGCTTTATGCGGGGGTTAAAACCCCCTTCTTCCACCCCAGCGACAAGGACCCCGTCGCTGGGGACCCCGGCCTCCCTCCGAATCGAGTTTTTCCGCAGCCTGTTTCAACCGCTCGAAGCCCAGAAATTGCAGAAAGCAGTCGGGAAGGCGAACTGGAAGCGAAGATTGTGGCGCTGGATTGTGGCGATTCGTGCCATTTTTAAGGCATTTCGGGCCGAAAGCGGGCCATTTTGGGGGCTTTTTCGGCTCGGTTTTGTGGGCCGCGTTTTAGGGGTTTTGCTTTTAATATCTTATATATGAGCGACTTGAGTGGTTATTCCGCCTGCACAGGAAATGCACGGAAATGTTGCGTTTTTCCACGGAGGGAATTTCCCTTTTCGCGTGGGTTAAGTCTTGAGAATTTAGCAGGTTAGAGCATTTTCGATTCACATATTGACATCACGGCGGCATACAAGGTGGCTTTTTCTTAAGGAAAAAGCCACTTGAGGGGCTTGCACCCGGTTACATCTATTCTGATTCCGCTGTAGTTCCCGAAATCGCTGACCTGGCCGGGAGGAATCCTGGCTTCACGCAAGATCTCCGGGGCTCACGTCAAGGATCGGTGGCAGAATATGGGGATCCGGTTGAATCTCCGCATGAGCGCATTGGCCTTCCGTCTGTTTTGGTCGACCCAGGATCATGGAGTGGCAGATCGCACTGCGCTCATAGGGAAAGCCAAGGCTCAGTATGCTTTCCAAACCGTGAAGCGCCTGATATAGAGCGGGTCCTTCGAAGAGGTATGCGCGTTGTTAGAAGCACCACCACCCCAGACTACCAACTCCTGCTGCATCCATCCGGCGTAGCAGTACGCCCCACCGCCCCATGATGGGTCATTAATTGGCACCGGATGGTTCACGATCGGCTTGCCATCGATGTACGCTTCCAGCGAGCCTTGCTTACCCGAAGGGTCATTGCGCCAGAACAAGCCGTAAATGTGAAAGGCAGCCGACAGATCGGGACTCCCCGGCGCGCTGTAGGTATCCTCAATGACGGTCTGCAGGCCCACCGGCTGATCGTGGACGGTATAGTGCGTCTCCGCGCTATCGCCGACGCTGAGGACCTTTTCGGCAACATCCACCTCGGCTGAATTACCGCACTCATGTCGGCTGAGGGGCGCGCACCATAGGTCAACGTGCCAGCCATCACCCTCCCCGTGTCGATCTGTCGGCATCCTGGCTTGCCACTCGACGAACGACCCCGGATGGATGGTTATCTTTCCGTAGCTCTGTATGTCGGCCATCTTGTTGTCGTAGTATTTGACGTCCCCCGGCGCGGCCTGCGTTGCCTGGATCACCAGACCCACGCCGCGGACGATCGTTTCAAATGGCGGCATCGGGTAAGTGCCGAAGTAATTGTTACAGTCGTCGCCAGTGTACCCGCAGCTGGTGGCAGGCGTGCGGCAAAAGCCTGGCGGCATGCCCCCGCCCGTGCCGCCGTTCCAGAGCAACTGGTTGATTGAGTCGTCCTGAGCGAAGTCATCGTTGGCCTGAACGTGCCAGGCTTGGCCAGGCGGTGGCGCCACGCCAAGCGGCGCTGGTTCGCTATCACCCTCCGTCGTGCCGTGAACAAGAGCTCCGCTCCGGTGCGGCGGGTCGGCGAGATTTTGGGCCGAAGCGGAAGCGACTGACGTACCGCCCTGCGGAGGGCCAGCCTGACCCCAACTCCGGGGCGCGACGAAAACCAGGCCAGCGAATAAAACCAGGCATGTTGCGCGGGCTAACCTGTGATTCGGCATCGGAGTTGATTCCAGAGATGCGGCTTCGCTCTTGTCGGGTGAAGACGGGCTTGTTCCCATGGGCATTCCAATCTGGTAAGGCTTGAAATGCCACAAGTCTATCGCTGCGCGGCAATGAAGGAAAGGGGCCCGAAATTCACGGCGCTGTAGACGCGCGCAGGCCCCTCAATCTCTTCAACAACGGCAAGCCACCGATGGCCGAAATCCGCCAACCACTATTTTCACGGGAGTTCGCGGACCCAGATGTTGCGGAAGCTGAGCGGCTCGCTCTTGTCGCCATGGGCCTGGAGCTTGATGGCCGCGCGATCATACTTCTTATAGAAGGGCTTACCGATGTAGAGGGTCTGGCCCTTGAGTTCGAAGTGGTTATCGACCAGGACGCCGTTGAAGAAGACGGTGGCGTAGGCGGGCGCTTTCAACGAGCCGTCGTCGTTGAAGATGGGCGCGGTCCACACCACATCGTAGGTCTGCCACTCGCCCGGCTTGCGGCCGGGGTTGACGAGGGGAATGGCCTGCTTGTAGAGGCTGCCGGCCATGCCGTTCGTGTAGGTGGAATTGTTCCACGGGTCGAGAATCTGGAGCTCGTAGCCGGCGTCGCCGGGACCGGTCGAGGCGAGAAAGACGCCACTGTTGCCTCGACCCTGGCCGGAGCCGGTGATATTGGCGGGAATGCGCCACTCGAGGTGGAGCTGGTAGTCCTTGAAAGTGCGCCTGGTCTCGATGTTGCCGGTGCCTTTGGCGACCGTAAGCAGGCCGTCGGCAATGTTCCACTTTGACGGCGTGTGGTCCTCCGCGGAGACCCATTCGTCCTCACTTTTGCCATCGAAGAGGACGATAGCGTCAGAGGGCGGCGCGCCGCAGGTCGCGCCGGGCGTGACAACGGTCGGAACGGGCTTCCAGATTTCCGTGTCCTCGGGTTTGGGTTTGGCTTCCTGGGCGGCGACAAGAGCGGCGGAGGCGACAAGAACGAGGGTGCAGAAGGCGGTAGTTTTCATCAAGGGGAGTGTACAACAGGGGACCGGGGTAACGCGCAGTTCACTGTTCGCAGATCACAGTTGGAAGGTCCAGGACTTGGGGGATACTGCAGACGGGGAGGTACGCCCGGCGCACTTCGCGTCTGAGCATGGTGTTGGACCAGATCCCGCGAGGTGATCAGTCACCAGCATCAGCCGCGACCGCGCCAGCCCCATGCCCAAGCGGCAAGCAACACTTCGCCGCACGCGATCCAGGTAGCCGACCGCCGGCTTCTGCTGCACAACTTGTGCGATCTGGAGACAGGGCGCGAACTGTACGGTCAGCAAGAAACCAGGACGCTGGGCGACTTTCCGTTACCGAACCTTTTGGTCTCAAGGACTCTCGCTCCGGGTTCAAGTTAAACCGAAGTCGCGCGACATGAAACCTCGCTCTTCGCCATCAAGGGCCCCGAACGGACTGTTGAGTCATCAACTTTGACAGCATCTCCTGCTCAATAGAATCTCGGTCCGCGCTGAAGCGGGCCTTGCGGTGATCGTTGGGACAAAGGGCGATCACGTTCGTCACTCTGTCCTCCCCATCGTCTGCGAGAGCAATCACGTGATGGGGTTCGCGGTCTCCCGGGGTCCGCAAATGCGAGGGACCCAGGGGCACCCATCTTCAGTGGTTGTTCTCACTTCTCCCGGCACCTGGGCCACCCGCCGGTGAACCTACGGATGCAATGAGAATCCGGACGGTAAAGCTGCCTCAAGATTGATTTGTTCTCCGGTGATGGGGTGCTGGAAATTCAGAAATTGGGCGTGCAGGAAATATCCTCCGTCGCCGGGGAGGCCGGGGAGATTTTCAAGAGGCTGGCCGTTTAAGCCGTACAGAGGATCACCTACCAGGGGATGTCCGATGGATGCCAGATGGATTCTGATTTGATGAGGGCGGCCCGAATAGAGGGTTACCTCAAATGTTGTGGCGCTTGGGTGGCGTGAGATTACCTTTGCCAATGACTTTGACGGTTTGCCACTTGGGTTAGCTGCCCACACGGAACCGAGGCGCGGATGCGGTACGAGGCCGATGGGTGTGAGGATTTCGTAGGCGTCGTGCTGTGCAACGTTTTGAGCCAGCGCCCGGTAGATTTTTTGAATTTTGGGTGTGTTCCAGTTTGCGGTTAGATTCGAGGCCGCCTGCGGTGTTTTGGCGAAGAGAACGATGCCGCTGGTGCCTCGGCCCAACCGGTGGACAGGGTTTGCGTTGGGGAATTGCTTTTGCACCAGGCGCAAGAGGGTGTTTTCCATAAAGCCGGCGCCGGGGAGGGTGGGCAGCCCGCTGGGTTTGTTGACGGCCAACAGATGGGGGTCATCCAACAGGACTTCGAAGTGCTGAGGGGCGTCTGGTTCGATCCAGGGTGGACGGTTCCAGACAAGGGTTTGGCCTGAAGTGAGCGATTCGCTTCCGGTGGCGGTGACGCCGTTGAGGGTGACTTCGCCGTTGTTCAGATTTTGTTGCCAGGCTTGTGGGGTTGAGTGGGGGTAAAGGCTTGCCAAGTGGGAGAGCAGGGTTTGTCCATGGTATTTGCTGTTGATGATTGTGGCGTAGGCATAACCCCGGTTGAGCATGTAGTTTGAGTGTAAGCCAGGTTATCTGCGGCAGGAGTTGCTGGGGTTCGAGCGACATTGGATTCAGAGCGGGTTTCGATTCAAATGTTTGAACACGGCAGGGGCTTTTTTGTGTTCGCTACAGGAGAGAAATACATTGTCTACAGCCCCCGTCTTGCCGTTCCCCAGCACATCACACCAGTTCTTAAGCATCAAGGATGTTTGCAGGCTCACTGCCTTATCTCCATCGTTCATCTACTCACTGCAAGCCAAAGGGCAGTTCCCCAGGTCGAGGAAGATTGCCAGCAAAGTGTCCGTGTGGCTTGCATCTGACGTTCAAGAGTGGATGCAGCAACAATGGGAACAGGCAGTATGAACCACGCTCACCGCTGTTTCAAACGGTCGTATTCGTTAGCAAGCCACTGCATCATTTCGCGCCGTGGTTCCACGTACTCAGCGTGGTCATACGCACCCGCTACTGCCGTGCGGTACTGGTGAGCCAGAGCCGTTTCGATCATCTCATGTGTGAACTTGCGGGACTCGTGCAACACTGTTGAGCCAATGCCCCTGAATCCGTGGCCTGTCTGCCGTCCCGCGTATCCCATGCGACCCAGCGCCATGAGAACCGCCATATTCGACAGTTTGAACACGTATTCTTTGCTCCCGTTCATCTGCTTCAGCCTGTCCAGAATCTCTAGTGCCTGAAGTGACAACGGAACGATGTGCGGTTTATGGGCCTTCATCCGTTCGGCTGGAATCCTGATCAGCTTCGCTTCCCAGTCAATCTCTGACCACGAAAGACCGATCATCTCACCAGTGCGCAGCAGGGTGAGAGACAGAAGTTTCATAGCCAGAGTTGTCTGCTGCATCCCTGAATATGCGTCAATGTCCCTTAACAGTTGCGGCAGTTCTTCGTATGACACACGCGCATGGTTTGTTTGAGCGTCGTTGTTGTGTCCCCCAAAGATGGCATCCGGCTTGATTCCTGCTGCTACATTGGCGTCAATGTGTCCGTTGTCTGCTGCGTAGTTCAACACCTGCCGAACCACCATCAGGCACCTGTCAGCGGTCTCCCTGCCGTGGTCCTTCTCAATCTGTTTGGCGAACGATACCACCAGCGCACGTTTCATTTCCTTGCAGTCGATACCACCGATTACAGGCAGGATGTGATTGACAAGCCGCCCCTTGGTCGTTGTGTAATGCCTGACGGCACTCTTGGTCTTGTGCAGAGCAAGCCACAACGTAGCCATATTCCCAAAGGATGTCTCTACAGCGGCCCTCTGAGCCCGCTTCTCAGACTGTCTCAGTGCAGAGGGGTCTATACCCTGCGCTACCAGCTTACGGGCTTGCTGGTGAGCCTCACGAGCCTCCGCCAGCGATATATCAGGGTACTTGCCCAATGCCAGAAGTTTCTGCTTCCCGTCAATCCTGTACTGATACCGCCATAGCTTCGATACATCTCCTGTCTTCGAGCCAATCCCTGTTACTTGCAGGTACAAACCCCCACTGTCACTCAGCTTGTAAGGCTTCCCTGCCGCCCATGCTCCCTTTACTTCAACTGCTGTAAGCATCCGTCCACCCCGTTAGAAATCAGACTAAAGCGAGGATACCACCAAAATTGAGGCGAAGTTGAGATACCACCATCTGTTTTGCCCCCTTACAGGCCGGATACCACCAGAGATACCACCAGCGAGAGCAGGATGGTAATGGAGTCTTGCGGAGGAATGCAGAGGGAAAGTACATATAAAGACAATAGAATCAATATTAAGTATGCAGACGCAAGAGTGGTATGGAGCCATATGGAGTCATATTGTAAGAGGGTGGCGGAGAGAGTGGGATTCGAACCCACGTTAGAGTTTCCCCTAAACACGCTTTCCAAGCGTGCGCCTTCAACCACTCGGCCATCTCTCCGGACTGTGAGGCAACTTCTTGAATTTATCATACTCGGGGCATTTTTTTCGCGGAGGAGACGGCAGAGGGTGGTTGCGGTGCGGGTATTGCGGAGGACAAATGAAACCGTTTACCTGGCCGCGCCTCGTGATGTATAGTTCCGCCTTGATCACCCTTCCGGAGTTCGATCCCCGCCTACGGTGAGACTTTATTGAACGAGGATTTCCATGCCTGGTTTTTCGCGTCGTGAACTGCTTTGTTCCGGATTGGCCCTTTCCGCGTCTTCGCTGGTCGCCCGCTCTGCCTGGGGACGCACCGCTGCGCTCCTGGCCGGCTACCCGGGGCCGGCCTCGGCTGAAGCTCTGGCCGCTGTTGCGCCGCGCGAGCAACTGCTCTTCGACTTCGGCTGGAAGTTCCAGTTAGGCCACGGCTCCGACCCCGCCCGCGACCTCGGTTTTGGCAACAGCCAGGGAGACTTTGCCAAGACCGGCGATTTCGATTTCGCCAAGGGGAAATTCGACGACTCCAAGTGGCGCAGGCTCAATTTGCCCCACGACTGGGCGGTCGAGTTGCCCTTTGTCGATGATGAGGTCCAGAATTCGCACGGTTTCAAGCCGCTCGGCCGCCGCTATCCTGAGACCAGCGTGGGTTGGTATCGCCGCGAATTCGAAATTCCCACCACGGACCTTGGCCGCCGCATTACAGTCGAGTTCGACGGCGCTTTCCGCAGCGTTCTGGTTTTCGTGAATGGCATCTTCATCGGACGTAACGACAACGGCTATGCGCCCTTCCGTTTCGACCTCACCGACTTCCTGACCTATGGCCATAAGAACTACATCACCCTGCGCGTCGACGCCAGCTTTGGCGATGGCTGGTTCTACGAGGGCGCAGGCCTCTACCGCCATGTCTGGCTCACCAAGACCGATGCGCTGCATCTGGGCAAGTGGGAGAGCACGGTGCGCTCTACCCTCAACGGCGGCGCGGCCACGCTCACTTTGGGTACGGTGGTTCAGAATGAAGGCAAGCAGACTGAGAGCGCCAAGGTAAGCTGGCAGATTCTGGACGCAGCCGGCAAGACCGTCGCCACCGCCGAAGCGTCCACGCAGTCCATCGCCGTCGATGGCGCGGCAACCTTCACTGCAACAGCGAAGTTGGCCAACCCGGCACTCTGGTCGGTTGATGCGCCCACTCTCTACTCGGCCATTGTCACCGTCGAAGCGGGCGGCAAGCCGCGCGATGCAGAGCGCGTTGCCTTTGGCGTGCGCACCGCCGTCTTCGATGCTGAGAAGGGGTTCTTCCTCAACGGAAAATCCATCAAGATTCAGGGGACTTGCAATCATCAGGACCATGCCGGGGTGGGTGCTGCGGTGCCGGACCGGCTGCAGTGGTTCCGGCTGGGCGTGATGCGCGAGATGGGCTGTAATGCCGTACGCACCTCGCACAATATGCCCACCCCCGAGTGGGTCGAGGCGTGCGACCGCATGGGCATGATGATGATGTGCGAGACGCGCCAGATGAACTCCAGCCCCGAAGGCCTGGCGCAATTGGAAGCCATGGTCAAGCGCTATCGCAACTCACCCTCCATCATTCTTTGGTCCATCGGCAACGAGGAGTGGCAGTTGCAGAGCGACGAGGCGGAGCAGGGCGCCAAGATCGGGGCCACCATGGTGCGGCGCTGCCACGAACTCGACCCCACGCGCGTGGTCTCCGCCGCAGTCAACGGCGACAACGAAAAGGGCGTCTCCGATGCCTTCGACATCATCGGCTTCAACTACAACCTCAAGGGGCCGGACGGCTATCACAAGGAGCACCCCAAGCGGCCGCTCTACGGATCCGAGACTTCCAGCGCCATCTCCACCCGCGGGGTTTACTCGACCGACCCCATGCGCAACACCGTCACCGACTACGACGGCGTGGTTCCCTGGGGCGAGACGGCCGAGGAGTGGTGGAAGTTCTATGGCACGCGCGACTGGGAGGCCGGCGGCTTTGCCTGGACCGGCTTCGACTATCGCGGCGAGCCTACTCCCTATGGCTGGCCCTCCATCAATTCGCAATTCGGCATCGTGGATATGTGCGGATTCCCGAAGGACACCTTCTTCTACTACAAGGCTTGGTGGGGCAAGGAGCCGATGCTGCACCTGTTCCCGCACTGGAATTTCGAGGGCAGGGAAGGCGACGAAATCCCCGTCTGGGTCTACTCGAACATGGACGAAGTTGAGCTCTTCGTCAACGGCAAGAGCCTGGGCAGCCAGAAGGTTCCGCATCTCGGCCACGTCGAGTGGAAGGCCAAGTACGAGCCCGGATTCATTGAGGCGCGCGGTTCGAAGGACGGCAAGGTTGTGGTCACGGAGAAGCGCGAAACCACTGGACCGGCCGCATCCATTCGCCTGACCGCAGACCGCACCGAGATCGACGCCGACGGAGAGGATGTGGCGGTTCTGAAGGTGGAAGCGCTGGACAAGGAGGGCCGCACGGTTCCCACGGCCTCCAACTTCATCAGTTTCAAGGTCTCGGGAGACGGCGCTCTGATCGGCGTCGGCAACGGCGATCCCAACTGCCAGCAGAGCGACAAGGAATCCAAGCGCTCGCTCTTCAACGGGCTTGCCCAGGTGATTCTGCAATCGACAAAGAATCCTGGCGAGATTCACATTGAAGCGGTGAAGGAAGGTTGGGACGGCGCTGAACTGACCCCGGCCAAGCTGGTCATCAAGACGAAACAGGTTGAAATCAGGCCCTCGGTCGAGTAGAAACTCTCCGTCTCAGGTCAACACCAAAGCAGAAAATGGCGGCCTTTGGGCCGCCGTTTTTTGTGGCCTCTTCCGCACAAGAACGAAATCAGGATGGTTCGATTCCGAGGCTGAATGGTCTTCCTTCGACGCTGCGCCGGAGCGGAAAAAAAGGGGCATTTTGGCATCGATTTTGCGGCATTATCAGCCCAAAACGGCCCAAAAACGGCCAAAGAGGGGCCAAAATCGGGCAGTTTCAGTTACTGATCAGTTAACTATGTGTTTTAGTATAGTATTCATTCTTTGCGACTTACGCTAGTTTTAAGGCGGCAAGTCTGATAATACACTATAGGGGGGTGGGGGGTAGGGCGATTTTGGCCAGTTTTTTGCCCGATCTGGAGGAGTTTTTCGCAGGTTCAAAACCTGGGAAAGAAGCCACGACCCGGGCCTAAAGGCCCTCGCAGGTTCAGCTCTGATTCAGGGGGCTGAAGCCCCCTGCTCCCTCCGCAACCTCCGATCCACAACGGTGGACCTAGAAACATCATGCGCTCCTGGGGCGTAATTCTACGCAAGGGAAATCGTCCTTCCTCTGCTTCGTTTTTTGGGAGCGAGGACGGGTGAGTGCTGAAACCACCACAGAGTACAGCGTTCCATTGCCACTCGGAACTGTCTCAAGCTGCCAGTCCTTGCACTGGAATCCTGCCATGGAAAGTTCGGAGGACTGGGCAGCATCCTCCACACCGATGGCGTGATCGCGAAAAACAGTAGGGAAGGCGACTTATCGTTCTCTATTTGCGTTCGCTGAATGCCTCGACGATTTGGCATGAAGCGCCTGACCTATAAAAACAAGGTGCATTCTCAAACCTTCCTCTCGTAGATTGAGGCCTTCAAACGGCTTTCGGAATGGGACTACCTGAGCAATCTGGGCGACGTTGCAGAGTCTGAGCAATACGCAATATCGAAAACGGACCTGCTGCTGTTACTCTCATCTATGCAGTTATCCGCTCCATCTCGTTGGATTCGCGCGCTGTTGAAGTCGCTTGGCCCCGGCGTCATCACTGGAGCTGCTGACGATGACCCCTCGGGCATCGCCACATATTCCGTTGCTGGCGCGCAGCTCGGAACCAAGCTTCTCTGGACCGCACTTTTGACATGGCCGTTGATGGCCGCTGTCCAGATGATGTGTGCCCGCATCGGCAAGGTGACCGGGCAGGGGCTGGCGGGAAACTTCAAGCAGCGATTTCCAAGATGGCTGTTGCTGGCTTTCGTCATAGCCCTTCTGACTGCAAACACGATCAACATTGCAGCGGATCTTGCCGGTATGGCGGATGCGGCAGCGATGTTGTCGCGAATTAATTCTCACTGGTTTGTGTTGGTTTTCGCGCTTCTCATATTCTGGGCAACGGTTCGGCTTCAATATCAGCAGATAGCAAAAGTTCTCAAGTGGCTTGTGCTCGTGCTCTTCGCCTACCCGGTTACAGCGTTTGTAGTGGGAGCGGATTGGGGCCAGGTGCTGCGCGATACCCTGGTGCCATCGATACCGCACAGCAGAGATGAGTGGGCGACACTGGTCGCGATCCTCGGTACCACCATCAGCCCGTATCTCTTCTTCTGGCAGGCTAGCGAGGAAGTAGAGGAGGAAAAGTCGGCAGGCCAGAGCACGCTTGCTCAGCGCAAAGGGGCAACACCAGAAGAGCTTGAATTGAGGAATATCGATGTAGGCGTTGGTGCGTTTTTCTCCAACATCGTCATGTTCTTTATCATCCTCACCACCGCAATCACGCTCAATCGGCACGGTATAACAAACATCTCAACCTCTCGTCAGGCGGCTGAAGCCCTTCGGCCTTTTGCAGGTAACTTCGCAGCGACTCTGTTCACGCTGGGTATTGTTGGTGTCGGATTTCTTGCTATCCCCACGCTGGCGGGGTCGGCCGCATATGCCTTTGCGGAGACACTCGGTTGGCGTCAGGGCTTGAACAAGAGACTAGGACAGGCACGGTGGTTTTACGCCTTGATTCTTGTTTCTACTGCAGTCGGCGTTGCGCTCGACTTTATCGGAATTAATCCGGTGAAGGCACTCTACTGGACAGCGGTCATCAACGGATTATTAGCACCATTTCTTCTCGTGGCCATTCTGATTATCGCCGCCGACAAGAAGTTAATGCAGAATCAGCCCAGTTCCCGCCTGGGATGGATTGTTGTTGCAATGACGACGTTGACTATGTTCGCCGCCGGGGTTGCCATGTTTATCGTCTAAGCGGGAGCCTCAGGGTACAAAAGCTTAGTCGTCCGGTTCGAATCAGTCGGTATGCCATCCCGCGCGAGTTTTTCGGCTGCATTGTCTTTACAACTACTTACAAAGATCCCTTCCCGCGCGTGTGCCAAGAGAGGACGTGATCTGACTTCCTAGTGCTGCCTGCAACACAGATGGCCATCTCTTGATGGTTCCCCTGATGCGGTTAGCTTTTGCAGGATACGATACATACTTGCTTACCTGCTGATTCTCAGATGTGTGAAGTAGGCGACAGTGCCGATGCCGATCCATAGTGCGATCGCACCCTCACTGTCGTCGAGCTTGATATTGTTGACGATCAGCGTTGGCTGAGCGGATCTGTTGACGTAAAGCCGCATCCTGACGCCATTCACTTCTATCTTAAGATGAGTTGAGTCCATTCTCCGGGCACAGCTTTAACCATCCGATGCGAGGTTCAGCTATCTAATGCCGTCCAGAGCGGGTCACCTTAGCGTGTTCCCATCAATTTTGAATCCCTTCAGTTGACGCCAACAGGAGGCCAATGCAAACATTCGGTGCGCGTTATGGGCCGGAATTCGGATCAGTCCTGAAATACGCCCCAGGGTCTGGAATCGAGGTTGCGCCTGGGTGGTCGGCGCTCCGTCAGTTACTCATGAGAAAACAGAATTTGGTTGAAGGAGCGCCTCGTATCGGGTGGTAGATTATTGATCCGGCCCGATTGGGTTGACACGGAACGGAGTAAAAGCAACTGCAGATCCTTCCGCTGCGCGTCAGGATGACAGCGGTTGTGTTGGTGATGACAGCGATTGTGGTGGTGAGGTCAGCGGTTGCGATGGTGCGGCGGGGAACCGGGTCGGCGACTTCGGCCGGTGGTCGCCTGGGCGGCATTTTTCTGTGAGGCGTTTTTGTTCTTGACAACACCACGAGGCATAAGTAAATTATGCCTATGAACGATAGGCCTAAATCGGGAATGCCTTCGGGGGCATTGCCCATGCTGATCTTGCGCGTGCTCCAGACCCGCTCGCTGCACGGCTATGCGATTGCGCAGAGGATTCATCTGCTTTCCAGCGAAGTGCTGGCTGTCGAAGAGGGCTTGCTCTATCCGACGCTGCAAAAAATGCTGGTGAAGGGCTGGGTCACCGCCGAGTGGGGCATCTCGGAGACCAACCGCAAGGTCCGCTTTTATAGCCTCACGCCCGAGGGCCGCAATTGCCTGGAGACCGAGCTTTCCGACTACGGCCGGGTCACGCAAGCCATTCAGGACATTCTTCGCACCGCATAACAAGACTCGTAAGCAAGGCTCGCATAACAAGACTCGTAAACAGGGCTCGTACAGGAGATCGACGATGGGCGAAATTTTCCGCCGGATCCGCTATCTGCTTCACCGCCGCCGCTTCGACAAGGAACTGGAGAGCGACATGGAATTTCATCGCGAGATGGCCGCGCGCGAGGGCCGCAACAACTTCGGCAACACGCTGCGCATGCGGGAACAGGCGCGCGAGGCGTGGGGTTGGACGTGGCTCGACCGTCTGGGCCAGGACCTGCGCTATGCGGCGCGCACGCTGGGCCGTTCGCCGGGCTTCACGCTGACCGCCGTGCTGGTGCTGGCCATCGGGATCGGCGTGAACGTGGCGGGCTTCAGCCTCTTCAACATGGTGGCGCTCAAGCCCCTCCCGGTGCCCGATCCTGGCTCCCTTGTGCGCCTGGAACGGCGTTCGCCGCAGAGCTATACCAGCGAGATGCCGTATGCTTCGGCGCTCTTTTACCGCGACCATGCGAAGTCACTCTCGGCGATGATGGCGGTGCTGGGCGTGCCTCCGATGGAGATCGATGGCGATTTGCAGCCGACCAGCGCATCCTTTGCCACGGCGAATTATTTTGCCGAACTTGGAACGCGAGCCGCCTATGGCCGCATGTTCGAGCCGGCGCGCGAGGACGATGCGAGTGCGGCTCCGGTGGCGGTCCTGAGTTATAGCCTGTGGCAGCGGCGCTTCGGCGCAGATCCGTCCGTGGTGGGACGGACGATTCATTTGAACGGGAAGCCGGCTACGGTGATCGGTGTTACGCCGTATGACTTTGCCACTCTCGGCGGCCAGCACCCTGACATCTGGCTGCCCATCGCCCAGCAGCCGTATTTTGTTGAAGGCAGCAAGGTGCTTACCAATCCCTCGGCCAGCAGTGTGAGAATGTGGGGCCGTCTGGCTCCGGGCGTGAGCCCAAAGATGGCCGCGCAGGAGTTGCTGGCGCTGACCAATGAGCTGCGCCGCCAACATCCCAAGGATATCTGGAACAACGAATACATCGACATCAAGCCGGGCGCGCATCTGCAGGTGATGCAGCCGGAGATGTATCGCGTGGCCGCCATGGTGGCGGTGCTGACGCTGCTGATTCTGGCAGTGGCCTGCGCCAATCTGGGTGGGCTGCTGCTGGCCCGCGCCGTCACGCGCGAGCACGAGATGGGGATTCGTATCGCCATTGGCGCGAGTAGAGGCCGCATCTTCAGGCAACTGTGCACGGAGAGCCTGCTGCTGGCCTTTTTGGGAGCGGCAGCGGGCCTTGGGTTGAGTTACGTTGTCTTGCGGGTCGCACTGAGCCGGTTGGATACGCCCAAGTGGGTGACGGCGGTTCCGGATTGGCGCGTTCTGCTGTTTACCATTGGCATTTCCGTGGTGGCGGCGCTCTTCTTCGGCCTTACGCCGGCCCTGCAGATTGCGCGGCAGCGGCAGCGGAAGACCATTGCGCGCCAGGTTCTGATCGGCGCGCAGGTGGCGGCCAGTTGTGTGCTGCTCATTGTGGCCGGCCTGTTGGTGCGGGCCTCGCTCCATGCGC
>Ga0255355_1000313_pt1 | contig 31244 bp, 29 predicted proteins | sample HBST75metaG_FD_189943 | JGI IMG/M metagenome (GOLD analysis project Ga0255355, IMG submission 189943) | Peat soil microbial communities from Stordalen Mire, Sweden - H.B.S.T75 | ecosystem: Environmental > Terrestrial > Soil > Wetlands > Peat | place: Sweden: Norrbotten County, Stordalen Mire...
ATGGTCTCGGCGTCCTTACCCAGGAAGCCCTTCAGAGTCACGTTGTTGGTGTACAGTGCCATGTCATTTCTCCTTGTTGTATTTGCCCGGATTAGCCTCGGGACACTCTTGCGCGAAGCGACGCGAGTGTGCCCCGCTCCCAAGTGCCGAGGGTGCTTTTTCTGGAGTGGGGACCCAACGCATCTGGTTGGGGGAGGAGTCCGGGAAAAGCAGAACCCGAAGTGCCGCAGGGCGCGGGATAAGCACCGAAGCGAGTGACCGAGGGTGAGCAGGGAAAATGCAGGAGAATTGGCGCTCTACGGCAACGATCATCTGAAGGGTGCTTGCAAAGGGACGCGACCGCAATAAGGCAAGGACGGAACCTTTCTGCTGTCGGCCATGTATCCCGCTCAAGGAGCAGAGAGTGGGCCAACTTCGCCATCCGCAAAGCTCGGCTCTGATTACCCGCTGACTACGTGCAGAACTTTCAGAGGAAGAATGGCGTGAAGGTCGAAGACGGACTTCCTCGTTTGTGCGCCAGATCGTTGAGGACAAGAAAAGTCCACGATCTTCGTGCGAATGGAAGATGCGACGCTGCGATCGGGTGACAATCCTGTGCTGTCTCATGGCCGCCTCCTGACGCTGGAACCATCACGGAGGATGGCATCGACTGCGGCGATGCGTTCTCCTATCCAGCGCATGACTGGGACTGCCATTGAATTCCCAAGTGATCTGTAGCGGGGACCATCGGCAGCGAGTTTGCCGCGGTACTCGACCAAGGTGTAATCGTCGGGGAATCCCTGCAGGCGCTCGCACTCGCGTGGAGTCAGGCGGCGCACGGCCATTGGCGCATGTGAAAGATCATGAGACCCGCTGCTGGTGTCGGAGCTATCGACCTGCTTACTGCAAGAATCAGGCTGTGGTGAGGCTACCGATTGTTCTTGCAAGACCGCAGTAGTCGAGCTGTTCTCGATGCTGCCTGGAGCACGCGTCCGCAGACTGCCTGCAACATCCGTAGATGAAGCGATACTTGCTGTGCTATCGCTGCCATGAAGCGTGAATGCGATAGCGAGTTGCCCGCCACCATTGGCATGGCTGGCATCATGTCCCATGCCACGGAGCGTCGGCGCGATCTCATCGGCATCGGCGCCGTGGTCCTTGGCCGAGAAGGCAATGTAACTGTTGGTGCTGCCTCCGGCGGATGCACGCAGGCTGGCGCTCCCGGAGACCTCGGGCATCGCTCCTCCCTCGCGCCCACGCAGATTGAAGGCGACGGGCAGGATTGCGGAGCTGTCGGAGAGATCTCGGCCCGAAGGGTCTCCATAGCGTGTACTCAAGGTTTCTGAGATCAGTGGCACGCCGCGTCCCGTGCCATCTTCGCTCGCGTCGAAACCCTCGGAGTTCAGCGAATGCACGATGAATGTCTCGGTCTCGAAGTCGATGCGCCCCGAGGCGGTAGCGCAGGCATTGGCTGCGGTGGAGACATCGATTGGGCCGGAGGTATTGTTGCCGCCAAAGGCTTGCTGGATCAAGCCGCCGTCGAGATCGAAGTCGGTTCCGAGTCCGCCACCGCCGTGAGTGCGCGCGCTAAGGCAAGGGGCAAGGTCTTCCCTCGTTTCTCTGCGCGGCGGAGGATACCCCGACAGGCCCGCGAACTCAAGTAAAACCGCTGCGGAAGCTCTCCAGTTTCCAGCACATCCGACAACGAAGACGCGACGCCGTCGCTGGGGTACTCCGAAGAACTGAGCGTCCAGGACTCTCCATGCGAGGCCATACCCGAGTTGGACCAGCATCCCGAGGAAGGCTCCAAACGTCCGTCCGTCGTCAATCGACAGAACACCGGGGACGTTCTCCCACACCAGCCAAGTGGGCCTGATGCGATCAGCAAGTCGAGCAAACTCGATGGTGAGGTTGCCACGCGGATCATCCAGTCCTGCTCGCTTACCGGCGACGGAGAAAGACTGGCAAGGTGTTCCTCCGGCCAGAAGGTCGATTGTTCCCACATCCTCGGCTCCAATCTTTGTGAAATCTCCTGCATTGATCACGTCGCCATCGGCGGGCAGAGCAACAATGTTGCGAATGGCGGACGCGCGGCGCTTGGCCTCTTTCCTGTCCGGTGCATCGTTCGGGCCGGGCATATGCTGCGGCCGCGAGGCGCGATAGCGCGAGCGCAGCAGCCAGCAGCAGAAGGGGTCGATCTCGGCGAACATCGCCGGTTCCCATTTCAGCGGTTGCCATGCAACCGAGACAGCTTCTATGCCCGAGCACACGGAGAGGTATCTCATGCCAATACCTCCCACCACGGCGACGCCATGTACACACTCGCCGGATGCACAGTCGATGGCGAATTTGTCGCTGCTTGACGTATGGCGTTGTAATCCAACGAGCAGCACACTGCTGCGTGGCCCACCAAGCCATGCAGATCCCCTCGGGGGCAAGAAAGCGAAGCGCTCTGGAGCAAATCCATCGCGGCATTGGCGAGCCGGGCTGGCGGATAGAGCGATTTCAGAGACGAGTTGGGTTGTGCAGTCTTTGTGACCGCATGATTCGGCATCGAAGTAACCTCGGATCTCGGTTTGTTCTTAGCTGGAAGCCTGTTCGTCAGGCGCTGGAAGCACGATAGACCTCCTCCGTCATAAAGCATTGTTCCGTGTGGCTATAGCCACTCACGGTAATCAGTTCACGCACCCTGCGCCGGCCCGTGGAATTACGTTCGCAGTAGAGGACATAGTCCACTGCCTTGCCGGTCTGTGACCGGATGAATTGCTGATTGAGATTCGTCCTGGCGCTGAGCGCCATATCCGCCAAGCGGTCGAGCGCGTCTACGGCTGAATCTGCGTGTAAAGTTGAAAGCGTTCCACCGTGGCCGGTGTTCATTGCCTGTAGCAGGTCGTAGCCGCATTCATCGCGGATTTCGCCCATGATGATGCGGTCGGGACGATGCCGCAAGGCGGCTGCTACCAGTTGGCTCGGAGTCACGGCAACCTGGCCGGGAATCGCCGCAACAGCTTCCCAGCGAACGGCGTTGGGATGCGCAATCTTTAGCTCGGCTGGTTGCTCGATCACAATGAGCCGCTCTTGCATGGGAACGTGGTCGAGTAGAGCCTTCATCAAGGTCGTTTTACCCGAACCCGTTCCACCGGCGATAATGCCGTTCTTCCGTGCTCCAATCAGCCCGACAACTATATCCCGAACTTTGGCGGGTAAACTGCCCGATGCGACCAGCTCATCCGAGGTGAACCAGCGGTTGAACTTGCGCACGGTAAAGGTCGGACCGTTGATCGACGATGGCGGACCGACAACGGCCACGCGCGAGCCATCCGGCAAGCGCGTGTTGAGAATGGGATTCTGCCCTGTAAGGTCTTGGCCGAGAATGCGTGCCACGCGCTCAATGGCGGCCTGCAACCGCTCATTCGTATACGGCTGCCTGAGCTGTATTTGTTCTACGACGCCGTTCCGGTCGGCGAACACGCCAGTCGTTCCGTTAATCATCAGATCGGAGATCGACGGGTCAAGCAGAAGCTCGCGCAGTTCCTCGGGAAAGAACGGCAGAATCAGTTCGTAACTCACTGCGTCCCTCCCCTGACGGAAACAATCTTCTTCGCTGAATCCGCCGCATTTGCTTCGGGTGTTATCGTGTCGACAGAGATACGGTTTTCGTGGAATTCGGTGATGGTCAATCCCAGCGGATTGATGAACTCGTATTGCGGATAAATCCGGGACTGATCGCTGACCTGTTTGGGATTGAGATAGTAAGTAATGCTGAGCATCCAGTGCTCTGTGCGAGGTTCGCGCGAGTTCTGCGCCGAATAGAACCGATCCACGGTCATCAGAGCCGTGCCGCGAGCGATGCGCGCGCCCTGAACCATTTCCTCGGTCATGGAGGTGATGGTCACGTTCTGGACCGCGACATCGCTCGATTCGATCTGGCCAGCCGTAACCTGTGAGACAAGGTGATTTTGGTTGTCGTCGGCCATCAGGCGCGATGCCAATGCCTGCGACAGAAAGTAGTAATTGAGCGGGTATTTCTTGGCGATCACGTCGCGGCTGATCGTGTAACGGTAGTTGGCCCAGTCGGTCAGATAGGTCCGGACTTCGCCTTCGCGCGGGCTGTAATTGAGGTCGCTGTATTGGATTGCCTGCGCACGGCCCATCTCATCGATACGGATATAGCGATTCGCAATCGGGCGGTGAGCCAGCGACAGGTTCATTCCCAACGAGCCGAGCAGGACAATCGTGCCACAGGCAATGATGAAACGATAGGCTTTGCGTTCTGCGTAGTGCGACGAATACACTTCGTTCCCAATGCGGTCAACAAGTAACGATTGCGCTGACGTCAGAGACGTTTCAATAGGAGCTGTGCGTGTGGACATGGAGAGCATTTGTCCTTTCTTCAAGAGTGAGAAACAGGTTCGCCGTATAGACAAGAACGATGGCAAATAACACCGCTATCGCCAGCAGCAATGCGCGGCGCAACGGCTTTGACAATCCGAGCCGGCGGAGAAGCAGAAAGCTGAAGAGGAAGGTCCACATGGCTCTACCCTCATCCGGCCATCATGGCGATAGAAGCCACAGCACCGCCGGCCTTGGCTACACTGTCGGCCATCCCCGCCGTTCCGCCGAAGATCGCCTGCGTCATGCTCGGGATAAAGAGCAGGTTGATGATGAAGGCAATAAAGACCATCGTGCAGGGGATCAGATTGGCTAACCACATCTCCATCGAATAGGTCCCATTGAAGGTTTGCTGAATGAATGTGTTCAGGAACCCGGACCATACGAAGATGAAGGCGGCGGCCACGGCGCGGATCATGGCGAAGCTGAGCAACACGTCAAGAAAATGGAAGAACTTCCCTTGGAAGGTCCTGGTCATCAGCAGCGGAATGAACACGGGACCAAAGAGCGCCGTCACGCCATAAAGGATGAACGAACTGCAATTGATCATGAACAAAATGGCTGAGGCCAATCCGAGCAATGCCTGCACAAAGAAGTAGCAAAGGATCTGTACCGGAGCGGTCAGCGACGGCATGGCGGTGTTGTCTCCGGCAGTCTTCAAGAGCTGGAGCAGATTGTCCAGCGAACTCTGGTCGAACGCGGCAACCATCGCCTGGGCGATATAGCTGAAGAAATGATTGAGCCCGAAGCTCGCGCCGGGGAGCGGATTGACCCAGTAATTGATAAGCAGGCAGCAGAGAATTAGCCGCAGCAGAAAGTGCGTCAGATCGCCAGCTCGGACTGGATGCGTATGGAAGCGCAGCGTCATGCTCGACGTATTCCAGTTAATGACCATGCCAATGAGCGTGAACATTGCAATCGCGCTTAACTCGGTGAGTCCAAGCTGTGTAAGCGCTCCGCCGTTCTGCGTCGTGAGATTGGTCAAATTGTTGGTGAACTGATAGAGCCAGTCCACGCCGGAGCTTGCACTCGGTAATGTCTGGGCCAAAAGTAATGGTGAAATCATGATCGCCACCTCACAACGGGGATCAAATGCGGCGTTGGCAAAAGCGGCCAGCGCCGCAAGGTTTGAACTCACGGAAGATAGGTCTGCCAGGTGTTGCTCTCACTGGCGGCGCTTGCGTCATTTGTTGCGCGTTGCTGCTGGACGAAGACCGCGGTATTGAGGTCTTCGACAGCGGCATTGCGCCGTTCCATGTTGGCAACGGTCATCTGCCCGGCAAGGCAGGTATGAAGCGTTCCCTGGGCTTGCATCTCGCTGAGCTTCTGCGCCTCGGCCGCGTTCAGAAGATTGAGCTGTTGGACTTCGCTGTTGGTGCTGTCCGTGCTATCGAATTGATCCGAGAGCAGCGAAGTATTGGCTGTGGTATTCTCGGTCCGATTGTTCCGGTACTGGCCAACCGCGGAGAGGCAGTCAGGAGAGATCGAGTCCGAAGTCTCGATCATGGCGAGTTGCGAGATACGGGAACTGCCAAGAGACTGCCCCTGCAGGTAGCTGCTCGTGCTGCTGTTCATCGAAACCGTGGCCGTCTTCCAAGCCGTTGCCGATGTAGTAGGCGAGTTGCTGCTGAGCGCAATCTTGATGCCCGCTGTCTCGCCAAACATATTGGCGACATTCACATTCTCAAGAGCGTGAAGCGTCGTCTTCCACTGCTGCTTGAAAGAAAAATGGGTGACGTTGTTCTTGAGCATTTTGTACTGCGTCTCCAGTGTGGTGAGTTGGGAGACAAGACTGGCGTAGCTGGTGGGGTCAAAAACGATGTCCCCCATGCCAAACAGGGCGAAGCCGGGCGTCGCGGTCAGGACAACAGCGGCGCCGACGATAAACCATTTGCGATGTTTCTTGAGTTGAAGCGGCATAAAGCCTCCTTGGGTGCGATTGAGCGGTTACAGGTATGGCGGGCAGGTTGGGTCCAGCCTGTCCATGGAAAAACATTTGCTGTGGTCCACGGTCCAGCAAGGGAGCCGCAGAACCTTTGTGGCGACCTCGGCAACATGGACCAGCGAAGCGAGGGCCACAGCGCGCCCGGTGGGCGTGGCGAGCGTAGCAGTCGCCAGCGCGCAGACGGCAATTCCGGTAACAAGCCTGCGACGATTTGTGACGCGCTGTGTCATACTTTTCTTCCGGGGCGTCCGGCGTCAGAGCGTTGGGTCCATGCGGTGTTCCGCATAGGACGGGATCAGGATGTCGCGGCCCACGTAGACGCGGGCGCGCGAGCCTTCTTTGAGTGTGATGATGGGCAAACGATTGAGAAAGTGATTCAATACCTGTTCACCTTCCGCCGCCGTCTGCTCGGAGATGCCATTGCGAATCTGCGTTGATGAATCAAGGACGCTGCTGTTGTTGCCTATCTGGGCGACACCGCCGAGACCGCCGATGGCTGCGGCTGCGCCAAAGGCCATCAGGTATCCGTGATCGACTTTGGTGGCGAGCCCCGTTGTCCCAATCGGATCGAGTCCGACATACTTGTCGAAATCGAGCGAGAAGCCGTCCGGGCAAACCGCGCGGTGGAAGGTGACGAACATCTTGCGCTGTTGGGCGTTGCCCACGCTCTGCACGGTTCCGATCAGGCGCGTGCCCTGAGGCATCAGCAACTGTTGATGATCGTGGGAGTAGTAGTCGGTTGTCAGCATGACCAGGATCGGTCCGCTGAAACCGCCATCAATATGGTTTGTGACGACGCCTTCGAGGACGGTTCCCTCGAAGATCCTATAGAGACGGCCCTGATACTGGTCGAACTCATACGACCCCATCGGGTCGCTTTTGGCGTTGGCCTTGGATTCGGCGGTTGCCGTCTGGTTCGGAAGGGCCTTGTTGGCCTGGCTTTCTGCAGCCACCGCCTGCTGCGTCCCTACCGCAGGCGGGATTACAGTGGATGAGACGGCGGCTTCGCCGGAATGAGCGAAGTCGATTGCCACGGTCCCGCTGTTGATTGCATCCTGTTTCTGCTTTTGGCGTGCCAAAGCCCGTTGTTTGGCCTCGGCGTGAACCTCCGAAACGTTCGAGGTATGCTGCGGTGCATTTTGGCTGCCACCGTAGATCGTGTCACGTTGGGCCGAGGTCATCGGCGCAGCGTTGGCGGATTCCGGACCGGGTGTTTCAGCGGCCTGGAGCTGTTGCATCGCTGCAATCAGCTCCTGTTGTTTCTGCTTTTCCTCAGCGTCGTGTTGCGCTTGGAGCTGCTGTTGCGTCTCGAAGCTCGACACCTGCTGCGCGTTCGGTGAAGTCGGACGCATCTGCAATGCACTTGCTGGGGCCGCTTTCTTGTTGCCGCGCAGCAGGCTCGATACGTTGGCGATGCCGAGTATGGCGAGGATCGCCACAAGTGCGATGATCACGGGCATACCCTTCTTGAGTGGCAGCTTTGCTTCGGGCTGCTCTGGGATGGTCGCGGGAGTGTTGAGGTTCTGTTCGGTCATGGCTACTTTGTGCCTCCCACACGATGGAATTCAACTTTCTGCTTGCCGATGGCCAGATACCCGTTTTCCAAGAGCTTGGGCACGGTATAGAGTCCGCCGTTGAAATCGAAGTTGATGAGCGATGGCTTCTTGTCCTTCATCTCGTAGAGAGCGGGCGTTTCCTGGAATTGGCCGCGCAGGTAGGTAAACTTGTCGTCGTGCCAGATTTGCTGGAGGCCAAGCTCCTTGCCCTTCTTCTCGTCCCACGTGTAGTCAAAATGCAGAGTGCCTGGGTATTCACTGCGGTACTGTTCCGCCTTGGTCTGTTCCGCTTTGAGTTCCGCGGCCTGAGCAGCCTTCGCGGCGGCAGCTTCCTGTTTTGCCTTATCCAGTTCGGCCGCTGGCACAAAGACCGGAAGCTGGGCCAGACGATCTTTAGCGGCTTGGTCACCGGGATTGACGAAGACCTTGGAATCGAAGTGCAAATCGGGGTCATTCGATACCTCGCGCAACTGGAGGGTGTACTCGTTGCCGTGGTCGGAGACGATATGAATGTCCGTGGCGGCGTTTGCGGTCTTGGGCTTGACGCTGATAAAGCGCGAAGCCACGTGGCCGCCATCGAAGATCCAGTTCACCGTGTCGCCGGCGAAGACGTTGGCGACCTTTTCTTCTGCGGGCAATACGATGAGCGTTGATTGCAGTACACCGGCACGGACTTGAGGCGGAGTTTCTGCCTCAGTGACTATCACCGTGCGCGGGGCGCTGGGCTGGAGTGGATGCAGGTCGGTCGCGGCGTGAACCGAAGACGCGGCCAGAGCGATGCTGAAAAGGACAGTAACGGGGATCGGTGGATGCATGACATGACTCCTTTCGTGGATTGAGTTGGGTTACTCGGTCTCGCCTTGGGCGAACCGTGCGATGCCCTCGACGAGTCCGTATCTTGCAATGAGCTTGTTGCGGCGCACGCGGTCCCTCGGCTTGGTCGAGAAGACAGCATAGCTGCGGCTGTCGAGATTGAGCTTGATGACCTTGGTCAGACCGTCTCGACGCATATAGAGACCTTCGCGGTCTTGCAGGCTTTCAAACAGCGTGAGCTGCTGTTCGTTCATCTTGAAGAGTTCCGCATACCGCTTGCGGTTGAACGTGGCGTCTTTGAGAAACAAGAACGACGTGCAGGAGTTCACAATGCTGTCGGCATTTTCTCCAAGGTCTTCGGCGGACTGGCCTATCATGGTCACGCCGCCCAGGTTCTTGCGCACAGTCTTGATGGAGGCGAGCGCGCCATCCAATAACTGCTTATTCTTCATCGAAGAAAAGATCTCTTCGATGAGAATGTGCTTGGGCACGCCCAGATTGGCTGGGTTGTAGAGAACGTCGTTGATTCGCCTGAGCAGCCATACCATCACCGGCTCGATCAGGTCGACGTACTGCTCGTTGTTGACGCCCTGGAAGTCGAAGCATTGCAGACGCGATAGCGAGAGGCTGTCCTCCACGTTGTCGAAAACCGCGTGATAGACGCCGTTGCCAACCCACTTCGAGAGATACCGGTCAAGCTTCTTGGGCAGAAAGAGATTCGACAAACGGCGGTTTTCCGCATCGAGCAGGTACATATCTCGCACGGCTTTGTGGATTACGTCATCGTCTTCCGGTTCCAGTTCCGCGCCGCTGTTCATCAAGAGCAGCTTGACGAACGAATACAGAAACGTGATATTGCTCTCGGTGGGTTCGAGAGCAAAAGGATTGACGCGCGGGCCGTCCTTGCCGATGCGGTCTACCCGCCCTCCGTACAGTTCGACAACGCTTTCATAGCTGCCGCCGATGTCAAAGATGTACGTGAAGCCGCCGTACTTCTGCTCATGGGCAATGGCCAGATTGCCATGCACCGATTTCCCGGTTCCAGTCGGCCCGAGAATGAGCATGACGCGCACGCCATCCACATACACGTCCTGAAAGAACGGCGTTCTTGTGCGCGTCTCGAAGACGTTCAGGTACTCGTTGTCGAGGTCTTCGGAGTACGGATGACCGAGATTGGGCGCAAAGATCGAAGACAGGCGAGCATGGTGATCTTCCGCAAGCCACATGGGGAAGACATTGAACTTTCCGTTACCGGGAAACATGGCGTAGAAGGCCGACAGGTTTCCCAGAGTCTCTTCCATGACTTGCGCTCGCGCATCGACGAAGACCCGATGCACGGCGGGCGCGAGACCGCGCAGTTCATCCACACTGCGCGCGGCCACAAGCAAGCGCAGCGAGTATTCGCCCTGAGCCTTCTTGTCGAGCGAGCGGATGACTTCGCCCAAGTCATCGACTTGGTTATTGGCGGCGCGCGCGCCAGCGCCGGTTTCAAGTGAGGCCGTGTCATGCCCGCTCATGACGCGCGTCAGGACTCCGACTTTGAAGAAGGAAATAAATTTTTCCTGGGCGTCTATCTCGCTACGTGCCGCGGACGTGGATTTCGGCCGCCAGGTCGAGCAGAGGATGCTGTCGCAATCGAGTGTCATCAATCCTGAGAACAGGCAGGGACGCGATGCCTCCGGCGTCGTTTTCAGAGAAAACATCTGTACGTATCGGCGGCCAATGGTGAGATGGTCGTTGTGCCATTCGACCGGGCTCTTTACGATCTGCCGGTCCACGCCGTCATCGGCGCGCAAAATGTCTGCACTGGCCCACTCTTCGAGATTGAACAGGTAGCTGAAGAACTGATAGACCACGTTCTTTTCGAGCAATTTCAATCCAAGTGAACCGCCGAGATGGCCTTCCAACAACGTGGCTGTCTTTTCAAGGTCGGCCAGCATCCGAGTGATGTCGGCTGCGTGTTCCTTGGGGTTGCGCGCAAAGGCTGCCGCCTTCGGCGGTTCGAGTGTCAGGCACCAATGCAGATCAATGCGGCGAAAGCCCGCCATCTTTTCAAGGAACGCCAGCCGGTCGTCCACGAATACCTGCGTGACCGGGTTTGCGTAATGTTCTTTTCTCGGCAGATCGAAGCCAGACATAACGCGCGTGTACTGATAGAGGCACGATCCCTCGGGCAGCCCGCGCAGCGCGCCTTCAATCGAGCGCATCTCGGCTTCAAGCTCCTGATCGGTCAAACCCTCTTCGTCAATGCCGGCGAGCGAGAACAGACAACCGTAACCGCCGCCTTTCAACGAGAAGATCCGTTCGTTGACAAACCGGCTGATTGGGACAATCGAGCAAGCCGCGCCGGCCTTGGCGAACCATGGTGTGTATTTCAACTGCTCAGTGTTTACGCGGGTCATAGTAGGACCTCTGGCTCAGGCTCAAGCCCCAAAGCTCGAACATTTTCGGATGTTTACGGACAATCAGCCATGCACTCACGGCAAGCGACGGAAAAGCGATCATCGCCACCACGCGGAACCCAACGAGGAAAACCGTTACGCAGACGAATACAATCGCCATCCATGCTGTGAGGTCGAGGCCCAGCTTGGCCCTCGGTCGATTCAGCGCTTGGTTGATTGGTAACGGTTCTCCTCGCTTGGTCATGGCCGCCCCCTACTGCATCGTCTGACCGGTGAGCGAGCCAATCCAGCCGGCGCCCCAACCGAGGACTCCAGCGCCGAACAGCGCGCCAAAGAGACCCGGAATCGCGTCCGCAAAGCGACCGCTCATCATCCGGATTCCGGCGAAGATTAGGCCGCCGAAACAAATGACAGCGCCCGCATAGATAGCGAAGGTCTTGAAGGTTGTCATGAGCGTGGTCGCCCCGGAGAAGTCCATCGTCCCCTGGGCGTGGGCCACGCCGGTAATTGAGAGCGCAAGAAGCGTGGGCCACAGCGTATGTGTTGCGTGGCGAAGATTGTGCTTGGAGAAAGGATGAGCCAATCGCTTGGCAAGGCGGGTTGTCATGTGGAGAGAAATGATTCTGTTGCGAGAAAACATCGGCACCTCCGTTGGCCCTGCTCGGGCTGGAATATGCCGTAATGATTTGCCCAGAATGATTCCTCGTCCAATACGTTTTATTTATCGGCCGATAGCTCACAGTTATCGGCCTCCGTTATCTAATGTGGATTCAGCAACATTCACAGATGAAGCGATAACTGGACCGGAGGCATATTCGTCTGTGCAACGGGTTGCTTGCAGCTTGCGACAGGCTTCCGGATGTTCAGAAGAGGGGCGGGAACGCCTGGAGGCAGGCTTTTCTGAATCTGCCTCTGAAGTTTTTTTACCAGAATGGGGACGGTCTTGGGATGACGTTCTTTGTGGTAAACGACAGCAGTGTCCACGGTCCAGTCAACTCCGGCAACCGGACGTGTCGTCAACTCTTTCTCCAGCGGAGTCCCTTCGCGGATCAAGGCGAAGCCGTACCCTTCCTTGACGAGCGTCTGCACTTCGGAAGGATGGGAGGCGCGCGAATACTCTTCGATAGAAACTCCGATCCCGGCCAGACGTTTCATCAATCTCTGGTAAGCGTCAGGATGCTGCTGCGGATGATAAAAAATAGCGAGATTGTCTTGTAAATCGGTCGCATCCAAAGCGGCTTTGGATGCAAGCACATGATCCTTGCGCAGGCACACGACAAGTCTGTCATGGCGGATTTCGTCGACGTGAAGCGCGGGATGCTTCAAAGGAAGGGTTACGATAGCGGCATCGACCATGCCATCCGCGATCTCTTCGGCTAATTGGGCAGTATCGCCAAGAGTCGGCCGTATGGAGCATTTCGGCATCAGTTCCTTATGCAACTCACAGAAGATGTGAAACAGCGTCTGATCGACGAGTGGCGTTGATCCAAATCGCACGGAGCTGATTTCGCCTTGTTCGATTGCGACAAGCGTGTCGATAATTTCGTCGCGAACTTCAAAGAGCAGTGGAGCCAGCGTTAGAAAAGCCTGGCCGGTTCTGGTTGGATAGATGCGTCCACTTTTGGATTTGCGAAAGAGGCGAATGGTGGCGTTTTCCTGAAACTGCCGGGCTTGAACCGTGAGATTGGGCTGGGAAGTATGGAGTTCGTCCGCGGCAATGCGAAATCCTCCTCGTTCGAGGATCGTGAGTAAATACCGGAAGTGACGAAACTCCGCCCAATCGTACATTGCCTCCCCTGCGCAACTAAGGAGGCGATGCCGATTGAACTGAGAACGAGACTTGCGATGCCTCCGCTTGTGGAAATCTTGCCACTGGCAATTGAAGGATGCAACAAGAGTTTTGCATTTGGCCAAACTTACTCTAAGTGGCATTTGTGTGCATCTGACGCGGCATTCATACATCGTCTATCGGCTCGCGAAGCGCGCGCGCCTTGATTGAGAAGGCGTATCGCGCTAAAGTTGCGGCAAGTTGATCACGGAGCGCCCGTCCATGCGGACCAAGAGCGATTTCGGTTGGCTGTTGCAGCGCATAGGTTCGTCACGATGGCGGATCGTTCTCGGTTTGCTCTGTGTCTCGGTGGCCGGACTCGCTGCCACCGCCGATCCGCTGTTTCTCCAGTTGTTGATCGATCGGGCATGGCCGCAGCGTAATGCACCCCTGATGCTGGAACTCGCTTTTGGCATCGGCCTCTGCTTTTTCGCGCGGTCCGTTCTCTACAGTGCGGGTTCGCTTATCAATTTCTCGATCTCGCAGCGCTGCATCCGTGAGTTGCGTATTGAACTGCTTGACCAGATGAACCGGCTTTCGGAGGATTATCACCAACAGACACCCACGGGCGAGAAGCTGGCCCGCATGGAGCATGATGTTGATGAAATTGCAAACCTCGGAGCGGACACTGCCAATCAGAGTATCCGCGCCATTCTGTTCTTCGTGCTCTACCTGGGGATGATGGCAAAGCTGAATTTCTCCATGACGCTGACTCTGTTGCCGCTCTTTCCCTTATTCGCATTCGTGCAACGGCATTACCGCACGCAGCTCAAAGAGCGCGCCGATGACGCCCGCTCCGAGATTGGATCAGCAGCCAGCATTCTCAACGAACATTTGAGCGCGGTTCCTCAGATACAGTTTTTGGGAGCGGAAGAGGCAACCACGCAGCGGGCTGTGGCGGTGTGGGACGGGATGCTTCGTGCACAATGGGTTCAGAGGCGCACACAGATGGGCTTCAGCCTGTCGATGAGCGCAATACTTGCGCTTGCCATCCTCGACGTTTTCATCACCGGCGCCTATAAGGTCTTTCATGGCGCCTTGACCATCGGAGGACTGGTTGCGTTCTCCGCCTACATCACGCGCGTGTTCGAGCCCGTCAGTTCGGCAATGGACCTTTATGCGCGCACGCAATCGGTCGGAGCAAGCATTCGCCGTGTGCGGCAATTACTCGCTCTTGAACCAACGGTGCAGGATAGCGGAACACGCCGTCTTCCGGCTGGCGCATTGAAGTTCGGGTTTGCGATCCGGGATGTCTGCTTTTCCTATGCGGATAATTCTGTTCTCGATCACATTTCATTGAAAATTCAAGCGGGTGAGCGCATCGCATTGATTGGCGTGAGCGGCTCGGGCAAAAGCACTCTGGCGCGTCTTCTTGTGCGCGCCGCGGACCCGCAGTCAGGCGAGATATGGATTGAAAATCATCCGGTCCAGGAGTTTATGCTCGCCTCTTTGCGGCGCACGGTGGGATATGTTCCGCAGCAGCCGCTGCTCTTCCAGGGAAGCATCCGCGAAAATCTCCTCTATGGAAACCCAGCGGCGACCGAAGCCGATTTGCAGCGAGTTCTGGCCACGGCGCAGCTTACTTCAGTAGTGAACCAACTGCCGCAAGGTATCGATACACCTCTTGGACCTGGGGCTGGCGGCCTGTCGGGAGGCGAGCGTCAGCGCTTGGCTCTCGCTCGTTCTCTGCTGAGGAACTCGTCCGTGCTCGTTCTCGATGAATCAACTTCTGCACTCGATGCGCCGACAGAATCCGCAGTGTTGTCTTCCGTTTCCAAGTTCTCTGAGGGGCAGACTCTGATTCTCATCTCGCATCGCATCAGCTCGCTTGCGTGGGTGGATCGCTTGGTGCTGCTGGACCGCGGTAGGATTGCCGAAACAGGCAGCCATCAAGTGCTCTATGCGCGGTCCGCACTTTATCGTTCTTTGTTCGACGCGTCTGCGCATGACGCCTCGCTCCCGTACAATGGCTTCCGATGAGTTACACGCCGGACATTCCGCCCGGCTATTTGCGCAAATGGTGCCAGGCGAGCGGTATCTCTATCGCAACCCATATTTGCACCTCGTGTAGACTTATAAGGGAGGATTTTGAATGAGTACGAAACAACTACTGGCTGAAATTGATCGCGGCATCGATGCCTTGCAGAAGGCGCGCGTCCTGTGTTTGAAAGGTGAGGCTGCTGCGCCGAAGGCTAAGGCAACCAAGGTAACAAAGGCGCTAGCAAAAAAGGCAGCTCGGGGCGGCATGAGCGATGAAGGCCGAGCCAAGATCGCCGCTGCTCAGCAAAAGCGCTGGGCCAAGGTCAAGCGGGCAAAGAACAAGGCAGCTAAGGCGGCTAAAGCAGCTTTGGCCGTCCCCGCAGCAGAGTAAACCGCTCTCACACACACGCATAAAGGCCCCGAGGCTATTGACCTCCGGGCCTTTATCTTTGGCGGCGACTATCTTTGCCAGAGCGTATGGAGCAAAACAGGAGAGGCCCCCGATTGCGGTCATGGCGGCCGGTCGATCCCCGAATGTGTCGGGTAGCGAGTTGCTGTCAATTGCCCGGATCAGCGCCGTGATTAAGGAAAACTTGCGGGAAGGCAACTCTAGCGGACCGATTTTCTTCCAGTGAGTGAGTTGGCGGCAATCGAGAATTGCAGGTGCTGAGAAGGGCGTCCAGGGGACTAATTCGAGCGTAATCCTCGGTTCTTAATGGCGTTCAAACGGTGTTCACGCCGTGCACAGTCCGCGAAGACGAATAAACCGTCCGGTGGCACTGATAGACAACATTCTGGTTATACCGGGCGAGTGCCGCGAAATCATTGACGAATGGATGAACGTGAACAGTCTTGCCCAGGGTCTTATACCGCTCAATGAGGTGCGGTGGGGGCGCGACTGGAAGCTTAATGTCGTCAACCGACCCAAAAAGATAAGTGATGAATGCAGTCGAACAAAGATTGAAGTTGAAGGAGAGGTGGGGCTCGTCCGGCAAGGGACTTGCAAAGCCTCGATCAGAGAGAAGACATCGCTTATCTGCATCGTCGCCAGTGTACCGATGAACACACACCATAGGGAATCCGGATGGATTCTCGAATAGTTGCTTGACAGTCAGCTCCATGAGATTCGGTTCCTGTGGATTTGGCCGCATGAGCATCATGAACAATGAAGCGAGCCACATGCGATATTCGTCGGTGGTGATTCCGAGTTCTGCGCACAAATGATCCTGGTGCGGTTTGCTTCCAGTGAGCACGGCGTTGAATTGGGTTAGCAGGTCAGGATCGGTGGGCTCGAAACGCGCGATACCACCGACGGTGTCTAGGGCCTTTTTTATGGAATACGGATTGCGAAGAAAGTTCATGAATTTGGCGACGAAGATCGCCAGAATTTCTTCCTTGATGTCTTTGTGGCCTTGATCAAGCTTTCTTAGAAGCGAAACTGTATTGGCTCGCAAGGTGCCTTCATACTCTTGAAACGCCTCCTCGTAGTTTTTACGTGCGTTGTTAGGAAGTACGTCGAAACTGAAGAGATCGCGCAGGGACAGGTTCTTGGAAATCAAGCGCCCTTCCTGGGGATTGAGTACGAGAGTAAAAGCTTCTCTGTCCACGAGCGATAGGGAATAGATGCACTGATTGCTAGGCTTCGCTTTAGGATTCCGTGCATTAAGCCGCTGCTCGACTTGCGAGATGTAATGCTGGTTCGCCGTAGCATTCGAGTACCGCGTGGTCATCGTAACCCCTCTGGCTAGCGGAGATCCTCCCGTGACGAGGTGGATTCCAACATGAAATATATCCCTGGTCGATCAATTTTCAAGTCGCCAAGTATACGCCGATCAGCTTCCGCAGAATTCTGGTTTGATGCCAACAGACCATTGCGCTCATTCAGCGTTGGTTACTTACCAAAGATCAGATCGGCCCTAGTAAACGCCCGTTGCACCGGCGACCCTTGGTCCGGGTGAAAGCACCGGATTCCCGGCACAATGCCGAGTTTCGCAGGATCGGAAGCGGGGCCTCAGTGGTGCGCTGCACCACTACCTTGCTGGCAAGGCAGCGCTGTCATGGCCGGTGGCGGCTGACTGGCGAAAGACAAGTGCTCTGCCTGCGGCAGCATAAAGGTTGAGGCGGGAGTAGACGCCGAAAGAAGAGCCGTTGTCGAGGAAGCCGCCCCCCGGCCCTTCGGTTTCGGTAAGTATGCGGTCGGCCTGCTCCAGTGTCAACGACGGGAAAGCGACGGTGAGCAGATAACCTGCTTCGGGAGCAAGCTTGCCGACGTCTTCGAGCGTGTTGGCATTCTTCTCATAGACGACCGGCAGGTTATATGTCTGCGTCGTAGCGTAGAAGGCTTCGTCCGCCGCCGGGTTGCTGAGGCGGCCGATGTCTTCGCTTGCGCAAACTGTAATCGTGTTGCCGCAGGCTGTCTGCAGGGCTGTGGTCATGTCTGCGCGCGCTGCCCGCACGGCAGCCTGAAAGTCCTTGATCGCGGGAGCGCCCTTAAAAGACTGGCCGAGGTAGGCCGGATCGTTGGCAAGCAGATGCGCCAAGTCATAGAGCGCCAAGGTGCGTCCGCCCATCACATCCATCGCATAATGCGCCCCCATGAGGATGCGGTCATTTCCGTATTCGGCGGCGCGTGCGATCATCTGCGGATACCGCGCCGGCACGAGCACGGCCAACACGAGCGATCCCGTGTAGCCATAGGTGGTGTGGCCACTGGGGAAAGAAGGACTGTCGACGAGGTTCATGATCGGGCCGCGATTGTAAACACTGTTATCCGCGGGAGTGTTGAAGTAGTCCAGCCCAATAAAGCGCATAACAGTCGGCTCGGTCTGGAACGGGCGCGAGTCGCCATACGGGTCGGCCCCAGGGCTCCCCGCCGGAAGGCCATAGCTCGTACCGAAGATATCGGTGTGGCCGCCCATCTTCTTGAGGGTGGCCATCGCCTCGGTCGAAACCGGCACTGTTCCGTTCGTCGTGCCGTTACCGAAAAAGTACTTGCCGGAAGTTGAATTTGCAGAGGTGGTGGCATCGGCGTAGGCAATGAGGTCGGCTACGGCTTGGGAAAGGTTGGTCGAGTGGCTTCGGTCGATGGCGTGAGCGCGCGCCACGTAAGCGGCGCCGAGCGTCGTTCCCAGTCCGTCCGCAAGCTGGGCAAGGTTGGCGTCGGTGATAAAGGCATCGCGCAGGGCCTGCTGCTGTTGTTCTGCGAAGGGCAGAAGAGTTGGCTGGCTGATCGCACCCGTCTGGATGCCGCCCGTCACAGTGAAGTTTGCCGCAAGGGCCGCTGTGCCTTCGGGGGTTTTCGACAGCACAGTCACGGGCGCAAGCCCCCTCAGCGCGGCCAGATCGGTCGCCGATTGTGCTCCAACGTTGAGGGGCAGGAGCGCACAGAGTGCTCCCGCCAGCAAAGCCACGGTGGACAGACAGGCAGCGGAGCGGACTGCGACAAAGCGCCTTATTTCTTTCATGGAGAAATGGTACATTCACAGGCTCGGATTTGCCACAACGAAGTGCTACCTCCAATTTGTGTTCCGACTGGAAGGACTGGGAAGCGACACGGGGCCGTTGACTGGCGGTGAAACTAGGCGCGGCGACTGTGAAAGGTTGACGTTCTTGCCCCTGGAGATCGGCGGGCCCTTGGTGACATCTCGTTACCGATACGCTGGCCCTTGACCTCTGCATTTGCGCGGCAGAGGTGAGGCATAGAGAAAGAATCGCTGATTTGGTCCGATTCAGGGTGCTGAAAAGGGTGCTGCACTGATGCGATTCTCCTAAATTCAAAGCCAGTTTCGGGTCGGAGCACGGAACGCTACAATAGAGACAAGGTGCGAGGTCCTTTATTTTGACAAAGCTTTTGTTTGCGCCGTGCTCTTCGACTTCGCCCTTTTATAGGGCGTACTGACCAAGGCGGCTAATCACCTTGGGAAGCCTTCGGGCTAAGAGCTTACATGAAAAAGAAAACATCTAGTAGCGTCACAAATTCGGTCGCGTTGCCCCAGTCTGGAACCCAGCGGTTAGGCGTGTCGGTGTAAATTGGTCCCAAGCCTGCACGGAGGACGCAGATGAATTTCTTTCGCCGCATTTTCGGACTCAAAGACACAAGTGTGCCTCCGACGGTTGCACCGGTGAAGGTTGAAGTGCAACCCTCGGCACTCGTCGATGACGCCAAGTCGCGATTCTTTGAGATACCGTTCCGCAACCATTTCGGCGAATGCGCAGAATCCAGAAATGGTCGCTTCCTGCTGACGTGGGCTGACGACACGGTTCGTGGCAAGTATTTTCTGCTCTGCGATAACCGGATTATCGTCGAAGGCAAAATGGCGCGTCCGAACGACGGCAAGGTAGCGGACAACGGGACGTTCATCTTGAACCAGTGGGGATCGGGAAGCAGCCTGAGAGGGACCTTCCGAGCGTTCAACTACATGGGAGAGCCGATCGTTGCAAAGAAGATCGCCGCAAACCTTTTTAACAACGGGTTGTCTCCTGAGGGCCGCTATGCGGCGGTCCAGGCCTGCAATGCCCCAGGATCAGCCGCCGACGGCGTCTTGCTGGTCTACGACCTGATCCAGAAGGCGGAGGTTGGCCGATTCGTGCCGCGGTCCGGTTGGGCGGACGACTACCGATTCCACGAGGACGGGACCATTGAGCTCGGATACAGAAAACTTGGGTATTTCCGCTACGCTCTTACTGGCGAGTTCCTCGATCTTGCCGCGTGGGAAGAAGCGCAGTTGACCATGGGCAACTATTCGATGGCCTTGATCACGGTCGAACATATCCTGAAGCAGCATCAGGGCAAGCCATCGCAGGAATTGGTCGACACGCTTATCCGAGCCATCGACCGGGTCACACCCCAAATCGTCCCCGAACACGCAAAGACACTTGCTTTGGCGAAGAAGCTCCGCGGAACATGCCTAGAATCAAGCGGTTACTTAGGGCAGGCCCTTCGTTGCTACCAGGAGGCGTTGGCCATCGATCCCAAAGCTGGCGTAAAGAGGAGCATAGAGCGACTCACCAAGATGAGCAAGGTTTAGCTTCGTTCGGCGAGAAGTAAAATTCCAGTCAACAACTATATGGGAAGGACCGGGACATTGACTTGCTTCTCCCGCGCAAGCCGAAGGCCGGCGATGATGCAGGCCCCAAAGTAGATCAGGGATCGTTGTTGGGTTGGCGCGGCAGCCCTGCGTCAGGAACGAACACGTCAGCGTACCCCCCGGCTTTGCGTGTTTGGCTTCCGGTAACGGCTGAACATCTGGTTGGACACTGCACAACCGAATGGAAACCAGACACAAACGAGGGCAGCCGGAATCCCGGACCCTGGGCGGCTTTCCGTTCCTTATCTGCTTTCGGCGAGCTTATGGCGGATTTGACATGAAAAGATATAGATCACAGGATGACACCTCAGAGCCCCATCTCCTCTAAGAAGGGAGTTGGCCTGTTCCTGTAGTCGCTTCTATCACTAAAAAACATCAGTAATCGCATCGCTCGTGTAGCGGCAACATAAACTACGCGGCGACTTTCGTTGTATTGTGCCTGGCGCTCACCCTCGTCAGTAATCCGACTTATTGAAAAATGTGGAATTCGCCCGTCATGCGCATCGATTACAGCGACAGCCTCAAATTCGCGCCCCTTGGCTTTGTGCACAGTCAGGAGCTGGATACAGTCACCGGGCCGTGCAAATATACCCAAATCTTCAATCATGAGCGTGTCCCATCCGTCGCGACCTCGAATTTCTTCCACCATCTGGCCCGCGGATTCTTCGAGTACGGACGCTCCGTCGTTGTTCAGCATTTCAGCCGAGAGAAGAACTCTAGAAAAACGCGCGGCTGCGTCAACTATCCATTCGACAGCGAGAGGAGAATCATTTCGAGCTGCTCGTGCCTCAGCCAGCAGTTTACAAACCGCAACTCGCCCTCTGAAGTCGAAGACGGAAGGACCTCCGTGGTCGGTCAAATTGACGAGAAACACGTAAAGCGCGCGCTGCACCGCGAGGGCAACTTCGGCCTCCGGACATTCCAAGTACGCACCTACGGACTCCACAAGCTGCGCGATTAGATGAGTTCGCTTGTAGGGCCTGGCTCCTGGACCTATGACTGGTATGTTCTGCCTACGTAGCTCTCGGGCGAGTTTGAAAAGTGAACCCCACCATGATGCCAAAATTGCCACCTTCCCGAAGGGCACTCCAAGCGTTCTAACCGCGGGAAGAAACTCATCGAGGATGCCGCTTGCAGGGTCGGCTACGGTTTGGTGTCGAGGGAGGATGTCGCAATCAGCATATTCTCCGACCGCGCACATAGGCGGGTCTGACTGACAAAGCATTTCGGCGCTTGCGCAGATATTGGCGGAAGAGCGGAAATTTCCTGTGAGATGATGCTCAGTATTCGCGTCAATATGATTTGCGAATTCTACAAGGAGCTCCGGTGAAGCTCCAGCGAACCGATAGATAGATTGGTTTGGATCGCCAACGCAGAAAAAAGTTGTCCGGCGGTACCTATGAATCTCTTTGAGAATGACAATTTGCCCTGGGGAGGAGTCTTGGAACTCGTCTACCAGAATCCATTCGAAACGACTTGCTATTGCGCTGGTTATGTGCGGATAAGTAATTACCAGACGACCTGAGTGGTAGACCATCTCGTTGAGAGTGATAAGCGCGTTCTCGTCGAGCCATTCAAACCACTCCAACTGAAGATCTGTGGGTAGTGTCCCAACCTGAGATGGTCCACCATCCGGGGCCCGCTGTATGCGCTCAAATTCTTCGAATGCAAAACCCTGTAGCGCGTACTGCTCCATCAATTCATGAGCTTTGACAGAGTAGGCTTCCATATCGGATGTGAGTATGGTGAATCCGGCTCTGAATTCAGGAAGCAGATGATGGAATGGCCGAAGAATGTTCTGAAGCGCGAAGCCATGAATCGTCGAAACTTCGTAGTATAGCTCGTCGTCGCTAAAGGAATTCTCGCGAAGCCGGTAATCGATCTCATCGGCTGCAGCGTTGGTGTGAGTGATACAAGCTATCCTTCGAGTGCTGTCTCTCACAAAATCGATGCATTGTAGAAGCTTGGCAATGATAACGCGTGTCTTCCCACTACCGGGGCATGACACCAGACACACATGGCCGTGTTCCGACACCGCGTCTCGTTGTTCAGCCGTCAATCGCATCTGTGAGTAGCCAATCTATTGCATCCCGAATGTACTGTGGAATTTCAGTCGCGCCGCCGATATGCTTGGAAACAACCTGAGCGTATCGGGCTTTTCCAAACCTCTTGGCCGCCCGTAAGACGGCACCTTTCGCGGCATTTAGGTCGGGAGGATCGCCGTTAAACACGTATTCGACCCAAAGGCCTTGAAGCATTTCACTCAGCCTTGGGGCGCCAATTTCGTTCGAAGCTCTTGCGAGCGGTTCGAGGGTGCCGTAAAGGGTCAACTCGCGCTCGAACGTGGTATCGCAGGAAAAAATCTCAACAAATGGTCCGCGTAAAGGTTCCAAATCCTGGCGCGATGGCGCTGGGTCCCCTTCGTTCTCCTCCGCAGAAATACTCGGGTCGGCATCAGAAGGCATTAGATCACCATCTGTCAGGATGGCGCACTTCTTTCGAATGCCTCCCGGCCCGAAGAGCTTAGCATAGGAAGCAAAATGTGTGCCAAAAATCGGGACAACAGCTACGCCTTCCTCATCAAGGTCGATGCTCATCACGGATTTCACTATGGCTGGTATTACAAACTGCTCCGCTGGCCCCTCAACGAGAAGTACCTTTCGGGCGTAAAGTAAGGAGGAGCGAGTAGCGTCTAAGTATCTTTCGAGGTCCGCAATGTCTTTCGGATCGATTGCGGGAATGGTGCTTGGCTTTACTACGGTTGAAATGGCTCCGCCGCTCGAAGTCAGAACGACGTGGGCAGACAGCGGTACGCCAGACGTGATATGGGTGCTGTGTGTGGTAATAAAGACCTGAACATTTCTCTCTTGTAGGGCAGTCAAAAGAACTCGCTGGAGCTGTGGATGCAGGTGAGCTTCGGGTTCCTCGACCAGAAGTATCTGGCCTGCTGTTTTACCTTCGGCGACACGCCGCTCAAAATAGTGCTGAAGCATGCTGATATAGAGAACGTTATTCAGGCCGAGCCCATTTCGGCTCGGGTCCAGATTCGTGAGACCGTAACCCGAAAGCAAGACTTTCAGCCCGCGCGAGATGTCAGCAAAGGACGGCTCAGCCAGCCCGAGCGAGACACCCATAGCGAAGGACTTGCCGGCCGCCGCTTTGAATGAGTCGCTAAGCTGCGTGCCAATGTCGCCAACAGTCGCACTCGCGTTGATATTAGTATTCGCCTTCTGAAGGAAGCCTACAAGTGCAGCTTGTTCTGTTTCGGGTATCTTCCTCTGTTCAATAATCTGCTGGAGAGGTGAAGTGCGGGGGCTGGCAAGACGGCCCTCAACGTCGCGCAGCGCCTCCATCAAGACGACTAGGTAGCCTTGCTGAAGGTTATCAGTGCTAAAGCGAGTGCCGAATGAGTCATTCCACCTGACTGTATTGAGATCGACATTATCGCCACCGGCGGCGATCTCCCATATGTAATCATCCAACCCGAGCCTTGGAACCTGGGTGCCCGCAGGTAGTTGTTCGATAGCTTCGCGCACCGTTGCCTTCGGTCTGAAGCGATAAGAGATGCGTGCCTTGCCGTTTGCCAAAACGGCAGTAAAGGGAAAAGCCTCCTCATTCGGCTTCCCGGCGAAGTCAGAAAATTCCACCGACACCAGAACATGTTCGGGCGTTGTAAATGTCAGCCCCGCCGAAAGGTCCTCAGATTGCAATCGGCGCCGTTGTGCGCTGATATTCCCATCCAGCACAAGACGGATAGCATGGAAAATGTTTGTCTTACCGGAGTTGTTCTCACCAATGAAGCAAGTAACGCCCGGTAGGATCTCAACGTCCAGGTGCCGAAGATTTCGGAAATTCTTTACGAACAGACGACAGATATACATCAGGCAACCTGCATTTCTGCCGTAACTTCAGCATTGTTCAGCGCCCCACCCGCAGAGAAGCTGAAGGCATGAATTGGCATCTACGGTCTAAATAATATACCCAGAGTTCCCCGGTGCCCCTGAAGCGGAACCCCTTCAGGGGCCGATGCAAGAAATGGAAAGATGCGGCGATTGGGGGGTACGAGCGGTTTTTGGGTCAGATTCGAGGAATGCTGTTTCTGTAGATTGCAGAAGGTTCGCCGAGGAGTCGGCGAGGGTTCTTATATTTACATGCACACTACACTCGGTTGACTACAGCCAAATGCACTCATCGAGAACCGGTTAAGAGTGATTCTTAGGATTGATCCCCTGAAACGCCGTAGCGCCATGCCTTCTCGTCACTTTGAGTTCATCTGACAGATTCTATGACACTTGGCGACCTCAGGGTACCGATCCACGGTCAACGAGCGACTGCCAATTTATCGTTCGTAGAGAAAGGCTGCTGTTGGGGGATCTGAACTGAGCAGATGGATCGAGGCCCCAACTTTCAGGCTTGCCGTTTATGATGGTCACCAACCGGAGAAAACCATGGCAACCCCTCAAGATCTCTCAAGTTCGTTCTCTTTCATTAAGCGGCTGTTAGCTGACTGACCTTGCCCCCTGAAAACGTCCCCCATATGGCGCTCTGCGATACTTGCGAAGGAGCGGCGACGATGGAGCGTTTACCGAGGAAGATTTACACCTATGAGTTCAAGCTGGAAGCTATTCGGCTGGTTGAGTCTGGCCAGAGGGTTGCGGAAGCAGCGCGCACGCTGGGCGTGGTCGAGCAGACTTTATCGAACTGGATCAAGGCGCACAAGGCGGGCAAACTCGTGGCCAACGGGCGTGGGTCGAAGCTGACCGCCGAGCAGATCGAGTTGCGACAGTTGCGCGCCGAGTTGGCGCGGGTGAAGATGGAGCGCGACATCCTGGGAAAAGCAGCGGCGTACTTTGAGCCGGTCTCGGAAATTCGGACAACAGGATAAGTAGAAGTTCTGTTCCCCAACCGCCTAAAATGGCGAAACGAGGAGAGCAGATGAGCAGACGTCCACGCCGGAACCACACCGCGGCTTTTAAATCGAAGGTGGCATTGGCTGCGCTGAAGGGTGACAAGACCCTTGCTGAGCTTGCGCAACACTTCGATGTGCATCCCAACCAGATTACGGAGTGGAAGAACCGGCTTCAAGAAGGTGCCGCAGGCGTCTTCGGCGAGGCAACGTCCACGCCCAAGGTCGATGTAACCGTGCTGCATGCCAAGATCGGCGAATTGACCTTGGAGAATGATTTTTTAGAAAAGGCGCTCACAAAAGCCGGCTTGCTGAGCGCAAAGCGATGATCGATCCCGAGCATGAGTTGCCGATCAGCAAGCAAACGAAGATCCTTCAGATCAGCCGCAGTAGCGCGTACTACAAGCCACGTCCGGTTCCGGAAGCGGATCTGTGGCTGATGCGCCGCATTGACGAGTTGCATCTGAATTATCCATTTGCAGGCAGTCGCATGTTGCGCGATCTATTACGCCAACAGGGACTTGAAGTAGGCCGTCGCCATGTAAAAACGTTGATGAGGCGGATGTGCATCGAAGCCATCTATCGCAAGCCCAATACGTCGAAACCCGCGCCAGGACACAGGATTTATCCCTACCTGTTGCGCGACATTGCCATCACGCATCCCAATCAGGTCTGGTCCACGGACATCAGCTATATCCCCATGGCACACGGCTTCGTCTATCTGGTCGCGGTGATCGACTGGTTCAGTCGTCGCGTTCTCGCCTGGAAGCTGTCAATCACCATGGACACATCCTTCTGCATCGAGGCCTTGGAGGAAGCGCTCTCCAAGCATGGAAAACCAGCGATCTTCAACACCGATCAAGGCAGCCAGTTCACTAGCGAAGCCTTCACCGGGCGGCTAAAGGAAGAAGACATAGCCATCAGCATGGATGGCAAAGGCCGTTGGTGCGACAACGTCTTCGTGGAGCGGTTCTGGAAGTCTATCAAGTACGAGCATGTCTATCTGCATGCTTACGAGTCAGTCCAGGAGGCAAGAACAAAGATAGGCAGCTACATCGATTTCTACAACACCACCCGGCCGCACTCCAGCCTGAATGCGCTTACTCCCGATCAGGTATACTTCAACCGTCCGCCGGAAGCTCTGGCGGCATAACAAAAGTGAAGCAGGCCGTGGAAATGACGGCTTATGGAAAGCCCGGAAAACGATGGTGCTGTTTTCCGCCCTTCCCACAAGCCTTGGAAATCAAAAAACGATTTCCACATTACCACCGCCACGATGAATACGAGCAGTGAACAGAGCTTCCACTTAAGAAACCGGAAAAACTGTCTGAACTATCGGGACCACCGCACTTCTCGCGGAGCCAGAAGTGAAGTACGCCTTCATCGACAAGCATCGTTTTCTCTGGCCCGTCCGCGTGCAGTGCGAAGTGCTGCAAGTGAGCTTCTCTGGCTACCATCAGCATCAGTCGCGACGCAAGCGCATTGGCTCGCGTTGGCACATGAGCGAGGCCGCATTGCACGTCCACATCCGCGCGCTTCATGCGGAGCTGCGTGGTGCCTACGGCTGGCCTCGGATGTGGCGCGAGTTGCGCCGTCGCGGTGTGCGCGTGGGTAAGGAGCGGGTGCGTCTTACGATGCAGCGACACGGCATTCAGGCGCGTGGCAAGCGGCGATTTCGCGTCGCGACCACCGACAGCAACCACCGGATGCCGATTGCGCCGAACCTGCTCAACCGCAACTTCACCGTCGCGAGGCCGAACACGGTGTGGACTGGCGACGTGACTTATATCGCGACCGACGAGGGTTGGCTCTACCTGGCCGTGGTGATTGATCTGTTCAGCCGCCGCATCGTGGGCTGGTCGATGAAGCAGACGGTTGACCGCACGCTGGTCATCGACGCGTTGGAGATGGCCTGCTTGCAACGTCGGCCCGTGGCTGGCCAAACGATCTTTCATAGCGACCGCGGCAGCCAGTATGCCAGCGAAGATTACGGCAAAGTGATGAAGATGTACGGGCTGATGGCATCGATGAGCCGCAAGGCAAACTGCTGGGATAATGCCGTGACCGAGACACTGTTCGGCTCGCTCAAGGTCGAACGGTTGCACGGCGAGAGCTTCGTGTCAGCGCGCACGGCCAAGGATGAGGTGATCGACTGGATACTCTGGTATAACCAGAAACGAATGCACTCGACGATCGGCTACCAGAGCCCGGAAGAGTTTGAACAGAAGTGGTGTCTGCAGTGCGAAGCGGCCTGAGAGGCAGGCTGTGGAAGTATGGAAATCGCTGCGGCGATTCCCACACTCCCACAGCCTCGACGACGACGGGATATTTCCCTCAAACCGGGCGTATATGAGGGACGCATTCTGAGGGCAAGGTCAGACCCCGTATTGCAGGGTTATGGGGACAATGCGCTTCCTCTTTATGCTGTGGGGCTTTACCTCGGCGTGGAAGATTTTGCAACTTTTGCAACTGCAAGTCTCACGGACCATCCAGATGATAAAAAAGCAGACATCATCTACATTGATGAAGCCGAAGGCGTCGCCCTCATAGCACAGGGAAAAACAGCGAAAGACTGGGGCAAGAAGGAAGCTGACGCAAACAAAGCCAACGACCTGAACACAGCGGCTGCATGGCTTTTACAACAACCTATAGATGACGTTCCAGTTCAAATTCGACAGCACGCAAAGCTACTTCGGGAAGCATTGCAAAAGCAGACGATCAAACGTATTGTCTTCGCCTACGCGCATAACAGCTTCGAGTCGCAGAACGTCCAAAATGCGCTAGATGGGGTCAAGAACCTCGTCTCCAGCCTGCCTCTGGCCAAAGATGTCGATGTCGAAACAGTGGAGATTGGCCTCCGACAGACCGAGCAGCTATCGCTCTCAGCAACTGGGACAATCCAGATTGTAGCGGAGATCGATCTTGTTGCCGACGATGTGATCTCACGACAAAAGGGCGATGGATGGGAAGCCTACGTGTTCTCACTTAATGGATCTTTCCTTCAAGCTCTTTACGAGCAATACGGTAAACAACTGTTTAGCGCAAATCTCCGCGACTACCTCGGCTCAAGGAAGAGTGCTGGCAATGTCAACAGGCGAATTCAAGAGACCGCGGAGAATCATCCCGGTAAATTCTTCGTCTTCAATAACGGGATTACTGTGGTGACAAGAAAAGTGGTGCCCGACCCAAACGGGCGCACACTTCGTCTCTATGGACTCTCCATCGTCAACGGTGCACAGACGACGGGTGCGATCCACGGCGCTGGCGCTGAGCACGCCAAGAACATTTCGGTTTTGGCTCGGGTCATCACTGTAGATAGCGACTCAACGATCCCCGAGATAGTTGCTGGCAACAACACCCAAAATGAAATCATCGCCCTGGATCGAAAAAGCAACGATCCCGTTCAGGTGCGCATTGCGCAGGAATTCGAAGCGAAGGGCATAGACTATGTTCACCGCAGAGACAGTATGCGGAAGTCGAAAACCACATTAATTGCCGATCAGGTAGGACAAGCTCTATGCGCCTTCTCCGGCGACCTGCAAACGGCCATTCGCGCAAAGGCCGAGATCTTCGAACTCGAAGCGACGTACGACAAGGTCTTCACAAAGGCGATTAGCGTAGGGCACATCTTTGCAGTCCAGACCCTCGCCTGGGCGTTCGATGAGATCAAAGCCGATCTAAAAGCCAAGTCCGCCGCAGGGACAATGACAGACGTGCAGTCCCGCCAATACAGGCTGCTGGAGTACTCTGCCTCAAAGCAGTTCGTGATTTGTGTGGCCGGTGCGCTTCGTGAAGAGATCGCGGGAACGGCGATGCCAGACCCCAAGACCTTCGATTTCAGGGATGACAAAATCACCGCGGACCCTGCGCCTGCCGTTTCGGCGTGGGTCAAAGTACTAAGGGCAGTGTTGCCCACAATGTCTCTGAACCTGCCCGCAGAAGCATATGAGGTCGTTAGATCGACGGAATACACCCAGACGGTGATCAAGAACACTAAAGGCATCGTAGCAGGGACAGAGGCGGCGCTTGATCCGAGCTTCCAGGATCTCCGGGCTCTCCTTTGGTTTCCCAAGCCGCCTGCCGCTGCTATGGCAAGGAAAGCGTGAGGCTGAGACCGGCGCTCCTTTAGACGGTTACCGGATGAGGGTTGGCTTCTGACGAGTTCTCTTCGTAAGTGTTGACCAACGCGCTCCTCCTGCTTGGCTTACTTGCCAAGGGCCGGATTAGTATTGGTAAACGCCCATTGCAACTGCGATCCTTACCCGAGACATTGTCCAACTTCGCCGCAAGGGTTACCGCCGAAATCTGCGTGATGCAGCGCAATGCCTGTAAACCTTTGAGCACTTTCTGTATCTGGGGCGCAGCCAAGCCGAGTCAGATTTCCGGATCAAGGCATCCCGCTGATTTTTCTTGACCGATCGCCAACTTTGGCGGGAGCCAGCGTCGGCGCAATAACCTTAATAATTGCTATTAGTTACATCGATGATAGAGGGCAACCCTATAACTCCCATTTATCACCCGATAAATACAAAGTATTGGACAATTTTCTCCCAGCGGGACAGGCTATGGTGTCCGGCACCTTTTTTTGATGCCCAGCTTGTTTATGGAGTTATGTCCTATGCCGCTGGCCGTTGTTTCCCCTCAAATGCCTGAGACAGACCCGTTGCTGACGGCCGAAAATGTGGCGCATCGCCTCAACGTCAGCACGGATTGGGTCTGGGATCATTCCTCGCGCCGAGCACCCTTGCTGCCCGTCATTCGCATTGGCGATGGCGTTTTACGGTATCGCCAAAGCCGGATTGAAGAATTCGTCCATGAGCGGGAAAGGCTCTCCATCTTACGTCGGAAACCACGGTAAAATGGGGACGCCCACTGTTTTTCCCCACAGAAATCGAGAAACACATGGGTACATCGCACCAGAAGGGTTGGGTGATGGTCCGGGGAAAGAAGTGGTACGGCTACTTCCGCCGCACCGTTCTCGACCCGGCTGCAAACGAGCCCAAACCGATGATCACGCCGGTCGTGCTCGGACTGAAGTCGGAGATGACCAAGTTCGAGGCGCGCGAGAAGCTGGAATGGGAGATCGCCCGGCTGACGGGGCACACCACCGAAGAGGGAATTGTCAGAAATGGCAGCGTCACTCTGCGCTGGTTTGTCCATAACCGCTACCTGCCGCTCAAAGAGGCGGACTGGAAAGAGGAGACGGCCAAGGTCAAGAAGCATCTGATCGAGGCCGACCTGCTCGCCGAGTTTGGAGAAATCCGGCTGGAACGCTTCGACAAGCTCGTTCTCCAGACCCACCTCAACAAGCTGGCAAAAACCCGGTCCAAGGACAGAGTCTTGCAGTGCCGAGCTTACATTCGTTCGATCTTTGCCGAGGCGGTCGATCAGGACTTCCTTCCCAAAGATCCCGCGCGCAAGCTCAGGACACCGGTCAATCTCCGGGAGACCGATAAGACTGTGCTGACGTGGGATCAATTGCGTGCCGCGCTGGCCGAACTCGAACTCTGGAATCGGATTCTGCTGAAACTTGACATGACCAATGCTCTCCGTCCGGGGGAGCTGTTCGCGTTCCGCTGGTCTTCTCTTGATGAAGAGCACAACAAGCTCAACATCCGGGAGACCATCTACAAAGGGAAGATCCGTCCCTGGGGCAAGACAAAGGGGAGCCTTACGGGGATCCCGGTCACAGGGGAGCAGGTCGAGGAGTTGGAGCAGTGGCGGCGCATGTCGAAATATGCCGCGCCCGACGACTTCATCTTCGCCGGCCGCAGCGGAAACTTCATGGACCCGAGCAACTACCGGAAGAGAGTGCTGCACAAGTTGGCCAGGGATTTGGGGCTGCCCAAGCTGACCTTCCAGGTCATCCGGCGCACCATCGCGACGCTGGCCAAGGACAAGGGGCATATCAAGGATATTCAGGGGATGCTGCGCCACTCGCGGGTGGCCACCACGACCGATGTCTACATGCAGACGATGGAGGATGGTGTGCGCTCCACGGTGACCTCGATCCATGAAGAGCTGATGGGGACCGGCACTACGGGCCAACACCCGGCCAGAGCCAGGGTCAGGCAACGGATTGAAAACTTTTCGGCAGGGGAAGCAACACTGAAAGGAGGAGTTCTACAAGAGGCCCCTTCGGAGAGGAAGGAAGCAGCAATCACGCATCCTGTTCGCGGCAAGGTTTTGGAATTTGCTACCAAAATGCTACCAAGGCAGGAAGGAAGATCGTCTCTAAGTCATTGATATAATTGGTGGACCTGGTCGGGATCGAACCGACGACCTCTTCCATGCCATGGAAGCGCGCTCCCAAACTGCGCCACAGGCCCACACGGTGAGTTGCAACTTTTCTATTG
>Ga0255355_1000316_pt1 | contig 31016 bp, 33 predicted proteins | sample HBST75metaG_FD_189943 | JGI IMG/M metagenome (GOLD analysis project Ga0255355, IMG submission 189943) | Peat soil microbial communities from Stordalen Mire, Sweden - H.B.S.T75 | ecosystem: Environmental > Terrestrial > Soil > Wetlands > Peat | place: Sweden: Norrbotten County, Stordalen Mire...
GGCGAAAAGAATACATCGGTTTCGGGTTTCCTCCACGGGAGTACGGAAGCACACCTCGTCGGCGCTCCCCCCATATGGTATTAAACCACCTGGGGGGAGGCTTGTGGGTGAACCGGTATTGGATTGGACGCGCCGACCGCCGTTTCGTGCCCCGATCTGCTATTTGATTGCACCCAGGTCGGTTTGGAGCTGCGTCTGGTCGAAGCCCGCGGGCGATCCCTTGGCGGTGAACCAGTCCTGGCTGAGGAGTGTGTGGGCTTCATCGCAATACTTCTTCCAGAAGGCCAGAGTCATCGTCTTTGGCTGTCCCCAGGTGATACACGTGAAGCCGTGCTCGTCATACTTCGGCACAAAAACACAATGGCCGCCCCAACTGCCCGGCTTGGCGTTGGCGCCGCCCTTGGGCACAACATCCCACACGTCCTGCGTTTGAGCCGTGAGCGGCAAGGCCAGCCCGATATACACACCGCCGAAGAGCGCGATGGAGTGACGAATCTCCGCAAGCTCGGCAGGCTTGGGATCGGCAAAGGCCATCAATGTGTGACCGTCAAAGCCCTGCTTCCGCCAGTTGTTCAGCACGTCCAACTCGATGCCGCCCGAGTCGGTACTGGCATTGCCGGGTACGTAGCCGTCCCAGTTCTCGTAGAGGCTTTCGATGGTCGGGTCGGGTACCGTGGCCATCGTACCGGTGTTCGCTGTCCATACCTGCACGGCGTGGGCTATGCCGGCAATCGTACAGTCGCCCAGTGTGTCGTTCAGCATCATGCCCCAGTTGCTGATGCCTTTGGTCCAGTCGGCCGTAGGAGGTGGAGGGGGAAGACCTGGAGTCAGGTAGTCTTTGAGAGCCAATGTTCGCGTATCGGTCTTGATGGCTTTACGGCCAAGTCTCATCTTCGCGTGATCTGCCATGACTTGCTCCTTGCTCGGGGAATTGCCGCCAACGGTCCCTGCCGTTGTGGCGTGGACCAAACTGTTGCAAATCCGCCTGTCCTTGTCCAGCAATTCTTTTGCTTTCACTCGGAAATCGGCCTGGCTGCAGCCCGATGAGCCGGAGAAATGCTCTACGATGAAGGGCAACGGAGGACAGAACGAAGATGGGCCGTCTTTTTCTCGGAATTCTCCTCGGTATTGTGCTGGTACCTCTCGCCGTATTCGGGTGGCTCTCTCTGGGCAAGGTCCCGGTGGCCGTAGCCGACCCGCCGCTGTCTCACGAGCGCCTGATCACCAGCGTCCCGCTGAATGCGCGCATTCATCGCGAGATGGTCAAGACGCCACCCCTCCAGGCCGATGAGGACACCCTGGTTGCGGGCGCCGGCGTTTATCGCGACCAGTGCGCTGCCTGCCATGGGTTCCACGGCAAGCCTTCGTCTTTTGGCGCGCACATGTTCCCCGATGCCCCACCCCTCTGGGAAAAGCACCACAACAACGACGTGGTCGGTGTGAGCGACGACCCGCCTGGTGAGACTTATTGGAAAGTGGCCAACGGCATCCGCCTCTCTGGCATGCCTTCTTACAAAGCCACACTCTCCGAGACGCAGATGTGGCAGGTGAGCCTGCTGCTGGCCAACGCCGACAAGCCCCTGCCCCCGGCCGCAGTCGAGATTCTGCGCGGAGAAACGGCGCCTGCGACGCCGGCTCCGGCTACGAGGAAGAAGTAATTCGTCCCAGATGGAAACCGGCATCCGGGGCGAGTGGTTCAAATGCTACAGTTGTACTTCGCTAGAATGCTGCGAAAGAGCAATGAGCCGGGCCTAAAGGCCCCTCTATTTTGCGGCATTTTCAGGGGCCTTCAGGCCCCTGCTCCCTCCGTAAAAGTCGAACTAAAGCTGTAGTACTAACTCGGTCCGGATGCTTCGGAAAGGAAAGCTACCATGAATCTGCTCGACTCCTTGCGCAAGGGTTTGGGTTTTCTTCTTATGAGCTTTGGTGTCTCCAGCCCGGCAAGAAAGCCGCGCGCTGTCTCAAGGCCCGTCTCCAAGCCCGAGTCCAGGCCCGAATCCAAGTCTGAATCGAGTCCCGAATCCGACAAATAGGCCAGTTTCCAAAAAATCCTGCAACCGTTGCCTTCCCTTTCCTCTCGAATGAAGTGAGCAAGAAGATTCGACCGAGGTGGTTCCCCGAGGTTTCATGACTCTGTCCCCCAAAAATCAAAAAAGCTTCTTGCGCGCGTTTTTCGATTTCTTCATTCTCTTCACCGGGATCTCGACATCGTCCAACCTGACCCGCACGCAGGGAAGGCCGGTAAAGAGGCGCGGCCTGTTTCTCTTTCGCAAGACCGAGAATAAGTGACCCCGAAGCCTCTCCAGATGCAGTCTCCGGACGCGAAAGCCTCTCGCGCCGACTCACTCGCGCTTGACACATCCGTCCTCAACCATGAAACTTTGGAGCATTAGGCGCGGTCGCGTCTGCACCCGCCCGTACGGGGGAGAGGCGGAAGGAAACTGGTGAACGGACCCGAGGCAGAACGGCAGAGTCTTACTCTAAGTTCCACCATGGAGAGCGTAGGCGAAGTGGAGGCTGCCGCAGACCGGCTGGCATGCGCAGCAGGCTTGGACGAGGACCAACGCTTCCACGTGACCATGGCGGTCCGTGAGGCTGCGGTCAACGCCGTGCTTCATGGCAACGAATACGACCCCGCCAAGCGGATCACCGCCACCTTTGAAAACACGGGCACGGCGCTGGTGTTTACCATCTGCGACCAAGGCAAAGGACTGGACCCGTCCACCCTGCCCGACCCTCTGGCCCCGGAGAACCTGTTGCGCGGCACCGGCCGTGGCATCTTCCTTATCCGCTCTTTCATGGATGAGGTACACTTTCGTCAATTGCATCCCGGAACCGAGTTGACGCTGATCAAGCATCTGGTGCGGGATGGAGAGATAACATAAGGCACTTGCGCGGAGAGTTTCGGCGACGGACTGATGCCGGTCATTCCCGCAGGAAACTCGGGCAGGACGGGAGCTTCCCGCCAAGTGAACCGGTGAAGTGCTATAACCGTAGTACCAACAAGGAGGAATTTCCGTGGCACTGACAATTGCTTCCCGTGAAGTGGACGGCGTTACCGTTCTCGACCTCAGCGGGCGGATCACTCTGGGCGAGGGCAGCGTGCAATTGCGCGACGCCGTTCGCAATCTGATCGGCAAAGGGCAGAAGAACATTCTGCTCAACCTGGGCGATGTGAATTACATCGATAGCTCGGGTTTGGGCGAACTGGTGAGCGCTTTCACCACGGCCAAGAATCAGGCCGCCGAGGTGAAGCTCCTCAACCTCACCAAGAAAGTTCACGACCTGCTCCAGTTGACCAAGCTCTACACCGTTTTCGACATCAAGGACGACGAAGCCAGCGCTATCGCTTCCTTCAAGTAAGTCGTTCCCGCCCCCTACGGGCTGAATGCAAGAAGCCCCGGCCACGGCCGGGGCTTCTTGCATATCAGTTTCAGTCGAGTTTATGCCAGCACACCCATCGGTTCCGGCATTCCCTCAAGCGGCGCAGCCACCGGCACAATCTCCGGCACAGCGACTCCTGTGGGTTGCGCCTGTACATGTGCCCCGCGCGTCAAGCTGTGAACGAAGTGATACGGCGGCCACGGCCCGGAAACCTGCATCTGGCACTCCCGCATCAGCGCGCTGGTCGACAGGAACTTGTTCTGGTAGCGCTCCACGTACTTGCGGTCGATCAGGTGCGAAATATCCAGCACCATCTTCCCGCTTTCCGTAAGCCTGCAACTTACCTCTTCATCCAGAGGCATGAACAAGCGGTGCATCTGGAAACTCACCGCTCGGGCGCGCGTCTGGCGCTCCCGCTGCCGCGTCGCATTCTCGCGCAGGTTGGTGAGGTACTCCCACCCGCCCCGCTCGCCCGGCATAGGCTTTTCCGCCGCGTGCCCGCAACTGCCGTCGACAACCACCTTCAAATGCATCTCGGTTTTGCCGCGCAGCTTGTCGATATTGCTTAGAAACTGCCGTTGGTTGGAGCGAATCGACTTGCGTAAAGCCTCGTCGTCGCCAAAGACCGTTCCAAAGCGAAAGGGCAACACGGTGGAATGTTGGAAACAGTCACCAATCACCCGTGCATGGTCCACTCCCGACTTCTGGTTCAAAACATCCGCCGGGTTATGTTCGCTCACGACGATTGCCAGATCGCTGGCGGGATAAAGAAACACTTGGTTGCCGCTTACGCCGAAAACAGATTCAAGCGGGACTGGCTTACGATGACGAGATAATTCCGGAAACGCTTGCTTTTCGCCGATGCAGTAGGCATACCATGCCATGACGAGACACTCCGTGCGCGTGCGCCGGTAAGCGCCGCTCGTTGGTGAAACTCTGTGAACGTGGGAAAAGCTGCATATGCATAGTGGGCATAAGATCGGGAAGTTACGAGCTTGCCCGATATCAACATAGGCGAATAGTAGCCCCCCGAAAATACGACTGGCAACAGCGCACATCACCAACATCAGGAAAGGAAGCAGAACCACTCACATTAGTATTTGCATAAGTGAAATACCAGTTGACAGGACCAAAACATGTACCCTTTTAGACAGATTTACCTGTTTGGCGCACCAACTGCTCAAATGTGAGTCCTGCTCGCTTTTGCCGCAGGGCTGCCCAGGCGCAACCGCCAGCGGCTGCCGAAGCCACGCTCTTTCCATCCCTGTAGTTTTCGGATTAGGAACTGTTTCTAACTTCAGCCCCTAACTCCTGGGCCCGGCACCCGGTCTTCCCACTATCGGCCTCCGCCGCAATTTTCTCTATCTTTTCGAACTTGCCCATAACTTAAACAAACATTCCCTCACACTTTCAAGGCAGAACCCGGCGGATGTGCAAATAAAGAACGATGTTCAGCACCACCGAGACCGCCAGCAGAACCAGCGCGACGAAAGCGAAGGTGTTCACTTTGTTGCTGACTGTTTTCAGGTCTTCCAGCAGTTCCTGCTGTTCCAGCGTGTTGCGGTCGGTGGCCTCGCGCACCATCTCCAACTGGTCTTCCACCCTCTTCAGAGAGCTGTTCTGCTCCATGACCTGGTCGCGCAGTTCGCGGTGCCCGGTCTGAAGCTCGGCCAACCCGTCTTCGAGAGGCGCCAGATTCACCGGTGTGGGCTGGACCGCATGCGGGCCAAGGATATTTGAGACCGTGGTCGCAACATTGCCATCCAGGAGGGGCAGAATCCTCTGCACAAACGGCATCGCCAGCCGCAACGCACCCACTGCCCGCTGGAATCCGTTCATCGGTTGGCTGGACTGGCCCGTTTCCGGCGCGGTGGTCAAGGCGCGACCTACCCCAGGCGCAGGCCGGTGGGGAGGCGCGTCCTGCCGCTCTTCGGCCTGCGGGGCGCTGACACCCCCCACCGGCAACGGCGACCCCACGGCGCGCTTGCGCAGCTCGCCCGGATGACCGGGCTGGTGGTCAGAGTCTTGCAGTCCGAGACCCAGTGAATCGTTCATGCACTTCCTTCCTCATTAAATATAAAGGGGATTGCCGCCGATAGAACGAATTTCCGCAGGAGCGGGTTGCCGCGCCGGTCTTCCGGCCAGATGATTCCCTCCCTCTGCCACCTACCCTCGGTTTCACGTATTCTCATTCTCAGGAGACGTACTTGAAACCCGACTTAGCCCGTACGGTGCGCAATCTGCAACGCAATGTCCTCGCCGGCGTCATCACCATCGGCCCCTTGTTTGTCACTTGGCTGGTCTTCAGCTTTCTTCTCGGCAGCTTGGCCAAGGCCGGCTTGCCGGCGGTGCGACTGTTCGCCACCATCTTTCCTGAGACGTGGCTCGACCAGCCCTGGCTGCAGTCCACCCTGGCCGTCGTGCTCACCTTGGTGGCGCTCTACGTGCTCGGCCGGCTCACCTCCCTGGTCATCGGACGGCAGACGCTCAACCTCTTCGAGGCACTGCTCGATCGCCTGCCTTTTGTCGCCAAAGTCTACACCTCGGTGCGCCAGTTGTTGGACTCGATGATGGCCAAAAAAGAGTCGAGCCAGCGCGTCGTGCTCGTCGACTTTCCCCTGCCGGGGCAAAAGAGCATCGGCTTCCTGACCCGTACCCTGCTGGACTCCACCACGGGCATCGAGTTGGCCACCGTTCTGCTGCCCAACGCCATCAACCCTACTTCGGCGTTCCTGCAGGTGCTGCCGCTGGACCGTGTGGTCGAGACCGACCTGACCATGGAACAGGCCATGAGCATGCTGATGACGGGCGGCGCGGTCAGCCCGGAGACCATTCGCTATTCGCAGCCGGCGCCAAAGCCGCCGGGGGAAGTTGCACCGCTCGCACCTTCGGCTTAGGACTGCCGTTGTCGATGCTTGATTGGTGGGATTCCTGGATGGCCCGGGCCTGAAGGCCCTGTTAATAGGCGCCGGTTTCAGGGGGCTGAAGCCCCCTGCTCCCTCCGCGTTTTCCGAGGTACAACTGTAATATCAGAGCGAATCCAGAGTCGATGGCTCTCGAATGCAGGGCGCTTCGAGTCGACGCGGCAGATAGAGCATTTTTCTCATCGGTGTAGAGTGAGCGTGGACCGGGAGGTCCACGCTACAGCCGACCAGGAGGTCGGAGTTACAAGTACTTGCAACGGGAAGACTTGAGAGCAAGTCGCAACACCCTATTCGACGACATCCTCTGCGACCAGTTCCTTGCCCACAGTCTCGCTCTCTTGCGTCACCTTGCGCAGGCTCACGTGTTCGAACTGCGCCCAAATCAGGCCGATGGGGATGATACCCACGAAGGTAACCAATAGCAGCATAGCGGCGCAGGCGGTCGCCGGTTCCCAGGCCACACCGAAGAAACCATAAAGGGCAGCAGCCACGATGCCGATCTGCGTAAACCATCCCAGAATGGGCAGTTGGAAGATGCTGGCTCCGCCGCTGGCCATCATCATCAGGACGCACTTGGAAGGAGTAATGGCTGCCAGTTCCGGGCTGGCGACAAATGCCCGCATCGTAGCGAAATACGAAAGCGCGATCAGCGCCCACATCGCCAGGGAAAGCGAAGCAGTGACGGCAAAATCGGAAAACGAGTGCATGATGTCGAGCCCGGAGCGAAACGTGTTGACCTTATGAGCAACGGCTTGGCCGAGTTTCTTCGAAATCAGGCCAAAGGCGTCTCCCAGAAAGGCGGCCACAAAGCCGCCCGCCAGACGCACCGCCACCAGGAAGAGCGCTGCCAGCACCGTGATCACCACTCCACTGTAGCGGGCCACGGCGGCGGGGCCGACAGGCGAATGGTGCATCCACACGGAGAGAAGGGCGGAGTGGCTGGTGGCTTTCAATATCTCCGTATCGGGGATCCACAGCATGGCCACCGAGAAGATCACCGCCATCGAGCCAAAATCGCAAAGCCGCTCCACAATATAAACGGCGATCTGGTTGCTGACCGACAGGCCGGTCTTCTTGGAGACCAGGAAAGGACGAACTGGGTCGGCAATGCGGCCGATCAAGGCCACGGCCGTGAAACCGATGACCTGGGTTCCCAAGAGCGAAAAGAGCGGGACTTTTTTGTTGTGGCGGAGCAGGATGGCCCAGCGTGCAGCGCGAAAGGCATAGGCCAAGAGGATGCAGCCAAAACCGAAGGCAATCGCCCACCAATTGGCCAGCGCCAGTTGCGACCGGAAAACGCCAAAGTCGAAGTGTATCCTGTTGCGTCCCCACACAAACAGTGCCACCAGCGCCGCCAGCACCACCAAACCCAGAACCAAATGACTCTTTTTCAAGCGTTCTCCGTCCCTAAGGTACAAATATCTTTCTATTTTACGATCTTGCCATGAACGGCTGGTTGAATGAAGAGTCTTATTCACAAAATCAGCAAGTTAGCTTCCGCTTCGCGGAAATCGCGAGTTAGCGGGTTGGCGGCAGCTCATTCCAGCGGTAACTGGTCGTGGCGAGTGGGGTTGCTCCCCATGAACGGGGGGTCGATGGGTGGAATTCAGGGAGTTGGCTTGATGCGGGAAGCGACCGCCGTCGCGGCTGCCTTGCGCGCCTGCGCCTCTCTGGCCAGCACGCGGCGATTGAATTCGTGAATCACGCGGGCCACGTAGGCGCGGGTCTCGTGGTAGGGGGGAATCCCATTGTATTTCGTTACCGCGGCCGGTCCCGCGTTGTAGGCGGCGAGGGCCAGCGCCAGGTTGTCGTGGTAGCGGGTCAGGAGCGAATCCAGGTAGGTGGAGCCTCCGCGCACATTTTCGTCGGGTTTGAAGCTGTCTTCGACGCCCATGTCCGTGGCGGTTTTGGGCATCAACTGCATCAATCCGCGTGCCCCGGCACGGCTTTGAGCGTGCGCGTTGCCGCCGCTCTCCGCCTTGACCAGGCTGGACAGCAGGTCGACATCCAGGTTGTGCGCCTGTCCCGCCGTGGCCAGCATCTCGGCCAGGTCGACCGGGGAGAGCTTTGTATCCGCCTTGGCCTTGCTGCCGTCCAGCGCTCCAGGCGTGACTTTCGCGGCCGGCAAATCGGGAACCGTCTCAACCGCCGCAATCTCTTCGGGGCGGAGATCCTGGTAATTGTCTTCGCCTGCGCTCAGATAGACTCGCACGTGGTCCTGGAAAGCGACGTGATGGTCGCAGCGAATCTCAAAGCCGTTCTGCAGCTTAACTTGCTCAGCCGCATGTCCGCACGTGCCCGCCGCGGCCAGAAACGCCACGCCTGCCCATGCCGCTGCTGTGCTGAAGAACCTTTCCCGCATTCCCAAACCCACTTCCCCGTCACCCTAAAGACGTTTGACTGGCAACGGACGCTCGCTGCTTCACTGCTGCTTCCAATATCACAGCCACGCCATCGTCGTCGTTGTCCGGCGCCAGCTTCCATCCCTGCATCCTGGCCATGATGCGCAACTTCAACGCTGCATTGCCCATGATGACGCCCTGCCCGGCCCACTGGAGCATATCCACGTCGTTCCAGTTGTCGCCTATCGCCATCACTTCCTTGCGGTCCACGCCGAGCCGGTCCGCGAGACGCATCAGAGCTCGTCCCTTCGAGACACCGAGGGGCAACAGGTCCAGGATCGCCAGATCGCGCGCCGGATACTCGGTCGGTATGCACTCGCATGCTCCGCTCCACGGACTGTCCTTGAGCGCCTTTTCGGCCTTGCGCATCTTGCTCAACCCGCCCGCCACCATGCCCTGAATCGGATCTTCCCCGTCCAGGAGCGCATTCTCGAGCGGTCGCACCACCACGATGGCGTCGCGGTTGGCTTCGACCCACCGCGCAATCCGCCCATGCGCCTGCGCCAGGTCTTCGACCACCAGCTCACCCTGCCCCGGCCGGTCGAAGGTAAACACCATCGCACCGAAGCCCCGCAGCAAGCCGCACAAACCGCGCGCCACCCTCGACTCCATCCGGCAACGGTCGATCGACTCTCCGCCCAGGGTACGGGTGACTGCCCCGTTCGATGTGATCAGGGGCATATCCGAGGGCATACCTACCCCCTCCAGCAGAGGTGTCGTGTAGGCGGTGCGCCGGCCGGTGGCGATGGCCACGGTGATGCCCGCCTGCTGTGCGGCTCTAAGGGCCTGCGCATTGCGTTCGCTGATCCCCTGCGTAAAGGTTGGAAGCAGGGTGCCGTCCATGTCGATTGCTACCAGCCGAACCGGAGGGTGCATATCCCCAGTGTACCGGGAGTCACCCATGTCTAAACAGTGGCTTGCCTGGTTGCCGATTTACACTAAAAGGCTAGGAGTTCGATATTTTTCATGGATAAGTTTGTCATTCGCGGCGGCAATCCGCTGGTTGGAACCATTCGTGTGTCCGGAGCCAAGAACTCGGCGCTTCCCTGCATGGCCGCTGCCATCCTCACCGAGGACGAAGTCACTCTCGAGAACATTCCGCAAGTCCGGGACATCGAGACCGAGCGGAGGCTGCTGATGTCGATGGGCGCCGAGGTCGAGTTGGGCCACGGCAGCGCGGCGCATCGCACCACCATCAGTTGCCGCACCCTTTCCGACCCTGTGGCCAAATACGAGATCGTCAAGACCATGCGCGCCAGTTCCCTGGTGCTGGGGCCGCTGGTGGCGCGGGCCGGCATGGCGCGGGTGGCCATGCCGGGCGGATGCGCCATCGGGGGCAGGCCCATCGATCTGCACATTCGAGGCCTGGAAAAGATGGGCGCGACCATCGTTCAGGAACATGGCTACCTGGAGGCGCGCGCGGACAAGCTCAGAGGGGCGCACCTGGTCTTCGACAAGATTACGGTGACCGGAACCGAGGATCTGCTGATGGCCGCGGTACTGGCCGAGGGCGAAACCCTGATGGAGAATTGCGCCCGGGAGCCCGAAGTGACCGACCTGGCAGCGCTGCTGACGGCGATGGGCGCCAAAATTGCGGGGGCCGGGACTGCGACGATCCGTGTACAAGGCGTAAGCAGCCTGCACGGAGCGCACTATCGCATCAATCCCGACCGGATTGAAGCAGGGACCTTTCTGATCGCAGGGGCCATCACGGGCGGCGATCTCACGGTGGCCGACTGCAACCCCGCTCATTTGAGCGCTTTGATCTCAAAACTGGATGAAGCCGGTGTGCGCGTCGATCTGCTGGGACCGGACAGCGTTCGCGTGCGCGGAGCCGAACGTCTACGCGCGGCCGACATTTCTACCGAAGAGTATCCGGGATTTCCCACCGACATGCAGGCGCAATACATGGCGCTCGCTACGCAGGCCGAAGGGGTGAGCGTGGTGCGTGAAAACATCTTTGAAAACCGCTTCATGCACGTACAGGAACTGGTGCGCATGGGCGCCAATATCAAGGTGGACGGCCGTACTGCCACCGTGCGCGGACCGGCCAAGCTCTCCGCTGCTGCCGTGATGTGTTCTGATCTGCGGGCTTCCGCTTCGCTGGTTCTGGCCGCACTGGTGGCCGACGGCGAGTCGATCCTGGACCGCGTTTATCACATGGATCGCGGTTACGAGCGGATCGAGGAGAAACTGCAGGGCGTGGGTGCCCAGATCCGGCGATTGGGCAATCTCTTCCCGGCTAAGGAAGAGGACGCCGCGGCGGATTGAGGCGCGGCGCTCAGCGCCAACTGACCGCCAGATGCCAACGCAGGCCGTGGTGCGCCGTCTTGAGCAAGACCCGTTCATATTCGCGAAGCTCGATCAGGACCGGCTGCGTCTCCGAACCGAGGGCAGCCGGCGTACCCACCAGAACATCGATCAAGGCGCGCACCGTAAGCAGGCCTTCGGAAGGGTCAAACCATTGCGGTTGAGGAAGATGGGACGTCCACCCCGGGTTGCCCATCCCCTGCTCCAGCAATAGGGCCATGGAATTCTCGTCCGCGGAAAAGAACTCCAGGAGGGAGCGCACATTCTGGTGTTCCGCGAGCCGTTCCAGGGAGTCTTCATTGCGGGCCAAAGCATGGCCGTTCACGAAGATATCGAAGCCCGGGTCTTCGCCCTCAACGACAATATATAAGCTAGCTGCCATGGTGTTGAGTTTAGTAAATAGTAAAGAAGGATAGTTAAATAATTGAAACGGTCATCCAATCAATCAATGGACCAGCTGCCGCGGGCTGGTTACTTATGTGTAGTCATCCGTGCAGCCGATGATACGAAAGCGTTATGGAAATGCGGTGGAAATCATCGATTCTAGTAAAGAGCAATTGTCTAGGCTGAGGTGGGTGACGTGGACTGGAGCAAACTTCCTGACGTGGGAGCGGTGGCGCTGCTGGTGTGCGCGTTCGCGTCAGTGGAGCGCCACAACCATACGCAGGTGAGCAGGCGCTGGCTCATTGGTTGGGGCATGATCGTCCTCCATTTCTCGGCCTTCGCCTTCCTGCCGGCGCGCGGCAATTGGGGAGTGATGGCGACAATTCTCGGCATCGCATCGCTCACCTGGGCTGGGTTACTGTTCCAATCGTCTTCGGTTCCGTTCCGCACGCTGCCTTCCAGCCAATGGATCCAGGGATTACTCCTCGGAACCAACACGCTTTACATCGTTCTGCTCGTTGTTGGTCCGGTACGGCCGTGGCTTTTGAACCTTGTGGCGGCTCTCTTTGGAGCAGGTCCGCTGGCCGTTGCGCTCATTTCCGCACGCACGGTGAATTCTGCCATTCGTTGGGCGACGGTTTGCCTTTCTTGCACACTCTCGGTCTTCCTGCTTGCATTCCAGAACCGCCCCGACAATGGCACCAATCTGGCGGTCAATGCCGTACTTTGCACGATCTACCTTGGATCCAGCATCAACTTCTTCTGTGCCTACAGGCGGGGGACCACCGGCAACTTTATCACCATCGCCGGGTTCCTGGCCTGGGCCTCCGTGTTTGTCGTCGCTCCGACGATGGGTGCACTTCTGCCTCAGGTCCACGTTGAGAGCGAAGTGTGGAATCTGCCCAAGTACGTGGTGGCCGTCGGCATGATTCTGGTGATGCTGGAGAGCCAAATTGAGCACAACAAATTTCTTGCGCTGCATGACGAATTGACCGGTCTGCCGAATCGCCGGCTCTTTCAGGACCGGCTGGCAAGCGCCCTTGAGCGCGCGCGACGCACTGGAACGCAAACGGCCCTGCTGCTGGTTGATCTGAACCGCTTCAAGGAAGTCAACGACACGCTCGGACACCATGCCGGCGATCGCCTCCTCAAGCACGTGGCTACCGTATTTTCGGGGCGGGTTCGCCGTTCCGACACCGTAGCGCGAACCGGAGGAGATGAGTTTTCCGTGATTCTGGAAGAACCCACGAGCCGCACAGAGGCCGCCCGAGTGGGCAGTTCCCTGCTCGAAATGCTCAAAGCACCTTTGCTGTTGGGAGATCGTTCGGTCCAGGTCAGCGCCAGTATCGGCATTGCCGTCTTCCCTGAAGATGCGCTCGACATGGAGTCGTTGTGCATTGCAGCGGACTTGCGTATGTACACCGAGAAATATGGAAGCACAGGGTTGACGCAGCGCCCAACCTCGGCTGGGCCCAACTCCCGGCCAGCACTTGAGCCTTCGGGCCCTACCTTGCAGTCCGCAGAGTAGATCATCGATTTGAACGCCTTGCGTTCGAAAGATCACCGACGCCGGTTCCGCTGAATAGCTCCTTCCGTTTGCGCGAAGGAGGTTGGCGTAGACTCTCTTCTGTCCGGGTTCGTGCTTTCCCACCCTTCCGCGACGAAACTGCGGAAGGAGGGGGCACCCAACGCTGGGATTGTGCTTCACGTACGGTGAGCGCGGACGAGGACGTCCGCGCTACAGCCGGCCGGGAGGCCGGCGTTACTCCCTGATGAATGAGAAGATTGAATAAAGAGTCTTATTAACAAAATCAGCAAGTTAGCTTCCGCTTCGCGGAAATCGCGAGTTAGCGGGTTGGGGGCCATCAACAGCAAGGCCCGGGCACTGTGCCCGGGCCTTGCTGTTTTATGGAAGTGAAGAGCTATTAACCCTGGCCGCCACCGGCGCCAGGACCACGGCCGCCACCACCCGGCCGACGACGCCGACGGCGCCGATTGTTGTTGTTGGCAGCTCCACCTGCAGCTGCCGGCCGGCCTGCAGTTGCCTGCGGCACGGCTGGCGCGGGTGCGCCATCGACACGGTTGAAGTTCGGCTCAGTCTCTTCGTCGAACTCCTCGCCGTCTTCTTCTTCGAAGTCGTCTCCGCCTTCGATCAGAATCGTGCTCTGATTCGACTTGGGCTGACGCTCATCGAATTCGTTGCGCGGCGCTGGCGTTGCAGCAACCGGTGTCGGGGCCGGCGCTTCATACGCGGAGATTTCTACATCTCCGGCTTCGGCATCGGTCTCGGCAGGAGCCCCCTGGGTCAGCTTGGCGCGCTGCTCCTTGATGAGGGCCTTGCGGCTGAGCTTGATGCGATTGCCTTCGATGGCCAGAACCTTCACCATCACCTGATCGCCTTCGCGCAACTCGTCTTTAACTTCCTTGACGCGATGCTCGGCGATTTCAGAGATGTGCAGCAGGCCGTCCGTGCCGGGGAACAGCTCGACAAATGCGCCGAACTCCGCCAGACGGACCACCTTGCCAAGATAGGTTTTGCCGATCTCGGGAACCGCGGTGATGTCACTGATCATGCCGAGGGCCTTCTTGAGGCCTTCCGCGTCACAGGAGGAGACATTGACCCGACCGGTGTCGTCCACATCGATCTTTGCGCCGGTCTGCTCGATGATGCCACGGATCGTGGCGCCACCCTTGCCGATCAAATCGCGAATCTTGTCGGTGGGAATCTGAACGGTCTCGATGCGAGGAGCATACTGCGAGCGCTCCGTGCGGGGTCCGTCCAGAGCCGCGTCCATCTTGTCCAGCAGGAAGAGACGGCCCTTGCGCGCCTGCTCCATGGCCTGCTGAAGGATCTCGCGGGTCAAGCCGCCGATCTTGATGTCCATCTGCAGGGCGGTGATGCCCTTGCGGGTACCGGCCACCTTGAAGTCCATGTCGCCGTAGTGATCTTCCGCGCCGGCGATGTCGGTGAGGATGGCGTAGTCGTCGCCTTCCTTGACCAGACCCATGGCCACGCCCGCTACCGCACCCTTGAGGGCGATGCCGGAGTCAAACAGAGCCAGGCTGGCTCCGCAGACCGTCGCCATCGACGAAGAGCCGTTCGACTCCAGAATGTCGGAGACGATGCGGATGGTGTAGGGTGAGTCAGCCGCATCGGGCAGCACTGCGGAGATGGCGCGTTCCGCCAAGGCTCCGTGGCCGATTTCGCGGCGGCCTACGCCGCTCATACGTCCTGTTTCACCAACGCAGAACGGCGGGAAGTTGTAGTGAAGCATGAAGGTTTTTTTCTTCTCGCCTTCAAACGTCTCCAACCGCTGTCCGTCGTCGGTGGTGCCCAGGGTGGCGGTAACCAATGCCTGCGTTTCGCCACGGGTAAAGAGCGCTGAGCCGTGGGTACGGGGCAGAACGCTGGTCTCAATGCTGATGGCGCGAATCTCGTCAAAGCCGCGACGGTCGGGCCGGATGCGGTCCTTGGTCACCTGCTCACGGAAGGTCCGCTCGCGGAGGTGCTCATAGTAGTGGGCCAGCTTCTTCTTTGCCGCAGGATCGTCCGCGGGAAGGCCGGCGGCCAGTTCTTCCTTGAGCTGCTTGATCAGGATCTGGCTTTCCAGCTTGGCGTGGGTCTTGGTGTCGAGGGCATCCTTGAGGCGATCGCCAACCGTGGCCTTCAACTCGCCGTAGTAGGCTTCGTCGAATTCAGGAGCCGTGAAAGCACGCTTCGGCTTGCCGGCAACTGCGACCAGCTCGTCGATGGCGGCAACGATCTTCTTGATCTCGGTGTGACCGAACTCGATGGCTGCCAGAATGGTCTCTTCAGACTCTTCCTTGGCGCCCGACTCGATCATGACGATGCCGTCCTTGTGGCCGACAACCATGATGTTGACGGTGGTGGCAGCGCGCTCGGCATAGGTGGGATTGATGACAAACTCGCCATCGACACGGCCCACGCGCACGGCGCCAACCGTTGCGCTGAAGGGAATGTCAGAGAGAGCCAGGGCAGCGGCGGCGGCATTGATGCCTACCACGTCGGGATCGTTTTCCTTGTCCGCGGAGAAGACCAGGGCAATGACCTGGGTCTCGTTTTTGAAGCCATCCGGGAACAACGGACGAATGGGACGGTCGATCTGGCGGCAGGTCAGCACTTCTTTTTCGCTGGGCCGGCCTTCGCGCTTGATGAAGCCGCCGGGAATGCGTCCGCCGGCGTACGTGTACTCGCGGTAGTCGACCGTGAGGGGGAAGAAGTCGATGCCTTCCCGGGGCTCGGAAGAAGCCACTGCGGTGGCCAGAACGACAGTCTCGCCCGTGCTCACCAGTGCGGCGCCAGAGGCTTGCTTGGCCATGCGGCCGGTTTCAAAAACCAGCCGCTTGCCACCAGCAAGCTCGACGGCTACTTCATGTTTAGACATACAGTCCTCGTTTCGTTTTGTTCGCTTGGGAAACTTGTAGGACGGAGGCGCCTCGGGGCGTGGGAGTAGAAGGCGATAGGTTGGCCACTGGGCAGGGCGCGCGCATAAGAGTGGGATGTACGCGGGGGAGCGGATTCTCCCGGCCTGCCGGCCGGTCCATCGTCAAGCCTGCGCAGGGGCGCCGCGCTCAGCCGATAGCTGTGCGCGGGCCCTGGCAGGGCTTGCAGTTCGCCAGGTACACCGTGGCCCCAGGTCCGGGGTGGAACGGGGGCCATGACCATCTTCCGGTCTGGGCGCTTCCGGGTCAAGGTTGGCTTTCTGATTACTTGCGGATACCGAGTTTGCCGATGACGTCGCGGTAGCGATCCGTATCGTGCGTCTTCAGGTAATCCAGCAGGCGGCGGCGCTTGCTGACCAGCATCAACAGGCCACGACGGGATGCGTGGTCTTTCTTGTGGGTTTTGAAGTGCTCGGTCAATTCGCCAATCCGCGAACTCAGAATCGCGATCTGGACCTCCGGCGAACCGGTGTCCGTATCGTGGGTGCGGAAGCTCTCAATTAGGGATGTTTTCTTCGCAGTCGCCAGCACGGCGTGTGTTACTCCTCTTGTCTTCTCAGGTCCACTCTTAAGTGTCTAGTGTGAGATTACCATGAATACGCGGCGGGTGGGAACTTGCCTTGTCAACCGGAACCAGCGTGGTCCATGTCCCAGCCTACTGGTCCTGTTCCCGCCAGTAATTCGCGCGCGCCACAACGCGTGCGCCAAAGTCCTGCGTGGTTCTGACACGAATGCTGTGCAGGCCCGGAGTGGGGTCAGATGGGCTGAATGTAAGGAGATAGCGGTTGCGGGCGTGCTTGGCGGCGTTCACGACACGCTGCTCGAAGCCCTTGTCGCCGGTGAAGGTGGTGTACTCGCCGCCGCTCATGTGGGCCACTTCCTTGGATACATTCTTCTTGAATGCCTGCACCAACATGAACAGCGACGAAATCATGCTCATGGTGCGCTCGTCGCCCGAATCCTTGATGTCGTGGAGGAGTTCGGCGCGGGCGGGGGAAAACGAAACGCTGAGCACCAGCACGTCGGAGCCTCCGATTTTGCGCACCAACTGCTCCGGCTTGGTGTGCTTGCTACCGTGGTCGCGCTCCTCGCTAATCAGAAGGAGAACGCGCCGGTATTCCTTGGGCTGCGATTGCAGGAGATCGACGGCATAGCTGACCGTATCGAGGATCGCGTCGCCGCCATTACCGGGCTGCAACTCCTTCAGAGACTCATTGAGCTCCTCGCTGGTGCGCGTAAAGTCGTGAATCAAGTGGGGCTTGGAATCGAAGCCCACGAGAGCGGCCTGGCCCTTGCCGTCCGAAAGAAAGAGGTCGAGCAGCGGCCCCAGCTTGGCTACCTTGTCGAATTCGAGGACGCTCACGCCGCCCTCTTCGACGGCCACCACCAGTGAAACCGGAGCCGTGTCCATCTCCTCCTGCACACGAATCTTCTGCGGAACGCCGTTGTCTTCCAGTACGAAATCTTCCGGCTTGAGGCCGTAGACAATGCCGCCGCCCGCCTTTTCAACCAGCGTGGGCACCAGCACTTCGTTCGCCGTGACACGCAGGGTGGGCGCACCGTTGTTGGCGCTGGGCAGGGGCTGCGGGGGCTCGACTGGAGGCAACTGCTGCGCACTCAATACCGAAGCAGCAAGAAGAAGGGCCAGAAATGCAGGCAAATAAGAACGAAAAAATCCAAGTTTCATGCGAGAAAAAGCTCCAAGTACGATCATTCCCTGCTCTATCGAACTCCCGGCCCGCGCGGGGCTGGCTGTGGGTTTGGACTCCCGGGTACGGCGAAAGGCTTGTAGAGGTCGCCGGGAGCTGCGCCTGGCTGGGCTGGTTGGGTCGCTGACACGCGAGCCGCATCGATGGCCGCCCGGATCGCCAGGAAGGCCGGGGTGGGCTTGAGTTCATCGTCAAAGGGCAAGGGACGCTGGCGTGCGCCATCGGGACGCTTGGCCCAAGGCTCCTGGCTTCCATTCAGCCAGGTATGCGCGCTGCTGATTCCCCAGGTCAGGGCTACCGGCACATTCGGCTCGGCCAGGACCATGCCCAGGTAATTCCTGTAAACCTGCGCCACGGCGGCATCCTGAGCCTCAGGTCCACCCGGCAGCGAGTGGGTATTGACATCCATTTCTGTGACATAGACTTCCAAGCCCAGCTTCGCGCATTCGCGGATCAGAGTCACCAAACCGGCGCCGGGCTGCGGACCGTCCGCCTGGAGATGGCTTTGCACACCCAAGGCATGAATCGGCACGCCGCGCGCCTTGAGCCGGCGCACCAGCAGCAACACCTGCCCCCGCTTGACGCTCTGCTCCGGCGTATCCAGCTCGATGCCGTAATCGTTATAGGTGAGTTTGGCCTGGGGATCCGCCTGGGCTGCCGTATGAAACGCCAATTCGATGTAGTCCGGGCCGGCCAACTGAAGCCAGGGCGAGTTGCGCAGTCCATCGGGGCGGCTATCTTTGGGATCGACCGCTTCGTTCACTACATCCCAACTGTGAATCTGGCCCCGGTAGCGGCCACCCACAGCCTGGATGTGTTGGACAAGAAGCTGGCGGGCGTTGTCTTTGGTGACAGAATTCTTGAACCACGAAGGCAAGCCTTCGTGCCAGCAGAGATTGTGGCCGCGCACCTGTTGGCCGGCAAGCTGGGCAAAGCGCATCAAGCGGTCGGCCAGGGTGAAGTCGAAAGTATCGAAAGTGGGCCGCAAACCTGCCCACTTCATCGCATTTTCCGCCACCACAATGGCCGCCTGGGACTGAATCAACTGGGTATATCCATTGGTCGGGGCGCCTGCCGTTATGGCTTCCAGATCGAGAAGAGCCGGGTTGACGGCCGCGCCATAGAGCAACTTTCGCGCCGTTGCGTGGGCTCGCAACGAGTCTGCGCCCGTCACATTCAGGTACGGAGTGGGATCAGCTGGCAATTCATCGGAAGCTCGAAGCCAGCCGGGGAGAGCGGCTGCAACACCTGCCGTCAGAACGGCTTTTTCAAATTGCCGCCGCGTCAGATGCGCCTTGCCCGTCATTCGCTCCTCCGCTTGCCGGTCCAGTCTCCGTTCGCTGTTCAGGGCGAAATCAAACGCTTGGGCCCTTTTCAGACCCGCTTGTGGACTTCGCGGTCGATCCGCGCGGTCCAGGCCAGATAGCCCAAGAGCTCCCAGCGCGAGGTCCAGGCAAAGTTCAGGATGTCTTTTGCGGTCAGAGTCTCCGCGTGCAGGCCGGAATAGGTCTCAACCCGCCAGCGCACGTAGTCGCTCCGCCAGGGAGTCAACCGGTGGCCGCGCGTCGCATTCCAGATGAATCGAATTGGAGCGAACAAAGGCTCTCCTTTTGCATTGAGTATAGACGGCTTCGGCGCTCGAGCATTGGCGGGCGCATGGAAGGGACGGTGCGAGAGGCCGGGAAGCGACGGCGCAAGAGAAGCTCCGGAGAGAAGTCATGCGGCTCTGCCCAAATGGGGCAAAGGTAACCAGGCTCCCATCTTCGAGGTCCCACAATCCGGTACGCGGATAGCTTTGGAGGCTTTGAAGTGCGCGCGATCACGTCATTTCCCAAATTGGCACGAAATAATTTCTTTACCAATCCAGGAAAAATAGTACCTTCGTCATCTGAAAAATAGACCCAAAGTGCCGAAGTACAGGGTGAGGATAAGCTGCATGGCCGCTTCAGTGACAACCAGTTATTCATTTCCGGTTTCCGCCTCATCTGCTCCCGTTGCCCGTGTACGGTCCAACCGTCGTCGCCGGATTTCGCCCCAATCTGGACGCGCTCTTGAGATCCTCGGCCACGCCATTGAGTATCTGACCGACGAATTCGTCCACGAGAGTCTTCTGAGCTCACCCGACCACGAGCGGCTGGCAGCCGTGCAGTTGTTGATGGAAGCAAATCGTCAGGTCTATTTCGAATGCCCCGTGCTGCCGACCTTCGCCGAGCGTTGCCGCAAGTTCATGCGCCTTCGCACCGCATAAGCGTCCTTCTTTCAGTTTCTCTCGGATATGTGCTTCCTTGCCGGACGGACTTTTTTGTCCGCGAGGGAGCGTTTGTCAGCCTGCCTGACTGCCTGGAAGCTCGCGGCCTGCGGTGCTTTGAAGTGCAACCGGCGAGAGCGGTCGACTGCCGACTCTATCGAACGGAGGCGCTGCGTGACTGCACATCAACCTGTCCGCGGATGGGATCGAATGTCCAGCTCTCGGATTCGAGAAGTGGATTTCCGATCAATCCATCGTGGTTGATGGCCACCTCGCCGAATCCGTCCAGCCACCAACGCGGCTCGGAGAAACTGCCCTGCCTTCCGATCAGAAGTGCGAATCTCCTGCCGCTCCATCTGGGGTAACCTCCATCCAACACGAGTTCCCTGGCAGTGACCGTATCGGTGGAATACGATCCGTTCATCCCCTTCCCTGCATTCCCTTTTGTGGATGGATTCCGGGCCAGACCCGCCGCCTCACGCAGCCGTGGATTCAGCAGCAAGGTCGAGTCGCATCCCGTATCCAGATGAAGTTGAAGCTGGAGTGAGCGGCCATTGGCCAGAATCAGAGTTGAGGGCAGCAGCATACCCTCCGGAGTCCATTTCCCTTTGAGCCTCGTGTACGGTCCCTTTGGCGGAGAGCAGTGTTCCGGCTCGGAAATCTCCATCCGCCTGGCTGCATAGTCGAGGCGCACGCACCAATGCTGAAAGAAATCCCAGCCGAGTACGCCGTCGACAGGCATGCCGGGGCTCGACCTCACCCCGGCATGCTCCACCACCAACGTCTCCGCCGTCACCGGCCTGGGGCCACCGGAACGCAGGGAAAGCCGATAGTGCCCGTAGATCTTTGCGGATTCGCCGCCTCCGAGTCCTGTGATCGAAACAAATCTGTCGAAAAGGTGACTCTCGACCTTGGCGTTTTTCGCCTTGGAAAGAGAAAGAAGGCTGTTCTCGGCTCCGGTATCGACCATGAACTGCAAAGGCCCAAGCGCAGCATCATCAAGTTCGACGAACAGGTGCCTCTGTACGTATTTCATGGGCAGTGTGATATGGGTCTCTGGCGCTTTGACGGGGGAGGGTGGGGGCGATTGTGCGGCCGCAGGGCGCGGCAGGCTTCCCGCCAGCAAGAGGCAGGAGAACAACGCGATGGGAAGGGGACGCACCGCTTCATTCTAGTGGGGTGAGTCTGAAGGCCGCAGCATAAATGGAAGCCTGGTTGCTGTACGGAAGGTATTGAAAATGCAGATCCTTCGCTATGCTCAGGATGACAGCTTCTTTTTTTGAGGCAAACCTCAGACTCATGATGCTCGCGACAGGATCTGGTTGGCCGTAGAAGAGGAGTCGCTTGAGGTCTTGAGAGGGAAGGCTCTACTGTCCCAGCGCCAGCACGGCCAGCAGAAGCAGCCAGGCCAGGCTCATGGTGTGCCAGTACCAGGCAGTGGCGTCGACGGCGATTTGGCGGTAATCGACCCGCTTGAGCCAGCCCAGGGCGGTGAGGCAGAGCAGAAGAGCCAGGAGCCCGAAGACCAGGTGAGCGGCGTGGAGGCCTGTAATCAGATAAAAGAAGTTGCTGGCGGGGGTTGACCAGCGGCCGAAGGCAAAGCCCTGAGCGGTCAACTGTGTCCACGCCATCCACTGCCCGGCGAGGAAGAGCAGACCCAGCGCGAGTGTTGCGCCGAGCCAGGGGAGGGTGCGGCCGAGCGCGGGGCGGCCCAGACCAAGCCACTCCTCGAGTACGTCGATTTCTCTGAAAATCCTGCGCCGCGCGACTTCCATGGTGAGGCCGCTGAGCAGGAGTACAGCGGTATTCAGGTAGAGGATGGGAGGCAGAAGGACCGGGTGCCAGTCGCCGATCTGTTGGTGGGATCGCGGGTCCAGCTGGGTGCCGGCCTGGCGTGCGAAGAAGACCGCCACCAGCATGGCGAAGAAAATCATGTCTCCTGCGAGGGCGAAGAACACGAAGAAGCGGAAACGTTGAAGAAGTTGCCGCGGTCCGCCGCGTTCGCTTTTTCCGTCGTCGTCGCCTCCACCGCCTCCACCGCCCGTCGGCCGTCGGGCCGCAGGGGGCTTGCCGCCGATCCCCGGCACTCGACGTTCGGTTTCAGGCGGGGTGTGGGTAAAGCTGGCCGGCATGGAGGGCCTCCGCGGAGATGAGATGATTCTTTCACCAAATTGGACGCACGCGCATGAGGTGAAGGTGTTCTTATCTGGAAAAGTTCTCGCCGGACGGAAAAGGACGCGGAGGAAAGCTGGAGTGCTGGAACTTCCAACAGCTATTTTGAAGCGGCCATCACGGTCTCGACAAAGAGGCGGTGAACCCGCCGGTCCTTCGACAGCTCGGGATGAAAGGTAGCGGCCATGAGCGTTCCCTGGCGAACCAGTACGGGGAACGCATCGCGGCGAGCCAAGACCTCAACGCCTGCGCCGATCTCCACGATGCGTGGGGCGCGAATGAAGACCATCTCCAAAGGGCCGCCGGCCAGAGTGGTTTGAGCGGTCAGAATCGCGGAGTCGATCTGGCGTCCATAGGCGTTTCGCTCGAGGATTGCATCGAGCAGACCTAGCGAGCGTTGCGGCGGGTTCAGGACCTGCCGCGCCAGCAGGATCGCTCCTGCGCAGGTGCCAAAGACTGGATGGCTCCCGCAGTACTCTTTTAAGGCCTCAAAGAATTGATGCTTTCCAAGGAAACGGAGAATGGTGGTGGATTCGCCGCCGGGCAGAATCAGACCGTCGAGACCGATCAGCTGGTCCGGCTTGCGGATATCGAGGGGGATGGCGCCGGCTTCCGCCAGCGCTTCGGCGTGAGCGGCGTAATCGCCTTGAATGGCGAGTACGCCGATGCGCGGCAGCGAGCTTTCTTCGGTCAAACTCCGATTCTCCAATGGAACTGCCTGGTGCGGATGAAGGCGCTGATTACCAGCCGCGTGTCTGGAGAAGTTGCGACTCCTCAAGGCCTGCAGCGGCCAGGCCCTTCATGGTTCCGGTGACCTGCTCGGCGACCTCGGCAAGAATCTTCGGATCGTTGAAGTGTGTGGTGGCGATCACGATGGCCTTGGCGCGGGAGACAGCTTCGGCGCGCTCCTTGGGGTCGTTCTCGACATCCAGAGGTGTGGCGCGCTCCTTCATGAAGATGCCGGATCCAACAAAAACCGCCTCAGCGCCAAGCTGCATCATCAGAGCGGCGTCGGCCGGGGTGGCGATGCCGCCGGCGGAGAAGTTGGGGACCGGGAGCTTGCCCGTCTTCGCAACCATGCGGATCAGTTCATAAGGGGCCTGGTGATCCTTGGCGGCGGCATAGAGCTCCTGCTCGCTGAGCACGGTGAGCGCACGCATCTCGCTGGTGATCTGCCGCATGTGCCGAACGGCGAAGACCACGTCGCCGGTGCCGGCCTCGCCCTTGGTGCGGATCATGGCCGCGCCCTCGGCAATACGCCGCAGGGCCTCTCCGAGGTTGCGCGCTCCACAGACAAACGGGGTGGTAAAAGCGTGTTTGTCGATATGGTGGGCTTCATCGGCCGGGGTCAGGACTTCGCTCTCGTCGATGAAGTCGACACCCAATTCCTGAAGAATCTGCGCTTCGGCGAAGTGGCCGATGCGGGCCTTGGCCATCACCGGGATGGAAACCGCCTTGATGATCTGCTTGATCAGACTGGGCTTGGCCATACGGGCCACGCCGCCTTCGGCGCGGATCATGGCCGGCACGCGCTCCAGAGCCATCACCGAGGTGGCGCCGGCCTCTTCGGCTATGAGCGCCTGTTCGACGTTCATCACGTCCATGATGACGCCGCCCTTGAGCATCTCCGCCAAGCCGATCTTCAGGCGCAGGCTGGTTTCCGTACCACGATTGGTTCCATTCAAATCCGTCATTAACTTGGACCTCGCTCCGAGGCAGATTCCGGGGGCGTTCAAGGCCTCGAAAACCGCATATTTGTCTTCGTTATCAGTGTAGCAGCGATGTTGGTGGGAGGTTTCACGGGTGGGAAGCGGGAGCGGGAGGAAGGGCTCTCATTAAGAACTTCCAATCCTGTTGTCTCGTTTCTGGTCACATTTCTGCTTCTTTTCTCAGCAAATGGCAAGCTCGCACCCACTTCCGGCTCCGGCAAGCAAGCCGCTGCCCGCGCCTAATCCGACTTCAGACACGGCGACTTCGCCGGAAGAGGCTTTGGTTCCGTCCCCTCGGCCGCCGGAAGGCAAACCCGACCCTTTGAGTAGCGCGGCGGTCGCGCGGCTGCCGGTGGAAGTGGACGTGGCCGTTCCGGTGCGGGAATTTCGCGTGCGCAGGCTTTTGGCCCTGGAACCGGGACAGGTGATCGAAAGCCAGTGGACGCAAGGGGACGATCTGCCCCTGACCGCAGGGGACGTGCAACTGGCCTGGAGCGAGTTTGAGGTGGTCGATTCGCAGTTGGCGGTGCGCGTGACCCGGCTGACATGAAGGGTTGGGGATTGGATTTTCCTGAGATGCGGCAGAGAGGCTGGGAGATGAAGCAGACGCAGAACCTGAATACGGCGCGGGGCGGAGGGCTGGCTGGCTGGCTGCTGGGGCGGCTACGCTCCGGGGGGGCGGCACGGCCGAGACTGGAACTTCTGGAACGCATCGCGCTGGCGCCCCGGCAGTCGCTGGCTCTGGTCGAGGCGGAAGGACGGCGCCTGCTGGTGGCCACCTCGCCCGAAGGCGCACCCACGTTCTACGCGCTCGATGAGCCGGTGCGGTCGGCGGCGGCGCGGGAGGCAGCTTCGGTGCGACCACCTGCGAGGGTCTCATGGTAGCTTCCTGGGCTGCATTGAGTCTGGCTGCGGGAACCTCCGTGCCTCTCTTGCCTGATCTGAACGCGCATCTCCACCCCTCGGATTCCACTCCGTGGACCATCGTCTTTGTTCTGACGCTGATCACCCTGCTACCCGCGATTCTGATGGCGATGACGCCGATGGTGCGGCTGCTGGTGGTCTTTCACTTCCTGCGCCAAGCGCTGGGGACGCAGACCGCGCCCTCGAATCCGACGCTGATGGGGCTGGCACTGATGATGACCTGGTTTCTGATGACCCCGGTGCTGAACCAGGTGGACCAGCAGGCTGTCGAGCCTTACCGGCAGGGACAGGTGACGGGTGTGGAGGCGATCGACCGCGGCGCCCAGCCGGTGAAGCTCTTTCTGCTGCACTACGCGCGCGAGAAGGACCTGGCCTTGTTTACGGCCGCAGGACAGCTTCCCCGCCCCGCCAAGCCCCACGACCTGCCCATGCGCGTTGTGGTCCCGGCCTACATGCTCTCGGAGCTGAAGGCGGGCTTTGCCATCGGTGCGGTTCTGTTTCTTCCCTTTCTGCTGATCGACATGGTGACCGCCTCGATCACCACTTCGATCGGCATGTTCCAGCTTCCGCCGGTGGTGGTTTCAACGCCGCTGAAGATCCTGCTGTTCGTGATGGTGGACGGCTGGAATCTGCTGGCCAACTCGTTATTGAAAAGCTTTTGAGGGAGTTGAGATGACGCCCGACCTGGTGGCCGAGTTGCTTCGCCAATTGATGAAGGAGGCCATGATTCTGGCCGCTCCTGTGCTGATCGCCGCGGCTCTGTTGAGCTTTGTGCTGAGCCTGATCCAGACCCTGACCAGTTTGCAGGAACAGTCGTTGACCTCGGTCCCGCGACTGGCTGCCGTGGCCCTGATTCTGCTGGTGGGGATGCCCTGGTTTCTGGGCCGGATGGGAACTTACACGCGGCTTCTGCTCGCTGACCTGCACCGTTACTTGGGCTAGGACCTGATCTCGAAAGAAAAAGAAAAGGAAGAGAAGAATGCCGCACGGAAGCGAAGTCGATTGGAGCCATTTTTTAGCCGCCATGACGCTGGCCCTGGTGCGGGTGAGCGGAATGGTGGTTTTTGCTCCTTTCTTCTCTTCGATCTCGTTGCCGGTGCGCACCAAGGCGGTCTTTGTTCTGGCCGTCGCTTTTCTGCTGGCTCCGCTGGTGGCCACGTTGCCCAATGCGCGCATCGAGATCAACTTCTCGGCGCTCCTGGGAGAGCTGGCGGTGGGGTTGGTCTACGGGCTCACGCTGGCCTTGCTGAACGAGATGCTGCTCTTTGCCGGGCAGATTGTCGGGTTGCAGTTCAGCTTCTCGCTGGTCAACCTGATGGACCCGGCTTCAGCTATTCAGACTCCGCTGATGGGCGAACTCTTTCAACTGATGGGCACACTGGTGATTCTGGCGGCGGGCCTGGACCGGATCCTGCTGGCCTCGATGGTGCGCAGCTTCCGCGTGGCTCCGCTGGGCAGCTATGCGCTGGCGCCGGCGACGGCCTTGGGTATCGTGCGCGCCGCCGGCGGGATCTTCCTGGCCGCGGTGGAACTGGCCGCGCCTGTTTTGGCGGCCACGATGCTGGTCGAGGTGGCTGTCTCTCTGCTGGGCAAGCTCAGTCCGCAGTTGCCGGTCATGTCCCTAACCGTGCCGTTGAAGACGCTGACGGGATTTGCCCTGCTCACGGGCTCACTGGCCCTCTGGCCGCGCTTTATCGAGGCGCGCTTTGGCGGGCTGCTCGACCTGGCCGAACGGCTGCTGGCCGTGCCTGCCCAGGGAGCAGGTCAAGGTCTGGGTCTGCTTCTGGGCTTGGGAGGCTAAGCGATGCCCGGAGAGCGCACCGAACAGGCCACCCAGCACCGGCGCGACAAGGCGCGCAAGGAAGGCGATCTACTGCATAGCCGCGAACTGTCGGCGGCGGCAGGGACCCTGGCCGGCGTGATCGCGCTGGGGATGCTGGGCAGCGAGACTCTGGTCGTCTGGCGGGGAGCTTTCAGCGACTTTCTCGCCCTGGGGGATCCCGGTCGCTGGGAACCGGCGCAGTTGCAACCCACCCTTTTTGCCATTCGGCGGCTCTCCATTTCCGTCCTTGCGCCCATGGCCATGGTGGCCGCGGCGGTGGCGCTGGCGGCGCTGGGGACCGGGATTCTTCAAACCGGCGGGCTGAATTTTCATGCCGAGGCGGTGGGCTTCAAGCTGGACCGCATCAATCCGATTTCGAATTTGAAGAACCTCTTCTCGCTCCGGGCCGCGGCGCGACTGGCCAAGTCTTTGATTCCCGCCAGCCTGTTAGCCGTCTTTGCCGTGCAGCGGATTGCCCGTCAACTGACCGTGCCGCCATTTTCGACCACCCGTCTGGAGTTGCTCGGTTCGGACATCAACGGGCTGCTCCAGGCCACCGCCTGGCTGCTCTTCGGCTGGTCGGCGATCGACTATCTGGTGGAGTGGCAGAGCCGCGAATCGCGTTTGAAGATGAGCCGCGACGACCTGCGCGACGAGTACAAGGAGACCGAGGGAAGCCCGCAGATTCGCAGCCGCATCCGTGGGCTGCAACGCCAGATGCGCCGCCGCCGGGTGAAGGCTGATGTATCGAAAGCCGCGGTGGTGCTGGTCAACCCCACGCATTACGCCGTAGCCCTGGGCTTCGACTTCACCACCATGGAGGCGCCCAAGGTCTTGGCCAAGGGGCGCAACCTGCTGGCCGAGGAGATCAAGGCCGAGGCCCGCTGGGCCGGCGTGCCGATTATCGAAAACCCGCCGCTGGCCCGCTCCCTCTACCGCTCAGTCGAGGTAGGCCAGGCGATTCCGGTCGATCTTTACGCCGCCGTGGCCGCCATTCTGGCTTACCTCTACCGGCAGAGGGTGGAGGCTGAGGTGCGGGAGCGCCGCGCCCGCGAGGCGGCAGCCCGTACCCAGGCCCAGGCCGACAAGAGAGCTGCCGGCCGCGCACAGGGTCCTGTCTCTCCCCGGATGACCCCACTTCAAGGAGGCCCGCAATGAGCTCCATCGCTCTGGCTGCCCCCGGATCGCCTGTTCATTCGATCTGGCACCGGCTGCGCGAATACATGCTGCCCCTGGCGGCCATCAGCGTGATCTTCGTGATGCTGGTGCCCTTGCCGGCTGCGGGCCTCGACCTGCTGCTGGCCCTCTCCATGGCCGCCTCAATCATCGTCTTTCTTTCCGCCGTGCAGATCCGGCGCGCCGTCGAGTTGAGCGTCTTCCCTACCCTGCTTTTATTGCTGACCCTCTTCCGGCTGGCCCTGAACATCGCCTCCAGCCGCCGCATCCTGCTGCACGGCTCCGAAGGCACAGCGGCCGCCGGCAAGGTAATCGAGGCCTTCGGCCAGTTCGTGGTGGGCGGCAATTACGTTGTGGGCTTCGTGCTCTTTCTAGCCCTGATCGCCATTCAGTTCTTAGTGGTTTCTCATGGCGCCGTGCGTACCGCGGAGGTCACTGCGCGCTTCACTCTGGATGCGCTTCCCGGCAAGCAGATGGCCATCGACGCCGACATGAATGCCGGGCTGATCGACGAAGCCGAGGCACGACGGCGTCGCCAGGCGATTGCCCGCGAGGCCGAGTTCTATGGGGCCATGGACGGCGCCGCGCGCTTCAATCAGCGCGACTCGCTGGCCACCATCCTGATTACCTCCATCAACATCGTCGCCGGACTGCTGATCGGCACCCTGCAACAGGGGATCGAACTGGGGGAAGCGGCGCGCACCTATACCGTGCTAACGGTGGGCGACGGGCTGGTGACCCTGATTCCCTCGCTGCTGGTTTCGGTGGCCGGCGGCATCACGTTGACCCGCGCCAACTCGGCCGGATTGCTGGGCGGCGAAATCCGCCAGCAACTTTTGGCCAAACCAGCCACCCTCTACCTGGCCAGCCTGGTATCAGGGGCCATGTGCCTGATTCCGGGTCTGCCCAAGCTGGCGTTTCTGGCCGTGGCAGCCGGACTCTTCTGGGGAGGACGACGCGTTTCCGCGAGCGCCCCGCCTGCGGTTCCGGTGGAAGGCATGGGGAGCGAAAAGAAGAAGGCGGAGCAGGTGCAGGGGTCGGACCTGGCGCAGTTGCTGCGTCTGGAAGAGCTGACCCTGGAGATTGGCTTTCAGCTGATCCCGCTGGTGGATGAAAAGCAGGGCGGACAACTGCTGAGCCGGGTGCGCTCGCTGCGCCGCCATCTCTCCACCGAAATGGGTTTTCTGGTCCCCCCGGTGCATATTTCGGACAACCTGCGCCTGCGGCCGCGCGAGTACCTCTTCTCACTGCGCGGCATGGAGATCGGCCGCTGGCAGACCGAAGGAACACAATTGCTGGCGGTTTCAGGCGATCCGAATCGGCGTCCCCTGGCCGGAAAAGAGGCGCGCGAGCCGGCCTTCGGCGTGCCCGCCGTATGGATTGCGCCGGCCCTGGAGGATCAGGCGATTGCCGGCGGCTACTCGGTGGTGGATGCGGTTACGGTGATCACCACCCACCTGGGCGAAATGATCCGCCAACATGCCTGGGAGCTGCTGGGCCGGGCCGAGACCAAGCGTCTGCTGGACTCGCTCAACGAGAGCCACCCCAAGCTGCTGGAGGAACTGGTGCCCAAGCAGTTGACCCTGGGCGAAGTGGGGCGGGTGCTCGAACAACTGCTGCGCGAGAGGGTCTCGATACGCGACCTGGGCACGATCCTGGAGGCGCTGCTCGAAGCTGCGCCGCTGAACAAGAGCCTGGTTGCGCTGGTCGAGGCCGGCAGGCAGGCAATGGGAAGGCGCCTGATTCAACCTCTTCTCGATGGGGATGGGCAGTTGCCGGTTCTACTGCTCGACCCGGCGCTCGAAGAAGAGATTCTGACGACGTTGGCGCCGGAGACCGGCCAGCGGCTGCTGCCAAGCCGAGCGCCGGGAACCCCTCTGGTGCGCCGGCTGGCCGATTCTTTGAAGCAACTTATCGGCGCGGGCACGGCTGCGGTCCTTCCCGTGCTGCTGGTACCAAGTCCGGCCCGTTACCACGTGAAGCGCTGGCTCGATCCGGTGCTTCCGCGCCTGGCGGTGGTAGCCGCCGGAGAGATCCCTCCCGAGATTCGCCTGCACGCGGTGGGAACGGTGCGCTGATGCGGTCGGCTGAACTTGCGATCCGGACTTCGGGGGAAGGGGAAGTGGATGGGGACTGAAATGGCGAATGCGGCTCTCAACCGGGCAACCGAACGGCGTGCGATTCCGGCCGGCGGGTATCCGCCTCCGGCAGGAACGGGTCCCGTACTGACGGGAGAGCAGGAGCGGGTTCTGCTGGAGCACCTGCCGATCGTGCGCTTCCTGGCCCGGCGCATCCACGAGCGTCTGCCCCAGCACGTGGACATCGAAGACCTGGTCTCTGCCGGAGTCGTGGGTCTGATGGACGCCTTTGCAAAATTCGACCCGGACAAAAAGGTGCAGTTCCGCAGCTATGCGCAATTCCGCATCCGGGGAGCGATCCTGGACAGTCTGCGGACGCTGGACTGGAGTCCGCGGGAGCTGCGCCGCAAGGGCCGCGCGGTCGAAGAGGCCATCCGGGTGTTGACGGCGCGCCTGGGTCGGCCGCCGGGAGAGAACGAAGTTGCCCAGGAAATGGGACTGGGCCTCGACGAATACCAGCAACTGCTGGGGGATCTGAAAGGCCTGGAGATCGGCACCCTGCACATCGAACGCAATGAAGATTCCGGCGAGGAAGAGTTGGCTTATGTGCCCGGCCGGCCTGAGGAAGACCCTCTCTTTCGCTGTCTGAGAGGTGAATTGGAGGAGCGGCTGGCCGACGCCATTCTGCACCTGCCCGACCGGGAACGGCTGGTGATGAGCCTTTACTACTACGAAGAGATGACCATGCGGGAGATCGGGCTGGCGCTGGGGGTGGTCGAGTCGCGCGTCTCCCAGGTCCACGCCTCCGCGGTGGCGCATCTGCGGGCTGCGCTCAAGGATCTGGCGGTGCGCGGGGCCTTCGATCGGCCGCGAGCTGGGAAGGCACAGGAGCGCTCGGCGCTGAACAAGAAGACTGCAGCGAGAGGGTAGGAAATGATGGAAAAGACGCTCAAGCAGGATGAGATTGACGCCCTGTTTCAGGCGGCCCGCAGTTCGGCTCCCCCGGCCGCGCGCACGGAGACGCGCAGCAAGGATGTGCCCTACAACTTCTCCTCAGCGGGCCAGATTTCGAACGACCAGTTGCGCGCCATCAGCATGTTGAACGACCTGTTTGCGCGCAACCTGACCCACAATCTGGCGGCCTGGCTGCGCACCCGGTTCCAGGTCAACCTGGTCTCGGCCGAGCAGATTCCGTTCAACGAGTTCCTGCTGCGGATCCCCGAGATCAGTTACGTGGCTTCGGTGCGCCTGGAGCCGCTGGGCGCGCTCTCGGTGCTGCAGCTTGATCTGGCGCTGGCCCCGCCGATTAT
>Ga0255355_1000321_pt1 | contig 30933 bp, 25 predicted proteins | sample HBST75metaG_FD_189943 | JGI IMG/M metagenome (GOLD analysis project Ga0255355, IMG submission 189943) | Peat soil microbial communities from Stordalen Mire, Sweden - H.B.S.T75 | ecosystem: Environmental > Terrestrial > Soil > Wetlands > Peat | place: Sweden: Norrbotten County, Stordalen Mire...
CACCAGGGCCCACCTCCGCTTCACCAACCAGGATTATTCTGAAGGAGCAAGGGCAGGATGAGTAGACAATTTCATTGAACGGCAAGTGGGGCACTCGCAAACTGTCTCACTCAAGGGGTTCACCCCAGGAGGCTCCGTGCCCCATCCATTTCACGTTCTTTGTGAAATGGGTGGGAAACCGCGAATTCAACCCTACAGGAACAGTGAAAATGCCTTGAAAGCCTGGCCGTCGAGCCGGTCGAGGTTTGTGTTTTTCCGTGTCTCAGAATCGAGAGATGGGAGACCACGACCTATTGGTCAGAACTGAGGCTCCGCCACAGGTTCGTGTTTTCCCACATCTGGCGCGATGGAAAAACGCAGATCCTTCGGCTGCGCTCAGGAGCGCCAGATAGGAGGCGCCCGTTCAAGACACGGGCCGCGCTACATCGTCTCGGTCAGCGCATCGGTTCTCTTGCTCATTTTGGCGGTGCGCTCCAGTTTTTCCCAGTTGAAGGGCTTGCCGTTGATGGCGCGGATCAGGGTCTTGAAGAGAACGATGGAGAAGACCTGGCGGTAGGCGAAGCGCTGCAGCCAGATGTGCCAGAGCAGCCAGCCGTCGCCCTTGTTGGCTGGATGGCGGCGCTCCAGGCTGAAGGCAATCGACGAGGTGACGAAGTCGATCAGCAGAAAGCCAATGAAGTAGACCAGCAGCTTCTGCAGGCTGGCCGACGAGGCTGCCAGGGGGTGGTAATGGCGGTCGATGAAATAGTTGACGATGCCCCAGGCAAACATGATGTCGATGAACGGGGAGACCAGCGGCAGCAGCATCTGGAAGATGAGAATGTTGGGCAGCGCGAACAGGCCCATGGCCTTGTTGCGGATGAAGGCAAGGCGGTGTTTCCAGACGGCCTGAAGGATGCCGAAGGACCAGCGAAAACGCTGGCGCATGAGTCCGCTGACGTCGACAGGGGCCTCGGTGAAGGCTAGGGAGCGGTCTTCGTAGACGACCTTCAGCGGCAGTTCGAGCAGAGCCATGGTCAGGTCGGCATCTTCGGCGACAGTGTTGACCGGGTAGCCGCCGACAGCCTTGACGGGCGCGGTGCGCCATGCGCCGATGGCTCCGGGAACCACCACGACGACGTTGAACAGGTCCAGGGCGCGGCGCTCGAAGTTCTGGCTGGTGATGTACTCCAGGGCCTGCCAACTGGTCCAGAGATTGACTCGGTTGCCGACCTTGGCGTTGCCGGCGACGGCGCCGATGCGCGGGTCCTCGAAGTGAGGGATGAGCTTGCTGACGGCGTCGGAGGCGATGACGGTGTCGGCGTCGATGCCGACGTAGACCTCTTCATGGATGCGGTCGAGGGCGTAGTTCAGGGCAGCGGCCTTGCCGCCGTTGGGCTTGGTGAGAACCTGCACGCGGCCGTCGGCGATTTCGGCGGCGTAAGCCCGGGCCGCCACTTCCGCCGTGCGGTCGCTGGAGCCGTCGTCGATGACAACGATGTGCAGGTTCTTGTAGTCGGAGTTGAGCACCGAGCGGACGGTGCGGACAATGACCTTTTCCTCGTTGTAGGCGGGAATGAGGACGGCCACGCGGGGGTTGAATCCGGGCGAGGCCTTGTGATAAGGCCGGCGCAGGCGGTCGATGATGGCGAAGATGCCCACCAGCACGAGGCGCGCGCTCATCAGAACGTCGCCAATGAAGAAGATCATCACAATGAACTTGCCGATGAGGGCCAGGCTGGAAAACGCGAGGGAGTCAGGCAGCGCGCGCAACTTCTGGCGGAAGGTGAGCTTGGGCATGACCTGGGCGGTAGTCTTGCCCAGCAGCGCCGAAACCGGCACGATGGTGTAGCCATGGGCGCGCAGGGTGTCAATCAGCATCGGCAGCGCGGCCACGGTGGCCGCGCGGTCGCCGCCGCCGTCGTGCATCAGAATAATTGAGCCGCGGAATTGCGGCTTGACCTTCATGATTTCCAACTGATCGAGGATGGACTGGGCAATCTCGGCCGGCGTCTTGCGCGGATTCTCATTCCAGTCGTTGGTGTCCATTTTGCTGCCGATGATGATGTATCCGGCCTGCTGGATGCGTTCGACTGGGGCGGCCTGGTCGTCGGTGTCCGGCTCCTCGTCGATGTCGTAGGGCGGGCGGAAGTAGAGAGGCTGGACGCCGAGCTTGCTGGCGAAGAGGCGTTCGGTGAGTTTGAGTTCGATGTCAAGCTGGCGGTTGGAGATCTCGCTGATGTCGGGGTGGGAGTAAGTGTGGTTGCCGATCTCATGGCCCTCGCGCATCACCCGCTTCATCAGTCCGACATTCTTCTGCGCCTCGTAGCCGATCATCAGGAAGGTTCCCTTGACGCCCTTGTTGCGGAGAATATCGAGAATTTTCGGCGTCCATTTGGCGTCGGGTCCGTCGTCGAAGGAGATTGCGACCTCGTTGGGATGGTAGCCGTATTGCTGGATGGTATAGGTGCGCGGATATGCGTCCATGTGCTCATCGATGATGAGCTTCCTGCGCGGATCGGGCTCGTCGGTATCCACCGAGACTGTGCGCTTGCCGGGCTGCGGCAGGCCAGAGACGCGGATGACATCGCCGTCGCCCTCGTCGTCAACATCGTGGCCGGGCAGAACGGAGCCGAGCGCTTGCAGCGAGTCCGGGCTGGTCGGCTTGTCCCAGATGTTCCACAGCGAGCTGTCCTCCTCGCCCAGGCGCCAGAGAGCGAAGGTCTGCAAACCGAGGATGCGGGCGGCGCGCAGTTCGTTCAGCACCGTGACGCCATCCAGAAACCACACCACGTGGCGCTGATTCAAGTCCTCGTCGATGTACTCGAAGTGCGGGTTGAGCGAGTTGTAATCGAGGTCCAGGTCAGCATCGGCGTCGGAGGCGCGCTGCAAGGCTTCGGGGACCGAGAGGTCTTCCGTATCGATGACCCGTGGCTTGGGATGCTTGCGGTCCTTGGGATTGGGGATCGAGAGCGTCCAGTCATAGCCGAAGTTGCCAATGGCGCAGATCAGCTTCTCTTTGGGCACGATGGTGAGGGCGCGGCGCAGGTTGCCGACGAACCACTCCTGGCTGGCGACCGGGCCCGGCTGGCTTTCCACCTCGTGCTCGTCGTAGTTCATCAAAATGATGCCGTCGGAGTTGGCTGCAATTCCCCTCAGATCGTCGTCGGTGGTCGAGACCGCGGTGTTGACGTAGAGGCGCAGATTGCGCGCGTGCAGGTCGGCATACAGATCGTGGATGAATCTCAAATAAGCCGGGCTGGCGTTGTCGGGCAGGCTTTCGAGGTCCAGCGAGAGGCCGCGATAGGCCGGAAATGCGATAAAGAAGCGGACAATCTGCTGGCGCAGCGCCGCGCTCTTGTAGCCGTCGGCCAGCACGCTGGCGATGGCGGGGTCCCATTTTTGAGTGTTGGGGTTGAAGTTGTTCAGGTGAGGGAAGATTTCCGTGTCTTGCTTGGCGGCCTGGATGACCCACTTGACCTTGCCGAGTTCATCGGGGTCGTGGACCGTGGCGCCGTCAATGACCGGATACTCGCGATGGCTTTCGCCGTTGATCGCCATCAGGGTTCCCTGGGGCGCATTGACGTGCAGCCACTGGGGGAACAGCAGATCGATCTGGCGGACATGCTCCTTGAAGGAGGAGTAGCTGGCCGGGTCGTCTGGGATGTAGTAGGCCGCGCGCAAACCTTCGCCGGTGTTGAAGGGGATGTCGGAGGGCCGGCGGGAGGTCTTGCGGCGCGCGGGGCGCGGAGCCTTTGCGCCAGCAGTCTGCTCGGGCAGCGCCTTGTAGTTGTGCTTGGGAGTGGGCAGCAGCAGCTCGGGCAACTGCTGAAAACGCAGCACGTTGAAAATGAAAATAGCCAGAACCAGCGTGGAAATCACGGCTGTCACGTTCAGAATGAGGAGTAGCCGCTTCCATCGCTTGCGTTGCGGGTCGAAGAATATCTGTCTATTCGGCATGAACGGTCTGGCTTATCCTTTTGCGAAAATACTGCCGCGAAAACTGGGGGCGACGAAAGCGGTGGCGCGAAAATATTCTACGCTATACATTACAAATCGTATGGAAGCTGCCCACGAGAGTCAATCGGAAGTACTCCGCCCGGGGAAAGCCGGCGCGCTTTGCGGTCTGTCCGCCGCCCTGGCGCTGGCCGCCGGCCTCGGGCTGCGCCTATGGATGCTGAAGCAGTTTTTCCTGGTCAACGGCGACTCGCTGATCTACGGCGGCTTGGCGAAAAACCTGCTGCTGCATGGCCGTTATGCCCTTAATGGGGCAGGCAATGAGCTGTATTCCACGCTGATCCGGCTGCCCGGCTACCCGCTGTTTCTGGCGGGCTGCTTCCGGGTTTTCGGAATGGAGAACTATGCCTCGGCCGCCTGGGTGCAGATTGTGCTGGAGCTCGTGGGCTGCCTGCTGCTGGCCGATTTTGCGCGCCGCATCGCGCCGGCCGCGCTCAGCCGTGGGGCCGCGCACTGCACGCTGTGGCTGGCCGCGCTCTGCCCCTTCACGGCGGTCTATGCCGCCGAGCCGATGGCCGAGGCGCTCACGCTGTTCATGGTGGCGCTGGCGCTCTGGTCGGCGGCGCGCTTCCGCGCCCGGCCTGGATGGGGTCCGGCGCTCGGGTTCACTTTTGCGGTTACCTATGCGGCCCTGCTCAGGCCCGACGGCGCGCTGGTCGCCCTGGCGCTCGTCCCGGCGCTGCTCGTCAGCCTGGGAGGCCCAAAAGCTCCGTGCCCCGTCATTCTGAGCGGAGCGCAGCGGAGTCGAAGAACCTGCGTTTCATCTTTTTTCTGGCGCAAGGGTGGGAAACCGCAACTCTCTGATGCTCTGCCGGGCGCACCATCCTTGCTACGCTCTTGTTTTTGTCCCAAGGGTGGGAAACTGCGGCTTTCTGAAGCTTCGAAATTCCTCCGCATGGCCGTGGTCTGTGCGCTGCTGGCGCTCTTGCCCTTCGCCGCGTGGAGTTGGCGCAACTGGCGGGTCTTTCACGTCTTCGAGCCGCTGGCCCCGCGGCTGGCCACCGACCCCGGCGAACTTCCCCACGCCGGCTGGGAGCGCTGGGTGAAGAGCTGGTGCCTGGATTTCGTCTCGACCTACTACGTTTACTGGAACGTTCCCGGCGACGTGCTGGACGTGAGCAAGCTGCCCAACCGGGCCTTCGACTCCCCGGCCCAATACGCTGAAACCGCCGCGCTGGCCGCTGACTACAACGTGAATCAGGAGCTTACGCCCGCGCTGGATGCGCGCTTCGGCAAGCTGGCCGGCGAGCGCATTGCCGCGCATCCGCTGCGCTCCGCAGTCTGGCTGCCGCTGGGGCGGATGGCGGACATGTGGCTGCGCCCGCGCGTCGAAAACCTGCCCATCGATCTGGACTGGTGGGTTTACGAGAACCACAACGCGGAGACCCTCTTCAGTTGGGCCTATGCCGGGTTGAACGCGCTCTACCTGCTGCTGGGAATTGCCGGAGTGTGCCTGCGGCCGCGCTTCTGGCGGCCGATGCTGGCTTATCTTCTGCTGCGCAGCGCCCTGCTGACGACCATCGGGGCGCCGGAGGCGCGCTACACGCTGGAGTGCTTCCCCATGCTCTTTGCGCTGGGCGGGGTGGCGCTTTACCGGCTTATCACATGGGTCTTGCTGGTGGTCTTGAAGGTGAACGCGTCGACCGGAAGAGGCTGATTGACCTTGATGTTGAAGTAGACGCAGACTTTGTATTCGGTCGGGCCAAAGTAGAGAATCTGCTTCAGGCTGACGCCGCGTTCCGGGTCAACCCAGATTTCGGCCTTGGTGAGATTCTTGCGGACATCCGGGTCTTTGGGCGTCAGCTCTAGGTGCTCGGTTTTCACGCCGTCCAGCGTCTCCGGCCCCAGGTACTTGATCTCCCACTTCTGCTCGAGATCCCGGCCGCCGGCGCCGAAGCCCATCTGCAGGTAGCTCTCATATTTGCTGACTTTGGTGGATGTCGTGACCTGGTCGATCAGCGGTTCATACAACTTGAAGACTCCGCCTGAGACGGTGTAGATCTTGGGCATCGGCTTGCCGTTGGCTTCGCGGATATGCACGCCCATCTGGAAGGCCGCGCCCTTGCGCTCGTAGTAGACCGTGCCCTTCTGAATGTCTCTGTCGGGTACCGGGTCGGTCTCGACGGAATCAAACTGAAAATCGGCGGTGGTGGAGTGGAAGTTCTTGGCCGCTTCGTCGAGCCGGCGAAGCACTCTGCCCGTCTCCTTCTCATCGGCGGGAGCAGCAGAGGCCGTGCGCGCGGCAAGCAGAAGCAGCGCCATTGACGCGGCAAAGAAGAGTTTTCTTCCCATGTGCATAGATTTCCTTTTCCTGCATTTCAAGCGTTTCGCCTATCGGTCTTTGACGGCTTGATTTTGTGCCATTATTGGGTGCCCCACCCTCGGCGCGTCTCTGTTTTTGCGCCCAGGGTGGGATACCACAGCACTCTAGACAAGGTACAAAATCATGTTGTCAGCGACCTGGAGCCTGCTTTTATAGCATTTTCACGTATGGTGTAAAGAAGCTCCGTGCCCCATCCATTTCACATCCTTTGTGAAATGGGTGGGAAACCACGAATTCAACCATACCGGAAAAGTGAAGCTGCCTTTACCGCCGCACCCAGACCTTCCAGGCGGAATTGCCCTGGGCGTCTGTTACGGTTTCCCAGCCCTTCACGGAGACGGCGTCGCCTACGACCGGTTCAATGGCCTGATGCAAGGCCTTCTTCACCACAGGGTACGAAGCCGTGGTTCCAAGGTCAAGGTTCACATCCGAGGCTTGTACCGTGACGATCAACCCGCGTCCGCCATCGCCGACGACCTGGATGGGATGCGCCGGGCCGGCCGCGTTAGACGGTTTGTCTCCGTAGTTCCACACCCACGGCGTGACGAAGATGAACAGCAGAATCAGCGTCACCATCACGTCGAAATGAATACTGCCGCGCGGATACGTCCAGAAAAAATAACTCTTCAGAAGTTTCTTCATCGTGCCCTTACCTGGTAATGCGCTCCAGGCCGCCCATGTAGGGCCGGAGCGCTTCTGGAATCAGGACCGAGCCGTCGGCCTGCTGATAGTTTTCGACAATCGCCACCCATGTGCGTCCCACGGCCAGCCCGCTGCCGTTCAATGTATGCACAAATTCGAGCTTGCCCTTGGGACCGCCGGGGCGGTAACGGATGTTGGCTCGCCGCGCCTGAAAGGCGTCGAAGTTCGAGCAGGAGGAAATCTCCCGGTAGAGCTGCTGGCCGGGAAGCCAGACCTCCAGATCGAAGGTCTTGGCCGAGGAGAAGCCTGTGTCTGACGTGCAGAGCAGAACCCGGCGATAGGGCAGCTTGAGCGCCTCCAGAACCTCTTCCGCGTTGCGGGTCAGCCGCTCGTGCTCAGCCTCGGACTCTTCGGGCCGGGTGAACTTGACCATCTCGACCTTCTGAAACTGGTGCTGGCGGATAATGCCGCGCGTATCCTTGCCGGCCGCGCCGGCCTCGGAGCGGAAGCATGGCGTATAGGCCGTAAGATTGATCGGCAGTCGCGCCTCGTCCAGAATCTCGTCGCGGTAGAGGTTGGTGACCGGAACCTCGGCGGTGGGAATCAGCCAGTGGTCGTTGTCCTTGAACTCGCCGCGGGTGACGGCTTCCACGTCAGTGTCGGAGCAGCGGAAAAGGTCCTCGGCAAACTTGGGCAACTGCCCGGTGCCGTAGAGCGACTTCGAGTTGACCATGAAGGGCGGCAGAACTTCGGTGTAGCCCTGCTTCAGGGTGTGCAGGTCGAGCATGAAGCTGACCAGCGCCCGCTCCAGCCGCGCTCCCGCTCCCATGTAAACCGCGAAGCGCGCGCCGCTCAGCTTGGTGGCGCGGTCCAGATCGAGAATGCCGAGCGCCGCGCCCAGCTCCCAATGCGGCTTGGGTTCAAAGCTGAAGGTCGTTTTTTCGCCCCAGGTTTTAATGGTCGGGTTGTCGGCCTCGGACTTGCCGGTGGGGACTTCGTCGCGGGTGAGGTTGGGAATGCGGGAAAGCGAGAGGCGCAGTTGGGCGTCGAGAGTCTCGGCAGTCGAGCCCAGTTCATCGAGCTCGCCCTTCAGAACGCGAGTCTCTTCCATCACGGCCGTGGGGTCTTTGCCGGCCTTTTTCAGCGCGCCCACCTGCTGGCTCAGTTCGTTGCGGCGGGCCTTGAGCTGCTCGGCGGTGGTGATGGCCTCGCGCCGCCTCTGATCCAGGGCTAGAAAATCGCCCAGCAGCGCGTCCGGGTCTGCCCCTCGCGCGCGCAATTTGTTCTTCACCAGTTCCAGGTTATTGCGTACAAATCCCAAATCGAACATTGTACTTTCAGTTTACCCGAACCAAGGCGGAAAGCGGTTTTTCGGCGATTGCAGCCTCCCAGCCTGACGACAGGAAAACTCGGAACAGGGACTAGCGACTAGGGAACAGGGACTATCAAGTGCCCATTGAAGCGGGTGCCCCACCTTAGGCGCAAAAACAAAGACGCGCCGAAGGTGGGGCACCCGGCTTTTTGGGAGAAGGCTGACTGCTTCCTAGTCCCTAGTCCCTTTTCCCTAGTCCCTGCTTTACGGATGCTGTTCGATGGCGATGCTGACGCTGCCGGAGTTGCCGGTGACGGCCAGGCCGGTCATGTTGGTGGCCACTCCGGCCAGCGACGCGGGGCTGAAGATGACGGTTCCGTCGAGCGCGGAGATGGCCGAGGCGGCTTGCGTGGCCAGCAGCTCCGCCTGGGCGCAGCGGCCGTGCGCCGGGCAGGGCGGCGTCCAGGCATAGAGCGCCTGGTAGAGCGTGACCGAAGCACCGGCCATGGGGTTGCCGTCCATATCCAGCACGCGCAGAATCACCAGGCTGGCCGTGCCGCTGACGGAGATGCTTTGCGAGGTTCCGGAGACAGCCTGAACGGCGGCGTACTCCGGGCGAGCGCCAAAAGCGGTGTAAGTAACGCACTGGCTGGTGCCGTTCAGGCAAGCCGTTGCGGTCACCGTCTGCCCCTCGGTCAGCGGTCCCACAGTGAGCGCCTTGGCGGCGATGCCGCTCGTGTTGGTGGTGACGGAGCCGCTTTCCAGGGTGATGCCGCTCGAAGTTGTTTGCCACGTCACCGACTGGCCGCTGGCGGGGAGGCCGCTCGTGAGCGCCAGGGCCTGCGCCGTCCAGGTGGCCGTGGCTCCGGCGGCCAGCGAGAGCGCGGGCGAAAGCGAGGTCAGCACCGGCGGCGTTCCGCCATTGAATTGCGCCTGCAGACTGGAGCTATTGGTCAGCGAGGCGGTCACAATCGACCATGTGGCGTCGCTCGCTGTCACATTCATCGTGGCCCGGCCGTCGCCGGTGGCCGTTACCGTGCAGGTGGATTTGCCGCAGCCCAGAATCGCGCTTCCGCTGGCCACGGTGTAGGTAACGGAGACTCCGCCAGCTGGGCTCAGATCCGACCCGAGGGCGACGACAGAGAACGGCTCCGGCACGCCGATGGGCACCGTGTTCATCGGCGCGGTGACCAGGGTGAGCTTGTCACCCGAGCCCGAGTTGTAGCTGACGCCGCCTCTGATGATGGCCGCCGCGTTATAGATGGGCAGATCGTCCACCTCCACGTCCACCGAGCCGGTGACGCCGCTCGATGCGGGCGCGATGGCCGTGATTTCATTCGGCGAGATGCTGGTGACGACGGCCGCCTTGCCGCCCACCTGCACCGTATCCGTCGCGCGGAATCCCATGCCGTGGATGACGACGGGTCCGCCCGCTGCGGGCAGAAGCTGCGGCTGAACCGTGCCGGCATAGAGCACCCAGCCTTCGTAGGCGTAGTCCGGCCGGCCGTCGCCGCGCCCATCGGCAATCCCGAGGCGTATCACGTTGTCGCCCGCCGCCGTGACCTGCAGCCGGCTTTCGCCCGTGGCCGTGCCGTTCAGCCCGGCGTCGAATCCCACGGCATTCGCGTCCACCGCATCATAGGCGCGCCACACGCCCAGGGCCGGCATGGCCTTCCAGTCAGTGGGAGCGCCGGTCTCGTCCAGCGCTTCGGTGACCACCGTGAAAGTGCGCCCGCCGCGCACCGGAAAGGTGAACCAGTCAGTCTGGCCCACCTGGCTCAGCCGCCCGCTCCAGAGGCCGCTGGCCGCCATCATCCGCGGCGCGGCTTCGGTTCCAACAGCGTCGTTATAGCCGCCTTCGGCCGAGTCTTCCACGTTGACCGTGAGCGTCTGCGAGCTGCCCGCCGCAAGGCTCGATACCGAAATCGGCTGCAAGGTTCCAGAGGGCTTCGGCGAGCCGTCCAGATAGGGACCGGCCGAGTTCGTGAGAATGTACAGCGGATTCACGGCCTCGAAGGTGATCTGGTAGTTCGCCGTCGTCGCGCCCGGAGGCAGCGGCATATCGCTCAGGTCGAAGTAGCCCTGCATCGACGCGTCGTTCGAGCCCCACATGGCCAGTGGGTTGCCGTTCGCGTCCTTCCAGCCGGTCACGGGGCTGCCGTGGTTGCCGTTGAAATAGGAGCCGGAAACAAAGCTCACAGTGTACTCGTAAAGTGGATTGCCGCTGGCGTCCAGAGGCTGCGCCACCACATTCACGCCCTGCATCCCCATGCCGGTTCTGAAGCTGATCGTTCCCTGGATGGAGACCGTGTTGGCGGCGGTAAGCTGCTTGCCGGGAAAGCTGGCCAGGTTGCCGGCGGTGATGGGGTAGATGCGGTTCAGGGCGGCGATGTCATCCCAGCGCAGTACCGCAGGGTTGGGAATGCAAGCGCCGCCGGTCGAGCTGCAAAGGCCGCTGATGGGCTGCATCACCGGCCAGCCCAGCGTGCCATCCGTTTCGCCATTGGTCAGCGCGCCGGGGTTGATCTGGGAGTAGTCCAGGCCGAGAATCCGACCGAAGGCCCGCTCCAGCTCAAAGCTCATCATCTGTAGCTTGTCGGTACTGGCCGCGCACAGGCCATTCAGCACGATGATGCCGTGCGCCATGGTCGCATCCGGATTGATGTTGTCCAGCCAGAAGAAAACGCCGTTGTTCTGGCAACTGTTCTCTTCGGCGACGCCCGTGCCGAAGATGGCGTTGATCACCGAGCCGTCCGCGTCAAAGATGACGCCCAGCGGAAAGCTGGTCGCCGCGGGAGTTACATCGGTCGGCGCGGTGATGACGCCGAATTGATTCGTCTGCTCGCCGGTCACTGTGAAACCTGTGCCGCCGACTACGATGTTCGCGCCGCTGACGTCCTCGCTCAACGGACCCTTGTCGGTCAGTGTCACGCCGGCCGTCGCAACCGCGCTCCACAAAGCCGCCGCCGCATCCACCATCGCCGTCGCCTGCTGGTTTGTGACCGAGCTGTTCAGCGGCCCCTGATCGACGTAATAATTCAGTTGCCCGTTGGCCCAGTGAACGGGTTGGCCTGCGACTGCTGGATTGAAGTAGCTGACCCCAGCCACATATTTCGGCCCGCCGGCCAGTGCCAGGCACGGCGTCAGCAGCGAGGCCAGAAGCCAGGTTGCCGCGCGGCGCCAAAGGAGAAAATGGGAGTCAGACATGAGGCGCGCTCCGGGCAGAAACCCCAAGGCTCGCCTCAAAGTCCTTGAAGAAAAACTCGAGAAACCTCCGAGACGGCCACAGTCTTCCTATCGGCGCAGAGCGGTCGTACTGGAAATCTATAAGTAACTAGAAATTCCAATGAGGTCTTTCTGATGTTGTGTCGCAAAATACGACAGATGCCGCCGACGCTCAGTAGAATTGGAAAGGGTCAATCTTGCGGGAAGCTCCTCAAGCCGCCCCCAGCCGGAGCCCTCCGGGAAGAGTCCGATTTGCCTTGAGCCTCATCAAAATAGCAAGCCACAAAGAGGATGGCCGCGCTCCAAAAGCGCTAAAATCAACACGGGAAAACCTCATGACCGACACTCGTTCCACCGTTATTCTCGGTTCCGGCTGCGCCGGACTCACTGCGGCCATCTACACAGGCCGCGCAGGACTCAACCCGCTGGTTCTGGAGGGCCATGAGCCCGGCGGCCAGCTCTCGATGACCACCACAGTGGAGAACTTCCCCGGCTGGCCAGAGGGAATTCAGGGGCCGGAACTCATTGAGAACATGAGGAAGCAGGCGGCCCGCTTTGGCGCGACATTTCAGCCGGTCGATCTGACTCAGGTGGACCTCAGCGCGAATCCCTTCCGCTTGCAAACCTCTGCCGGGGAGATTCTGACGCGCACGCTGATCGTCGCCTCCGGGGCCAGCGCGCGCTGGCTCGGGCTGCCCAGCGAGCAGGCGCTGATCGGCCACGGTGTTTCCAGTTGCGCCACCTGCGACGGCTTCTTCTTCCGCGGCAAGGAGATTGCCGTGGTGGGCGGCGGCGACTCGGCCATGGAAGAGGCTTTGTTCCTCACGCGCTTTGCCTCCAAGGTCACGCTGCTGCATCGCCGCGAGGGCTTCCGCGCCTCGAAGATCATGCTCGACCGCGTTCAGGCTCATCCGCAGATCGTTCTGCGCCCCAACACCATCATCGAGGAGGTGCTGGGCGTCGAAGAGAAGGAAGTGAAGGGGTTGCGCCTGCGCGATGTTACGACGAATGAGGTCACGACGCTCGCCATCAGCGGCCTCTTTCTCGGCATCGGCCACGAGCCCAACGCGAAGATGTTTGCCGGCCAGATCGATTTCGACGAGAGCGGTTACATTCGGACCACCGGCAACGTGCTTGTCACGCGCGACGGGGTGGCCATTCCCGGCGTCTTTGCCTGTGGCGATGTGCAGGACCGCCGCTACCGGCAGGCCATTACCGCCGCGGGCTCCGGCTGCATGGCTGCGCTGGAGACGGAAAAGTTCCTCGATGAGGACGGGCGATAAGCCTTTTCACGGATAGCATAAGGAAGCTCCGTGCCCCATCCGTTTCACGTTCTTTGTGAAATGGGTGGGAAACCACGAATTCAACCCTACAGAAACTGTGAAAAAGCTCTAATCTTCCAGGCGCCCCATCCTTGGCGCGTATTTGTTTTTGCGCCAAGGGTGGGATGCCCCGAACCTCGACTCGCCTCGTTCATGAGCGCCGCTGCATCGCTACCAGGCGTGGAAGGCGAAAAAGACCGCTGCCACCAGGCACAGCCCCGATACGGCATGGTTCCAATGCAGTTGCAAGTGAAAGTAGAAGGTGACAAAAACGGCGAAGACCACCAGCGTGATCACCTCCTGCATCACCTTGAGCTGGATGGGGCTGAAGCGGTCCGCGCCGAGCCGGTTGGCGGGCACTTGCAGGCAGTACTCGAAGAAGGCAATGCCCCAGCTGACGAGAATGACCTTCCATAATGCCTCGCTGCGGAATCTCAGGTGGCCGTACCATGCGAAGGTCATGAAGATGTTCGAGAAGGTGAGAAGGATGACTGTCCACATGTTTAAATTAGATGCTAGTACCGTGTCAGCGTGATTTCGGAATGGCCCGAATGCAGCGTCGGCCTCCTGGCCGCCTCTCCTGCGGCCGTCCCCGCCCGCAGGCGATTGAGTTGATTACAGAATCACGTTGACCAGGGGAGTGGTTTTGGTTTTTGGAAGAGTCTGAATGGGAGCGCGATGACGCCACTTGAGAAGAATCTGGAACGGCTGGAAGCGGAGATTGCGGCGGCGTGCCGCAACGCGGGCCGCGCGCGCGCTGAGGTTGAGCTGATGGCTGTCTCCAAGACCCACCCGGCGGCCACCGTCGCCGAGGCTGCGGCGCTGGGCCTCACGTTCTTCGGCGAAAACCGCGTGCAGGAGTTTGCGGCGAAGAGCGCGGAGCTTGCCCCGCTGCGCCAGCGCGCCGCAGAGCCGGTTCGCGTTCATCTGATCGGCCACTTGCAGTCGAACAAGGCGCTGCGCGCCGTGGAAATCTTCGACGGAATCGACTCAGTAGATTCGCTGCGGCTGGCCCAGCGGCTGAATGAAGCGGCGGCCAAGCTAAACAAGCGCCTGCCGGTTCTGCTCGAGGTCAAGCTCAGCAGCGAAGAGACCAAGGCAGGCCTGGCGCCCGACTCCGCCGAAGCTGCGCAACTGCTGGAGCGGCTGCCGGATCTCGTGAATTTGCAAACGCGCGGGCTGATGACGATCGCGCCGCTGGGCGTTTCCGAGGCCGAAACGCGCGCCTGTTTCCGCAGCCTGCGGGAGTGGCGCGTCCGCTGGGCAGCGGCTTATCCGCCGCTCTCGCTCGATGTGCTTTCCATGGGCATGAGCGGCGATTTTGCGCTGGCCATCGCCGAAGGCGCAACCCGCATCCGCGTGGGCTCGGCGCTGTTCGGCGCGCGCAGCTATGCGGAGCCTGCCTGATGCTGCGCTCGGTTGCCGACGGTGTCACGCTAGCCGTTCGCGCCCAGCCCGGCGCCAGGAAGACGGCCATCACCGGCCTCTACGGCGAAGGCCCGGCGGCGCAACTGAAGATTGCCGTTCACGCGCCTCCGCTGGAAGGCCGCGCCAATCAGGCCCTCATCGCTTTTCTGGCTGAAACTTTCTCTATTCCCAAGAGCGCGGTCGAACTGGCAACAGGCGAGTCATCGCGCAGCAAGGTCTTCCTGCTGCGGGGAGTTACTCTGCCGCAAGCAATGGCGAAGCTTGCCGCGCGGATTCCCGAAATCTGAATCGCGCCGTTCTTCCTTTACTGGCACTTCTCTACCAGATTTCAGTCCTGACTGGCGCGTCAAGCCAGGCCGGGCCCTTCCTCCGTGACGGTCTCATCATCTTCCTTCCAATCGAGCGAAAATTCTTTCTTTGTTATCTTCTCGTAATTCCGCTGATCCGCCTTCATCGCCGCCCAGCGCACGAAGACGTAAACAGGGAAGGAAACAACGTAGAGCGCCAGGGCGATTACAGCGAACAGGGCCAGCAAATGCGCTACGCTGTCAATCATCTCCTGTATGCCCCAGGTATACCCGAAGAACTTGAGAAGGCCGTCGAGGCCTGCGACAAGAGGCTGTGGCACGACGCCGGACAGAATCGCCTCTATTCCGTCTTTCAGTAGCGAGACGACACCGCGCCAAGGTCCGAAGCAGCAACAAATGAGCCAGATGGAAAGCGCAACGCCCACGAGAATGGCAGGGAGCGTCGACCAGGGATGCTTCGTCAGACAGCGATGCAGGTAGAGGCCCTTGCTGCCCGCTTCCAGATCCTTGCGGACGGGGTCCCGGAATTTTGTGCCTTTTTTCTGCGCATCATCGAGAATCTTCTTCCGCACCTTCTTTTCGAACAGAGGCGGCGTCTTGAGCCTCAGTCTCTCTTTGAATCTCGGGTAATGAGCGCTGAAGTAGTCACAGCAATACTGCCTCAGCTGCGCATCGATGAGGGTGTAGCCGTGATACATGAGAGCTTCGCTTTCCACCAGGCTGAACTGATCCAGATCGGTGCGAATCCGCCCCAGCGCGGGCAGAATGTTGGTTGAGACTCTCGGTGGCGATCCCTCGCGGTTCTTCAGATTGACCAGCAGGTGAATGAAGGCAAAGCGCCGTGGAATCTTCTCGTCCTGGCCCCAGAAAAGCAGCCGGTCCAGCAGCTTGTTCCGGATCTGAAACTGAAAGATCTCGTTGACGCGCCTGTAAACCGCGGTCTCCGAAGACGGCAAACTGTGCTTCGCCTGCATCTGGCCCGAGGCATCGCTGACCAGAATGACGTTACATTCATTTTCTGATTCGAGGAGGCCCTCAATTCCCTGGTTGTCGGAGATGCCGCCGTCCACGAGCAGATCGCCCAGAATGGCGGTCGGCGGAAACAGCACCGGCACACCCGATGAGGCTCCCACAACACGCGAAAGCGGCAAGACATTCTTGTCGGAAGTCTTGAGGTCTTTGATGCCGGAAGACGTGTCCCGCGAGAAGGGCCGGCGCTGCCCGGTCAACAGCGAGGTGGTGTTCAACAGCAGCCTCGGTCCGTAAAATGGCTCGCCTGGGTCCATGCACGATTGTCCGGGTTTCTCTTGCGTTTTTTCCGTCTTCTCCACGGGAAGCTGGTCCATGGTATCGCGAAAGAAAAAGAACTTGTCGTATTCAGCCTGAATCAACTCCGCGCGCGCCCCTTGCCGGAAGACCTGCGAAACGAGAGTTTTGACAAAAAGTATGGGGTGAAACCACGGAGTATAAATAAGGGCGCGAGTCCGCAGGTTATGGTCCACGGCTAGCAGGAATTTCTTGGCTATCTTCTCGAACATCTCTACACGGTTGCTAGCTCGGCCCAGCAGCCTGTCTTCGCGCAGTTGCTTTTCCACTTCGCTGAGATAGAAGGCGGCGATGATCGAGCCGCCGGAGACGGCGGAGACAACAGATACGTCCTCCATAATGCCGAGCTCTTCCAGGCGGCGAATTACTCCCAGATGAAAGAGCGAAGCGCGGAACCCTCCGCCGGAAAGCGCCAGGCCGATGTGACCTTTCGCAGGAATGTCGGAGCTTTGAGGAATGGCTGAGCCTGAACTCATAGGAGCCTCCTTTCAGGTTTTTCTTCATCAGATTTTTCTGTTTGCCAGGGACCGTAGTGAGATTCTCAAGGAAGTTTGTTTGTCTCGGCTCAGTATAGGGCCAACTATCTTCACTTTAACCATCGAATTCAAGTTTTTTCTCGAGGTAGAACCCAGCGAATGACGCCAGAAAGTACTGTTATAGGTAGATGCCGGCGCACGTTTACGCGAAGTCTAAGGCGGCTTTTTAAGCCGGTGGACACGGGTAGATTTGCTTGTGGCGCGGTTTCTTCGGAGCGCCTGATAGTATTCCAAGCTAAAAAATCGCCGCCGAGCGAGCCCATGAGACGCGCACTGTGCCGGCGAATTGTAGCATTTTCGGAATTACTGTAGACCGGAAGTACACGCTCAAGTGGCTTTTTCCTCAAGAAAAAGCCACCTTTCACTGCTCTCTAAAAGCCTACGCGAATTCCGAAAATGCTCTAAAATACATCTTTCTGCGAAGGAGTAATTGTGACTCTGTCTTTCTCGAACTTCCGCCCATGGCTTTCCGCGGCAACGCTGCTGCTCGCTCTTATCCCAACCCTTCCGGCCCAGCAATCAGAAATCGCCGCGCAACGCTGGACAGAGGCCCAGGCCAACGACTGGTACGCCCGGCAGCCCTGGCCGGTGGGCGCTGATTTTCTGCCCTCCACGGCCATCAACGAACTGGAGATGTGGCAGGCCGAGAGCTTCGATCCCGCCACCATCGACCGCGAACTGGGCTGGGCTGAGGGCATCGGCATGAACACCATGCGCGTTTTTCTGCACAATCTGGTCTGGGAGCAGGACCCCAAAGGCTTCGACCAGCGCATTGACGCCTTCCTGACCATTGCCGCGCGCCATCACATCCGGCCTGTCTTTGTTCTCTTCGATTCCTGCTGGGACCCGCGCCCCAAACTCGGTCCGCAGCATCCGCCCATCCCCGGCGTGCATAACTCCGGCTGGGTTCAGGCCCCTGGAACCGAGATTCTCTCTGATCCGGCGCAGCATCCGCGCATGGAGCGCTATGTGAAGGGCGTGGTGGGCGCTTTTGCCAATGATCCGCGCATCCTGGCCTGGGATCTTTGGAATGAGCCCGACAACGGCAACGATGACTCCTACGCCAAAGGCGATCCCAGAAACAAGAACGAGATCATCCGCGGCTTGCTGCCGCAGGTCTTTGCCTGGGCCCGCTCGGCGCGCCCCGCGCAGCCGCTCACCAGCGGAATCTGGCAGGGTGACTGGACCTCCCTCGCCACCATGTCGCCCATGGCACGCATCCAGGTGGAGCAGTCAGACATCATCAGCTTCCATAACTACGGCTGGCCCGAGGACTTCGAGCAGCACGTCAAGCTGCTCGAACAGTTCCACCGCCCGCTGCTTTGCACCGAATACATGGCCCGCGGCGCTGGCAGCACGTTTGACACGATTCTTCCCATCGCGCGTCAGCATCGCGTCGGGGCCATCAACTGGGGCCTCGTCGCCGGCAAGAGCCAGACCTACCTGCCCTGGGACTCATGGCAGCGCCCCTACGTCAACGAGCAGCCCACCATCTGGTTCCATGATGTCTTCCACCCCGACGGCACACCCTACCGGCAGCGCGAAGTCGAGATTATTCGCAGCCTGACCAGCGGGAAATAGGCCTGCAGCAGGATTCTTTGCACTGCCTGGCGGTAGATATACCGCCAGGCAGTGCAGAAAGAGCCATCCGCGCATCCGCGCGGCCTGGGCAGATGAATGGGACCGAAGTCCCCGTGTATATTATTGATTTGATTGGTGGCGGGAGGCAGACTTGAACTGCCGACCTACGGGTTATGAATCCGTCGCTCTAACCAGCTGAGCTACCCCGCCATGAAAAACATCGAAAAAAACAGGCCTCAAAAGCCCGGCCGGGAGCGGGCGAACAGAGCGTCCGCGCGCAACTCCCTCTTCCGATGATACGGGCGGAAGAATTGAAGGTCAAACCCGGCGCGATTCAGCGGGCTGCGGGGTTAGAGGCAGACTATTGATCCGGCAACTGAATATTGTCAGGGTGCCCCATCCTTTGCTGCGCCTTTTGCGGAAAAGGGTGGGAAAGCGATGTCAGTGTTTTATTGCCGGATCAATAGGCGTCGCGGGCCAGTGAACAGGCCCCTTTGCGGTAAACTCGGCACTATGAGCACGTTCCGAATTGCCGGGGTGATCCCGGCCCGGCTCAGCTCCACGCGGCTCCCGCGCAAGGTGCTGCGCACAGTTGCTGGCCGGCCCATGGTCGAGTGGGTGTGGCGCGCCGCCACGGCCAGCGGGTTGATGGACCCCGTGGTGGTGGCCACCGACTCGGAGGAAGTCGCCAGCGTCTGCCGCGAGCGAGGCATTCCCGTGGCGATGACTCCGACAACCTGCCCCAGCGGGTCAGACCGGGTGAGGGAAGTGGCGCGAGCGATTGACGCCGACATTTATGTCAACATCCAGGGCGACGAGCCGACGCTGACCGCGGAGTTTTTTCCGCCGCTCGTCTCGCTCTTTGACCGGCCAGAGGTTGAGGCGGCGACCTTGGCCGTTCGCTGCCCGCCGGAGGAGTTTGCCGATCCCAACGCAGTCAAAGTGGTCACGGCTCTCGACGGCCGCGCGCTCTACTTCTCGCGGGCGACGATTCCCTTCGACCGCGACGGGGTGGGATTCACAGGCTACCGCAAGCACCTGGGGATTTATGCCTATCGCAAGGCCACGCTGGAGCAGTTTGCCGCGCTGCTGCCTTCGCCGCTGGAACAGATCGAGCGGCTGGAGCAACTGCGGCTGCTGGAAAACGGGATAGCTCTTTATGTGGCCGAGGCGCCGGGGGACACCATCGGCGTGGATACCGAAGCGGATTTGCTGCGGGCCGAGGCGATGCTGCGGGGGCGCGCGAATCTGTAGGCGATGGCCGGTTGAGCTTTGTGGCTTCCCACCCTTGCGACAAAACTACAAAAAGCAGGCTCTTCGACTTCGCAGCGCTCCGCTCAGAATGACAGGGCAAGGGCTGTTTGTGAATAGCCGAGATGCTCAAGAATTCCGAATTGCGCGCAAGAACCGGGTAGCCTGCCGGGCCTATGATGGGCGACGATGGTTTCCATGATCGACAGACCTCAACACGTTCAGGCAAACAGTTCCGTGGGGACGATTAACCCTGAGACTGCGTGGCGGCAGGTTCTGAGCCGGGACCCGGCGGCGGCGTTTTTCTATGCGGTCACAACGACAGGCGTCTTCTGCCGCCCCGGTTGCAAAAGCCGCCGTCCGCTGCGGGCTAATGTTCGCTTTTTTCGCTCCGCCGAAGAGGCGCGAGCCGCCGGCTTTCGCCCCTGCAAACGCTGCCGCCCCGAAGCTCTTCCAACGGAAAATGCTCTGGAGAAGATTCGCGCGCACATTGAGAGCAACCTCGACCGGCCGGTTCCGCTGGCGGAATTGGGGCGGCTGGTGGAATTGAGCCCATTCACCGTGCAAAGGCTTTTCAAGCAAGAGCTGGGCGTGAGCCCGCTGCAATACCAGAGGGCTCTGCGCGCAGCCAGCCTGCGCGACGCGCTCAAGCAGGGAGATACCGTGACCAACGCTATTTACAACGCGGGATTCAGCTCGTCGAGCTGCGGCTACGAAGGCGCGCAACTGGGCATGACGCCCGCGCGCTTTGCCGCCGGAGGACGCGGCGAGCAGATCGATTTCGCGGCACAGAAGACGCTCTTTGGCTGGATGGTGGTGGGCGAAACGAAACGCGGAATGTGCTGGCTGGCGCTGGGGGGCACGAAGGTTGAGGCCGAGGCGACGCTGCGCGAAGAGTTTCCGCTGGCGACGCTCGAGCACGATCCCTCGCTGGCTGGAATGGTGGACGCGGCGCTAAGCCTGGTCAGCGGCCCAACGAACTCATCCAAAGAGTTGGCCGCACCGCAGGTGCTGCTGGATCTGCGGGGGACGGCGTTTCAACTGCGCGTCTGGCAGGCGCTGCGCCAGATTCCGCGCGGCGAGACGCGCAGTTACAGCCAGTTGGCAAGGGAACTGGGCGAGCCGAAGGCGACTCGCGCCGTGGCTCGCGCCTGCGCGATGAATCGCGTGGCTGTCGTGGTGCCGTGCCATCGAGTGGTGGGTGTGAGCGGCGCGCTGACCGGCTACCGGTGGGGAGTCGAGCGGAAGAGAATGCTGCTGGAGGCCGAGGGCCGGAAAGGCTAGCCCTGCCTGTTTGCGATCACCAGCAGCGTCTGGAACTGCGGCGTCTCCGGCTCCTTGTGGACGACCGAAGTCTGCACCTCGGTGAAGCCTGCCTGTTCGAGCATCGTTTCCAGTTCCGATTCGCTGAAGCCAAGCCACTCGTCGGCGTAGAGCTCTCGGGCTTCTTCAAAGCGGTGCTTGGCCAGATCCAGAATCACGATGCGGCCTCCGGGCGCGAGAATTCGCCACGCCTCCTCGACGGCGCGCTCCGGGTGCAAAGCGTGATGAAGCGACTGCGAGAAGAAAACCAGATCGACCTCGCCGTCGCCGATGGGGAGTTCCTCCATGTCGCCGAGACGGTATTCCACGTTTTCAATGCTGTTGCGGAGGGCCTGTTCGCGGCCGACTTCGATCATTTTGGCGGAGGTGTCGACGGCGATGACCTTCTTGGCGCGCTCGGCCAGCAGAAGCGCAAAGGCTCCTTCGCCCGCGCCCAGATCGGCGATGACCAGGGGCGGCATGAGCCGGAGCAGCGCCTCGGCCACGCCTTTCCATGATTTTCCAGGAACATAATCCTTGCCGAGACGCCCGGCCACACTGTCAAAGAAGCTGCGCATCTTGTCTTGCCGTTTTTTCAGGACGCGGCGCATGGCAGCTTGATCGGAGGCGGCTTCGGGAATTTCCTGGCGTGCCTGGGCAAGCAAGCCGGCGAGAATGCCATCGGCGGGGTCGGCCTTGCGGAGGCGGTAAAGATTGCTCTTGCCGGTGCGGCGGTTTTCGACCAGCCGGACCTGCTTCAGTTGGGCGAGATGCGTCGAGATGGTGCTCTGGCCCATGGACAGGATTTCCTGCAACTCCGCGACGGAAAGCTCCTCGCTGCTGAGCAGCAATAAGATACGCAGCCGGTTGGGGTCGGCCAGAACGCGGAGGATTTTTACCATTGACGGCATCGTCAGAACCTGATACATATCAACATATCACGATATGTCGATAAAAGGAGTTTCTAAATGACAACTTCAACCCTCGAGAAAAAGGATTTGGCCTACAAGGTAGCCGACATGACGCTGGCTGACTGGGGCCGCAAGGAAATCACCATCGCCGAGCAGGAGATGCCTGGGCTGGTGTCGATCCGCAACAAGTACGCAGCCGCTCGGCCTCTGGCCGGCGTGCGCATCACGGGCTCCCTGCACATGACCATTCAGACGGCCGTGCTGATTGAGACGCTGGTCGCTCTGGGCGCCGAGGTGCGCTGGGCAAGCTGCAACATCTTCTCGACGCAGGACCACGCCGCCGCGGCCATTGCTGCCGCCGGGGTTCCGGTCTTCGCCTGGAAGGGCGAGTCGCTGGAAGAGTATTGGGATTGCACCTTCCGTGCGCAGGCCTTCAAGGGCGGCCTGGGGCCGCAGTTGATCGTGGACGACGGTGGCGATGCGACCCTGCTGATCCACAAAGGCTATGAACTGGAAAACGGCGACAAATGGGTCGATGGCCCCGCGGAGAATCACGAAGAGCAGGTCATCAAGAACTTGCTGAAGAAGGTATTTGCCGAAGACCCCCAGCACTGGCACAAGGTTGTGAAGGACTGGCGCGGCGTTTCAGAAGAGACCACGACCGGCGTGCACAGGCTCTACAAGATGATGGAGCAGGGCACGCTGCTGGTTCCGGCCATCAACGTGAATGACTCGGTCACGAAGTCCAAGTTCGACAACCTTTACGGCTGCCGGGAGTCGCTGGCCGACGGCATCAAGCGCGCCACGGACGTGATGGTGGCGGGCAAGGTCGCGGTCATCTGCGGCTACGGCGATGTGGGCAAGGGCTGTTCGCACTCGCTGCGCGGCATGGGCGCGCGGGTCATCGTCACCGAGGTCGATCCCATCAACGCGCTGCAAGCGGCGATGGAAGGCTTCGAGGTCGCGACCGTTGAAGACACGCTGGGACGCGGCGACATCTACGTCACCTGCACTGGCAATGTGGACATCATCACCCTGGAACACATGAAGAGGATGAAGGACCAGGCGATTGTCTGCAACATCGGCCACTTCGACAGCGAAATCCAGGTGGACCGGCTGAATGACGAGCCGGGCGTCAAGAAGCTGAACATCAAGCCGCAGGTGGATTTCTACAAATTCCCAGACGGGCACGGCATCTTTGTGCTGGCCGAAGGAAGGCTGGTCAACCTGGGCTGCGCGACAGGGCATCCGAGCTTCGTGATGAGCAACAGCTTCGCCAACCAGACGCTGGCGCAGCTTGATTTGTGGGAGAAGAAGGACAGCTACAAGGCCGGCGTTTACGTGCTGCCCAAAAAGCTCGACGAAGAAGTGGCGCGGCTGCATCTCGGCAAGATCGGCGTGAAGCTGACCACTCTGACGCCGAAGCAGGCCGACTATATTGGCGTGCCGGTCGAGGGGCCATACAAGGCGGAGTTCTACCGGTACTGAGAAGCAGCTAACAGCTGACAGCTTACAGTGAACAGTTGTCAGGAGTGCTTTGATGTTTCATGGCTTCTCAGGTCTCGCGAGCGAGGCCTGGGAAACCCCGGTGAGGGCAGGTCACAATGCTTCTTGTAGCTCAGTGCAATCGGCGGTAAGATTGTCTTACTATGCAGACCAGGGTCTCAACCAAGGGTCAAATCGTGCTCCCGGGACCGCTTCGCCGCAAGCTGGGCATTCGCTTCGGCGATCCTCTTGATGCGGGCATTGAGGAGGGCCGCATTGTGCTGACGCCGCGCAAGAAAACGAATCTTGAAGCGAAGATCATCGAAGACCCTGTCACAGGTTCCCCGGTGCTGTATGCCGGACTGGATGCTCCCGTGCTGACCAGTGAACAAGTTGCGGAGATACTCGCGGAATTTCCATGAAATATTTGTTCGATGTGAATGTCCTTGTCGCTCTAGGAATCTTCCATCATGTATTCCACAATCGAGTGACCGTGTGGGCCATTTCCCTGGAGGGAGCGCATCTGATGACCTGCTCGATCACGGAATTGGGATTCGTGCGCGTGGCTTCGCAAGCTCCGCATTACGGCTTTACAGTCCAGCAGGCTCAGACGCTGCTGAGCAGCTTGAAATCAAGCAACAAAATGCCGCTTATGTTTCTCCCTGACGGCGTCGATATAGCGCGGCTCCCGGCGTGGGTGAAGACCCCGAAGCAGACTACGGATGGTCATTTGCTGCAACTGGCGAATGCCAATGGGGCGGTTCTTGCTACATTGGATGAAAGAATTCCTGGCGCCTTTCTGATTCCGGGAACAGAGAGCCGTGGACAGTGAAGATAGGGACCGCACACGTGGCTTTGACTCAGAAAATTTCCTTCGAGCTGTTTCCGCCGCGCACGCCTGAAGGCGTAGCGAAGCTGCCGGGCGTGATCGGCCGGCTGGCCGCGGCGCGGCCGGAGTATTTTTCCATCACCTACGGCGCAGGCGGCTCAGACCAGAATGGCACTTACGAGACGCTGGCGACGGTTGTTCGGCACAGCGGCGTGGAGGTTGCGCCGCATCTGACCTGTGTGGGCTCGACGCGCGCGCACATTGCTGAGCAGTTAAAGCACTACCGGGAAGCAGGCGTGAAGCGCATTGTCGCCCTGCGCGGCGACCTGCCAGCCACGGCCATGAGCCCTTCCGCGCCGGGCGATTTCCACTACGCCAACGAGCTGGTCAGCTTCATCCGCGAAACGCACGGCGACGGCTTCAAGATCGAGGTGGCCGCGTACCCCGAGATGCACCCGCAGGCGCACAACCCCGGCGCCGACTTCAAGAATTTCTGCCGCAAAGTGAAGGCCGGCGCGGACGGCGCGCTGACGCAACTGTTCTATAACGCCGACGCCTATTTCGACTTCATGGAACGCTGCGCGAAGGCCGGCATCAAGATTCCTGTGGTGCCGGGGATCATGCCCATCACCGGCTGCGCGAACACCCTGCGTTTCTGCAATGGCTGCGGCGCCGACCTGCCGCGCTGGGTGCGCCTGCGACTGGAGCAACTCGAAGACGACAAGCCCGCGCTCGTCGACTTCGGCCTGGATGTGGTCACGCGCCTCTGCGAAACCCTGCTCGGCCAAGGCGCGCCCGGACTGCACTTCTACACCGTCAACCAGGCCGCGCCTACCCTGCGCGTGTTGAAGAACCTGTCGCTGCCGAAACCCGTATAAATGAAGCCCGCAGGGCTTTACGGCGCTCTCTAACGCAGCTTGCGGCCCAGGAGCCGATGCCAGAGCCGCCAGGTGAAGCTATGCAGCAGGTGGGTTTGCATGGCTTTCAGCTCGGCATAGGAATGCGCGACATAGAGATCGAACTCCGGCGGCCAGCCGATGGTGGAGCGGCGCTCGGAGTAGTCGCCTTCCGACCACTTGGCCAATACCGCCTTGTAGCCCGACACATGGGTGACAAAGTCGAGCAGGCACTGGGGCATCTGTTCTTCCATGATGAGAGCGGCCTTCTCAATGATGATCTTCTCGCGAATGTCGTTGAGTGGCATGAAAATGGTGGTCATCCACAGCATCCACTCCTTCATTTCATCGTCGAGAATGGGAAAGCTTTGCGACTTGCCCTGCTTCTGGAGCAGCGAGCGGTAGGCGATATTGCCTGCCTGCGAAGCGACGTAGAGGGGGCCGTAGAACTCGTTCAGGCGCCGGTTGATCAGATCCAGCTTGTCCTTGCGGAGGGCCAGCACCTGGGCGCTCATGAAGGTGGCCAGATAGCCGAACAGCGCAAGAATGACCGTCAGCCCGGCGGCGTTCTGCATCAGGTTTGAAGTGAAGATTGTCGAAAAATCCATTGCTTGACCTTGGCAGCGAGTATACCGCGGCAGAGAGGCGGGAGGCTGGGCCGGCCCGCATTAAAAGTTGGCTCACATCCCGCCGTGGAACCGTCCGAAGGCGCGGGCCGCCATCAGAGACATGAGCAGGATGCCCGCCCCGAGCGCGAGCGCGTGCTCGGTCTTGCGCAAATCGAAGCTGCCGACGCGGCAGACGAGCAGGTAGGCAACAGCGAGATTGAAGAGGCCCCATAGGACATTGACCGTCGAGGAGGACAAGCCTACGCCGGGCGGCGATGCGAAGGGGCTTTGGAAGGCATGGCCGCAGATTCCGTTGCCGAGATGGGGCAGGCTGTTGGCGAGAAATGCGCCTCCGAAGAAGTAGGCGGCATAGTGATACCAGCGCGTGATGCTTCCTCCTGACTTACCAGCAGATAATAGCAAACCCTAACTCGAACCCAGATAAATGAAGCGGGCCAGAAACAGAGCGGCCAGCACGTAGAGCAGCCAATCCTGCTTGCGCAGATTGCCGGTGGCCAGGTGCAGCGCGGCCCAGGCGATGATGCCAAATCCCAGCCCGTTGGCGATCGAGTAAGTGAAGGGGATGAGCACCAGAGTGAGAAACGCGGGAACCGCGATGAGCGGGTCGCGCCAGTGAATTTCGCTGATCGTGGCGAGCATCATGGAGCCCACCAAAATGAGCGCCGGGGCAGTGGCGGCCGGGGGCACGATGCCCACAAAAGGCGCGGCGCCGATGGCGCCCAGAAACAGCAGCCCGGTGACGATGGCGGTCACGCCCGAGCGTCCGCCAGCCGCCACGCCGGCCGTGGACTCGACGTAGCTGGTCACGGTCGAGGTTCCGATGAAGGAGCCGAAAACGGTGGCCGTGGCGTCGGCAAAGAGAATGCGGCTCAGGCGGGGAATCGAGTTGTCCTCATTGATCAGCCCGGCCCGCTTGGTAACGGCCACCAGGGTACCCAGGTTGTCGAACAGATCCACAAAGAAGAAGACAAAGACGATCTCCAGCAAGCCCTTGTTGAGAGCGCCGCGAATGTCGAGCTGGAAGGCCGTCGAGGCCAGCGAATGAAAACCGCCGGCGGAGGGCGTCCAGTGGGTCAGCCCCAGCGCCCAGGCGGTTCCGGTGATAAAGAGAATGCCGATCAAGAGGGCCGCGCGCACCTTTTTGACCAGCAGGGCCACCATGAGAATGAGGCCCACCAGCGCCAGCACCGTGGTGGGATTGCGAATATTGCCCAGGCCGACCAGCGTGTTGGGGTCGGCCACCACCAGGCCGGCGTTGCGAAAGCCGATGAGGGCGATGAAGAGGCCGATGCCGCTGGCCACGGCGGCGTAAAGCTCATGCGGAATGGCGCGCAGAATCATCTGCCGGATGCCGACGGCGGTGATGGCCAGGAAAATGACGCCGGAGAGAAAGACCGCGCCCAGGGCTGTTTGCCAGGGAATATGCATCTTGAGGCAGACGGCGTAGGTGAAGTAGGCGTTCAGGCCCATGCCGGGGGCCAGCGCGATGGGATAGCGCGCCACAATGCCCATGAGAATCGACCCGAAGGCCGCCGACAGGCAGGTGGCCGCCGTGACCGCGGCCAGAGGCATCCCGGTTGCCGACAGAATGGCCGGGTTGACCAGCACGATGTAGGCCATGGTCAGGAATGTGGTGACGCCGGCCAGAACTTCGGTGCGCCAGTTGGTTCCCAGGCGCGTGAATTCAAAATAGTCTTCGAGTCGCTTAAGCATAGGCGGGTACTTCTTCTAGAAGACCACACGCACGCTCCCGGTTTCAACTCGGGATCATGAGGCCCAGCCTGGCCGATGGACAAAAAGGAACAGACTGCATGGCCGGTCGCGGTTCCAATAAGAGGGCGGAGCGAGTCCGCGAATTCTCTTGCAACCGCAATGAACGAGCTTTTTAACCCGAAAAAGGAGGCTTTCATGCCCAAGATTACGACTAAAGACGGAACACAAATCTATTACAAGGACTGGGGCGCGGGTCAGCCCGTGGTCTTCAGTCACGGCTGGCCGCTGAGCGCCGATGCCTGGGAAGACCAGATGGTTTTTCTGGCCTCGCACGGCTTTCGCGCGATTGCACACGACCGGCGCGGCTATGGCCGCTCGAGCCAGCCCTGGAACGGCAACGAGATGGACACCTACGCCGACGATCTGGCGGAATTGACCGAAGCGCTGGACCTGCACGACGCTGTCCACGTCGGCCACTCGGCTGGCGGGGGCGAGGTTGTCCGGTACATTGGCCGCCACGGGACGAAGCGCGTGGCAAAGGCCGTGCTGATTGGCGCGGTGCCGCCGCTGATGCTGAAAACGGAAGCCAATCCCGGCGGATTGCCGATCAAAGTCTTCGACGGAATCCGCGCCGGAGTTCTGGCCGACCGCTCGCAGTTCTTCAAAGACCTGACAATGACCTTCTATGGGGCCAACCGGCCGGGCTCGACGGTTTCGCAGGGTCTGCGGGACTCGTTCTGGCTGCAAGGGATGGCCTCCGGACTCAAGGCCGTGCTGGACGGCATCAAGGCATTCTCTGAAACAGACTTCACCAGCGATCTGAAGAAGATCGACGTGCCCACGCTGATTCTGCACGGCGACGACGACCAGATCGTGCCCATCAACGACTCAGCCCTGCTTTCGGCCGCGCTTGTGAAAAAATCAACGCTGAAGGTCTATCCGGGCGCGTCGCATGGCCTGTGTTCGACCCACAAGGATCAAGTAAACGCGGACCTTCTGGCCTTTATTCGAGGGTAGGCGGTTAGAGCATTTTAGCTTTTGGTATAGACTTCCGTGCCCCATCCATTCCGCGTTTTTCTGCGGAATGGGTGAGATACCGAAAAAATTCCGGTCTACACAATTTCCGAAAAAGCTCTAAGCAGGAGACGAAAGACTGAAGAAGGAACAAGGCCCCCAGATCTCGAAAGTGAGACCTGGGCAACCGGCGCGGGCTTAGCAAGCGGCCTCGTGCCGGTTCCAGCGGCGCAGCAGCCAGTCCATCGAGCCGCCCTGGACCACGATGGAGAAGACGACCACCAGGAAGGTGGCGTTCAGCATCCACACGCCGCCGAGAGCCGGCGGCACAGAGAGCGCCAGGGCGATGGAGAGGCCGCCGCGCAGGCCGCCCCAGGTCATTACAAAGGTGGAACTCTGGTGGCGGCGCTCGACCAGGCGCACCAGCGCGAGCAGCAGTGCGACGGCTGCCAGGCGCACCGCGTTGACCGAGAAAATGGCGGCAAGCCCGGCCAGCAGCGCGGGCGCGCTCACGCTGACCGCCATGGTTTCAAAACCCAGCAGGACAAAGAGCACGGAGTTCTGGATTTCGTCGATCACCGTCCAGAAGCGGTTCAAGTGGTCAAGGTCGATGCGCTCCGGCGACTGACTCTGTGTGAAGTGGCGCAACGCGATGCCGGCCACCACGGCCTCCAGAGGCGCGGAAAGGCCCAGTGCGTCGGCCAGCGCATAGCCGCCCAGAGCCAGCGCCACGGTAAAGAGAATGTCGATCTGATAGGCGTCGGCGCGGCGCATTAACTGCCCCGCGGCCCAGGCAGCCAGAATGCCGATCAGGATGCCGCCACCGGCCCTGAGCAGGAGCGTTCCCGCAATGCTCCAGGGGGAAAGCGCGTGGCCGGCGGCCGCGTCCAGCATGGCCAGGAAGAGCACCGCGCCGACGCCGTCATTGAAGAGCGACTCGCCCGCCAGTTGCGCCTGAATTCGGCTGGGGACGCCCGTTCGCCGCAGCATTTCCAGAACGGCGATGGGGTCGGTGGGCGAGATCAGAGCGCCGAAGATGAGGCACTCGACCCAGGGAAGGCGGAAGCCGGAGAGCAGGATCATCAGCCCCGCCACCAGAAACATGGAAAGCAGCGTGCCCACAACGGAGAGCAGCGAAACAGTGAGTTTTTCCCGCGCCAGCTCTTCCAGATCGAGCAGAAACGCTCCTGCGAAGAGCAGCAGGGGCAGCATTCCGTGCAGAATGATGCTTCCGAAGTCGATCTGCCGCGCCAGATCAACGGCCCAGGCGTGCATTCCGGGGGCCAGGCTGCCCGCCCCTGCCAGAGCCAGCGAAACCAGCACGGTCAGCAGCATGGTCCCGATCGTGATGGGCAGTTTGAGCCAGCGAACGCTGATCCAGCCGAAGAGGGCTGCGGTGGCGAACAGAACGCTGAGTATCTGCAGAGTAGTCATCGGGGCCAATGGAAAACACGAACGACTTCATGATAGTTGAAGCCGCTCTAGCCGAGCGCGGGGCGCACGGTTTTTGAAGCTCCGGCCGGCAGGAGGACGGATTATTTCAGGATGCTGCGGCGCTTCCCAGGAGCAATCGCTTGATTTCCGCGTAACCATCTGTCAATGAGCGCTTTGGGCTGTTAGCAACAGACGACTTGAATTGCGCCCCAGGTCCGAAAATCCGGACCTGGGTCGCCCACACCCAGATTGAACTTTGGAAAAACGAACCCCCGCCAATCTACTGGATGCTCCACTCCTGGCGTATGCGTGCGGCAAACTGGTCGGGATCGTCCACGTCCAGCAATACCGGCAATCCATCTTGACTGGACGGCGGCAGTAACACCAATCGCTCAGACCCTGTTGTGAACAGTTTTATAGCCTGCCCATTTGCGGTCCTGAAGTTCCCTGCCCGATAGTGTGGGTTATCAAAACCATAGGTCTTCATCGTTGGCCTCCAGCCAGACTCGGTCTGGAGATCGACCACGCGCACATGGGCCGCATCGACGCTTGAAGCCGGAACCGTCATGCCGCAAAACCGCGAATGAATCACCAGCGCATCGCCAGTCAAGTCCACCGGCGGTCGACCTGGCGCATAGAGGAGTGCTGCTGCGCCGATAGCCAAGCCGAGTCCTCCGATTGCAAATCCAACAATTCTGATTGCAAATCCAGCAATATTTATAAATCTGCGCCCTGTGTCCGCCGATTCTGCGCTTGGGGCCGATATCCCTGCGTCCGCGCGCTCAATCGCCGCTACGAATCCATCGTGATCTTCCGGGCTTACCAGCACAGTCTGGCTTCCGTTGGTCAGGACGATAGCCTTGCTGCGATCCGTTACATACCATTTGGACTTTCCCAGCGCCTTGGACCAAAACAATCCGTAGTAACCGAAGAGACCGCCGCTCGCCCACAGCCGCACAGATCCCCGGAAATCGGCCGGATTCGCATCTCGCACGAATCGAAGACTGGTCAATGGAAACACAACATCCCCCATGAGCCGCTTCACTCGAAATGCCCCGTCGGAGATTTCAAAACCACGTGGCGAATATCCGTATGCCAGCGCGATCGCTGCTGCTGAGAACAGTGCCAGGACGATCGCAACCGTGCCTGACCTAATCGCCATCAGCGGTATCGCAACCAGCAACACCACTGCGCTCCCGGAAATGATTTGCGTCATCCGGTCATGATGCGCGCCGAATGTTTGATCTGCCATTTCGCCTCCTATTGTGATTCGCCGAATCAAATTCAACACGCGCTCGCCAAAAGCCCCGGCTATCACATTGACAATCGCGGGCGCTCCGAGCTGTGAATGCAGCAGAACCTCTTCGAGTTCAGCGCCAAACTCGCGCCGCCATGCCGCGGGATACGCCCGCAAGAGCAAACCAATGACGGATTCTCGCAACTTCATATCAATCGCAACCTTTCCAGTCC
>Ga0255355_1000323_pt1 | contig 30850 bp, 21 predicted proteins | sample HBST75metaG_FD_189943 | JGI IMG/M metagenome (GOLD analysis project Ga0255355, IMG submission 189943) | Peat soil microbial communities from Stordalen Mire, Sweden - H.B.S.T75 | ecosystem: Environmental > Terrestrial > Soil > Wetlands > Peat | place: Sweden: Norrbotten County, Stordalen Mire...
GTGTGATTCAGAATCACATTACATTCCATTATAATATTGATAAGAAAGGTTGTTTGCTATGCAGGCAACCTTTCTTTTTGTGCAATTTGCCCTGAAAATAAATAAGGCAAATTATGGTTGAGACATTCAGACGAAGCGAGTTGTAAAGTCAAGTTCAAAGAATATTGGGACAGACAAAGTGTTGTATGTCCTCATTGTGGTTATACAGCCAATTATTATTGGAAGAAAGGCAAGGAGTATACTTTCAAATGCAAAAATGCAGTAACCCTCAAAGTTGGTGAAAATAAATATCTAATAACTGAGATGCGGCAATAAATGAGCTGACTTCATTGGAGAGTACTTTTTGCTCATAACTCTTCAATAGATTTGCAATGGTTTGATCATTGTAAAAGTTACTTTTCAATTGTTCATTGATCGATTCATACATCCAATAAGCAGATTGTCGCATCCTATTTTCCTCAAAATAACCATTATTACGTACAAAGTCAATATAATTCATCACCATATTCCACACAGCTTCTATATTGATATGATGTAACCCGGAACAAGTCATCACTTGAGGAGCCCTACCCGAATCAGGCAAAGGAAACATGTGTAAAGCTGTTACTAATTGTGCTTTAGTAATATTGACCCGATCAATATTGTTTTCATCTGCTTTGTTGATAGCAATGCCATCAACCATTTCCATAATACCTCGTTTGATGCCTTGCAGTTCATCGCCTGTACCAGCCACTTGTAACAACAAGAAAAAATCGACCATGGAATGAACCACTATTTCAGATTGCCCAACTCCCATAGTTTCCACAAACACAATATCAAAACCAGCTGCTTCACATAGCATGATAGTTTCCCGTGTTTTACGGGCAACACCGCCTAAAGAACCTGCCGAAGGCGATGGACGAATAAAAGCATTAGATTGACGCGATAACTCTTCCATACGCGTTTTATCTCCCAATATACTACCTTTGCTTCGTTCGCTACTCGGATCAATAGCTAACACTGCCAATTGATGTTCTTGCTTAGTTAACAAAACCCCTAATGCCTCAATAAACGTACTTTTTCCTGCTCCCGGAACTCCGGTAATCCCCACTCTTACAGACTTTCCAGTATATGGCAAACATTTCTCAATAATCTCTTGTGCAACAATCTGATGACCAGGCTGTGCACTCTCAAGTAACGTTACCGCTTGACTCAAAATGACACGATCCCCTTTTAAAATACCATCTACAAATTCAGAAACGGTATATTGTTTCCTTTTCTTTTTTACTTGAGTCTGCAAATAAGGATTTATACTCGGGGGTTGCACAACTCCATTATTCACTGCAAGCCCTTTATATTTTGGATCATTTTCTATGTGAGACATACTTCGAAAAATTTTTATTTCAAATAATCAGTTCCATTGATTTTGCCAAACATTCATTTTCAGTTATACAAAAGTAACAAAAAAAAGCCACCTAATTACAGGCAGCTTTTTTTAATATAGAAAGAGCAGCTTATTCTGCTTTCTTTTCTTCACTATCAGCTTCAGGGGCAGGTGTTGCAGCTTTCTTAGCTACTCGTTTTGCATGAGCTTCAGCAGCTTTGACAGCCTGTGTATGTTCAGCTTCTGACAATTGATCTTTTAAATCCGCCAATTGCTGAATATCTCCCAACGTAGTTTTCTCATAAGCTGGAGATACAGGTGCATTTATTACAGGTTCTTCATTAGCTGTCTTTTTGCCTTTTTTAGCAATAGCTTCTCTTTTTTCAGCGGTCGGAGCAGCAGCTGCACGTTGTTCATCCTCATGAATACGGCTGTGAGACACAATGATACGTTTAGCATCCTTATTGAATTCAATGACCTTGAAAGATAATTTTTCTTCCAATTTTGCAGATGTACCGTCTTCTTTGATCAAATGTTTTGGCGTAGCAAAACCTTCAACGCCATAAGGCAATGAGACAACAGCACCTTTGTCGAGTAATTCGATAATGGTACCTTCGTGAATGCTATCAACTTTGAAAATCGTTTCAAAGACATCCCATGGATTTTCTTCCAACTGTTTATGTCCCAAACTCAAACGACGGTTATCTTTGTCAATTTCAAGCACAACAACATCCATATTTGCCCCAATTTGAGTAAACTCTGATGGATGCTTAATCTTCCGTGTCCAGGAAAGGTCACTTATGTGGATCAAACCATCTACACCTTCTTCAATTTCTACAAACACACCAAAATTAGTAAAGTTGCGAACCCGTGCAGTGTGCTTCGACCCAAGCGCATAGTTCTCATCAATACTCATCCAAGGATCTTTCTTGAGTTGTTTGATGCCCAATGACATTTTGCGTTCTTCGCGATCGAGTGTCAAGATAACAGCTTCTACTTCGTCTCCCACCTTCAAGAAATCTTGTGCACTACGCAAATGTTGGCTCCACGACATTTCTGAAACGTGGATCAAGCCTTCTACGCCCGGCATCACTTCAACAAAAGCACCATAGTCGGCTACAACAACCACTTTACCCCTCACCTGGTCACCAACTTTAAGGTTTTCATCTAAAGCATTCCAAGGGTGAGGCGTCAATTGTTTTAGTCCTAATGCAATACGTTTCTTCTCATTATCGAAATCAATAATCACAACATTTAGTTTTTGATCCAATTTTACTACTTCATCAGGATGTGAAACACGTCCCCATGAAAGATCGGTAATATGAATCAAACCATCTACGCCACCCAAATCAATGAATACACCGTAATTGGTGATATTTTTGACAGTACCTTCGAGTACTTGTCCTTTTTCAAGCTTTGAAATAATTTCTTTCTTTTGTTGTTCAAGTTCAGCTTCAATCAAAGCCTTGTGTGACACAACCACATTTTTGAATTCATGATTGATCTTAACAACCTTGAACTCCATCGTTTTTCCAACAAAAACATCGTAATCACGAATAGGGCGTACATCGATTTGCGAACCTGGTAAGAAAGCTTCAATACCAAACACATCGACAATCATACCACCTTTCGTACGACATTTTACAAAGCCTTTGATTGTTTCATCGTTCTCAAGCGCAGCATTTACGCGATCCCATGAACGAGAAGTACGTGCCTGTTTATGCGAAAGTAAAAGTTGGCCTTTTTTATCTTCTTGATTTTCAATGAAAACTTCTACTTTATCACCAATTTTCAAATCAGGATTATAGCGAAATTCATTCAACGAAATAATGCCATCGGACTTAAAGCCGATATTAACAACAACTTCGCGTTTATTCATAGCAATGACGGTACCTTCTACCACCTCTTTTTCTTTGATGGTATTAAGTGTTACATCATATTTTTTTGTGAGCTCTTCTCGATCCACAACGACAAAGTCTCCTTTTTCATAGACTTCCCAATCGAAATCTTCTGTTGGGACAGCTTCTTTTGCCGGTTCATTTAATGCTACAGGCTGAGGGGTAGGTTCAGATTCAATAGTCTGTAATGGTTGATCGTTGGATTCAACGATTTGAGGTGCAGCTTCTTCAGCAGCAGGAGTTTTTACATCTTCCACGATGTTTTCTTGTTGTTCTTCCATAAACGAATGAGTTGTAACAGTTAATAAATTGGACATTATGTTGTCTGAAAATTCAGGGCACAAAGTTATGACTTAATTTTCTATCTACCAAACAGAAAACAATGCATTACTCGACTAAAAATTTCAGATATGAGTCCACTCCGAAAAGTCTGAGTAGAGAATTTGTTAGCTAAGAGTATTTTCAATTCAATGATAAAAAAGGGGTGCAAACACCCAAAAAAGTTCTTTGACATATTTGCGTATATCACTATTATTCATTATCTTAGCAGCAGTAAAAACTGCCTGATATGTTTAAAAAGTCGAATAACCATAAGCAAATAGATGCTTTTTCATCGCCCATAGAGTATCTTAAAGACTCTACGATGAATTATTATCTAAAAAATGAATCCTGGCATAACCAGTTTAGGAAACAGGTTGTAATGCGTGTAGATGAATCCATATTCAGTGTGCTGTATGCCAAAGACAAGGGAGCACCCAATGCTTCGATACGGGTATTGATCGGCATGATGATTCTCAAAGAAAGCCAGGGATGGAGTGATGAACAACTCCTGGAAAACTGCAACTTTAATATTCTGGTTCGAAGCGCATTGGGATTAATGACCTTTGAAGATGCCATACCTGTTGCTTCCACCTATTATCTTTTCCGGCATAAATTGGCAGAATATGACAAGGAACACCAAGAAGACTTATACAAAAGATGTCAGGCTCAAATCACCAAGAGCCAGATACTGGAATTTAACGTGAGCGGGAAACAGATACGTATGGACAGCAAACTCATCGGCAGCAATATCGCCTGGTACAGCCGCTATGAACTGATTCACGAAACGCTTCGTTTATTTATCGCTGAAAGGCAAGAGTTCATATACAAGAAAAGCCTTTCAAAAGAAGAGTTTTCACTCATAAAAAGCATTGAAGGGGAAACAGGGAATAAGGTTGTTTACCGCAGTACCAAGACGGAAATTGATGCACGTTTTCTTGCTTTAGGAAAACTCATGTACCGATTTATCAACCTTTTCAAATCGAATTCTTATGGACAATACCAAACCCTTAAAACGGTGTTTGAACAACAATACTCGGTGAGCAAAGAAAAGATGGTACTTCCGCTTGAAAACGAGAAAATCAGTGCAAAGTCCATTCAATCGCCACATGATACGGATTGTCACTACCGCAACAAAGATGGAAACAAAGTCAAAGGTTATTCGGTAAACGTAACCGAAACCTGTGATCAGCCACAAGAAGAAGACAAAGCGGTACTGAACCTGATTACCGACACGCAAGTAGAAGTGGTATCGACTTCCGATTGCAGTTTTCTGCAACAAGCTTTAATAGATTCTCAGGAATTACTGCCAAGCGAAATCAAAAAAGTTTATGCCGATGGAGCTTACAACAGTATGGACAATCAAGCGTATTGTCAAGATAAAACGATCGATTTACTGCTTACCGCCATACAGGGAGCAACACCAGGATATGAGGTATCACTTGACTTGCAGGATGAAAACAAACTGATGGTAAAGGACAACAAAACAGGAAACAGCATTCAAGCACAACAAGTAAACACACGTAAAGACCCAAGTCAAAAGAAATGGAAAATCAAAACCGATGAAGGTAAATACCGTTACTTCGACATGGAAAGTATCAGAGCTGCCAGATTAAGGCAAAAGCTCAGGGAGATACCCATCGAAGAGAAGAATATCCGAAACAACGTTGAAGCCACCATTTTTCAGTTAGCTTACCATTATTCGAATGACAAGAGCCGCTACAGAACTCTTGTCAAACATAAACTATGGGCTTACTCAAGATCGTTATGGATAAACTTTGTAAGAATAATGAAATATATAACGCAACTATGTCAAAGAACGCTTGTTAGTACGAAATCAACAAACCATATTGCAAACTTATGTACTATATTGCAAGTTATTGTATTTGTATTTTCAACAAAAATAATCACTAATAAAAATCTAAAGATTATCCAATTTGCAACTTTTTGAAAAATGAGCTAATCGGAGGTGACTCAGATATAAAGCTTTATAACTAAAAAAATGAGAATTTGTCAATCAGAATATTTCATAAAATATTGGAAAGGATAATGAGCTAACATATGCTTAATTACCGTCGTATTTCGCGAATTTTCAAATAAATCCATACATTGTTCACTATAGTAAGACCAAGAATGATGCCACCTCCCCATAAAAGGTTGTTCCACTCCCACGATGAATCATCAATATGTAGTGAAGAAGAAAACATAACAATATAGTAGTCTCTCAAATAGCTTACCATCAAAAACGATAACACAAAAATAATCCCATTGATGACAATCACCAATCCTTGATATGGTCGTGCAATGACCGGTGATGGATACCCGGCTAAAGCAAGATTTTCAATCTTCTCATGGTTTTTCTGAATAAGCAAATTGATACTCAATAACATCAAACCCAAAGCCAAAAGAGTAATAATTACTCCAACGGTAAGCACCACAAATATTAGAGTTCGTAAAAACGAAGAGGCTTCACCAGCCGCTGCCTTGTCGTTGGCAACTTCATAATCATGCGAAGCGAAAAAATCGCCCATATGCGGATCCGTAAGATTGTACGGCTCAAGAATCAGTCGTGAAGGTGGAGCCGATGAAGTTCCAAATTGAACATTTGCCCAGTCCATAAAAGATTGTGGCACTAAAATGGAATTTATTCGGTCAGTAAACCCAACAATGCGACTATGAAAAAGAGCATCTTTTGAATTGCCGGTCAATTCAATCGTCAAGTCTAATTTAGAAAACATACTACTTGATAATTGAGGCAGCCCCTGACTGGGAGCAAAACCAAAATTATAAAGAGTTAAATAAGAACGGGGTAAAATAATCGGGATAAAATTACTTCCTTCACTCCACTTCCAATCGTCTGGCTTGATATCCAGAAACTCATTCGGTACCGATTCAAAAAACAGCGAAGTTCCGAGATTTGCAACCTTTCCTCCTATAGCCATTGAAGCATAGACACGAAAAGTAGCTGTAGTAAAACCAGCCATTCTCTTAATGAAACGCTGATCTGCAATCTCTTTCATTTCATCTTCTGAAAATGACGTATTTGTTATTTTCAATGTTTTGAAAACAGAAACCTTCTTACTAATGACTAAATAATCGCGTGCAAAAACTCCTTGTTTCTCACTAAATACCGGACGAATATCCGTAAAAAACTGTATCGACATCAATACAATCGTCAACCCCAAAAGTGTGGCAAGTATATAACCAACCAATTGTCCAACAGCAATATTCTTGCGTAATAAATGCCATAATAACATAAAGCAGATGTTTAAAATAGTTGACTTAGCAACTAGTAAGAATTACAAAGCCAATTTTTCATCAAAATCAAAAAAATAATCGTCCCCTAACGAAGAAAGGAGTAATCCTGCACCTCGCTCACTTAACTCGTCAGAAATCAAACGACAAATTGTTTGCTGATTAATTTCATCCAAATGGCTAAATGGCTCATCAAGCAACAAAAAGTCAAATGGTTGACAAAGAGAACGTACAATGGCGACACGTTGTTGTTGTCCATACGAAAGCCATCTTAAAGCTATATTTCGTTTTTCCAAAATTCCCACTGCATCCAATAAATAGTTCAATTTATCAGCTGATAAATAATGTGTCAGCTGATTTTTAAGTTGCAAATTTTCCATCACCGTTAGTTCTGGAAAAAGTCTAAATCCCTGAAAGACAAGACTAATATGTCGTTGACGAATTTCAGTCCATGCTTTTATTCTCAATGATTGTATAGATGCACCGTCAAACTCGATATTGCCGATAAAATCATTGCGTCGTCCATAAAGGAAATCGAATAAAGATGATTTCCCTTTGCCCGACTCTGATTTTATTAAATATCTCCGTCCACATTCAAAGCTGCGTTCAGTGTACCAAATTGACAAATCACGCGCAGCAATATCGGCTATTGGTTCAGGAGCTACTTGTTTTAATTTTATGGTATGCACGTTGAAAATAGGTTATCAATTAATTAGTTAGTGGCAGCAACAGCTTCATCTACCTTTTGCAAAAGCACATGTAAACTGTTTTGAGTCGTATCTTTCAGTCTCAGATTAAAAAAAGCTTCATTAGTCAAAGGATTATATGATGCTTCTAAATCTTTAAAAATCAAATTCTGTTTCACGGCATCCAACATGCCATCACTAAAGCTATTCAGAAAGTCAGAAAGTCCTTCCGGATAATTTTCCAAGTCTAAATTGGCATATAAAAATAACGGATCATGAATAATACCCTTCCATGCAGAAGATTCTAAATGATGTTCCGGTGCACAATGAGCTGCGAAATTACGAATAAGGCTCTCATTAGTTGTCAACATCATGGTTTGACATTGCAGAGCAGTATAAAGCATAAATGGTTGAATTGTGACAAGGGTATATCCACCCATATTCCGTTTCGGAAATTGCTTCAACAATCCGTTAAGCAAAATATCATATCCTTTATGATCTTGAAGCGTTGCCTCAAGCTCTATTTGAGGCACCGGAAACCCACCGTTGGCAAAACCGAAAAAAGAAAATGCAGCATCGCCAGCCCATGCGTGAAGCAACTTATCATAAGGCGATGTTAAACCATTTAGTGAAGGCAGGTATGAAATAATTAACTCAGGATGAACTGAAACCCTTGCCATTATATAAGGAGTTGCAGGCATATACGTGATTAAGGAGGAATCTTCCGTCTGTTTCACCACACTCTGGAACACTTTCTTAGAGGCACTTTGAACAGAGAAATCAATCTTCCCCTCAATCTTTCCTCTATTAAAGAAAAGATTCGCATGCACATACCCATTTGCTAAAGCAGTTAATGATGATGATTGATCCTTCAAGAATTTACATTGAGTAAGCTCATCCATTGCTACCCAACAAGCAACATCTCCCCGTTTCTTATAAAATTGAACAAAATCCTTATTAGTCAAAATGCTTTTATCCTGCGTAGTAGCAAAAACCGAACAAGCAATCTGTGGGTTTGAATGGATCATCACCAACGCTTTATGATGATCCCACACTAAAACAGTGCTATCTTGTTCTGAAAAAAAGATATATTTGCAGCTTGAAATAGTTTGAATCGTGACAGGATGTTGTTCGTCTTTTTCTAATGACAACACGGTGTTTTCAAAAGAAGAAGCAGAATGCAATGGGAAAGTGATTCCTATTTGATTCGGGTTCAACAAAAAGACATATATGGTTTTAAAATCTATACCACTTTTCGTTGGATCACCTATCAACGTTTTCAGCATCCATTGTTCATTAAGCCCCGTTTGTGCAATAATATTTGCGGTTTGTGAGCTTTTAAACGATCCCAAAGATGATTTTTCAATAAGTTGTTTCGCATCGATGCAAGTAACCATCGAAGCATTCGCTGGAATCATCGTGAGATTTTTAGGATATTGACTCCGTGAACAAGCTGAAAGCGACAGCATCAATATCAAAAAAGATACTATTACCTTAATATAATGAGACATATAAATTCGTATCATATCATAATAAACATAAGGATGATTACGATGCAAAAGTACTTATTTTTAAGCAAAACGAATGGCTTAAAACGATCTTCTCTTTAAGCACAAAAAAAACAGATGAATCAATCTAACAGAGCATGGATGACCATATACGCATTCTGACGCATGCTTCTGAAGGTATATACAAAGAAAAAGGAAGTAAATTTCTATCTTTTGCAATGCCTGTTGAAAGTGAGCTGGAAGTCAAACAAGCATTAGAGACTTTTAAAAAACATTATTATGATGCACGCCATATTTGCTATGCTTATGTGCTTGGAGAAGATCGCACACAATTCCGTGCCTACGATGACGGAGAACCTTCAGGCACTGGAGGTCGCCCTATTTTAGGACAAATCCATTCCTTGGAATTGACCAATGTTTTGATAGTGGTGGTAAGATACTTTGGAGGTGTTTTATTAGGTACCGGAGGATTAATGCACGCTTATAAACAAGCAGCAGGTGATGCGTTAGCTAATAATACATGGATAGAGAAGGAAGTAACAAACTCACTACATCTTACTTTTGCATATGAACAGTTGAATCAAGCAATGTATATTCTAAAAGCCATGCATATCATCATTCGCGAACAACAGCTTGATTCCACATGTCATCTTACCATTACTGTATCCAGAACCATCCTACCACAACTCATTGCTAAATTAAAAATCATCTCAAACATGTTGGTTAAAAAGATATGAATAGCACCCAACTTTGCAATTTATGGCAAAAAAAAGAGTGTCGGACTCTCAAGACGAGAGGGACACTCTTTTCAAAAGTGGCGGCTACCTACTCTTCCACCTTGTGGGCAGTACCATCGGCGTGGTTGGGCTTAACTTCTCTGTTCGGAATGGGAAGAGGTGGAACCCCAGCGCTATAGCCACCTAAATCTTTATCAATGCACAGTTGACAATTGACAATGAGTAATCTGAATAAATCAGAAAGAGTATATCAAGAACACTTTACATTGTCCATTCTCAATTCTAAATTGTCAATTCATATTGTTTGACTTACCAAAAAACAAGAGATGAAACTACCTTAATGCAGGCTGTGCTTCCAATAGCATTACTGAACTCCTACTTTGATCGATGAGCTAAAAGAAAAGTTTCGGGCAATTAGTACTGCTCGGCTTTGACATTACTGCCTTTACACCTACAGCCTATCTACGTCGTAGTCTTCAACGGCCCTCATGGAGATCTTATCTTGAGGTTGGTTTCGCGCTTAGATGCTTTCAGCGCTTATCCTTGCCGAACGCGGATACCCGGCAGTGCCCCTGGCGGAACAACCGGTAAACCGTAGGTTCGTCCAACACGGTCCTCTCGTACTAGTGTCAGATCCTCGCAAATCTCCTACGCCCACAACAGATAGGGACCGAACTGTCTCACGACGTTCTGAACCCAGCTCGCGTGCCACTTTAATGGGCGAACAGCCCAACCCTTGGGACCTTCTCCAGCCCCGGGATGTGACGAGCCGACATCGAGGTGCCAAACCATTCCGTCGATTTGAGCTCTTGGGAATGATCAGCCTGTTATCCCCGGAGTACCTTTTATCCTTTGAGCGATGGCCCTTCCATACGGAACCACCGGATCACTATGCCCTAGTTTCCTACCTGTTCGACTTGTCGGTCTCTCAGTCAAGCGCGCTTGTACCATTACACTCTGCGTCCGGTTACCAATCGGACTGAGCGCACCTTTGGGAGCCTCCGTTACTCTTTTGGAGGCGACCACCCCAGTCAAACTACCCACCATACACTGTCTCCCGATTCATCGGGATTAGAACTCAAATAATCAAAGGACCGTATTTCAACGTCGACTCCACTAACACTGGCGTGCCAGCTTCACTGTCTCCGGCCTATCCTACACATTAATTACCCAAATTCAATGTAAAGTTGCAGTAAAGGTTCACGGGGTCTTTCCGTCCCGTTGCGGGTAATCGGCATCTTCACCGATACTACAATTTCACCGAGCTCACAGCTGAGACAGTGCCCAGATCGTTACACCATTCGTGCAGGTCAGAACTTACCTGACAAGGAATTTCGCTACCTTAGGACCGTTATAGTTACGGCCGCCGTTTACTGGGGCTTCAATTCAAAGCTTCCCCTTGCGGGTGACTTCTCCTCTTAACCTTCCAGCACCGGGCAGGTGTCAGGCCTTATACTTCATCTCTCGATTTTGCAAAGCCCTTTGTTTTTGTTAAACAGTCGCCTGGGCCATTTCTCTGCGGCCTCAATTTCATTCGAGGCGTCCCTTTTCCCTAAGTTACGGGACTAATTTGCCTAGTTCCTTAGCTGTGATTCACTCGAGCGCCTTAGTATGCTCTACTTGACCACGTGTGTCCGTTTAGAGTACGGGTACCTTATAAATTAACGATAGCGGCTTTTCTTGGGAGCCTGTTTACATCCTTTTCAAATCACCCGAAGGCTCTCTGTACTGTCAGGTTCGACTCAAAGCGCGGATTTGCCTGCGCCTCTCATTATCTACACCCTTCAACGACCTATTCCGTCAGGCCGCCGGACTTTCACTTCTCCGTCCCCACTTCTCTCTATAAGGTAGTACCGGAATATTAACCGGTTCTTCCATCGATTTCCCTCCTTAAGAGGTGCACCTTAGGCCCCGACTGACCCTGATCCGATTAACGTTGTTCAGGAACCCTCAGTCTTCCGGCGAGAGAGTTTCTCACTCTCTTTATCGTTACTCATACCTACATCTGCTTTTCCTGTCGCTCCAACACCCCTTACGGGATATCTTCTACGCTACACAGGAATGCTCCCCTACCATTACAGCATTGCTGCCGTAATCCACCGCTTCGGTAAAATGCTTATGCCCGATTATTATCCATGCCTGATCGCTCGACTAGTGAGCTGTTACGCACTCTTTAAATGAATGGCTGCTTCCAAGCCAACATCCTAGCTGTCTCTGCGATCTGACTTCGTTAGTTCAACTTAGCATCTATTTGGGGACCTTAGCGGATGGTCTGGATTCTTCTCCTCTCGGATGCGGACCTTAGCACCCACACCCTCACTCCTGAGAACCATTTATAAGCATTCGGAGTTTATCTGGACTTGATAGGCGGTGAAACCCTCGCATCCAATCAGTCGCTCTACCTCTTATAAACTATCTCAAGGCTGCACCTAAATGCATTTCGGGGAGTACGAGCTATCTCCAAGTTTGATTAGCCTTTCACCCCTACCCTCAAGTCATCCGAAAGCTTTTCAACGCTCACCGGTTCGGTCCTCCATCTCGTGTTACCGAGACTTCAACCTGCTCAAGGGTAGATCACTTGGTTTCGCGTCTACTCCCACCGACTATAGCCGCCCTGTTCAGACTCGCTTTCGCTTCGGCTTCCCCCGTGACGGGGTTAACCTTGCCGGTGAAAGTAACTCGTAGGTTCATTATGCAATAGGCACGCCGTCACCCCAATTAATCAGGGCTCCGACCGCTTGTAAGCGCACGGTTTCAGGTTCTTTTTCACTCCTCTATTCGAGGTGCTTTTCACCTTTCCTTCACAGTACTTGTTCACTATCGGTCTCTCGGGAGTATTTAGCCTTAGCGGATGGTCCCGCCAAATTCATACAGGATTTCTCGTGTCCCGCACTACTCAGGATACCTCTAACTTACATAAATCTTACTCGTACGGGATTGTCACCCTCTTTGATCCAATTTTCCATTACGGTTCCGATTCTCTTTATGCTCGTATATCGAGGTCCTATAACCCCAAAAATGCCTCAACACTCTTGGTTTAGGCTCCTGCGCGTTCGCTCGCCACTACTTGCGCAATCACTATTGTTTTCTTCTCCTGCAGGTACTAAGATGTTTCAGTTCCCTGCGTTCGCCCCCAACCTTACAGTTGAGTATCCCGCCTTCAACGGGATGGGTTGCCCCATTCGGACATCTGCGGATCAAAGGTTATTTGCACCTCCCCGCAGCTTTTCGCAGCTTATCACGTCCTTCTTCGCCTCCGAGAGCCAAGGCATCCACCCTGCGCTCTTACTTACTTTTCTCTTTCACGCCTCCCAAATACTCGAAACCTTAATCCCGAATACCCTTCTTGCGCGTTGCTTATCTTTTTGTATAGTTCAGTATCACTACCTTCCCTACACCCTACTTTACTCGTTTCTCTCTTGTTTTTCAATATGTCAAAGACCGCAATCGCTTTCTTCCTGCCTTGCCGGCAAGAGTACTCGCTCTTTGTGAAACTTCGCGGAAGTCGAACCGCTTTCTGCTCCTAACCGCTCTGGTTATGGGCTTCTTTGACCCCTTTTTGGTCAAGTTTCGTTGCTTACTATATGATGGACTCTCCTGCCCTTTGTCACTCGCTTGTGACCTGTTGATCTTTTCTTTCTCCGGGAAGATTAGTGTGATTGCTTGAATCACTCTCTTACCTTTTCACTCTCTCACGTCTTTATTGCTTGTGGAGAATAACGGATTCGAACCGTTGACCCTCTGCGTGCAAGGCAGATGCTCTAGCCAGCTGAGCTAATCCCCCCTTATTTGCCCTTTTGTAAGGCTTCTTATTCTCGAACCGCTGACCCCTTCGTCCTAACGGAGTGCTCTAGCCTGTCCGAGCTAATCCCCCCTCTTCTCAATGCACAATTGACAATTGATAGTTGTCAATCGCCTTTTTCTTGTGACTCCGGTGTGTTTCCCAATTGATCCCTTTTCCATTGTCAATTCTTCCTGTAGTCCCAGGCAGAGTTGAACTGCCGACCTCTACATTATCAGTGTAGCGCTCTAACCAACTGAGCTATAGGACTGTTCTTCTCCTCTGCCTTGAGGTTTCCTGTCACCTCCCCTTCGGATGGTTCTCTCGGAGCTCTGCATCATCGATGCTTGGCCCTTGTGATTTCCCATATCCTTCACGGCGGTGTTATATCTAAAAAAACAACATGCAATACACAAGAAAAGCCGTGTCAATCTAACCTGTCTTCCTTCTCTTTGTCATACCCGGCTTTGGCATCTCTCCAGAAAGGAGGTGTTCCAGCCACACCTTCCGGTACGGCTACCTTGTTACGACTTAGCCCCAGTCGCTGGTTTTGCCCTAAATCGCTCCTTGCGGTCACAATCTTTAGGCACCCCCAACTCCCATGGCTTGACGGGCGGTGTGTACAAGGCCCGGGAACGTATTCACCGCGCCATGGCTGATGCGCGATTACTAGCGAATCCAGCTTCACGGAGTCGAGTTGCAGACTCCGATCCGAACTACGAGAGGCTTTCGAGATTCGCATCTTATCGCTAAGTAGCTCCCCTCTGTACCCCCCATTGTAACACGTGTGTCGCCCCGGACGTAAGGGCCGTGCTGATTTGACGTCATCCCCACCTTCCTCTCACCTTACGGTGGCAGTCTCAATAGAGTCCTCAGCTTAACCTGTTAGTAACTATCGATAAGGGTTGCGCTCGTTATGGCACTTAAGCCGACACCTCACGGCACGAGCTGACGACAACCATGCAGCACCTACACAGAGACCATTGCTGGCTAATCAGTTTCCCAATTATTCCTCTGCATTTCAAGCCCGGGTAAGGTTCCTCGCGTATCATCGAATTAAACCACATGTTCCTCCGCTTGTGCGGGCCCCCGTCAATTCCTTTGAGTTTCAACCTTGCGGTCGTACTCCCCAGGTGGATTACTTATCGCTTTCGCTTAGCCACTAACATTCTATCGCTAACAGCTAGTAATCATCGTTTACTGCGTGGACTACCAGGGTATCTAATCCTGTTTGATCCCCACGCTTTCGTGCCTCAGCGTCAGTTACATCCCAGTAAGCTGCCTTCGCAATTGGTGTTCTGTGTCATATCTATGCATTTCACCGCTACACAACACATTCCGCCTACCTCATTTGTACTCAAGACTTACAGTTTCAATGGCAATGTCTACGTTAAGCGCAAACCTTTCACCACTGACTTATTAATCCGCCTACGCACCCTTTAAACCCAATAAATCCGGATAACGCTCGGATCCTCCGTATTACCGCGGCTGCTGGCACGGAGTTAGCCGATCCTTATTCTTAGGGTACCTGCAATTGAGTACACGTACTCATCTTTATTCCCCTATAAAAGAAGTTTACAATCCATAAGACCTTCTTCCTTCACGCGACTTGGCTGGTTCAGGCTCTCGCCCATTGACCAATATTCCTCACTGCTGCCTCCCGTAGGAGTTTGGACCGTGTCTCAGTTCCAATGTGGGGGACCTTCCTCTCAGAACCCCTACTGATCGCAGACTTGGTAGGCCGTTACCCTGCCAACTATCTAATCAGACGCATGCCCATCTATAATCTATTAATATTTTACAACAAAACCATGCGATCCTGTTGTTTTATGCGGTATTAATCTCCCTTTCAGAAGGCTATCCCCCTATTATAGGTAGGTTGCATACGCGTTACGCACCCGTGCGCCGGTCGCCACCCAGTATTGCTACCTGTGCTGCCCCTCGACTTGCATGTGTTAAGCCTGTCGCTAGCGTTCATCCTGAGCCAGGATCAAACTCTTCATTGTATAAATTTGTTCTGTTCCTTATTCGTTGAAATCGGTATCGCTACCTCTTTCACCGTTGTTGCTCTCAAGATGCTTGTTTCCGTTCCCCGAATATCGCTATCCGGGATTGGTATGTCTCAAAGTTTTTTGACGGTTAGCTCTTCACTAACCTTTCCTTGTATACTACATTTGTTGTTCATTTTTCCAAAGATCGCTTTCCCTTTCTTTTGCCCCGCTCTCCCGAGCGAAACGGACTGCAAAGATACTCCCTTTTTCTGATCCGCCAAATACCTCAAGCCCTTTTTTTGAAAGTTTTTTTACCCCTCCGCTTTCCGGCTTCCGATCTCGCCCGATCTCCCCCTGAAAGCGGCTGCAAAGATAAAGACTTTTTTACCATTCCAACAAATCTTTGCCCCCTTTTATACCTGTAAACCCCTCTCTTTTATCCCAAAACCCTGGATATAAACCTTGTGGTACTACTCATTCTGTTCCCTTTTTGCCCCCTTTTTACCTTGCTGTACCCCTTTTTATACCTCCATACCCCCTTCTTGCCCCCTATCTTCCTGCCCAAAAAGCAACCTTGTGACACAAATTCCAAGCTCCTCTTCATTAAAATAGATCCCGGAGACACTTCAAAGAAGTAAAGAATGACTTACAAAATCACTCATTTTAACTCTCAATTAAAGCAATCAACAATAAAAAATAAGATTCAGACAAATTCCGCTTCCCAATTACTTCCATTTCGTACTGGGATGTTTGGACAAATAGGCATTGTAGTACCGAACATCACCGGTTACCTCTTCTCCTAACCAGACAGGGTGTTCAAATAATGTGTCCTCAGTGGGCAATTCAATTTCAGCTACCAATAACCCGACATTATCTCCTAAAAATTCATCCACCTCAAAAGTGAATTCACCAGCAGGTACCAAATGCCGTATCTTCTCAATTACGCGGGGTTCACATAAAAGCAACAAGTCTTGAGCATCCTCAACAGATATTGCTGTTTCCCATTCAAAACGCGTTGAACCAGTAATATTTCCGTTCCCTTTTATAGTAAGAAACGCTTTGTCTCCCTGAATCCGTACACGAACAGTACGCTCTGGGACTGATGAAAGATAACCTTGCGTGATAGGTAACGACTTTCGCACAAAGAGACGAAAATCACCCTTAATTAAAAACTTGCGTTCAATTTCATAGGACATATTCAAAGGCTTGAAATACAATATGGAACTTAGCCTCTTGAGGCTTCCTTTCGTTTTTCTTCCAATCGCTTCTCCCATAACCAAGCTGAACGTAGTGTGTCTTCGATGGATTCTTGAGCTTTCCATCCCAAAACATTATTTGCTTTTTCAGGATTTGCCCATACCTTCTCGATATCTCCGTCACGGCGATTCACTATTTTATAAGGAACAGATACACCATTGACATCTTGAAATGTTTTCAAAATTTCTAATACGGATACCCCAATCCCTGTGCCAATATTAAACACCTCGAGGTTCGACTCACATTTCTGCCTCAACATACGCTCCATCGCCACAACATGTGCCTTCGCCAAATCAACCACACTTATATAGTCCCTGATACAAGAACCATCCGGTGTATTATAATCATTCCCATAAACACTTAATTGTTTCCTCAATCCGATGGCAGTTTGTGTTACAAAAGGGATAAGATTGTTAGGAACTCCATTTGGCAACTCACCGATCATTGCCGAAGAGTGTGCTCCAATAGGATTAAAATAGCGTAGGATAATACTATTAATTGATGGATTGGTATGGATTATATCGCGAATAATCTCTTCACCGATTTGCTTGGTGTTGCCATAAGGAGACAATGCAGGTTTCATCGGAGCTAATTCTGACACAGGCAATTCATCGGGTTGACCATAAACTGTACATGAAGATGAAAAAACAAAGTGACGTATTTTATGCAAGGGCATCAATTGCAACAAATTCATCAACGACACCAAATTATTGCGATAATAAAGCAACGGTTTCTCAATAGACTCCCCAACTGCTTTACTAGCAGCAAAATGTATTATTGCTTGAATTTCTTCATGCTGTGTCAGTACCTTGTCTAATCCAACATAATCGAGACAATCAAGATTTTCAAAGGTCGGACGGATTCCCGTGATAGAAGCAATACCATTAAGAACTTCCACATTGGAATTCGAAAGATTATCAATAATAAGCACTTCGAAACCAGCTTTTTGCAATTCTACCACTGTGTGAGACCCAATATATCCCGTTCCACCTGTCACCAAGATTTTTTTCATACGTAAGCAATTTGTTTTAAAAGTTGCATGGAACTCGTCCCGAATATCGGGACGAGTTCCATAATATATCATTCAAAGAATGCTCCTTTTTTGCATCTTATTTTATTAGCTTATTCGTTAAATCACTATGCTCAAAACAAGCACATTTCTATTTTTTCCAAAGCATATCAGGATAAATGCCTTTTCTAACCAACTCATTAATCTTAAGCACAACCTGCGGGCGATCTTCAGCATAAGTTACTCCAAACCATTTTGATGGAGTATCCAATACTTTGCAAGTTGCTCGCTTGTCAGAAATGAGCTCATTCACAACAGTTGGAATATAAAACTCCGATTTAATATCTTGCCCGTGTATATGCAAAAATTGAGAGAAACTCTCTTTTGAATAAGCAAAATAGTCAGGCGTAAAACCCCACATATTCATTGATACAGGAGTATTTGCAGGAATTGTGTTTTCGACTCCATGCTCATCCAAATAAATGATCGTACCTCCCTTTTCTTCAATATGCGTACGTTCCACTACTGAAGTCAAAAAACTTTGCTCATCCGTTGCACAAATGCCACGACTTACAGCCCCACTTTCTGAAAGCGTATTTCCAACCCGATAGCCAATCATGCAATAAGTATTCTTTTTATTTTCAACACCTTGAAGAAATTCGAACAATACTTCAAACGATTCATTTCCATAGAAGTCATCGGCATTGATCACGGCAAACGGTTCTTTAATTACCTCTTCGCCCATCATCAAAGCATGATTAGTTCCCCAAGGCTTCTCTCTTTTGATGTTGTATGAAATACCATCCGGAACATATTCCACCTCCTGAAAAACAATTTCAACAGGCACAATTTCACGATATTTGGAAACAACACTCTCAATAAAATCTTTTTCAAAACTATGCCGAATGACAAAAACAATTTTTCCGAAACCGGCACGAAGAGCATCAAAAACAGAATAATCCATGATCGTTTCTCCATTAGGGCCAAGTCCATCTAACTGTTTAAGACCTCCATAACGACTACCCATGCCGGCTGCTAAAATAAAAAGGATTGGTTTCATGCTATTTTGTATTTCATTTAAAAGTATCGAATTAAATACTCACTTCACTCTTTTTCAAAAAAAATAAAAAGCATCTTGATCATCCATGTTTTCACAAAAAAACAAATAGAGATGATCATCTTGGATGAATTTTCTTACCTATTAATCATCCGGTTATTCATTTCAAAAGCAATGGTAAATTCCATGAATTGTTAGATGCAAATATACACATTTGTTCTATTCTTTTACCACAAAAAACAAATTTCAGTAATGATAGACCTCTTTTTTTGAGTTGCAAAAGTAAAAGAATTGTAGTATTTTTATCCCCTAATTTTTAATTGCAAAGGAAATGGAGAATACTGATTTAATAAAGTCTGTCACTGCAAAAGCTCACACTTGGCTTTCCTCCAGTTACGACGAAGAAACGAAAACAGATGTTCGTCGCATGTTAGAAGCCAAAGACTCTACTGAGTTAATTGATGCGTTTTACAAAGATTTGGAGTTTGGAACAGGCGGACTTAGAGGTATCATGGGAGCCGGCACTAACAGAATGAATCTATACACCGTTGGGACTGCTACTCAAGGACTTTCAAATTATCTCAAAAAAGAGTTTAATCATCTTTCTCAAATCAAAGTAGTGATAGGTCACGACTGTCGAAACAACAGCCGTAAGTTTGCAGAATCATCTGCAGCCATTTTTTCGGCTAACGGCATAAAGGTCTATCTGTTCGAATCATTACGTCCAACACCTGAAATTTCTTTTGCCATCAGATATTTTGGTTGCCAAAGCGGTATTATTCTTACAGCGTCTCACAATCCAAAAGAGTATAATGGATATAAGGCTTATTGGAACGATGGAGCACAAATGATTACACCCCATGACGTCAATGTAATTAAAGAAGTAGAAAACATTAAACACGTCGAAGAAATACATTTCAAGGGTAATAACAATTTAATTGAAAGTATCGGCGAAACCATTGACGCTGCATATCTGGCAAAAATAAAAACCTTGTCATTGTCTCCCGAAGCCATTGAGCGACACAAAGACATGAAGATTGTTTATACCCCGATTCATGGAACAGGAGGAATGCTCATACCTCGCTCACTCAAAAACTTCGGATTTACCAACATCATTCATGTGCCTGAACAAGATGTTATAAGCGGTGATTTCCCTACAGTTGTTTCACCTAACCCCGAAGAACCGGCAGCGCTCAGTATGGCAATCCAAAAAGCCATCGAAACAGATGCAGAATTGGTAATGGCGTCCGATCCCGATGCCGACAGACTCGGTATCGCTGTGAAAAACAACGATAACCAATGGGTATTAGTCAATGGTAACCAAACCTCTATGCTTTTCACTTATTACTTAATTCGTCGATGGAATGAATTGGGTAAAATCACGAATAACGACTATATTGTTAAAACTATTGTAACCACCGAAGTTATTAAGAAGATGGCCGACAAAAATAACATTACATGCTACGATTGCTACACTGGGTTCAAATGGATTGCTGCAGTTATACGTGAATTAGAAGGCAAGCAACAATACATTGGCGGTGGAGAAGAAAGTTATGGCTACCTTCCCGAAGATTTTGTGCGCGATAAAGATGCTGTTTCATCCTGCTCCCTCATGGCCGAAATTGCTGCTTGGGCAAAAGACAACGGGAAAACGCTTTACCAAATGATTCAGGACATTTATCTTGAATATGGGTTTAGCAAAGAAAAAGGAGTATCGATTATACGTAAAGGGAAAACTGGAGCCGAAGAAATTCAGCAAATGATGACCAACTTCCGACAAAACCCACCAAAAGAAATTGCCGGTTCCAAAATCATTCTGATTAAAGACTTTGAAACACTCCGCATGAAAGATGTAGTAACAGGCCAAGAGACATTCCTGGAAATGCCCGAACCATCCAATGTACTTCAATTCTTCACAGTTGACGAGACAAAAATTTCTGTCAGACCATCAGGAACTGAGCCTAAAATCAAATTCTACATCGAAGTTAAACACCCATTGAAATCACGAGAAGAATTTGAAACAGTAAACCAAGCAGCCGAACAGAAAATTGAAGCAGTGAAAAAATCATTAGGCATCTAAAGTATAAAAACACTGTCGTAATAAAACAGAACAGTCAAGCAAGAAAACTTGTTTCGACTGTTCTGTTTTATTTTACCTTTTCCGTTATATCTATCATCTGTTTTTTTAAGACGTGAATAATGTGTCTCATTGATGTTTGGCATTTTTGTGATATTCGGCAAGACCGGATAAAAACAATATTATGAAGTGCTTTTCGTATCTTTACCCCTTCAAATCATTGATACATGACTCTCTATGAAGAAATAGCACAAAGCATGGAATGACAGTTTTCAACTCATAGTCGTAGCAACCTTTTTTATTGTCATCATGATACTGACAACCAGTTTCTCCCTTAAAGCAAAAAATTAATTTGTCACCATAAAGAGGAATTGTTACTCATTGACCACATGCAACAGAAAATACCTTGGATCGACCAAATGACGAACAGTGCCTACCGTACATTTTGTCATTCCAATCAGTTTCTCGACCTGCGAAAAATGTATGATTTCAATAGAGCATTTTTTAAATTAACAAGTACTTACAAAAAAGAAGTGCTAAAACATTTCAAGCAACTATGTGGATCTCGATTTATATTATTCTCAGTATTGCACTACTGCTCGCACTATTAAGTGTTGTGTTTTTTCTGGAGAAACGACTCAAAAAAGAACAACAGCAACGAGTTCTTGTTGAAGAAAAACTACGCAAATTGGAACAACAAACCGACTCGGTACATTTAGCTTCTATCGAATCGAAGCTAAATCCCCATCTGTTCAAAAACATTCTAAATTCGATACAATCGCATGCTTACCAGACCTATTATGCCCTCGATAAGATGGCGAATGTGTTGGACTATATTCTGTACGAAAGCAACAAACATTTTGTAACGCCCCAAGAAGAAATAGATTTTGCTCTCAACCTGATTGAAATCAACAAAATAAAGATTAGCCCGTTATTCGATTTGAAAGTCAAAACAAAACTTGACGAGACTGACCCTTTCTATACGCAAAATGTGTTAGCCCCACTTATCTCGATCGATCTGATTGAGAATGCCTTTAAACATGCGGATCTGCAAAGTTCCAACGCTTTTATCTCCATTGTACTCGAATTCAAAAACGGATTGTTTGTATTAACCGTTTCCAATAAAATATCGTCCAAAACCACATTAAAAAAAGAGAAAAGTGGTATTGGAGCCACTACACTGGAAGAGCGATTACATATTCTCTATAAAAATCATTATACATTGGAACGATTAAGCGAAAACGATATCTATACAGCTCACTTAAAAATAGACCTCCGTGAACAAGCCACTCAAATGCCTGCTTCTTGACGATGAACTCCCGGGTTTGACCTACCTGAAAATGCTTTGCGAGCAAATATCCGGTTTAGAAGTTGTCAAAGCTTTCAACCGTCCTGAACTCTTTTTACAAGAAGTCGGAAAACTGGAATTCGACCTATGTATTCTCGACATTGAAATGGCGGGAACCGATGGCTTGCAAATTACCCGGTTATTGGCTGATAAACCGGTTATATTCACAACTGCGTATAAAGAATACGCAGCCGATGCTTTTGAAATCAATGCGGTGGATTATGTTTTGAAACCCATTCAAAAGGAACGGTTGCAGATAGCCGTCAATAAAGCGGCAAAAAGAGTGGAAGAACTATCAAATACCCCCGTGTTTATACGTCTTAATACAGATAAAGGTCGCACACTTCTCTATTTTACCAATCTTGCATATCTCACCACCTCAACTATCGACAGTCGGGACAAAACGGCCATATTGCGCGATGACAGTAGCCTGACACTCAAAAACATCTCGTTTGAAAAGCTACTTCGTCTGTTGCCATCCTGCCAGTTTTGTCAGGTCAACAAAAGAGAAATTATTTCATTGACGGCCGTTCGCTTCTTTTCGCATGATGAAATCACCACCAACCTTATGGTAGGCAACAATCCACTGGTACTGCATCTCAGCGAGACCTACCGCAATGAGTTTATGCGCAAAACCCAACAATAATTTGGATACATTTTTTTGCCGTTTCATTGCAAAAAACCTTTTATATAAAGGGTTTCGTTTGGATTTACCCTTCCTTATGTGCGATATTTGCAAAAACTTAAATGCAACAAGCGATGAAACAATTGAAAAATACAGGATTTTATATTGCAGTAATGGCGATTTTCTCCATTTTGATGATTCTGATTTTCCATTCAGGCAAAACTCTTGAAGTCGGCAGAGCCATTAACGATCTTCACAATAATAAAGATATGTGGCTTAACTTTGTCGATTCTCTTGGTATTAATTTTGGACATCCTTTAGCCATCCTGCTTTTGCAAATAGTCACGATTATTTTAGTGGCTAAGCTTTTCGGTTGGATCTGCACTAAAATAGGACAACCTACTGTAATTGGTGAGATATTGGCCGGAATCGTACTTGGGCCTTCAGTTATAGGACACTATTTTCCTCATTTCTTCTCCACTCTTTTTCCTGCAGCTTCTTTAGGAAACCTACAGTTTCTCAGTCAAATAGGACTGATCCTTTTCATGTTTATGGTAGGTATGGAACTCGACCTGAAAGTGGTGAAGAAAAACGCAGGTGATGCCTTCGTGATTAGCCAAACAAGTATAATCATTCCCTTCGCATTGGGATTGGGATTGGCATACATGATTTACCAATCGTTTGCTCCAATGGGAGTCAAATTCGCTTCTTTCGGACTGTTTATCGGTATCGCCATGAGTATTACCGCTTTTCCGGTATTAGCCCGTGTAGTACAAGAACGGGGATTGCACAAAACGCATCTTGGCTCAGTGGTGATCACTTGTGCGGCTGTTGACGACATCACGGCATGGTGTCTGCTGGCAGCTGTCATTGCCATCGTCAAAGCCGGATCATTTATCAGTTCTTTATATACGATAGCCCTGGTTATTGTTTACGTTTTGGTGATGATCAAAATGGTGCATCCTTTCCTTAAACGAGTGGGCGAATTGCATACTTCACGTGAAAACCTGAGCAAACCAATAGTCGCCATTTTTTTCTTGGTACTGCTGCTTTCAGCCTATACTACCGAACTAATAGGCATTCATGCATTATTTGGAGCCTTTATGGCCGGAACCATTATGCCACATAACGAAAAATTCCGCAACATTTTCATTGAAAAAATCGAAGATGTGGCGTTAGTACTGCTATTGCCTCTCTACTTTGTTTTTACCGGATTACGTACGCAGATCGGTCTGCTGGATGATCCTTACTTATGGCAAATAACCGGATGGATCATTTTGGTAGCCGTCACGGGAAAATTTATCGGAAGCGCTGCCGCCGCTAAGGTTGTAGGACAAAATTGGCATGACAGCCTCTCCATAGGGGCTTTGATGAACACACGCGGCTTAATGGAATTGGTTGTGTTGAACATCGGTTATGATTTGGGCATTCTCACGCCACAAATATTTGCGATGATGGTAATTATGGCACTTATCACCACCTTTATGACCGGCCCCGCATTAAATATTATCAATAAACTTTTCAAACAAAAAGAGGAAAACTTTCCTGAATCGATCAGCCAAATCAGTAAATATAAAATATTGATTTCTTTTGCTAATCCCGAACGAGGCATTTCTCTCTTGCGATTAGCCAACAGCTTGGTAAAAAAGCAAAACGGCAATACCGTGATCACCGCCATGCACCTATCGCCTAATAACGACTTGAACCAGTACAATGCCGCTGAATATGAAGATGAGAGTTTTATGCCGATTATCGAAGAATCGAACCGGTTGCGTGTAAACATCACTACCCTGTTTAAAGCCTCAAACGACATCGACTCCGAGATATCCGAAATGGCAAATAAAGGAGATTACGACCTGCTGTTGATCGGCATAGGACAATCTATTTTCGAAGGAAGTATATTGGGTAAGATACTGGGATTCACCGCACGTATTATCAATCCGGATTTGCTGATCAATAAAATGACCGGACGGGAAAAACTGTTTGAAAACTCACCTTTCGATGAAAGGACACGGTTGATCGTATCCAAAAGCGAAGTACCTGTAGGTATTTTAATTGATAAAAACGTAGAGAAAACAGACAGAGTATTCATTCCTATATTTGATGCAAACGACTACTTTTTAATGGTATATGCCCAAAGATTAATTGCTAACTCCGAAGCTCAGGTTACCGTTGTGGATACAACACAAATCGTGAAACACAACTCTGATATCAAAGAAAAGATTCGTACCATCGAACAGATTGCACCCAATCACATACATATATTAAGTGATAAAAAATCGGCAAGAGAAGTAATTAAACAGCAAGATTTAATGTTAATCAGCATTGACAGTTGGAAAAAACTATTGGACAACCAAAGCAGTTGGCTAAAAGATATTCCCAGCACATTGATTCTTAAACCATAAAAAAGTGAGCCGTTTTTAAAATATACTTTTTTAGGAGATAAAACAAACCTTCTACATGCATGAAATATAATTCAATCTCAATACCTTATAAAAATTGTTCTATAAAGAATTACCCATTTTTCTGATTATCGGGGTTTTTAATACTATGGCACTTTCGGGACACATTTCCTGACAGCAATAACAACGAATGCATTTTTGATAATCATACACGGGTGGCTTTGTATGGTCTCCATTCAGCCAGTTTACTGCCTTTCCTTCAACTGGACAACTATTCACACATGTCCCGCATTGAGTACATTTCTCAACAATAATAAAAGGCTTTGGTACCAATCGGTTATTCAGAAATCGCACAATCGAACTCTTTTTTGCTGATTTTACGGGTGTGCGGTTAACAATAAAATCGGAACAAATAAAATCTTTTAAGTCATCACCTACTATTTCAATGTCTTCTTCAAGGTAATTGCCGGCACCTGTTTCACTACCAATTACTGTCGTGGGAACATAAAGAGGATTGAGGTTGATAAGCCTGCATGCCGTTGCATCAAGAGCCACCGGATCAGTGGAAAACAGCAATACATTCATGGCACGGGGAGTACCGCCACGTGGTCCGTTCCCTTCCATTGCCACGATTCCATCCATAATATAAAGCCGTGGTTTGATGTAATTATTCAAATCAACAAGCATTCTGGCAAAATCTGTTGCATCAGGAAGCTTCACATGAAATTCACCTTTGCGCATTCCCACAACCGTACCGAATTGATTCTTAATACTACCTGTAAATCGTTCCAACCCATGTGTTTTCATTTTAGGCAGACTGATAAGGCCATCTGCATCAAGAACACCATTTGAAATAAAAAATTTCTTGTTTTGTTTACCTTGTTCAAAAAAGACCTCGCGTCCTTCTTTAAAATCGGCCAATTCAAGATTCATCTCTTCAGCTACATCGGCAATACCCGATTTTTTTGCTACAGCATGTGGCGTTCCATGCCCGGGTGAATCGCCATATTGAATGATAGCACCTTCTGCAGTAAACAGCTCTGCTACCGACCTGAATACCACAGGGTGTGTTGTGACACATTTTTCAGGTACATCACCTACCAGTAGGTTGACTTTCAAAAGAATCCTTTCCCCTGGTTTCACAAAAACCCCGGCACCACCAATAAGATTCAATCCTCTCGAAACAGCTTGCCTGACTTCATCAAGCTCATACGAACTGCAATGGACTAACGCTACTTTACTTTTCATCTGATAATCTTTCTCTCTTATAAAGTCCTCACGCTTTTTTACTATTCCATCTTCATGTCTTTTGCTTTAAATGCCGCGCTAAGCTGCAACATAGCTGAGCTTTTCACCTGCTCCAAATTAGTAATGGTACTCCAAAAACGCACAGTCAGCCAACAGGTTTCTTGATGAACCTTGGTGAACAAAATTACCGGTTTATTCTTTGTTGTCACATTGGGGAGTTTACTAATAACATCGTTAATTGTGTCATTAATGATATTAGTATCCAACTCATTGCCTGACAATGAAAATTCAATCATTACCCGTCGTTGATCATTGCTGTAAGTCCAGTTAACAATATTTTGCGAAAGAATCGTTCCGTTCGGGATAATTACTTCAGCACCATCAGCTGTATTAAGCGTACTGGTTCGCAATCCTATCTCTTTCACTTTTCCCGCCTGCCCGTTCACCTCAATTTCATCTCCAATTTGCAGCGAGCCATCAAAGATTAAGATAATGCCCGATACAAAATTATTGACGATGCTTTGCAGACCCATACCAACACCAACACCTAAGGCGCCAAGTATTATAGTAAGTTTATCAATTGGTAATCCGGATGCAGCTATAGCTAAAAGGTAACCTCCAATTAGCACCAATAACCTGGTAACGAGCAACTTTGAATGTTGCCCCTTGCTAAGTGCAGTAATATCTTCAAGATCATTTCCTGTTTCTCCAAACAGAAAAGTGATAAACCGTTGCAAAATATGCGCCATCCAAATAATCACAAAAAACAAGATGACACTTACCATTTTGAAGGAGATACTTCCGATAGTTCTTGTCAACGTTAAAAAATCGGTGATGCTGTTGCTAATGTAATGGTAAACAGCAAGATTTGACGTTAGCATAATGAACCACAGAAGCACCACAATAAGAATAAGCGGCAATCTGATTTTATTAATTACCACAGAGCTATCAAAAGGTTTGCCGATGCCTTTTTTTAATCGACTGGATTGCAACTGCAATAAAACCATTTCAATCACTGTTTCTATAAAAATCGGCAAGGTCATGGCCTGTGTTATGGCAAAAATAGCAGCAATACCCAAGATATTCGACAAAGAAAATCGCCCGAAAAGATTACCCAAGATTGCGAGACATGCCAATGCAATACCTGTTATTATCGCAAGCTTAATCCATCTATAAAAAGGAGTTTCCTTTGCTAATTTGTGGATGAAACGAAATGCAACGATTGCAATGCTGCCATGCATCACCACAAGCCACAGACGTTGTAATAAAGTCGGTTCGAGGAACAAATTAGTTACGGTGACTGCAATAAACAATGCCACCAACACTATCCAGGTAAACCATAAAGGACGTGCCCATTTTTCAAATGTAATAATTGAAACAGTCAATATCACCAGCAACGATTCAAAGGAAATATAGGTAGTGGGAGCATATGCATCAAAAAAAGGCATAAGACTTAATAATACTACAAAAATCGACAATACAGGATGAGTATTCAGGTACTGTAAATGCAAAAAGGCAAAGTTCACATCATGTTTTCGGAATGCTTTCAACTGTCTCCGCTTCATAAACAACCAAATTAACAATAAGATTGCAAGCACAATAATAATACCTCGTTGGTTCGAGGTCTGACTGACATAATATCCTACTGCATTTCTTTCACTTCCCAAAACACTGATGATAGGCTTGAAATTTTTCGTTGAAAGCGTCGTATCTGGCATGGATTTTTGCCACAAAAAGTTTGCCTCTTTACCAAAAAGTTGCTGTCCCGCCTTATCCAATCGATTGTCCATTACATTGAGCATGTCCGACAGCGTAATAGAATTATCAGACGCCTTAACCTTTAAATCATTAAGGGTATTTATTCCATTTTTTGTCAAAGTATCAACCCTGACCCATTTTCGTTCCATGCGAGTCAACTGTTTGTCAAATGCATCTCGAAGACTACTGTCGGCATACATTACTCTAAAAATGGAATCTGACAAAGCTGTTTTCAAGTGTAATTTGGCATGATACACTGAATTGTACATTTTGTTAAGACGAGTTTGAATCAAATCGTTCTCAGTATCCAAATCAGATATAAAACTTTGATACAGATATATATTCTTAATATTCGTTCTAGAACGACGACGGCCAATATTCTGACGAATGAGATTAATATCATTCGTAATCATGTCAAGCCTGCGTCCTATTCTTTTCACTTCAAAGCTCAATTTAGAACTATCCGAAATAGCATTCAATTTATCATTCACGCGGTCAATACTCATCATATAATCACTCATCGTGAGGGTATCGGCAGCCAACATTATTTTCAGATGCATACGATGCTTTACCGTTACAGGTTTCACATTACTTCGTCGGAGCATGCTATCAGAAGTCACCTTATGAGTCGATTGTATAGCCTGAAGATGTGTAGGTTGAATAGTTTGTGAAAAGACAAAATGACCTACTCCCATACTTAGAATGCAACAAAGAATTATTCTTTTCTTCATAAACAAATTGGAAAAAAATTCTATCTTAGCAATCATGTCCATTTTATTTTATAGTTATTTGTTGATCATATCTAAATCGCCACTTTGAAAACATCCCGTATTTACGGCAATTTTTTTGTATTTTAAAAACCTTGAAAAATAAATCAGCTTTTGTTTCCATTCCCTTGTCGATTTGCCTTTTAGTAGGCTATCTATGAACTTCCTTTGTAAATTAGAAACAAATAAATTAAAACTTATTTCACTGTTTTATAGCCTGAAAATGACTCACAGTTGCCTCACAAGCCCAACGTTAATGGATTTTTTAATGTTGCTTCAAAGTTCACTATTTTATCTTTAATTTCCAAATAGTTGAACCGTTTCTTTTAAATGTATCTTTACATTTAGTCTTAAATATAAATATTACCAAGTATGCATTCAAAAACCAATATGAAACGAAAAGTGAATCAATGATGTAGCAGGTACCTGTTTTATATTACTGAATATCTTTCAAAAAAACCTCAGCTGTCCCGGGTTTGTAATCCATGACTTTACTTAACAATATATCCAACATTCCACTTTCAACGGCATAATAAACACTACTATACCGCTGATCCTGAGACCTAAGGTTCTCATTTCATCCACTTCATAATGCTTTCCCATAATAATAGGTGGTTGTTTAATCCCTTTGGCTATGGTAATAATGCGTTTCAGTAATGTTGTGGTGGAAATTTTAAGTACCCGTGCCGTGCTGCGAATACCTAGCCCTTCTTTTGTAAATGTGATAATTTCTTGACTGATATTTTGTTGATAAGCATTATAGGTATAAATCCCAACAAATCGTCTACCACAATCTTTGCAGATATAGCGTTGCTTTCCACTTTTCGATTTGCCATTTCTGACCACAGATTGAGACTGACATGCCGGACAGATATGCTCATCACCTCTTTTGATACACGATGGGCTATTTGTTTTCATTTCTCTTGTTTTTGATGCGTTTTGAGCCTGTAAATATAGAAAATGGTGAGTCAACACCCACCATTTTCATTAGCTATTTTTAAAGTACCTTTGACTCTCAATAATTTATATGCTCATCACCTCTTCCAATACATTCCCCTCAAACCATTATTTTTCCATATGCTTTTCAACATAAAAATAAGCTAATACAAGCACTAATGAAATGATAGCAATAGTGGGTATTTTAGATATCGTATCATGCCATGTCAATGCTGGGGTTAAACTGTAAAAACCATTATAATTATTGCTCCCTATTAATTTTTCCAAAAAGAAATTCAATGTAAACAAGAGACAATAAATCAACAATCCTTTTTTTAATTTATTTTTGATCATGCTGTTGCGGTAATTTTATAAGCATTTTTAAATCTTGTTCTAAAAGGAATCCAAAATCAAAGTAAGGGCTAATGGAAGGAGATGGATCTGGAGATGTTGGTAAATTGCTCAAACGACTAGTCGCCATTCCTGCCGCAAAAATTCCTAATCTAAATCCGTTGTATATAGCTTTCGGATGCTCCATTGCGTAAAGGATGCTCTTCAGAAGGAATTGTTGTGTTGCACTATATCCCATTTTGACAAGCGTAGATGCCGCTATTCCTATCACATCAGTAGGCATAAATAATAGACCTATTTGCATTTCCATATCTACCTCACTATTGATCTCTTTAGACGATGGGATATATGGATTAATTCGACTATCTAATTCCTTGTTACCATCTAATTTGCCGATAATTGGATAAAGCCAGCTCTTGTTCTGATTAGAAGTTTCTGTATTCTGATTGGAGGTTTTAGGAGCTTCACCTATGGCAGT
>Ga0255355_1000327_pt1 | contig 30412 bp, 26 predicted proteins | sample HBST75metaG_FD_189943 | JGI IMG/M metagenome (GOLD analysis project Ga0255355, IMG submission 189943) | Peat soil microbial communities from Stordalen Mire, Sweden - H.B.S.T75 | ecosystem: Environmental > Terrestrial > Soil > Wetlands > Peat | place: Sweden: Norrbotten County, Stordalen Mire...
ATCCCACTTTTCCTTTTCTGCCAGAGGCGCCTGCTGACCTAACGCAGAGTATGTGACCTGGCTTCCTCGATCTTCAATCACCTTTCCCCACACCTTGACGGCGCGATAGCCTGCCTCTCCAGCCGCCTTATCCAGAGAGTGGATAATCTTCTCTTTTTGCTCCGCCGTAAGATCCTCTGAATAAAGCTCTTCCCACTTTCCGTTGTATTGAAAGAACTTCGTTCCACAGGTTGGGAGCAAAGACAGATTCGCGAGGAAACTGTTCTGGGGAAGATCGGTAAGGAGTTGCTTTTCAAACTGCGCCCATGCGCCTCCAGAGATCACTGCCACTTTGATGACGCCCAAGAGGTCACGTAACAGCGCCGCAGTCTGGGGAGCGAGAGACGACTTGCTGGGCGCGAGGGTGCCGTCCAAATCGAACACGATGAGCTTTTTCATTCATCTCCCAATCGTAGATCCTGTTGGAAAGATTATTTCTTGCACCATTAAGGAATCGCGATCTCCAGAAGAGTTATTGTTCCGCTGGGTTGGAACATGCACTCTCCGGCTTCCGCCGGCAGAAGCCATACATCTCCCTTGGCTAATGCGTAACGAGTGCCATTGTGCAGGATCTGACCCGATCCCTCAATACCAACCAACACGCGCGGCTCTGCCGCCGCTCCGACGGTGAACTGGTCTTGCGCAAGGACTCGCCACAACAGGAAGGCATGGCAATCGAAGAGCCTCTCGCGCTCAACAGGTGTGGTAGTCTCCACGTACGGCGCGACCAAGCCACTATCGTTCGCTCCGAATTCTATGCAGGCAAAAGCCTGATCTACCTGGAGCGGCCGCGGCTCTTTGGTCTCCGGGTCAATATGGCCCCAATCGTAAAGTCGATATGTCACATCGCTATTCTGCTGAACCTCAAAAACTACGACATCGTTACCCAGGGTGTGAACCGTTCCCGCAGGGATGAATACTGCATCTCCCGGGTTCGGGGCAATGCACACAAGTTGGTCTGCAATAGTGCCGTCATCAAGAGACTTACGCAGACTGCCGGCAGTTGTGACTGATTTCAGTCCAGCATAGATGCGGCTCTCTTTCTCAGCTTCAATCACAACCCACGCTTCGGTCTTCGCGGCATCGCCCGCTGGGTTCGGTTCAGAGGGATCATCGCTGGGATGTACTTGTACTGAGAGCATTTGGTGCGCATCCAGAAACTTGAGCAACAGTGGGAACCGGTGGAAGCGCGAGGACAGCTTGCCCATCAGTAGTTCTCGGAACTGCTCCATCACTTGTCCAAGCGTCTGGCCCTTGAGCGGTCCATTCGCGACCAGGCTTTGGTGGTCGGTGCGGTCGCTCAGCACCCACGCTTCGCCGATCGGTCCATCGCCCGGCAGCGGTCTGCAAAGTAGGCTGGCCAAGTGCCGGCCGCCCCACAAACGATATTGATAGATCGGGTCTAACCGGAGAGGATACAACTGTGTTTTGCTCATTGTCTGCTGTCCGCGTTTCATCGTCGAGAATTTCAATTCGATAAGGCGCTAATGGAAATACAACAGCTATACCCGCAAGAGCTCGCTGCAATGTAGGCATTCGATGCCGTTGGAGAGTAGCAGACTCAATTCGCAGCACTCGCAGGAATCGCAGGCTGCCGATGACCATTTGGAACCCACGCCAGGTCGCCACTAAGCACGTAAACGGACAAGGCTACAGCCATCAGAACCGCTCCTACCCAGAAGCGCCAGTCACGATGCATGCGCCGCCAATACGGACCCGGATCAGGTTCGCCGGCGCTGTTGCTGTTTCCCTCGGTGTTGTGCTTGCTTCCTGTCATTTCGTCTCCATAGCCGGGGAATATTCGCCCCTGCGTGCAGCCTGGTTGCAGCGTGCGCGATGATACAAAGCCTGCTGTGCCGCCGCGACGTTGGTCTCGTGGCCTTGCCAAATCTCTAACGCAGGCTGCTGGATGGCACGGGCAAACGAAAAAGCCAATGTCCAGGGCAGCTGCGACTTGAATCTAACGTTCATCGCATTCAAACGAGCCGAGGCCAATTCCGCCGGTTGCCCCCCAGACAAGAACGCAATCGCCGGCATAGCGGCGGGGACCGCTCGCAGGAAACAGTTCACGGTGGTGTTGGCTACCTCGTCCAATGTCGGCTGGCTGATCGAGGACATTCCGGGAAGCACCATATTTGGCTTCAGGACCATGCCTTCCAGAACCACCCTTTGCGCGAACAGTTCGCTGAACACCGTGCGCAGCACTTTGTCGGTGACCTCGCAACACTGTTCCAACGTATGCTCTCCATCCATGACGACTTCAGGTTCGACTACAGGGACGAGGGCCGCCTCCTGGCACAGCGCCGCATAGCGAGCCAGAGCATGTGCATTGGCTTCAATGCAGCCCCAACTCGGGAGCCCTTCGTCAATCACAATCACCGCGCGCCACTTGGCAAAACGCGCGCCCATTTGAAAATATTCTTGAAGGCGATCGCGCAGTCCGTCCAGGCCTTCTGTGACCTTTTCTCCGGGATGCCCGGCCAACTCTTTGGCGCCTGCGTCCACCTTGATGCCGGTAATGATACCCGCATCAAGGAGAATCTTGACAAAGAGTGTGCCGTCGTCCTTCTGCTGACGGATGGTTTCGTCGTAAAGGATTGCACCGCCGATCGACTCACCGAGCCCTGGAGTGCACACAATTAATTCGCGATAAGCTCTTCGAGCTTCGACGGTCTGCGGAATTCCAAGTGCTGCAAAACGCTTGTTACAGGTCCCGTTGCTCTCATCCATCGCAAGCAACCCCTTGTGATCGGCGAAGAGCAACTTCACGGTGTCTTTCAGCAATTGCAAATTCATTTGGGCCTGCTCGTTTCCTGTTTCAATTCCGGATAGCTGAATCTGTCCGCTCAACGGCATTTGATCTTGTAAGGCTATCGAGCCGGATTTGCCAGCAGCTGCTTGAGTGCATTGATTGCTTTCTGCGCCTCTGCAAGTTGGGCTTCCGCCTGATCCCGCGTTGCCTTCGACATCTGCGCCTGCGTTCCCGATTGTTTCCCGGGCAAAGCACTACCCGGCTGCCCCGGTGCTGTCCCAAACAACGAGCCTAGCGCTTCGTCGAGTGTCGGTTCCATCACGACCTTGTCACCCGTCGCAACGATCACCCGTTTCAGTTGAGGGAAGTTCGTACCTTCGGCCTTCAGATACAGAGGAACAACGTAGAGGAATGAGTTCTCGATCGGAATGACAATGAGCTTGCCGCGAATGACTCCCGATCCCTTCTGATCCCAGAGAGTAAGCTGCTGCGAAATGGTTGTGCTCTGGTCGATCATTGCGCCGATCTGGTTCGGTCCAAAAATCAATTTGTCTTTTGGAAGCTCGTAAAACAGCATCTTCCCGTAGTCGGGGAAGTCGCAACGCACGGCCAGCCAGGCAATCATGTTGTCCCTCTTTTGCGGCGTGAAGGGAGTCATAATCAGGTACTCAAGCTGTCCGCTTCCCGGAAGCTTCATCAGCATGTAGTAAGGATCCATGGGGTTGACCGCCCCATCGTACTTCTCCTGCGGAGGAACCCATAGATCCTCGCGATTGTAGAATACCTGCGGGTCGGTCATATGGAAAGTCTCGTACTGGGCCGATTGGATTCCGAACAGGTCTTCGGGGTAGCGCAGATGAGCCTTCAGGCCCGCTGGGAGATCGGCCAGGTCATGGAAGACCCCAGGGAATGCCCGTTCGTACATTGCAAGAACGGGGTCCTTGGAATCCATCGCGTAAAGGGAAACAGTTCCGTCATACATGTTCACAACAGCCTTGACGGAGTTGCGAATGTAGTTCATTCCCTGAGCCGAGCCACTTGCCTGGGGACTGGAATACGGATAGTGATCCGAGACCGTATATGCGTCCTGAATCCAATAAAGCCTCCCCTCGCTCAATACTGCATATGGGTCATGATCAAGAAGCAAGAAGGGCGCAACTTGGGAAACGCGCTCTTGAACGCTTCTCCATATCTGAATCTTGCTCTGCGGCGTAAGGTAGGACGTCAGCAGAACATTGATGTCCTTCTGTGTCCACGCAAACAGAAGCCTCTTCCAGATGCTATCGAGCGGGATTCCACCCTTTCCCTGGTAGCTCGAATAGACATTTTCATTTCCCTTGGGATAGTCGAATTCTTTGATTCCGGTTGAGACGATCTTGTACCCAGGCGCGACCTCCCCAAAGTAGATCGCGGGCTGCGTTATATTCAGCCCGAATTGTGATTCGGCAGGGACATTGTCAACAAGGTATTGCGGGAGGCCTCCTCCTGTTGTTTTCGACACAGAGTTCATGACCAGCCCCTCGCCGTGGGTGAACTCAAGTCTCTCATTCACCCAGGTCCGCGCTTCTGAGGGCAGTTGCGATGAAAGTTCTCTGGACGCAAGCATCACCTGTTGGTAGCCATCCGGCAGACGGTACCGATCCACATCCACGTTATTGAACTGGTAGTAGAGACGAATCGCTTGGGTCTGCTGGTAAGTCTGAAGCAGAGGGCGCGAGTCCCAGAGACGAATATTCTGGATCGTATCCTGATTCCTCGCGATTACATCGGGAGTCAGATCGGAGAGGGCTGGGTAGGCAGTCTCCTGAATGCCGTCCAGTTTATAGGCCTTGCGCGTAAATTCGATGTAATGATTCAGAAAGGGCGTCTCGAGGCTGAGTTCATTGGGCTTCACCACAAACGCTTCAACAACGCGCGGCATTGCCATCACGCCAACAACATAGAGCGCTGCGTAAACCGCAATGCCGGCGACAATGTGCTTGGTGCGCGGGCGGAAGAACCCAATAGCCAGGAGCACACAAGCCAGCACCGAGGCGCCGGTCATCATCGAAAGCGCTACTCTTGTGACGTGTGTGGCCGCATAGCCTGCTCCGTGGACCACGCCAAGGATCGAATAGACCAGCTCGTAATGATCCAGGACGAATCCCCATCCAAAGTTGGCCGCGAGAATGAATAAAAGCACCATGAAGTGCTTAAGTGTGGCGTCGCCAAGCGTGATCTTCCCGCTAGACTTCGATTGCCGCATTCCGAAGAGGGAACAGAAGGCCAGAACCGCAAGCGCCGACAGCGTCAATACGGTAATGCTCCCCTGCAACAATTCATAAAGAGGAAGACGGAAAACATAGAAGCCGAGGTCAACGCCAAAAAGCGGGTCCGCGATTCCAAACGAGCCGCCATACCTGAAACGGAGAAAGGTGTCCCATTGGCCGGAAACACCCAGCGCAAAGATCAGCGAAAGAACCAAAATGGCGAAATCGATAGCAAAGACCAACTGCCTGGCGCTAATGTCGACATCGATTGTCCTGTTTCTGTCAGCGGGGTGCCTGAAGCCCTTGTTGAAGAAGCTTTCTCCATCCGCAAAGTCAATGTTTCTCGCCGCGAAGCGAAGATTAAGCCAGAGATAAAACACTGAAACGATTAATGTGACGCCGAAGATTCCCCACTTGACTGAGAGGAGGGTCCAGAATATGCCAGCATAATCTAGCTGCCGCATCCAGAGCCACTTTTGGACCAAGCCCAAAACGGTCGACAAAACGACGACAATTGCAATCAGCGCAAGCAGGCCCCACCTCAGCAACAAGTTGATTCCGGGTGGCAGAATCCTGCGTGAAGCTTCGAGAGGAGCTTTTGCTTGGGATGCGATTTTCTCAACGGCTGTTGCGTGCATGGCCTATTCCTCCGCCAAGCCGGAAATCGTCGTTCGACTCGCATGTGGCAAATTTATGTGCGGCCGGCACAACTACTATCCAACACTGAACGACGACAAATCCGGTCATTCTTGACCAGAACACTGAGTGCTCATTGTTTAGAAAAGGGTGGTAGTTTAGCTACTCCAACGAGGAGCTCGGACTTGTTCGGTTCTAGCTACCTGCGAAGGGTTGTTTTCATGACGGATCTGACTATATTGGTCTTGAACAGCGGCTCCTCCTCGATCAAGTTCTCCGTATATGCAACAGGCAACGGCAACCCGCGGAACCTCCACGAGGGATCTGTCGACGGCATTGGTACCGATAAGTGTGCGTTCTGGATTAAGGACGCGAAGGGAAAAGAGCTGATCGATGAGTCTCCGTCTCTACCGACCCCCGCCATTGCCTTCAAACTGATTGCTGACGCGCTCCATTCCAAAGACTTCCCAGCGCCGTTTGCCATCGGCCACCGAATGGTCTCGGGCGGACCAACAGTTCAAGAAAACCAGCGCATCACGCCCGCATTGATTGAAGAGATGGAGCGTTACAAGGCCTTTGCACCACTGCACACACCCATCGCCATCTATATCATGCGTGAGGCTATAAGGCAGTTTCCCGACATTCCCAACTTCGTTTGCCTGGACACCTGGTTTCATCGCAGCATGCCCGAAATCGTCACCCGGTTTCCGATTCCGGAGGAATATGCCGCAATGGGCGTACGCCGCTACGGTGCCCATGGTCTTTCCTACGAATCGATCGTTTATCAGCTAGCGCCAGCCGTGCCACAGAAGCTCATTGTCGCGCATCTCGGAAATGGCGCGTCAATCGCCGCGATCCGCAACGGTCAGAGTCTGGACACTTCGATGGGGCTTACGCCTCTTGGCGGCATCATAAGCGGCACGCGTACCGGCGATATCGATCCTGGAGTGCTCCTGTTTATTCTGCGCAAGATCGCGCAGACGGCCAAATACGCCACCGAAGCCGCCGACCTCTTGGAGGCCGCCGTCAGCATGAAATCCGGCCTCTTGGGCGTGAGCGAGCTTTCCAGCGATATGCGCGACCTGCGCGACGCCGTCGCGCACGGCAACGTGCAGGCGCGGCTTGCTGTAGAGAAGTTTACCGGGACGATTGCCAGGTGGATCGGTGGCTATGTTGCCGAGCTAGGCGGACTGGACATGCTCGTCTTCACCGGCGGCATCGGAGAAAACGACATTGCCACCCGCGCTGAAGTCTGCGCGGGATTGGGCACGCTGGGCATCACGCTTGACACGTCTCGCAACAATGCTCAAGGTGCCGCAGTGATCTCGGCAGATCACTCACCGGTCATGGTACGCGTCATTCCTCCCGCCGAGGACCTGATGATAGTCAACCATGTGGTTAGGCTTCTTGCAGAGTAGTCTGTTCGCATGTTTTGGCGGATTGAAGGTCGAAACGGATCTTGCCCGGTCAACACAACGATTCCGGGGTTTCGTTTAGCTCCGAAGCTGGGGCAATTTCTCACCGAAGCGGGCACAGTAGTGTGATGGAGCTCCTTCGGTCCCGAGATATGTGAGCTGTGCCCTTCGTCTGCATGGCGTCAGCTGGTCTTGCCGGCACTCCGTCTGCGTCGTCGCCTTGGACCCTATGGCAGCCTGGCTGAGATGTACAAGTTTGCTCAGCGCCTTCAAATGACTGGTGGAAGACTGCATGTGCAACATCCAGAATGGTGCCTGGAAATGGAGGACACAATGTCCCATAGCAAAGATGACATCGCAGCGGACCTGCATATCTACGCAGCCCACGCCCACACTGCCGCCGCAGCCGCACACCACCGTGGCGACCACGAAGCTGCGGAAGAGTTGAGCTCAAGGGCCCAGGACTACTCGATGGCGGCTTCTGAGAAAACAATTGAGATCGCAAAGCAAAGTCACGTTCCTATGAGGGCTTAAATCGCCCTCAATCAAAACCTTACGAAGATTGGAGACACGTTGAATGGCCGCTCCAAATACCGCTCTTAATTTGCGATCAAGCCTTCCCATGCGCCCCGAGACCCAGCACATGATTTTCGGAGTTGATTCACTTTGCTCTCTTCAGCTGGCGCCTTGCCCGCAACGCCCAGCCAGGATAGCGGTGATCGGGAATCACCTTCCGCGGCAGTGTGGAATTGCGACTTTTACGACAGATCTGTGTGACGCGATCGCTGCCGAATACGGAGCAGCCCAACTATCGGTGGTAGCAATCAATGACGGGCAATCATCCTACTCATACCCCGGGAGGGTGCGATTCGAGATCAGCGAAGGCGATATAGCGTCCTACAGAGCGGCCGCCGACTATTTGAACGCGAGCAATGTCGATCTGGTGTGCTTGCAGCATGAATATGGAATCTACGGAGGCAAATCCGGAAATTACATTATGGAGTTGCTGAAGCGCCTTAAAATGCCGGTAGTGACAACTCTGCATACCGTGCTCCGTGAACCGAATCTGGATCAACGGGTTGTCATGCACAAGATTGCCGCACGTTCTGAGCGCCTTATCGTCATGAGCCAATACTCCTCGCGTGTCTTGCAGGAAGTATTCAGGGTCCCGACAGAGAAGATTGACCTGATTCCTCATGGCATCCCCGACCTGCCTTTTGAGCAGCCGGAGATTTACAAGGAACGCTTCTCTTGCCAGGGCAAGAGTGTCCTTCTCACGTTTGGTCTGCTGTCTCCGAACAAAGGGTTTGAAAGCGTGATTCAAGCCATGCCGCGCATCCTGGCCAGTCACGGCAACACTGTCTACATGATTGCAGGCGCCACTCACCCGCAGATCCGGGCTCGTGAAGGAGATCGCTACCGACTTGAGTTGCAGGCATTGGCCAAGAAGCTTGGGGTGGGACAGCAGGTCCTGTTCGTCAACCGGTTCGTCAGTCCTGGGGAGATGGCTTCGCTGGTCGGCTCGGCCGACATCTACATCACCCCCTACTGTCATGAAGCGCAAGCTGTATCGGGAACCCTGGCCTATGCCATGGGCGCTGGCAAGGCGATCATCTCCACTCCATACTGGCACGCCGCGGAGTTGCTGAAACAGGGCCGCGGAATGCTCGTGCCGTTTGAGAACCCTGCTGCCATCGCAGCAGCGACAATCGCACTTCTAGCCAACGATGAAGCACGTGAGGCTATGCGTGAACGTGCCTACCTATATGCTCGGCCTATGGTCTGGAAGCGGGTAGCGCAGTCCTACATGGCCGCGTTCCTGCAGGCTCGTGCCTGTTGTACAGAATCGGCTTACGGGAGGTTTGCCGTCCAGGCTAGCGCAAGCGACGCCGGACAACGCGTCGTGAATGCGTGAACAATTCCAAACGATATTTCTTGCGCAATCCTCAAATGTGAGCAATTCGGAACAGACAAGCCCACGCGAGGCTCGGAAGCTGGTGCTGCGAGTACCCTGGGACGCTCTGGCAAAGAGCATTCGAGCCTCCGGGCCCTCATTTGTGGGCGCTGGGGTACTCAGTAAATACGCGCTCTTCCTCTCCGGGACTTGGGTTGATCTTGGTGCGACCAGGAGAAATGCGAGCACATTCACCGACCGTGAGCAAGACGGCCAGAAGCCACTCAAGATGAATACGATTGCTGCCGATCACGCCCGCGGGCAGCATTTCAACTTGAGCCGGATTTGGAGATAGTTATGCACATCACCGTCGCTCTCGCAGTTGGCCTCAATTCATGGCGTCTGACATCACAAGGTTCGGAGCTGAGATCCGCTGGATATATTGTCATATCGGCAAGTTCGATCCGAGACGCGATCGAGCAGTTCAAGGTCGGCGATTTCGATCTGGTGGTGCTCGACTACTCCATATCTGCCGAGCATAAGGAGAGGCTCATCAGCCTCATTCGAGCTTCCAGCTCACGCACGCCCGTGGTTTGCATACCGAACTCTTCCGGCTACTGCAACTCGTTCGCGGATGGGGCCCTCCAGGACGATGCAAGCGCGCTCCTGACGGGCATGGAAGAGATCTTGGCGAAGACGCAGAGAGCGCGGGCAGTGCCTGCGATCCTGTGCGGCGATGCGGCAAACGGGGCAGCACTTCGCTGAGATTGTCTTACCGGGCGGTGAATCCATGCTTGGGGTTCACCTTTTCATCTCACCTTCACGCGGCAGCAACTACCATTGCGCTAGACAGCGGCAGATGTTCAGGCCAGGAAGGGGCAATTCTTATGGCTCACACCGGGATTCACTCGATCGACGGAGAACCGAGATTCGACCTTGCTCACTTTCTTGCATGCGCCGGGGCTGGAAGAAGAATTGTCCACTGCGACTCAAAAGGGGCCTTGTACTCCCAGGGTGACTCAGCCGATTCTGTTTTCTATATCCAGAGCGGCCGGTTAAGAGTCAGTGTCGTTTCGGCGAACGGCAAAGAAGCTACGATTACGCTCCTCTCAGCTGGCGACTTTATTGGGGAGAATTCGCTTGCTGGACCGGCTGGACACCGATTAGTTACGGTCACTGCAATCACGCCGTCTTATGCGATGAAGATCACTCGAAGTGAGATGATCCGGGTGATGCACGATGAGCATGCATTCTCCGATCTGTTCTTGTCGCACCTTTTGGCTCGCAGCATGCGAACCCAGGCAGATCTTGTCGATCAGCTCTTCAACTCAAGCGAAAAACGCCTAGCAAGAATCCTCCTTCTGATGGCCGAATACGGTGAGCCTGGCGAACCGACGAAGTTCATTCCTCCTGTTACACAGGAGACCCTGGCGGAGATGGTCGGCACTACGCGCTCCCGCGTCAGCTTCTTCATGAACCGCTTTCGCAAACTCGGGTTCATTGACTACAACGGCCGCATCCAGGTTCACAAATCGCTCCTGAAAGCAGTGCTCCTCGATCGCCTTCCAGAGCACGAATCTCAGTCGCCGCGCCTTGCCCCAAAATCAGAAAACCCTCTGGACCACTCCATTGCGAAGCTTCGCGCTTGAGCACGTGTCCTGACTCCTACTTGGGCATGGGCCTCTCATCCAAGCTCTCTCTTCAGTCAAACTCGAACTGGATTGTTGAGCTGTCCTGGCGCAGCCTTGGCCGCCTCCGGCTACCGTGAAGCGTTGCGGTCGATACCATACGCAACCAGCACGTCCGGCAGCGTCACTATGCCCTCGAGCTTATGAATATCCGCACGGTGGACAACCGGTAAGACATCAAGATGGTACTTGCTCATCCGATCGAGCGCCAGATGGAGAGCGTGATCCGTGTGCAGGTGCGGCACATGGAGAGTTTCCACAATGCTTGCCAGCGGCTGTTCTCTCCTCCCATCGACAAAGGCGCATTCAAGGGTCTCCCTGTCCAGAATGCCGAGAAAGTAGCCGTTGTCGTCCACAGGCCAGATCCGGAGCTGACCCGTGCGAGTTTGTTCAACGGCATTCTCAACGCGCATTTGCGCCGGCAGTATCTGCGGAGACTTCTGCATCACCTGCGCTACGGTGCGCTGATTGACATCGTCCTGAGTGCTGCGAGTGGGCAGATGAATGCCATCCTGATGGGCCAATGCCTCGTAAATGGGCTGCTTCTGAAATCTGGAAGAGATGAAGAAGCTGGTCAGGTTTGCGATCATCAACGGCACGATGACAGCGTAGTCCCGCGTCATTTCAAAGATCATCAAAACCGAGGTCATGGGGGCGCGCACGATGCCGGCGAAGAGCGCCCCCATGCCGACCAGCGCGTATGCGCCAGGGGTTGCAGTGTATCCCGGCAACAAGCCATGGGCTACAGTGCCAATGGCGCCGCCTAGCATGGCACCAAGAAATAAACTCGGGCCGAAGATGCCGCCAGCGTTGCCGGAGGAATAGCTGACCGTCACTCCAATCAGTTTGAGTACCACCAATAGCAACATCAACTTCAACGCCATAGTCCCATTCAGGGCGCTGCCGACGTAGATATACCCGACACCCAAGACCTGGGGTACGAACCAGCCCATCAGACCAACCGTCACACCGCCCACGACGGGATGCCACCAGCGCGTGCTCTTGGGCAAATGCAGAAAGAATTTCCTCATTTCCAAAAGCAGCTGGGTGAAGGCTACGGACAGAAAACCGCCGGCAATTCCCAAGAGGGCGTAGATGGCAAGCTCCAGCGGATGAACCAGCGTGTACTGCGGCACCTGAAACAGCGGGTTATTGCCCAGCAGGAGGCGCAAAACCGCCCAGGATGTGGCTGAAGCAATCACCACCGCGCCCAGAACCGGCGCGTGCATATCGCCCATCACTTCTTCGAGCGAAAACAGCACGGCCGCCATCGGGGTATTGAAGGCCGCCGCGATGGCAGCGGCCGCGCCGACAGGAATGAGGGCCTTCACCTTTTCTGGACGCAATCCCAACCAGCGACCGAGGACCGAGGCGATTCCCGCTCCGACCTGAACGGATGGCCCCTCTCGGCCGAGCGGAATACCGCTCGCCAAAGTCGTCGCCGTGCAGAAGAACTTGCCCAGTACGGTGCGGAGGGAAATGAAGCCGTCTCGTGCAAACAGTGCTGCCTTAGTCTGAGGAACGCCGCTGCCCCTGGCGTTGGGAAAATAACGATAGAGCAGCACGCCCATGGTGAGCGACCCCGCCACCGGCACCAGTACGCGCCTCCAGGCTGCGCTGCCGACGGGATAGAGGCGCATCCCCAACCGCTCGGTTACCACGATAAACGCAACTACCGCAAGTCCGGTTAACGCCCCAATCGTCAACGACAGAAGAAGAAAAACCTGTTCCTCGCGTTGTTGAAGGTGAGCAATCAAACGGGACCGCAAAATTGTCAGCCATCCGATTCCCGGCATGCTCTCGGCGGTAGGTGTAGATGCCATGAAGACAGTTTACGCGAATGGCAACTCACGTCACGCTTCACTTGGTCCGCAATTCGCGGAATGCCAATCATTGAAGGTTTGATAGTCTGAGAGAGGCAAATCCATGGCCGATCTCGCGGCATTCGCTGAAAACATTTGGATCGTCGACGGTCCCATTGTCCGGGACATGGATGTCATATTCACGGCCCGTATGGCCGTCGTGAAGCTCTCCGACGGTTCACTATGGGTAAATTCTTTCATCCACCGAATTGAGCAAAAAATATGATAAGGGTAACTTCAATCACGGCTCTTCAGAGCGGTTTGAGGCGATAACGATTTGTATGATCTTGATTTACGGATAGCACCAATCTGCCGGATTGACGTTTTGCAAATACGGTCTTGCCTATTCCATGCGATCTTCTGGAATATCGATAAGTCTTCGGTGTCTGTCGTCAGATCCTGAGTATCTTATCAGCCCCACCGCATCGCTCCCCTCCAACCCAGAATCGCTATCACTAAATCTCTCCCATTCTGCGCAGGAATGGGACCATGGTCAGACCTTGGACGAACACAGAAAAGGCAACGACGGAAAAACTGATCGCAATAATCTCTTCGCGTAACGGAATGGTAGGCGGAAGCCCAAGTGCCAGCGCCAGCGCCAAGGCTCCTCGCAATCCTCCCCAGAACAGAACGAGTTGATGCTTCCCAGTGACACGAAGTGAGGAACGCGAAAACAGCAGGCAACAAGGATAGATAGCCATCGCCCGGCCTAGCGTCACCAAAACTATGGCCAGAATGGCTGGAACCCATATTGCAGAGAAATTCTGACGAGCCTCGTTCATTCCAATCAAGAGAAACACTAGAGAATTCGCAACAAATGCGGCATATTCCCAGAAAGCTTGAACAGCTTCCTTTCCCCGTTCGGAGATCGTCTTGAGCGCCATGAAATTGCCCATGACAAGTCCAGCGGTGATCGTTGCGAGGACGCCAGACAAACCAAAATGATCCGCTAACAGAAAAGACCCATAAGCGGCAACAGTGGTAACGGTTATCTCGACAAGATGATCGTCCGTACGCCCTGCGAGCAAGAGCGCCGCAAGCGCAACCAGGGCGCCGCAGAGTATGCCTCCCAGGATTGTCTTCGCGAGCATCGCGAAAATCCCTAGCGATGTGAGATGCTGCCCAGAAGCCAAGGCAAGGACTATGCCAAAAGCAACTGCAGCGGTGCCATCGTTGAAGAGACTCTCAGCTTCGATCAGTACCAGCAAACGGCCATGAGCCTTTGCTTCCTTGAACGTGGCAATGACAGAAACCGGATCAGTCGCAGCAATGAGCGCGCCAAACGCAAGAGCACTCATCCATTGCCACTTCGCTAGAAAGTGCATTCCCGCCGCAGTTACGGTCGCAGAGAAAATGACTCCAAGTGTCGCCAGTACAACAACCACAGAAAAATCACGGCGCAATTGATTCCAATCAATGTAATACGCGGCGTGAAAGAGAAGCGGGGGAAGCAATGCTGTGAAAATGAGGTCTTTAGTCAGTTGGATGTTAGGCGCAAAGGGCAGCACAGCAAGAAGTATTCCTGCCACCACGAGGCCAACGCTGTAGGGAAGCTTTAGTCGCCTGGTCAGCATAGCCACGACGGCTGCTATTAAAAGCAGAAATGTCCCGGTTTGGAATTGGTACTCCATGCGTTCTCCCCGTTTCCCATTCGTCCAAGTTGGCCCGGAACTTCCGTCGCGTATTCAGAATAGGCTATTTTTGCCCAACCCCCCGAAAAGGACTAGTTGGTAAAGTGTTCCAGACAAATATCAATAGAATGAGCAAGTTAGTTAAAACTGGGAGAGCACACTTCGATCAGATTCTCCCGCCGAGTTCGAATTGGCCAGACGTTATGAATCAATGGTTTGCAGGCAGGGGATAACGCCTCTCGATGCTAATTTTGCCTTTTCGGGGGGTTGGGCAAAAATAGCCATGTTCTTGGTCGAACTCGGCGCTGATAATCGTCGCATCCACGATGGTGCCCGTGCTGATGTGAATGCCCTTGCTGTCGAGATATAAATTCACCGCGTCCAACATTTGACCACATAAATCGCGATCTTCAAGCAAGTGGCGGAAACGCAGGATCGTACTCTCGTCGGGCGCGGCAGCCACGCCCAGATCCACACCGGCAAAGCGGCGCAGCACCGGCGACTCATAGAACGCCTCTTCCATACCGGGGTCGGAAAGCGAGAACCACTGTTGCAGAAAGTAAGTGCGCAACATGATCGTGAGGCCCACGGGCTGGCGACCGTTGCCCGCCTTCGGATAGTGAGGCTCGACCAACGCCAACAACGCCGACCACGGCACCACTTGCTCCATCTGGTCGAGAAACACTTCCCGCTTGCTCTTCCGGCTATGCTTCTCAAAGATCGCTTGTGACGCCAGTGTTAGTTGCCGCATCGCGCTTACCCTCTACTTATCACTCTATCCAAGCAGGCTGTGGATTTGGGACTTGTGCAGAGGGTCCTTAGGCAGGCTCTCAATTGATAACCGTTCAAATGCATTTAACCGACCGTGAACAGCTGTAAACGCGCATTGACAACGCGGTTCCTACAGGACGAGCGCAGATCAGATCTGCGAAGGTGGCGCAGACTAGGTCTGAGGTCAGCTGCCGCAAAATCTAAAACTGAGGAAGCCATCGTGCGCCTCGAAGGTTCCCTCATCCTCGTGAGGGGCTTGGGCGACACAGCTTCGAACGTGTGCTCAAGGCGCTACGCGATATGTTGACTGTGCAGTAACATGTCAGCTCCCCGCCAGCGCCGCAACCTCAGGCGCGTACCCCTTCAGGTGATCTTCGATACGGACCTTGCCAAGGTTCACGGCGAGGCTCCCTCCTGCTCGCAATACGCACACGTCGCTGATCCCCATAAAGCTGAGTGCCTTGCGAAGCACCGGCGTGACCAGGTCATCTGCCTCGCTCGGCTCGCCTGCGTTGTAGCTGTCGCGCGACACCACGATCAGCCTGGCTTTCTTGTTCTCCAGCATGCCTGGCCAGCCGGGGGCCAGGCGGAAGGTGCAGCCAGGCCGCACCACGTAATCGATCCACGACTTCAGAACCGCGGGAATGGTGAAGTTGTACATCGGCGTGCTGATCAAGAGCACATCGGCGGCCTGCAGCTCTGCAATCAACTCGGCTGAGAGCGCAAGCGCCTTCTGCATCTCTGGAGTGCGCTCCACGGCAGGTGGGGCATACACACCCGCGATCCAGTCGTTGTCCATGTAGGGAATGCGCGATGCGTTCAGGTCGCGATGGATCACAGTACCACCTGGGTTGTGCTCTTGCCAGTCTGCGACGAAACGCTTTCCAAGAGCGCGCGAGATCGATCGGTCTCCGCGAGGGCTTACATCCAAAGCAAGCAGGATTGGCATGGCTTATTCCTTTCGGTTGAGTTTGAAGTTGGGTAAGGCTTACAGGAGCGTAAAACCGCCGTCTATGACCAATTCTGTTCCCGTGGCATCCGCTACAGAGTGATGCTGTGAGGGAAGAAGTGATCGCTTACGTATCCAGATACAGAACGATTCAGGAGAGCGCGGGATAGCTCGTGTAGCCGGCAGCGTCTCCTCCATAGAAAGTCGTTGGGTCTGGTTCATTCAGAGCGGTTCCGAGTTGCAGCCGCCTTGGGAGATCTGGGTTGGCTAGAAAGGCGCGGCCGTATGCGACAGCGTCGGCATGCCCGGTCTGTACTGCTTCCTCTCCCTTGGGCCCGTCATATCCGCCATTCACGACGTAGAGACCTTTCCAAAGTGTTCTCAGCTGAGCTGACATGGCGAGATCCTCCTTGCTGCTTCCTTTGCTGTTCTGCGCGGTTTCAACGACATGAAGGTACCCGAGCCCATAGCTGTTTAGTTTTGCAACCGCGACTGAGAAGGTTTCCAGTGGGTTGTCGTCCGTCATGTCGTTAAAACCACCCGTCGGAGAGATTCGCACACCCACCTGCTCGCTATCCCAGACTTCGAGGACACGTTCAAGTGTTTCAGTTAGGAAGCGGACTCGATTCGACGCAACGCCTCCATATTCATCGGTTCGCCGATTCGATCCTGTTTTGAGAAATTGATCGATCAAGTATCCATTCGCCGCATGAATCTCGACCCCGTCAAACCCGGCTTCTTTTGCGTTGCCGGCTGCTCGCCGATAATCTTCCAAGGTCTCTTTGATCCCGCTAGCTGTCAAGGCAACCGGCTCCGAAACGGGTGCCAGACCCGTGGCAATCAGCGTCTGGCTATTGGCACGGATTGCGGAAGGAGCTACTGGCTGTGCATTGTTCGGCAACAAGGACGTATGAGAGATTCGGCCGACATGCCACAACTGAAGGAAGATTCGGCCACCGCCTTTATGAACGGATTCGACGATTCGGCTCACCTGGTACTCGGCATGGGGAGAGCCCCGGACGGTGAACATCAACGCGCCGCTGGTCCAAAGCGGCAATGGCACGCCTCCCGATCCCACGGCTGCTCTGCTTGCGCCTCGGCCCGGCGCACCGAACTTGAACGTCTTTGAGTATCAGAACTCGGCCCACAACAGCGGAAGCGTTGTCTATGCGGGGATTGAGCAGAAAGGCTACAAGCGATGGACGCTGAACTTGGGATTCTGGAACGCGAACTTCAAAAGCAATTCCTGGTCGCCGCAGTCCAGCTATAGCATGCAGGGCGAGTCTGCGCGGCCCGATTGGCAGTCGAGCGGCGCCCTGGCTGAGAATGACTTGAAGTTTCCCTACAAAGTTGAATTGTCGACGCAAGTCTACTGGCACTATGGGACGCCATACAACATCACCACAGGAACGGATGCAAACGGCGACGGCGACTTCAACGACCGGCCTTCCTATGCGTCTGCTGCCGGCGATGGAGTGTACAGCACGCCTTTCGGACGGATGACGACGAATGCGGTGAACGGCGATGTGCCGCGCAACCTGGGAACCATGCCTGTGATCGTGCATATGTATTCCAATTTGAGCCGTGCTTTCGATCTGGGCGCAAGAGATAAGGACCACCCGCGCACGGTCACATTCAATGCTCGCGCGGTCAACCTGCTGAACCATACCAACGTCACAGCAGTGGGAACCGTCGTCTCTTCACCCAGCCTCGGACAGTCGCTCGCTGCAGAAGCAGCACGGCGTGTTGAGCTTGGGGTACGGTTCGCGTTCTAGAGAGACCGCTGGACCGTCTCAATTCCATAGTCATCGCGATGCCGCGGTCGTTGTGTTCGTCTTCTATACCTCTGGAGCCCGACTGGTTTGCACATAGGGCAGTGAGTGAATTATGAACGGACCAAGTCAGGAAGACGCGTTATCGCACTCTCGCTCGTCGCAAAATGCATGAGCAGCAATTCGAGATGAGCTGAGAGCCAGGCAAGCCGCCAACGTTAGGTCCCCTATACAGTGATTACGCAGCCAATCATCAGACTGGTCAGAGGCGACCTAGCGGAATGCCATGCAGGTTTGCGGAGAACTTCTCAACTCCCGCTTCGGCTACGTCTCCATCTCCAGCGCCAGCAACGAGGCTAGTTGTTTACCGACGGTATGAACAGGCAGCCTCAACTCTGCGCCGATGTCTCCAAAGTATGAGTCCTCCTGAGTGGCATTAAGTGATACCAACTGATTTTGCAATGGCGTTGGCAATGCAGGGCGCAGGAAACTGGAAGTGTTCGTCAAAACAATCCGGCGGAAGAAAACCGTACTGGCCTTTGGTGCATGATGCATGAAATGGACTTTTCTGCAGTGGGCGGCAGTTCAGACTGTTGTCTTCAGTGAAAGGCAGCGGTCAGTGAACGCTTTCACAAGATCACACCAAAGCTCAAAAGAATGTCGCATCCTGCGAACCAATTTCCCTTGCGATGTGAATTCAATCAATGGCAGACTCGTCTCAAGCCATTCCGGGACTGTTCTCGACAGTCCAAGAATCGCGACCACATCCGTCGCTTGCATCCCAAGCGCGAATCCAGATCGTACCGACCTGTGAGAGTCAGGTCTGGTGCTCTTTCGCAACGGGTGTCTCAGGAAAGATAGGCGGTAGATAAACATTTCTCATTCTTTTGCCTTGGACAGAGATAAGACTCGGACCGGATTGGCCATGAACCAACCGATTCTGTAGTGCCCCCAAAGCGAGGCGTGTATGGCAAATCTTCCCCCATCCTCTGAGGGCTCCAACGGCTGGAGTCCGGAGGCCTTGGCCCTTGCCGCTCAGGCCAAGGTCCTCTCTGGAAACAAACTTGAGCAGTTGGTAGTTCGATTGCAGCGCAACACCGGGCGTCCAAGCGAACAATGCTGGCGCTTCGTCATCCAGTACGGACTCAAAGGGAGAGTAGCCAATCGCCGCTGGGCGGACGAGGAAGTTGATTTCGTGCGCGAGGAAATTGTTAAGCGGTCTGTTGATGAGATTGCGAAGAAACTCGGTCGCACACCCCAGTCGGTTCGAAGCATGTTGCAGAGGAATCGCCTCGGAGTACGAGAGATTCGCTGCGACCTCTTCTCTCTGGAGAGTCTTGCAAGAGCGCTGCATATACGAAAGGACGAGATTCGTCTCTGGATCGAGCAGGGATGGTTGCAAGCCTCCGTTTCGACACACGGCAGAAGGCGTTCCTACACCATCACTCCCGAATCGCTAGCGGACGCCTATAAGCGCCATCTGCCTGATCTCTTGAAGCGTGGTATTCCCAATCAGTCTCTGTTCGAAGCCTATGTCCAGTACGTGCATTCGCCGAAGCATACTGTCGGCGAACAGCTTCTCGATGTCCGCCGGGACAAGCGGGAACGGGCGGCTTACGCAGCGATCAATGGGAGCGGTATGCAGCAAGAGACACCGCAGGAGGAAGACGACAATGATGATGATGATGACGAGGAAGAATATCGCGTCAGCTTCAGTCGAGACACGGAAACCAGAAACGAGCGAGTCACCTCGTCAGACTGATTGCTGTGAGTTCTGCGGCGCTAGCCTGCGCTCGGTCCGGCCCTCTATCGGCGAAACGGCCGTCAACGCCGTCTGTGGCATCTTGCTGCTGACAGCGCTCACGCTCGCCGGGCACTTTGCCGATAAATGGTTGGAGCGGAATGGGCACGATGTCTTCGACCCGCCGATCTGGCATGAACCGTTGGACAGCTGGAGTCTTTGAGTGGACGCACCGTCGGACCGGATCAACCGGACTTCAACGCGAATGCGTCACTCTGGCCTGATCTCCTCCATTGAGTGGAGGTCCAACTCCGAAGTTCAGCGGATCTGGTCCAAAGGTCATCTAAGCGCATCGGGCCGCTGAGAATGAATTGGAACAATGAACAATCATTGTCAATGTCAAGCTCTCTGAGCATTGCTTAAATGCGGGGCGGAATTAGTTACGAAAGTGTGCGGGACACAAGGACGGCATGAAACTAAGTGCACTTCCGGAGAGTCATTCACGCATAGCCACTCCAAATGGGGGCTTTCAATGGAGCAGATCGCCACCAGACTTCGGGCCATCCGGCAGAAGTGGGGGCTTACGTTGCGAGAGGTGGAAGAACGCAGCGAGGGTCTCGCACAGGAATGGGGCAATCCTGCGTATAAGATCTCCGCAAGCTGGCTGGATCGGATTGAACGGGAGAACCGGCGCCTGTCCGCCGCAAAGCTGATTGTTCTTGCTGCCATCTATAGCATCCCATCGGAACAGTTGCTTGCATTATGCTCCCGCGCAAACGTCAAACCTCCCAATTGCAAGAATGTCTCCCGTCCCAATACAACGCTTCTACTGACGAAGGGACCGCTTGAGCAGCATGCACGATTGTGGCTTCCCGACAGCATCGCCATTGAGCCTGTGCCGGATGAGACTACGCTTCTGTCTCCAGAGAAGCATATTCCCAGTCGTTACCTGCGCGGCATTATCGGCCGTCGCGACAAAACGATGGACCCGATGATCCGGCCAGGGTCGATCGTTCTGATCAACACCCAAAAGAGAGCCATTGCTTCCCGTAAGGAATGGAAGAACGAATTCGACCGCCCGGTCTATTTTCTGTTCACCCGTGCCGGCTACATTTGCGGCTGGTGCGAACTCGACAAGAATGCGGAGTGGTTGACCTTGGCTCCCCATCCCTTGTCGTATGCCCCCGGACAGCGCTGGAAGTATAGAAAGGAAGTAGAAGTGGTTGGCCGCGTCTCTGTCGTTATGCTGCGCCTGGAAGAACCCATGTAGTCGCTATAAACGGTACGGCGCTTCAGCCGCGCAGTTCAAGAGGCTCAATCCTCGACAACTCAGAGAGCCTCTCGCAAATCGGCAAGCATGGCGAGGTTGCCTCCTTCATAAAGCGCGAGAACTCGGCGCGTCATCAGATAGTACGCCGCCACTGCCGGCTGGGCGTACATCGGGAAGGCGCTCTCGAGCTTCCCGGTCTTCTGCGCGCCCTTCAGTCTTTCCACATGCCACTCGATCTCCTTGGCGCTTAGGCGCAGCTGTTCTGCAACGGCAAGGGCTTCCGGGTACCATTGCTGGACATAAAAGGCCAGGTCAATCAATACCGCGCAATTGGCCTCCAACATCTCGAGGCCCTTGAGGCCTCCGACCAGCTTCCAAATCTCTGATGGTTCGAGCGCGGCACTGCCCTCATCCTTCCGCCGCTCGCCGGATTCGTCGATGATATCGAGCGCCACTTCCGCAATCGAGCTGCGGTTTACAATCGTCAACCGCGTCAAAAGCTGTCTCCAGTCTTTCTGGGAGGATTTCTGCGCGCGGCGAAAGTGATACACCGCAATCACAATGAGAGCCATTACGAATACTGCGACGGCGATCAGGAACCAGACAGACCCCTTGTTCACGATCTTCTCCTCGCGCGAACCCTCTCAAGATCGGAATCCACCATAGTCTGCAAATGAATCAACTGTCCACGAAAATTCTTGGATAGCTTTCGGGGGCGGGGCTCATCCCGCCAGAGCATTACGATCCAATAGGCTACACAGACCAGATATGCGCTCATGCGGAAATGCGACAGCATCGTGTACGTCTGTGTGTTGCGACTCACACCGAGGTAGCTGTGCCCGGCTTCTATCAATACATCGATGAGCGAGTAGACGCCCAGTCCTTGGGAGATTCGTGCGACATGCGTCCTCCATGGTAGGCCAGCTTTTACAGCAAGGACAATCATTCCGACAAACAATTCGCTCATGCAGGCAGATGAGAAGAAGGTCCCTTTGATTACAACGACCTGCATCCATAGCCTGGCGTGAGGGGTCGCGAGCCATGTCAGTCCTGCTGCCACGACAATGCTCACGATGACTAACCAGGCAAGCGCGCCACGCAAATCCCGGGCCCATGATCCGAGCGGGCGAAACGTCAGAGAGTACATTTCGTAGACCACGGCAAGTTGTAAAGCGGTGTCAAGTATGGCCAGGGACCAGTAAGTATAGAAGTAGCTGGCCTTGGTCCCGTAGAGCTCGACCAAGACTAGCGCGATCGTTCTTCCAATGTTCGAGATCACGAATGCAGTAAAGATCGGGAAGACCATGAAGCGGCGGCGAATCAGAAGAACGGAGAAGAGTATGAAATGTGCGCCAAGGCCAGCTGCCCAGAAAAGAAGATCGAGACCCGTCAGATGCATCTACATCCCTCCGTTCGGGCAGCCGCCTTTGGGTATCATGCATTGGATTTTACGCCAGATTGATTAGCGTCAGAATCAAACTCACGATGTCCGGTTCGATCGGTTCGGGATCGGTTCCAGTCACTCCGTCCGTGGTTACGGATGGAGGATTGGTGGACGTTGAGGTCGTGGTTGAGGTCGAGCCCGTACCTGAGGCGAGCGCCCGGTCAACGGGACCTGCCAATAGTACGAGAAGTAGAGCGAATGCCAATTTGCGAGCTTTGTACTTGAACATGGGACAGTCTCCTTTTGAGCGCAAATGTGCGCTGGGCGGAGACTAGTGATTGCAAGCAGGAAAGCCGAGGCATTCCTGCGATAAGTTGCTTATTGGAAATCTTATTGGCTGGTTGCTACTCTTACCTGCTCCATCGCAAAAGCTCATAGCTGGGCGAATTAACCCGTAATCCGAAAATGTTTTATCTTTGCGGTTTCGGATAGGCAACAGGAAGCTGATCTTCGTTGAATTCTCGTCGCACGACGCGCGAGGAATCGAAGTGCCGTAGTTCAGACTTTGAAGGGCCGACTTTCAATCCGCGTAAAATCGAAGTAGGACAATGGCAAACCTGAAGTACGGCGAAAAGGACGACTTTGAAGCACTGCTAGGCATGAAGACCGGCTACGTGCTCGATTTCACGAACCGCCAATTCCGCGAATTCGTGCTCGATAGCGTGCGACTTGACATTGACGATCCAACAATCGGCGGCAACGGCTCAAAGGCGGTTCGGCTCCGGCATTCTTGGAACAGCCAGCCCGATCACATCTTCGGCCGGGTCCTGAAAGATCTGGTCGAACGTACGCATGACGGCAATACCACGCTCCGCAAGAGATGCGCGGCGGCTGCGGAGCGCCTTACGCAGTCCGCCGCAGTCCATGACGCGAGCGTAATCTCCGAGCTCTCCGGCATAGAGGATTTTGAACAATTGGCCGCGGGCATCCGGGATTCGATCGAAAAGAATGAGCCCGAGGCCGGGCTCGACAGGCTGCACACGTTCACGGTGAAATTCGTCCGCTGGGTTTCCGAGCGGCGCGGGATGATCGTTGATCGGGACAAGTCCCTGAACGCCATTTTCGGTATGTACGTGAAGAAGCTCCAAGAGCTCAAACTCATCGACTCCCGGATGACCGAGCTGATCCTGAAGTCGTCGATCTCCGTCCTCGACGCATTCAACGACGTGCGGAATAACCGAAGCCTCGCCCACGATAACGTGCTTCTGAACCGTGAGGAAAGCCTTCTCATCTTCAATCACGTGACGACCGCCATCCGGTTCATTTGGGCGCTTGAGCAGTCGATCGGCAGGAAGGAAGCCGCCACTAATGCTCCGTAGGGCGGTTTATCTTTCCTTTGGGAAGGGGCACCCTTGGTGGGTTGCCAAACCACCCGAGTCGTCGTAACCCTCGAATTCTCGATCTGGAGCGCAAAGTCGGCATGGCAGCTGGGATCTCGCGAGCTCAGCTCGACTGGAGATCCCGTCGCAAAGGGTGTTTCTCAATACCCATATCGCACTTAGTCCGCTAGTATGAAGGCCATGGATATTCCAGGCTTATCGACGCTTTACGCGATTCTGAAGCGTGACATCGAGCGAAAGAACGATATTCTGACTCAGCGCAAGGACCTGGCCGGGCAGTTGCTAAAGAACTGCCAAGCATGGTCGCAAGTGTTACTCACCACTTTCGATACTGCTATCGAGAGATGGAGGGTTGAAGGACGCGAGGCCGCGGAACGCGAAATTATGGATCAGCAAAATGACTTCATGAAGCTGGACTATTGGAGTTTGGGAACAGAGAGTCCAATTCTGAGGTTCTTGGACGAAGACGAGCGATTCAAACCGTTCGTTGCCTCCTGCATCGACTTCTATCAGTCGGCACTATCAGTAAAGCGGTTAGTATGGGGACAGATTGAGGATCATCCGGGACATTACATCACCTCCCATGAAACGGATGTCGGCGTCATGGTTGCTCTATGGAAGGCAGAAGTTGAGAGAATGCTCCACGATGTGAGCCTACAGCACATGGCAGTGAAGGTTCTGACCCCGAAGTAGGCCGAATTACTTCCGCGTCATTCGCTCTCAAGCTATCGACGATCGTCATCGTAGTCTGACCACAGGGAGGCCATCTCTCGTCGCGGCTTGGTTAAATGAATCCCCCATAAGTCGACCAGTGCTAAGGACATGGTGCCGCGGGACCGAGGGGGACATTCACCCGCCATTGACAACCCTTTAGTCGACTCCCTCAGTGGAAATCGTGAGACTGCACATCTAAACTCGTGACGTTGAGCGGTGCGATGTGTTGCGCCTTCACATGTATAACGCCGTCCTGATTCTGCAAAGCCCCTTCGACGAGGAGGAATCTGCTTCGCGTTACGACCAGACGATCACGTTCATAGAGATCGGGCGTGACAATCACGTTGGCGATGCCGGTTTCGTCTTCCATCGAGATGAAGATGAACCCTTTGGCTGTACCCGGCCGCTGCCGCGCGATCACGCAACCCGCCGTTCGGACGAACACACCGTCTCGGCACCCTCGCAGATCCCGCGCAGACAAGACCCCATGCAATCGCAACTCGAGGCGTCGATAGTACATCGGGTGTTGGCCTACGGTTAAGCTTGTACCGGAATAATCTGCAACGAGGCGTTCTTCGATGTTCATTTGTTGAAGCGGCAAGCTCCGGCCCTCCTCACTGAGCCAATCGCTGTCTTGCCGCAGAAGCGGTCCTTCCGGTTTCCCGGCCCATTCGACCTGCCACAGCGCGTCACGACGATGAGCGATCCCGTCGATCTGGTTAAGGGCGCCGATCCGAGCCAAGAGCGTGAGTTCCTTTCGGTTCAGCGATGGAACCCGGAGAGCGAGATCATCGGCAGAGCGAAACGATCCGTCCTTCTGGCGGGAAGTGGTCAGCACATCCGCGGCTTGCTTCCGCAAACCTTTCGCATACCCCAGGCCCAGCCGCAGTGTGAGCGCGCCACTTTCGTGTTCTACCGTGCATGCCCAATCCGACACCTGCACGTCGATTGGCTTCACACGGAGGCCGTGTCTTTGCGCGTCCTTGACCAGCACTGCGGGCGAATAGAAGCCCATCGGCTGATTGTTGAGAATGGCGCACGTAAAGGCGGCAAGATACTTCACTTTGAAATACGCCGAGGCATAGGCAATCAGGGCGAAGCTCGCCGCATGGCTTTCGGGAAAGCCGTACAACGCAAATGAGCTGATGTGCTGCACGATTGTGTCTTGCGTCTTCGCATCGATCCCTTTGGTTGTCATGCCGGCGCGGAGCTTGCCTTCGAGATTCTTCATGCGCTCCCACGAACGGCGCATGCCCACGGCCCGGCGCAGCTCTTCGGCCTCCGCGCCGGTGAAGTTGGCGACGGTCATGGCGATGCGCAGCAATTGCTCCTGAAAAAGCGGCACTCCGAGAGTACGTTTCAGTACCGGCTCCAATGAAGGATGAGGGTAGGTGACCTCTTCTTTCTTCTGCCTTCGCCGGATGTAGGGATGCATCATTTTACCCACGATCGGGCCGGGCCGAATAATGGCGACCTGGACAACAACGTCGTAGAACCTTTCTGGATAGTTCTTTGGCAGTGACGCCATTTGAGCGCGGCTTTCCACCTGAAACATTCCGACTGTATCCGCCTTCTGAAGAGTGCGGTAGACCTCCTCGTCTTCCGGCAACTGTGCAAGATCCACTCTGTCGCCGTAATGTTCGGGAATCAGTTCAAGACAATCCTTGAGTACCGCCATCATCCCCAATCCGAGCAGGTCCACCTTGATAATGCCGAGATCAGCGCAGTCTTCCTTATCCCACTGGACGACGGTCCGTCCCGGCATGGAGGCCCGCTCAAGGGGCACGACGTGATTCAACTGCCCCTGGCAGATGACCATGCCGCCCGAATGCTGGCCGAGATGACGCGGCAGGTCCTGGATTCTCATGCAGAGTTCCAGATATTTGGCGATACGCGGATGATGAATGTCGAAGCCTGCATTCTGAAACGAGTGCGCCATCGTATCGTTCTTACCCCGCCACTCCCAACTGCTCACCAGACTGGAAAGACGGCCCAGAGATTCAGAATCAAAGCCCAAAGCCTTGCCCACTTCGCGCGCAGCGGACTTGCCTCGGTACGTGATGACATTGGCGGTAATCGCGGCGCCCAGCTCGCCGTAACGCTGATAGACATATTGAATCGCCTGTTCGCGCTGCGCTTCCGAGGGCAGATCGAGATCGATGTCCGGCCACTCGCCCCTGCTCTCACTCAAGAAACGCTCGAAAAGTAGCTCCATACCCACCGGATCGATCGCCGTGATTTCGAGCGCGTAACACACAGCCGAGTTCGCTGCGCTGCCGCGCCCTTGGATCAGGATGCCATTGCGTTTCGAGAACTGAACGATGTCCCAAACGATCAAGAAGTATCCTTCGAAGCCGAGTTTCGCGATCAACGCGAGCTCATGTTCGACCTGTTTCTTTGCTCGTTCAAGCAGGCCCCGATCGTTCTTCGGTCCATAACGGCGCTCGACACCTTCCGCCGTGCGCTTTCGCAGAAAGCTGTCCATTGTTTCGCCATCGGGCACCGGATAGCCTGGGAACTCGTAACCGAGATCGTCCATTTGAAACTTCAGCCGGGACGAGAGTTCGGCTGAATTCTCTGTGGCTCCGCGGACATCGCGGAAGAGAGCCGCCATCTCAGATGCCGTTCGGAGATGCCGCTGACTATTGAGCGCGAGGAGTCGCCCCGCTTTGTCGAGTTCGCTGTGATTGCGGATCGCCGTGAAGAGATCAAGAATCTCCCGGTCATACGCGGTGGCGTAACGGACGCCGTTGGTCGCGAGCACCGGCAGATTCAGGGAACGGGCGATGCGGACGGCCGCCTGATTCCTCCACTCTTCTTCGCGCTCCTTGTGGCGCTGCACCTCGACATAGACATTGCGCGGACCGAAGATCTGCGTCAGCCGCTCGACGATCGTGCGGCCTTCTTCTTCTCCGCCACGCATTAGAGCGGCAGCCAGAGGGCCTTCATCGCCGCCCGTCAGACACACCAACCCATCAGCGTATTGCTCGAGATCGTTGAAATTGGCCGCGCCCTCCTGCTTCGTCGTCTCGCGCATCTTGAACTGGGTAATGAGCTGGCATAGATTCTGATACCCTTCGCGAGACTTGCACAACAAGGGCAAACGCGCAGGCTCAGCCACGCACCTATGCGGCAGCCAGGCTGGAGGCGTAAGGCGCGGGCCGAAGCTCGATACCGCGACCTCTGCGCCAACATGCGCACGCACACCATTCCGCTTCGCGCTGGTATGAAATCGCGCTGAGCCGTAGACGCCATTGCGGTCGAGGAGCGCCATCGCCGGCATCTCCAATGCAGTCGCGCGCTCGATCAACCCCTCCGGTTGCGAAGCCCCTTCAAGAAAACTGAAGGCGCTCGCGGCGTGCAGTTCGACATACCGCTCAGTCATAGAGCGCCGCAACCTGCCAAGAACCCTGGATGAGGTCGCGCACCAGGCAGCAATGCAGGGTTGAGCCATCTTGCGCTTGCGCGACCAGATCCCACTGCTCCTGACCCCAGAGCGTCTGATTCCACCACTCCCCGCCAACTAGCCAGGGACCGTAAGCACTATCGATGGCATAGCGGCGTCCCCGGAAGACGAACATCGCCAGGCGTCCATTCTCGAACGTCACGGGAGCCGTTTCCGGCGGACGGATTTGCCTTGCCGAAGCACGCAAATCAACCGGACCAATCGCGGAAGGGTCGCTGGACAGCACCGTGAAGGGTTCCATACGGAAACCTTCCGGAGCGTGGGTATCCTCAAGCACCGCGCAGCCAACATTCTCTTCACCCACAATGGCGCGGATACGGGCGAGGGTCACGTCCAGCCGCGATGCCTCCGGCAACTGCGGCGAGAAGAGGCCGAGCTGCACCTTGCTGGTGCTGCCCGGCTCGGCATCCAATGCAACCGCCAGTATCACCGCCTGCGGCGGATGCGCTTCAAGATCGAGATGCAGCAGCTTGACCCAAAGCTGTTTCTCGTTGTTCGGGAGCGCGGGTCGCACAGTGCGCGAGTGTGTGCCTCCGCCGTCGAGCGCAAGTGTGATGGTGACGGAAGCCAGAGCAACAATCCGAGCCTCGGCCCGCAGAATCAGTTGATCGAGCATGACGCCTGCCACGAAGAGCAGCGAGTCGAGCAATTCGACTTGGGAATCAAGTTCCATCCGTTCCGAGAGCGTAAAGTGAGGCTCTACAGGCTGGAACAGATGCGGCAACTCCCCGCGCGCGAGTTGCCGGAGGCGCTTGCCGTCCTGCCCCATGCGGGCGATCAATTCTTTCTCCGGCAGAGCCGCCAGCATCCCCAGGGTACGAATGCCCCACGATGCAAAGGTCTCCGCCTGCATATCCGTCAGGTCGAGAACTGCGACCGGCAGGTTCGCCAGCGCGGTTGCTTCTTCGCCCGATGGAATCACTCGGACGGCGATGCGCAACGACGAGTCTCTGGCCGTGCAAGCTGCCGCATGGAAGTTGCTGCTGACGCTCACAGTGGCCGCAATGCCGGCCGCCCTGACCCGCTCAAGAAGGCTCCGGGCCAGCATCTCCGGCGACCCGAACAGGCTACCTGTGCCCGCTATGTCGATGCCACACAGAAAAGCTGTGTCTTCGCTGCGGTCTTCGACGCGCGGCGAAAAAGCGCCGGCACATTCAAGGAGAATGGCTCTTGTCTCGGCTTCCGTCTTGGGCGAGCGCGGCAAGACTACGGACGCGGGAAAGGTATCTACCTCTACGCGCGTCATGCCGCAGGTCATGCCCAGCAGTCGCGCCTTCGTATTCAGTGAGCAGACTTGTTCGAGTGGAGGGGCGCCTTCCATGACGACGCAAGGCTGGTCCCGCAACTCTGGCCGCAGCCGCAAGAGTGCTTGCGCGGGAAATTCCTTTGCGTAGAGGCAGGCATAGAGTTCGGCGGATTTGGTCATCTGGAACCTGCCCATGCGGTCCGGCTCAGCCAGTTCGCCGCATCTGTTCTCTGTGGCGGCTTGCGCAAAGGCACGACATTCTCCACCGTGCCCGTGAAGCGCCGGCGAACGACCTCTGTGCGATGCTCGATGCCGGTGAACACGGTTACTTCGTCGCGTAGTGCTTCCCCAGGCCCGAAACACAGCGACAACTCCGCGCTGCTCTTCGCGCAGGCGTATTGCGTCAACAGCAGGATGCTCGCCTGCGTTCTCTCGGCTGCGGCTCGGTAGCGGAACCACGTCGCCAGCGGCACCCGCGACGAGAACTCCGGCGCAACGCTTCCCAAGTCGAGCACGATTGCGCTGAAACCGCCGCCCTGCAAGAGCTGGTCCGTCACTCGCAATGCCTGATCCATCCGCGACCACGGGCTCATGGAACCAGATGGGCGAACTGCGGCGAGCGAGACCGGCGAATAGTTCGGCTCGAAGATCCCCGGCTTCGACCGTTGACGCAGTTGTGGTTCACCGCAACGGGGAGCAATCGCTTCTGGCCGCAGTAATCCGCTCACAGCTTCTGAAAGTCCTTTGACCTCGTTGCGCGGATGTCCGCTGCATCCTCCGCCATGCAATCCCTTCTTTGCCTCGGCAGGAACAAGATACTTCTCCGGCAGCGCGAAGCTGCGGCTTGCTCGCTGCGCGGTGCGCTGCGATCCGCCACAGCGCACCCACAAGAGGCGCGCCAAATCGACGCCGGTAGCCGCGGCCGAGTTCGGATCGAGCACATTCGAGACATCGATCCACGCGCAAACTTTGCCGGCCTCAGTCATGCGAGCAAGAAACGACAGAGCCACACTGGTTCGGCCGGAACACTCCGGGCCAACCAATTCGCTGATCAATCCAACCGGCAGCCCGCCCTTCAGGAGTTCATCCAACGCGTCAATTCCGGTAGCCGCAACTGCGCGAATGACTTTCGCCACTGGAGTCAGCGCGCCGGGAATCTTCCGCTCTAGCGCGGTTTCGATTTGCAAGCGGATTTGGGCGGCAGAAGGCATCGTCAAGTATTCGCCTTATTTTCGCCTATGCCCGTGCTTCAGTGTCAACCTTGTTTTGCATGGGAATCGGTGCAAACACGCCCTAAGTCGAAGATTATGAACGGCAAGAATAAACCTAGGCTGAGTTCGAACTGCCTTCGGGAAGTACCATGACCCCTCTGACATAGCGAACTGTGTTGAGCTAATAAGGGTGGCTCTAGATAAGATCGTGCGATGAGGGAGAAGTTGTGAAACGAGATGACAATAAGACCGATGGCATTATCCTCCTCGCCGAAGCCTATCCCCACGACGAAGAACAGATGGCGCTCACTCTCCAGTACGC
>Ga0255355_1000332_pt1 | contig 30172 bp, 31 predicted proteins | sample HBST75metaG_FD_189943 | JGI IMG/M metagenome (GOLD analysis project Ga0255355, IMG submission 189943) | Peat soil microbial communities from Stordalen Mire, Sweden - H.B.S.T75 | ecosystem: Environmental > Terrestrial > Soil > Wetlands > Peat | place: Sweden: Norrbotten County, Stordalen Mire...
CATCGCGGTCGCCACCCCGCCCACACCGATTTTGATCACTCCCGGGTTGCTGGAAGTCCATCCCGCCGCGGCCAGCGCACTCGTGCTGCCATCGGAAGAACTTCCCGTCGCCGTGAAGGTCACGGATGCGCCCAGGGGAATGGGCGGCAGATTCGCCGGGGTTACGGTAATGCTTTCGAGCACCGGCGTGCCAATATTGAGCTGCGTGGGCGGAGACACAATCGAGCCCACCGAGGCTGTGATCTGGGTCGATGCGCTGCCCACGCCCGCAGCCAGGGCCGTAGCGGCGGGCGTCAGGTTAGTGCCGGGCGCTTCCGCCAGCGATCCATCCCACACCAGGCGGACAATGTAGGCCTGCTGGCCGCCATTGGCGAAGAACTGGTTCACCGCGTATCCCAGCAGGCTGCGGGCGTCGAGGCCGCCATAGAGGGTTTGGTAATCGGCCCAACTTTCCACCAGGGTGGCTTCCGTGACCGGCCCCTGGGGCGCCCAGCCCACAAATGCCGCAATGGAGGTGGCTACGCCAGTGATCGTGTGTACACCGCTGGAGAGCTCTTCGATATAGACCCCGGGGTAGGTGAATGTGGACATGAAACCATCCTCCTTGCCTGAGCGCCGGGAGTTTTCCCGGTCGCAGCGTTACTGCTCTTTCCGTGTTGGTCTGTGTGTGGGGTATCGCCACAAGGGGCAGTCGTAGCATTGCAAGCCAGAGGCCAAAGGGCGCGCCGGCTCGTCCCGGAGGGAGAGGGCCACAAACTGAAGGAGATAGATGTGTCTGGAGGGGGTCGGCAGAAATCGACCGGCGTGCGATGTCACACCGGCGTCGATACAGACGGTTCATCTCAACGGCTGCGCAGGAGCACGGAAAAGCCGGCAATTTGCAGGAGAAACCTGATGTTACGGAACCGGACCGAGAGGAGGACAGAGTGTCACAGGCACTGTCACAGGTGTCACATCGCAGTTACGCCCACTTCGGGCCGCGCCAGATCCCGCAGGAAAAGCTGGTGCTTGATCAGCTTACGGTAGAGCGTCATGCGCGACCACTGCAGGCGACGGGCGGCGGCGGTCTTGTTGCCCTTGGCCCAGTTCAGCGCGGCGATCAGCGCATTGCGCTCCTGCTCCTGCTCGGTTGCGCAGTTCCGGGCAGCAGACCTGAACTTCGGCGGAAGATTTTCGGGCTGGATGGGGCTGGGAATCTCGGCAACCGATAGAAACTCGACCAGGTTCTTCAGCTCGCGAATGTTTCCCGGCCAGTCGTATTGGATGAGAAGGCGTAGGCATTCGTCGGAAAACCGCATCGGTCCGGATTTCGTCCCCGGGCGGAATTCCGTGGCGTAATGCTCCAACAACAAGGGCACATCTTCTTTTCGGTCGCGCAGGGCGGGCAGGTGGATCGGGGCCACGTTGAGGCGAAAGAAAAGATCCTTGCGGAATCTTCCCGTCGTCACCATCTCTTCCAGATCCTGGTTGGTGGCCGCCAGAAAGCGAATGTCCAGCTGAATGCGACAGGTGCCGCCCACGCGGCAGACCTCTTTATTTTCAAGGACCCGCAGAATCTTGGCCTGCGCAGCCAGGCTCATGTCGCCGATTTCGTCCAGAAAGACCGTTCCCCCATTTGCCGCCGCCAGCAAGCCGTCCTGGGCGGCATCGGCCCCGGTGAACGCTCCCCGGCTGTGCCCGAAGAGCTCGTTCTCAAAAAGGCTGTCGGCAATGGCGGCGCAATTCACACAGGTGAAAGGCCTGTGATTACGCCGGCTGTTGCGGTGAATGTACTCCGCAGCCAGTTCTTTCCCGGTTCCGGTTTCACCGGTAATCAGAACTGTGCAATTGGAGGCGGCCATCCTGGCAAGAGACAGCTTGATCTCATGGAGGGAATTGCTCGATCCGATCATTTTGGCCCTCTTTTGGGGGAAAGATTGCCTCTTGCGCGACATCCGTCGCTTCCTGGCGCACAACTTGGCAGAGCCTGCGCCTCAAAAAGACTCGAAAACCCCCGTCATCGCTGACTCGCCACGACGAGTTACGGCTGGAATCGACGGCGGCCAACCTGCTAGCTCGCAATTTCAGCAAAGTGGAAGCTAACTCGCTGATTCTGTTTTGTAAAACTCTTCCTTCAACCTTTTTGTTCATCGGAAGCGTAGCGAAGAATCTGCATCTTCTACGCTTTCCGCACGGCAACCAGGCCTCAAGCCATGCTGCGAACTTCAGATTCGCCCCACGAGGCGGCATTTACTTCCATCCCACGGGCCAGGACCCGTCCGCGGGACTGCAGTCTAGAAAAAGCCACTCAGCCGCAGTGGTTCCGGTGGATCCCAATTGGAGAACAGCTCAAGCGTTCCGTGTTTGCGGCTGAAGCCAAGGTACGAGAAAGCAAAACAACAAGAAGTGGAGTCCGTCTTCAATCATGCGGGGAATCGCAGCCGGCGTGATCTCTCCCGGTTTCGTATCCCTGCTGATCTTGAACCTGCGCGCGAGATGGGGAAACATCTGCCCAGGGCGTACCCGGTCCCTTGCGGCAGGGAGTTGAATCCTCTGCCGGAGGAGCTGCCCGAATGTTTGCTTGGTATGACTGGATTCCGCAGCCGATATGGCCTCGAAATCGCGGCCAGTATAGCCCAAATCCTTGTCGCTCCACCAGAGAAATTTGTAGGCGGACGGTGCGGCAAGAGAGCTCAGGATCGAGTCCTCCCTCGGCGGCCTCGTTCGAAACATCTACTTTATTGCGCGCTCGGCAAGGGGAACGACCTGTACTCGCCTACGGTAAGGCCGCTCGTCTTTTTGGAAACCCTGCATCGTCCGGTTCCCATTGAGAACAACGCTGCAGATTTGAGCCGATTTTTACTGTAACTGCGTGCGGCTTTGGCCGATGTGAGTGGGGAATCGCCGCGACAGGCAAGCGGCGGCTCGGGCAGCAACATTCCAGATCGAGGTTTCGGAGCTTCCGCGCGGTTTCGATTCAAATGGCGTTTTCTGAAGGCCGCACGAGATGGCGTTGTCACACCCGCACGATCAACAAGGGCCCGTCGCTGGGGCCCCGGAGAGAAGAATGGCGCTTGGCTTCGAGATTTCTCGAAAGAGCAAAATCGAAACGAATACGCAGGCTGTGGACAAGCGCCGGCCTTGGAGCGAGGTCTGCAAAAAACAACCCTCAGGATCTGCCCGTCACGCTGATCTTGCAGGGTTTATGTGCGCTCTGAAGCCTGTACCCTTCACCGGAAAGAGCCTTGCCGCGGCCTGTAAAGCCCCTTGGCTCCGTCAGAGGACGCTCTGCGGCTTGGGTGCGTGCGCGCGGCTTCATCGAAGAATGCCAGACTGTGAGCGAAACGTAACGGATCGCGTCCTCGCGCTCAAGGTATACTCTGCGCACGCCAGATGCTCCCCCCGGCCGAGTCAAGCCATTCCCATCCACGGCGGCCCTGCTCTTCACGTGGTATTTGTCCTGAAAGCTCGGGACAACAAAGCAAGTTCAAAAGAACGTTCGGAGTCCCCCCATGACCCCCTCCTTCCCGCATGGTTTCCTGTACGAATTCCTGCAACGCTTCCTGGTTCCGGCCTCAGCAGCAACACACAACGCGCAACTTAGACAGAGCGGCAAGGGCGGCGGCTGCCACGGCTTTCGCATGTCTGCAGTCAATTGCAATGGAGTCTGGCGGACGTTGCTGATGGTCCTGCTGCTGGCGGGGCCGGCCGCCTGGGCGCAAGGCGTCTTCAGCACGTCACAACAGGTCGGCACATCGTCCAGCCCGCAGACCGTTACCGTGAACGTGACTGCGCCGGCGGGAGGCGTGATCAACCAGGTAGAGGTGCTCACAGCCGGCGTGAGCGGCCTGGATTTTTCTCCCGGCAACGGTGCGACCACGTGTGTCTCCGGGCTCTCCGTCCTGGATAACGCTATCTGCACGGAGTCTGTAGTCTTCACGCCAACCGCCCCCGGCCTGCGCATCGGAGCGGTGGTGCTTCTGGATGCGGGCGAGAACGTGTTGGGCATGACTTATCTGTCCGGCACGGGGTTGGGCGGCCTGGGCGTTCTGGTTCCCGGCAACGTGATTCCTGTCGCGGGCCAGTATCGCCAGTGGACGTCGACGCGGGATGGAGTGGCTGCGACACTGGCCGATCTGGACCAACCGGCGAGCCTCGTGCTCGATGGCGCCGGAAATATGTACATTGCCGATAGTGCCCACAACCGCATCCGCAAAGTGACGGCGCCGGTTGCGCCCGCACTTGTGGGCACCATATCCACCTACGCGGGAACGGGCAATCCGTCCTATACCGGCGATGGCGGCAAGGCGGTGAACGCGACGCTGAGTGTTCCATCTAGCGTCGCGTTGGATGGCGCCGGCAACCTGTACATTGCCGACGCCGGCAACAATGTGGTGCGCAAGGTCACTCCCTCGACAGGGTTCATTACCACGGTGGCGGGCACGGGCGCAGCGGGGTACTCCGGGGATGGCGGCGCGGCCACACTCGCCAAGCTCAATCAACCCTTGGGCATCACGGTCGACGCCAGCGGCAATCTCTACATTGCCGATACATACAACCAGGTGGTCCGCAAGGTTGACGCGGGAACGGGCTTCATCACCACGGTGGCCGGAAACGGACATTTGAGCGCGGCCGGGGACGGCAAGGGAACCTTTTCAGGAGATGGAGGGCCGGCGACCAGCGCCGGACTCAGCCTGCCGTACGCCGTGGCCTTCGATGCCACCGCCAATATGTATATTCCGGACTCGGCCAACAACCGGGTGCGCATGGTGACCCCCGCGGGCGTGATCGGCACCTTTGCGGGCACGGGGGCAGCCGGCGGTTTGGGCAACGGGGGGCCGGCGACTGCCGCGCAATTGAACGCCCCTACCGGCGTAGCCCTGGACCCCGCAGGGAATGTCTACATCGCGGACACGCAGAATACGGCGATACGCAAGGTGAAGGCCGACAGCGGAGAAATGACCCTCCTGGTCAGCAACGCCAACAGCAACACGCTTTCCAATGGGACCCTGGGGACGGTGCAGATCTACGCGCCGGTCGGTCTCTTCGTGGATGGCAAAGGCGACGTCTATTTTGCCGACTTTTACTACATGTTGGTCGAAGAGATTCTGAGCAACCAGTCGGTTCGGAACTTTACTTTTACGCCGGTTCAGGCAGGGTCGAAATCGGCGACGCAAAGTCAGACGGTGGAGAATGACGGAAACGCCACGCTGGATCTGACCGCCATTACGCCGGACGCCAATGCGGCGATTGACGCGGCCGCCACCTCCTGCAGCCTCTCCGTACCGCTGGATGTGGACGCGGACTGCGAGATTGGCGTGCAGTTCGCCCCTTCTCTTACGCTGCTCTTTCCCGCCGGAGCCACCTCCGAAGGGGTGGACGCCAACATCGATGTAAATGGCAACACCGCGAACTTCCCCGCCGACACGGAGGACTTCCCGCTGGACATCGTATTGGCCGGAACTGCAACGCCGGTCAATGCGACAACGCTCGCTCTCACGTCCAGCAAGAACCCATCGCTCTATGGACAGTCCGTCACCTTTACCGCGACGCTGACCGCCGGGACAGGCGCCGGCACACCTGCGGGAACCGTCACCTTCATGGACGGAGCCACGACGCTGGCCGCGAACGTTCCTCTGAATACGGCGGGAGTGGCTCTCTACACCACGACAACTCCACTCGCCGTGGGACTACACACGATTACGGCGTCCTACACCGCAGCGCAGGGCTCCAACTTCCTTCCCAGCAACGCCACGCTGAGTCAGGAAGTGGATGAAGCCACGGCGATCAAGCTCGCCAGCAGCGCGAATCCATCGCTCTTGAATCAACTGGTCACCTTCACCGCCACGGTTTCGATCTCCGGCGGCGGCGGTGTGCCGCCGGATGGGACTGTGGCCTTCTTCGACGGCGCAACGGCGCTGGGCACGGTGGCGATCAACGCGGGCGGGGTGGCAATCTACCAGAGCGCGGCGCTGGCCATCGGGGTTCATCCGATCACAGCGGTCTACAGTGGCGACGCGGCCAACGACATTCTCCCCATCACCTCGGCGGTCCTGAGCCAGGATGTGCAGGAGCCGCCGGCCGTCGCCGTGGCGTCGAACCTGAACCCGTCGACGTACGGAGTTGCGGTGACATTTACCGCGACGGTAACGGGCAACGGAACCATTGTTCCCACCGGAGCGGTGAACTTTCTGGACGGGGGCGTGAAATTTGCCACCGGGACCCTGGCCGGAACGTCGGGGATTGTGACCGCCACAACCTCCGCGCTGGCAGCCGGCACGCACGCCATTACAGCGGTCTACCAGGGCGATACGAACTATAGCGCCCTGACCTCGTCCGCCATTTCGCAGGTGGTGAACAAGGCCAGCACGTCGACCGCTCTGGTCGCGACTCCGACCCCGGGGATTGCGGGCCTGCCGGTAGCTCTTACGGCGACCGTGAAGATGGCGCCTGGCGCGGGCGCCATCACCGGCACAGTCAGCTTCACGGACGGAACCACCAACCTGGGCAGCGTGGGGCTGACCGCGGCGGGAACGGCTGCCATCAACCCGATCCTGACGCCCGGCGCCCACACCATTGTTGCCACGTATAGCGGAGACGCGAACGACAACGCCAGTGCGTCGAGCCCGCTGGTGGTGACGGTGATTCAGGCCACCACCGCAACCGTCGTTACGTCCGCTCCGAATCCGTCGATTGTGCTCTACCCGGTGGTCTTTACCGCCAAGGTGACGGGCAACGGCGCAACCCCCACCGGCACGGTTACGTTCCTCTCCGATGGCGTCTCCATGGGCAGTTCCACGCTGGGCGCGGCAGGCACCGCGACCTTCACTTACTCGGCGCTGGCGGCGGGCACGCACGCCATTACCGCCGTCTATGCCGGGGACGCGAACGACGCCGGAAGTACCTCGGCCGCGCTCAGCCAGGTCGTGGGGACGATTCCTACCATCACCGGCCTGGGCGTTTCAGCCACCACCGGGACCAATCCAACCACGATTCTGGTGGCCACGGTGCTGAACAATGCTTCCTCTACAGGAACCACTCCGTTGCCCACGCCCACGGGAACGGTCACGTTCATGATCGGCGCCACTGTTGTGGGAGCGGCGCCGGTGGATTCCAGCGGCGTGGCGACCCTGGTTCCGAATCTGCCGAACGGGACCTCCAACATCGTTGCGGTCTATAGCGGAGATGCTATACACAGCCCGTCCACCTCAAGCTCGGTCAGCGTCTCCAGCACACCCTTGGGTTACAACCTGACCGTCACGCCGGGCAAGGTAAGCGTGGCGGCCAGCCAGAATGTGGCAGTCACTGTGACTCTGACCTCGGAAAGCGGCTTTACGGACACCATCGGACTGGGATGCGCCTCGCTGCCCTCCGGAGTCAACTGCCACTTTGCGCAGGACGCTCCCAACCTGCCGGCCAACGGCATGCAGACTGTGCAGTTGACCATCGACACCAATAACCCGCTGGGCGGAGGCGCATCGGCCATGAACACGCGCCCGGGCAGCCGGTCCATCGCTTGGGCCGGATTGTTCCTGCCGTTGAGCATCCTCTTCGGACTCGCCTGGGGCCGCTTCAGAAGGCGGTACGCGGCGGTGTTGAGCACGGTTCTGCTTCTCTTGCTGGGTGGCGGGGCCATGCTGGTCACGGGCTGCTCGGGATTCTCACAGTCCACCGCGGCGCCGGGAACCTATGTCATCCAGGTGACCGGCGTGGGCGACAATAGCGACATCACACACTATCAAAACGTAACGCTGACCATTACCGCCAAGTAGCGCGAGCCCATGACTCAGGGAGCAGAAGAGAAGATGAAGAACTTCAATTTTTTCCCTCCAACGTGGGGCGTCAGGTTGGCAATGCGACGGTTCCGAGGCGCACTGTTGGCTTCCGCGCTTCTGGCGGTTTGCCCGGGGCATGCACAGACGGCTCCGGCGGCAGACGCTGGCGGCGCACGGCTGTCGGTGGGAGGCACGGCCTCCGGCTATTACCTCCAATACGGCGAGGTGAAGGTGCTGGGCGCCACGGCATTTGTGGATCTCGACACCCTGCGTCATGTCGGATTCGAAGGCGAGGCGCGCTGGCTCACGTTTCACCAGACGCACGATATCAACGCGACAACCTATCTGGGCGGGGTTCGCTACTCCAGGTTTTTCGGCAGATTCCAGCCCTACGCCAAGGGGCTCGTGGGCGTTGGCCAGTTCAACTACCCCTACAACCTGGGGAAGGACTCCACCCTGGTGGTTGCGCCGGGGGCTGGGCTGGATTACCGGTTATCGGACCGGATTCGCTGGCGCGCGGTGGACTTCGAGTACCAGTTGTGGCCCGAGTTCCACTACGGCCAGATGTCGTCCTACGGCGTGAGTTCGGGGCTCAAGTTCAAGATCTTCTGAGCAGCCCGACTCGCCCCGACGAGTTACGTCCGGAATGAATTGCTGCCAACTCGCGAACTCGCGATTTCCGCGAAGCGGAAGCTAACTCGCCGATTTTGTTCATAAAGCCTCTCATTCAAACGTTTGTTCATCAGGCGTGGGGCGGGAACCGGCGTCGCCTTGGCCCTACCTGGCTGTCTCTGCGCTGTCGGAGTCGTGGATCAAGCACTCGTGAATGGCATCCACAGGCGCGTTGGGCCGACCTCCCGGTCCACGCTGTACGCCACATCCATACGAGAATTGCTCTAAGAAATGCCCTTTCGAAGACTCTTTTTGAAGGCTGCGCTTACTCCGGCTCCACTCAGGAAACAAAGTCTTCATCGCGAGGGGCCTTTTTGCAGATCATTGTCCCCACCCTGTGCACAATCAAGGTAAGCGGTTCCAAACGGCAGGAAAGGAACCGGTCCGAACCCCCATTGAAGGGATCCCCTCGGGGAACAAATTTAAAAGGTTTAAATTCGCTTTTTCTTCGCTTTTTTGCTTGCAATGTGTTCAAATAAAACAGCTTACTAAAATAGCATCGAAAGATTTCCACAGCAAAAACGCTCTGAATGAACCGTTTTTGGTGCAGAATAAGGCCAAAAACGAGGAAAAACGGCCCGAAAATGGATCAAAATCACAGACTCTGATCCATTTTCGGCCCGCTTTTGGGGCAAACTGGGGCGAAATCCTTTCCTTGGGCGAGAGCACCCATCCACCTTGAGATCGAGTCACCTGTTTTCGCTCTACTCCGCAAACTGCGCCAACTGCTTCGGCGTCGGCTTGGGCGTAAACAGGCTGACCACAATCATGGCGGCCACAGCGACGAAGAGCGCGGGAAAGATGGCATCGCGGTCGGCCAGAATATGGGGGAAGATTGCCCTTACGCCGGGCAGGTCCCAGGCCAGCGTAACCACTGTCCCGCTGCCAATGGCGGCCACTGCGCCCCATGCGGTCACGCGTTTCGAGTAGAACGCCGCCAGCACCACCGGCGTCAGGGCGGCGGAGTAGATGGTGTAGGCCCACAGCATTTTCTGCAGAATGCTCTCGGCGTAGACCGCCTGGTAGAGCGCCCAGCAACCCAGCAGTACCACCGCCAGCCGCGAGACGATCAACACTCGTTTATTGGATGCTCCGGGCGAAATGTAGCGCACGAAAACGTCCTCCACCAGGTTGGTGGCCGGCGAAAACAGGTAATTCGAGGCGGTGGAAATGACCTTGGCGAAGACCGCGCCCAGCAGCACCGCGCCCAGCACCGCGGGCAGCCCGTGGCGCGCCGTGTAGGGAATGATCTCGCGCGGATGCAGGGCGACTTCGCCAGTAGGGTAGAGCGCCCGTCCAAAGATCGCGATGGAGACAATGAGCGTTTCCAGGACCACCGTGCCCACAATCCATCCGATCACCGAGACGCGCGCGTCTTTTTCGGATTTGGCGGAGAAGAACTTCTGGTACATCACCTGGTTGCCCAGCATGAGCAGCATCGTCGGCACCAGGAACTCCAGCGCGCGGACCACGCCCATGCCCGCGGACTGGCGCACATGCTCGGGGCTGAAGCGGTAGTTGCCCAGCACCTGGAAGTACTCGGCGGGCAGAACGGCGTGCAGTCCGGCCCAGCCTCCGGCCTGCAGAAAGAGATAGGGGGCGGCGATGATGCAGATGCCGGTCACCAGCGAGCCGATGGCCACATCCATATAGGCCACCGACGACATGCCAGCCAGGGCCGTGGTGACGATGACGAACGCCGCGATGATATACGTGCCCAGCTCCGGGGTGATCGCTTCGGGGAAGATCAGGTGCAGCACATCGCCGCCGCCTTTGAACTGGTAGCTGGTGATTCCGATATAGGCGAAGAGGATGGCAATGGTGCCCAGCACGCGCGCCGCCTGGTTGTAGCGGACCTCCAGCAGGTCAGGCAGCGTGAATTGGGCGAATTTGCGAGCGCGGGGCGCGATGAAATAGATGAGCAGCAGGGCCAGCCAGCCCCCGGCCGGTTGCCACAGTGCCGCAAACCCGTTCTTGTACGCGTTCTCCGCCCCGGCAAAGAGCGACCCGGCGCCGATCCACGAGGTGAGCAGCGTGAGCACCAGCACGATGGCCGGCAGAGACCTTCCGGCTACCAGGTAATCGGCCTTGGTCTTCACCTGGGAGGTGCGATAGAGCGCCACCGACAGCAACACGACCACAATAACGGCCAGCACGGCAACATAGAGATGGGACATTCGCGGGGCTCCTCGCTCACATTTCGGGGTTCCCGTCAGTTTACCGGAAGCCGCTGCGCCGGAGGAAAGAGAAGCTGCGCCAAGACCGCATTTGACCCCCGCCCCCACTCGTTGCTAAACTGTGAATGCGGGGTGGAGCAGCCCGGTAGCTCGTTGGGCTCATAACCCAAAGGTCGCTGGTTCAAATCCAGCCCCCGCAACCATTCGAATTTGCGTAAAGGCTCCTTCAGAGCTATCGCTTTCAATCCCAAGCAGATGCCAGTTTCCCTCGGCGACGTAGTGCGGCTTCCCGTCTGCGCTCTGCGGGATCATCCTGATCTCGGACACATGATTCTGTAGCTCACTCCGGGCCTCGACCGGCTTCCTGGCCAGTAAGGTGCGGAGATCTCCGAGCCGCTGCGTAATGAAGCTCCGAATCTCCGCCATGTGAGCATCGACCGAGTCGGACCCGCCAGCGAGAAGCTGGTCGGTAATCTCGCGCAGTTGCTGCTCCCGCTCATGAATCGCCGCGACGAGAAACGCCGACGGTCCCGTTGCCGCTGCAGTCTCGGCCAGCCGCTTCAATTCCCCTTCGAGCTTCTGCCTGCGTTCGCGCATCTGTGCCATCTGGTTCGAGAGCTTGGCAAACGCATCCTTCAGGTGGCCTCCAAACTCGTTCAGAACGTAGTCGATGGCCTCGGGCTTTAAAACCTGGTTCTGCAACTCATCCAGCAATTTCTCTTCGATCCAATCACGCCGGATCAACATCCCGTTGGAGCAGGCGCCTCGATTGAAGTGCTGCGAGCAGCCATACTGCGGATAGTGCCCATAGGAACTGTATCCAGTGATGATGATCAGATTTCCGCCGCACACGCCGCACTTCAGGATGCCGCTTAGTAGATAGGGGCTGGTAACCGAACGCGGTATCAGGCCCTTCTTCGCGCCGCTGTACATGGCCATCATGCGTTTCTGGCGTTCCTGCACGCGCTGCCACAACTCGTCGCCGACGATCTGAAGTTCCGGGTGAGCCACAATGCGCCATTCGCTCTCCGGCCTCGCACGACGGACGCGCTTGTTCGTGCCCGGCACCTTTACGAAGCGGGAACTGTTCCAGATCACCTTCCCCGCGTAAAGATCGCGCCGGAGCATCTCCCGGATGCAGGTCGGGCACCACGTCGCATATTTCTTTCCGCTGCGCGGTCTCGGGGAAGGAACGCATTCGCGGTTCAGGGTCTTCGCAATGGTCTTGAGCGACTGCCCGCTGGCTGACATCTCGAAGATGCGGCGGACGGCCTTCGCTTCGTTCTCATTGATGACGAGTTGCTTTCCCGTGGCGCCATCCACTGGAGCGGAATCGTAGCCGTAGCAGCGCCCGCCTGCATGTTGGCCTCGCAGCACCAGTCCTTCCAAGCCGCGATGGGTTTTCTTGGCGAGTTCCTTCACGTAGAGACTGTCCACCATCCCGTGAACCGTCACGAGCACCTGTGCCTGCTCGTTGTCGGAATCGATCCCCTGGCTTACTGCAATCAGGCGGATACCGGCGAAGTTGAGACGTTCAAAGATGCTAAGTGCATCTTTAGTGTTCCGTGCCAGACGGCTGCTGTCGTCGAGCAGGATGATGTCGAAGGGACGTGCGGGCGAAAGGGCCCCATTCAACAAACGGCCCAGACCGGGACGGTCCGCGCCGACGCCGCTCAATGCTTCGTCGGTATAGATATGTTCTTCGAGGAAGAGAAACCCGTGAGACCGCGCGTATTCGCGGCAGATCCGAAGCTGGTCGTCAATCGAGAGCGGGCTCTGGAGATCGCTGGAGTAGCGGGCATAAGCGGCGCAACGTAAGGTCATGATTTCTCACCCTCCTTGTTGGAACGTACCTCTGAGCCTCCAGTGACCGCAAGTCTATTTTTCTGCTCGATTTCGGCTAGGTATTCCTCGACCAGCGCGGGGATGATGACGTTGTCCAGCCAGGACTTGAGGGCTGGATTCAACTTGACGGGATGGTTCTTGGTACCTCCGCGCGCAGAAGTGCCGGACTGCTTCTCCAGCGCTTGTCCGGTATCGCTTTTGGCACGCCTGGTCCCCACGCAGTTCCCTCAACTGAGCGATCTCAGGGAGAAGCGTAGAGCCGACAGCCAACACAAAAAGTGGAAGAATTTTCCACTCAGTATCCAAAATGGACAACTCGGGGAGATGCCGCAATATGGATAAAGCGGACGACTACAGACCGGCCGCCAACTCGCGAATTCTGGCATGATTCCGTTATTTCTTACCAAGAAGTAGTAAGATATGCTCCAAGGAGACGTCCCCATGCCCGAAGTTCAAAAAGTGAGTATCGCGTTGACCGGCGAGCAGGTCGGTGCGCTCAAAGCCGCTGTCGATACCGGCGAATATGCCACCACCAGCGAAATTGTCCGTGAAGCAATCCGCGACTGGCAGTTCAAGCGCGAACTGCGTCAGGAAGACATCAGGCAGCTACGGCAACTATGGGATGAGGGCAAAGCCAGCGGACCTGCCAGAAAGGTCGATTTCGACAAGGTGAAACGCGAGGGCCGGAAGCGACTGGCGAAGGCGAAGGAAGCACAATCTCATGCCCGCTAAACTTCTGTGGACTCCGCAGGCTGAGGAAAACCTGCTCGACATCTACTACTTCATCGCCCTCGACAATCCAGACGCGGCAGATCGAATCCTCGTCGGGTTGCAGTCCAGAGTGGAAATGCTCGCTCGTAATCCGCGCCTTTGCCAGCGCAGGCCGGATATTCGGCCCTCGACTCGCGTTCTCGTCGAGGGGCCGTATCTGGTTCTCTATGAAACTCATCCAGACACCGACGAAGGCCCGATTAATGCCGTTGAAATTGTCAGGATCGTCGATGGCCGCCGAAACCTAAAGAATCTGTTCTGAAATAGGCACTACGTCAGGTGTTCCGAGCTGGACAGCACCTGCACCTTGCCAAGAACCTTCAATTCCACGATCTCGACGCTTGGCTGACGTCCTCGCACATAGGCGACCACTTCCTCAATGCTGAGCGCGGCGATCATCTCCGTGGAGACGGTCGCCGCGATTCCGTCCTCTGCATCTCTTCTTCCCTTAAGTTCAAACAACAGGGCCTTTTGCGGTCGTGACTGATCCGGCGAAGGGAAGATATCCCGATCTCTGCTCTTAGCCATAGCAAACTCCATGTTCCGTAATGGCGCGGCGCTTGAATCCCAATCATAGCGAATCAGGTTTCGCTTGCAGGATACCTTGGCTTGGAAGCGTCGATCCCTGCAAAATGGTGTTCGAATAACACCTCTGCTGTGCAGCACAGTAGTACCATTGAGTGCGGTGGCCAAAAGGGATCACATTCCTTCCCGGCGCACCGGCAAGACCCCACTTGGAGCGAAAGTGTTCTCCTACTACACCCAGGAAGAACGTCGGCTACTGGAGAAGGCGGCGAAATTGGAACGCCGCAGCCTCAGCAGCTTTGTCGCCCTCGCCTCTATCGAGCGCGCACAGCGGATCATTGCCGGAAAGTAAGCGCCTTTGCAGTGGTCACCTTACTTCCGTCCTCGTAATACTACCATTATGCAGTGTTGTTTCCATGCCCCCACTGTCGTCCTGCAAATCTGCGATCGCTGACCGGAATCTTCATATGGCTGCGGTGGCATAGATCTCCCCTTGTCCTGCGTGTTCTCTCAGACACCGCGAGAGAAGTGCAGGCCGCGCCCCGCGGCTAGCAGGATTCTGCTTCGTCTGCCGCGCCAGTCTTTTGCTGATCAATCTAGCGAGTGGCCTGGCAGACGCCCTGCGGGTTTCGGCTCCCCCTGAAGGTCCCCCCGAAAAAGCATCCCGCCGGCCTTGGGAGCAGCCATCCCTCGCGCCCTCCGGGTGTGTGTCCTGAGAGATCACTCCGGGACCACAAAGGAGATCAAAACGATGCAAGCACAAACTGCAATTCAGAACCGGTTCATCAACACGATCACGCACGGCGACTGCATCAAGATCATGCATGAGATGCCTGCAAACAGTGTCGATTTCATACTGACCGATCCGCCGTATCTCGTGAACTATCGCGACCGCAACGGACGTAGTATTCAGAATGACGTAAATGCCGACTGGCTCAAGCCAGCCATGGCTGAAGCGTATCGCGTGCTCAGGCAGGATCGGGTTGCTGTCATGTACTATGGCTGGAGCCGCGTGGATGCCTTCTTCGAAGCGTGGCGCAGCGCAGGTTTTCAGCCTGTTGGACATATCGTATTTCGCAAGAGCTATAGCTCAAAGAGCAGGTTCCTTCGCTATCAGCACGAGCAGGCATTCCTACTCGCAAAGGGTAGACCGCCACTGCCGAAGCAGCCACTCATGGATGTGATGGATATGCCATACAGTGGCAACAAGCTGCATCCCACACAGAAACCTGTTCCGGTGCTGGCACAGCTGATTCGCAGCTTCTCTCTTTCAGGCGACAGCGTACTTGATCCCTTTGCAGGTAGCGGCTCCATATGCGCGGCAGCACTGCTAACGGGCCGCAGGTACATCGGCATGGAACTCGACGATGTTTATTTCACTGAAGCCAGTGCGCGGCTAGCGCGTGTAAAAGAGAGGATCGCCGCAAAGAAGCGGTCCTCTCAGATTCCCACCATGAGATGAGCGTGACCGCGCGCCCGCCGCGCCTCAAGGCGATCGCTTTCCTGAGTTGTGATTTCTGCGACCTTGACCCGCACCGTGCCCGCGGATTCTTTGCTTGACATGGTGGGAATGAGCATATCCGCGCGGTTCGCGCGGTGAATTCAACGCGTTCCGCTTCCGCATATCACACCCACGCTCTACTTCGACCATCGCTGCGTTTCCAAGGTGTCCATTTTGGACACTGAGTGGAAAATCTTTCCACTTTCCCCCGCCTTCATCTGCCCTACCTTCACTCCATGACGTTGCTCGCCGGAGGGGTTCACTCGCCGGGAAGCAAATGAAAGGAGCCTGTTCAATGAAGCCAATCCCTCCCATCCAACGGCCCGGCCCTCGGTGGCTGTATTCACGTTCCCGGAAATGGGCCATTCCTTCCCTGATGTTCCTTGCGGCACTGCCCGTGTACGCGCAATCGTCGGGCAGCGATCCGTGGGACAACGCGGTGAACGTATTGAAGACCGCGTTCACCGGCACCATCGCCACGGGCCTTTCGCTGGTCGCCATTGTGATCGGCGGCCTGATGTTCGCTTACGGAGAGGGCCAGGCGAAAAAGACTATCGCCGGGATCGTCTTCGGCGTGGGCATGGCGATCGGCGCCGTGAACTTCATGGCCTGGCTTTTCCCCGGCTAGTCGATAGCGCCAAGCCGCAACCACAACACAAACAAGCTCGATAGGCAGAGAGGAGATGTGCATGGCAGAGGGCGGTCCACGGCAAAACAAAGTGTATAAGGCGATGAACCGCCCGCTGACCATTCTGGGCGCGGAACGCAGGCTGTTTTTTGTCGCACTCATTACAGGCGGCGCGATCTTCTCGCTCATGCACTCGCTGGTCGGCGGTATCGGCTTTTTCGTCGTGGGCGTGATTGTCGCTCGGATCGCCACGAACCACGATGTCGAGATTCTGCGCGTGCTCATGAACTCAACGAAATTCCGCAGGCGGTACGACCCGCTGAAGTGGGAACCCACAGAAATCACCATCAGGAATCACAATGCACAGAATTGATGTCATCACGAAGGATTGGAAAGAGGCTGGTTCGTTTCCCGCCCAGGTGAACCAATACGGGTTCTGGGACGAGCACTGCTTTCTGAGCAAATCGGGCGACCTCGGGTCAGTTCTCAAGATCGGCGGGGTCGATTACGAGAGCCTGGACCATGCGGGGCGGGATTACGCAGTGAAACGCCTGGAAGCCGCGCTCCGATCGTTGGACGAGCGGACGCGTCTCTATCAGATTCTCTTCAAACGCAACCGGCCCGCGATCCAGCACACGGAATATGAAAACCCGCTGGTGCGGGCATCCGTGGAACAACGCGCCGCGTTTCTTCAGTCGAAGGCCGACCGGCTGTATTCCATCGAGATTTATTGGGTCGTGATGATCGACGGCAGCTATCAGAAGACCGGCCTGCTGCACGCCCTCGCCACACTGCCGAAGCAGCCGCGCTCGTCGCTGCGCGACTTGCGCGCCCTGTTCTCCGGCAGCAAAGAGCGGACGCTGATTTACGAGCAGATCGAGCGCGACCGTCTGCGCTTGCAGCAGAAAATACAGAGTTTGAGTGGGCAGCTTAACGACCTCACCGCGGTCGAGCTGCCAGGGGCGGAGGAGACGCTGCGCATACTGCGCCGTCTCGTTAACTTCCGCCCCTCGAAGTTTCAAAACGCGCGACTCTATGGCGCGCGCCATCTCGACTGGCAAATGTGCGATTCGGAACTGGAGGCGCACCGCGGCTACCTGCGCGTGGACGACGATTACGTGCGCGTGCTGACGCTGAAGGAACTGCCCAGCGAGACGCGACCCCTGATTCTCAATGGCCTGCTCGACGTCCCGGCGAACTTCCATGTCGTCACCGAATGGCATCCGGTCGATAACGCCAAGGCACGGAAAGAAATTGCCTCGCGCCGCCGGCATCACCATAATTCCAAGACCAGCTTTGTCTCGAATCTCCAGGACCGGCAGAATGCCGGGCCGCGCGATGAGTTGGTGGACGATTCCAAAGAAGCCGCGGTCGCCGAGCTTGGCGCCGCGCTGACCGCGCTGGGCATGGAGGGGAAGAACTTTGGGGAGTTCACGCTGTCCGTTGTCATCTACGGCGAAGATCGCGTGAAGGTGGAGCACGCCGTCGCTGAGTTTCAGAAATTATTCACACAGAACGACGGCCTGCTCTACGAAGAACGCTACAACCTGCTGAATGCGTTCTTCGCCACCGTTCCCGGCAATAGGCAGTTCAATCTCCGTAAGCAGTGGGCATTGAATTCCAATTACGCGGACCTCTCCTTTCTGTTCAACGTGGACATGGGAGCGCAGTGGAACCCGCACCTGGAGCGGGAATATCTGGCCGTGCTCGAATCGACACACGGAACGCCCTATTACCTCAATCTTCATAGCGGGGATGTGGCCCATACGTTGTTGCTTGGTGCAACCGGCAGTGGGAAAAGTTTTACGCTATCGACCACCCTTCAATCGGCGCAGAAGTATGATCCGCTGACCTTCATCTTCGACCTGGGTGGCAGTTACGAATCGCTGACGCGGGTCTTCGGCGGAACCTATCTCAACGTCGGCCCCAAGAATCCAGGATTCACCATCAATCCGTTCTCCCTGGAACCGACGCCGGAGAATCTGAATTTTCTGTACCTGTTTCTGCGGGTTCTCATTGAGGCTGGCGGCCGATACGAGCTGACGCCCGACGATGAGAAGGCGCTCTTTGCGGCCATCGAAAGAGCATACAAGCTGCCTGCGGAAATCAGGACGCTCACCAATTTTGCCTCCATCCTTGGACCATTGGGTGAACGGCTGCACCGCTGGACACAGGCCGGGCAGTTCGGCCATCTCTTCGACAATCCCCAGGACACCCTGACGTTCTCGCGTTTCCAGACATTCAACTTCGATGGCTGGAGCGATTACCCGGACATCCTGGAGCCGCTGCTGTTTTATGTGCTGCAGCGTGCATCGTCGGAGATTGAGAGACCAGCAAACACCGCGACATTCAAGCTGTTCGTCATTGACGAAGCGTGGATATTCCTCAAGAACAAGACCATCCGCGACTGGATCATCCGGGCCGAAAAAACTTGGAGGAAAAAGAACGCCGCCATGGTGCTGGCGACACAGTCGGTCGTGGAACTTGCTGCTTCGGACATGTTGCACATCGTCAATGAGTCCTGCCCAACCAAAATTTTTCTCGCCAACCCGAATATCGACCGCAAGCTGTATAGCGAAATCTTCCAGTTGAACGATACCCAGCTTGAATTGCTGGAGTCGCTTGTGCCGAAGCGCGAGTTGCTGATCATTCAGCCACGCGGAACGAAAAAACTGGTCCTTGAAGTTGATGCACTAACTTATTGGATCGCCACCAACAATGCCCGCGACAACCTGCGCAAGCAGGAATACTTCGCCCGCTTCGGGCCGGAACAAGGCTTGATCCGGCTCGCCCACGATTACCCAAACCCACTCAACAACACGAGGTGAATCGATGAACCGCTTTCCTATCCTCCCGCTGGTGCTGGGCCTGGTTGCGACCGTCGCACACGGTCAGCAGCAGGCCCGCATCGTCAAATACCACGCTAACGACATCGTCAGCGTGCGCGCGAAGATGCGCTACACCACGCTGATTCAACTGCCCACTACGGAGAAGATTCTGGAAGTCGCCACCGGCGATAAGGACTTCTGGATCATCGACGCCATAGGCAACTACTGTTTTCTGCATCCGGCCAAAGAAGGTATCCACTCCAACCTGAACCTCATAACCGACAAGGGCACGGTGTATTCGTTCACGTTGGACGACGTCGAGTCAGCCGATCCCGACCTGAAGATCGTTATCGAGCCGTCCGACCCGTCCTCGTTGGCCGCCGCCAATGGTGTCACCAAGCTTGTGTCGGCCGGTGAAGTCGATTCGGCGCGCGCCCAGGCGCAGCTTGCACAACAGAACGCAGCTGCTGCCGTCGAAGAGTTCCGAGCCGAGTATCCCACCCAGGCGTTGAAGTTCGATTACAGCTTCCACAATGAGCCGCCCTTCGACGTTCCCGCGATCTACCACGATGACCGTTTCACGTACATCAAGTCGTCCGCGGCCGAGAAGTTCTCCATCTACGAAGAGAAGGATAAGAAACCCGATCTCATTACCTTCCAGTTGAAGGACGGGACTTACATCCTGCCCAAAATCGTGGATAAGGGCTACCTCGAAATCGGCAAGCATCGGCTCACCTTCGAGCGGAAGGGACAGTAGCCAATGGCAGAGGAAAAACAAACTCCCGAAGTACAGTCCCCTCCGCAGCCGGAGGCAACGGTCCCGGCAGTCCGCGACAAGCGCATCCCGCCGGAAGGCGTGGTTCCCAAGCAGGCTCAGGGGTATGTTGTAGCCGGGCTGGCCGTCCTGATTCTTTTGGCGGTGATGTTCTCGAAGAACCACCCGAAGCCAACGCCGAAAGATGCGATCTCGTCTCCGGTAGCGACGTCCACGGACGCAAACCAGCGCAAGATCCAGGAATTGGAGCAGGACCTGAGCGCGGATCAACGCCAAAGCCAGCAGCAGTCTGCGGCCCAGAGAGCCGGTACAGCGACGGCGGCAAACGTGGCCACCGCAACGAATCCTGCACAACCAGGCGTCGCGTCTCCGGCTACACCGTCGCCGCAGCCTGCCACAACAGAGTCGCCGCGTGACCCGGTGGCGGAAGCGGAAAAAGCGTTGGCCTTCAAGTCCCGTTTCGCCTCCAACCTCGTTTCCGCAGATGCTGGCGCTTTGCGCCCATCGGCGGAGTCTGCAGGCCGCCCGGAGAATATGGCGGCTCCCATTGCGGCCCGTCCAGTGGACACGCCGCCGCCGGCTCGTGCTGCTGCGCAGGTTGCTGCGGCAAACGGGCAGAAGCGCGCTCCTGAAGTGAATGTCAACTCTGCCCACGGCCAGCCCTTTGTGCTGTTTGAGGGAACCACCATTGACACCGCTCTGGTCAATCGTCTGGATGGCGAATTTGCCGGACCAGTCAAGGTGATGGTCACGAATCCCGTTTACAGCCAAGACCGCCAGCATGTCTTGATACCCGAAGGCACGTTCATTCTTGGCGATGCCCAGAAGGTCTCGGGCTTCGGACAGAAGCGCCTCGCTGTGGCCTTCCACCGGTTGCTGATGCCGGACGGCTACTCGGTCGATCTCGACCAGTTCCGCGGTCTCGATCAGGTGGGCGAGACCGGCTTGAAAGATAAGGTCAACAATCACTATCTCGAAATCTTCGGTGCGTCGATCGCCCTGGGCGTGATCTCCGGTGCGGCGGAGGCTACGACCAACGGCGGATACAGCGAGAGCGGTTCCGATATGTACCGGCAGGGTATGGCGTCGAGCCTTGCCGCCTCCGGCGCCAACGTACTCGATAAGTTCATCAACATTCCGCCAAGCATCACTATTCGCGAGGGCCACCGCATCAAGGTCTATCTCACCCAGGACATGCTGCTACCGGCATACGAGAACCACGACATGCCAGGGGTGATGTAGTGCGTGCTCTTCTTCTTGGCCTCTTCGTCTGCGCGCTCGTGATTGGCTGCGCCTCCACTTCGCGCTTATCGAAGAAGCCCTCACCCTGCCACTATCCACAAACCGCGCCAATGCAAGCCCGGCGCCCCTGAAAAGGAGATTCGTATGAAGTCGAGATTTCTGTATTTGTTCGTCGCCTTTACTGCATTGCTTGCGCCTGTGGCGCACGCGCAGTTCGGCTCCGGCATCGTCTACGACCCAACCCAAAGCGCCCACGCCATTCAACAGCTTTCGCAGGGAGAACAGGAACTCCAGCACTGGGCGACCGAACTCCAGAACTGGGAGCAGCACCTCCAGAAAGAGGAGCAGATTTACACGACCGCGTACCAGACCATGAACCAGGTCATCGCGGCCTACAACCTTGCCTATCAAATGTCGCGGATGCCGCAAAATTTGGAAGCCCGCTATAAATCAGATTTCTCCAAGTGGACCAACATCTCGAATCCCAGTCTTGCCTCCTCCAACACATCCGGCATCACGTCGGCATGGCTCAATGCGCTCGACCTTGGCAATCCAACCCGCGCCGCATCAGCTTACAGCGGCGCAGTGATCCAGGTGCAGAGTTATCCATCCAGCAGCTTATCCGCGATGGATTCGACGACACAGGCCGTGGTCCAGAACCAGTACGCCAGCTCCGAGATCGGCCAGGCAAACGTCACCAATCTTCTATCCACGCTAGGAACGATTCGCTCGGATTCGCAGACCTTCCAGCAGAAGCTAGCCAACCTCGAATCGGATACGTACTCGACCGATCCCAGCCAGCAGACCGAGGTGGGTGTGTTGGCAAAGATCAACTCGGCCACGATGCTTCAGATCCATTCGCAGCAGGACACCAACCAGATTCTCGCCGCCGCTGCTGCGCAGCAGGCGCTCGATGCCAAGGAAAAGCTGGACGAGCGCAACCGGCTCATCAACCAGGCCATTTACTTCCAGCAGAATTTCTCGAACACCATGCAGCAGGTGACCGGAGGCATCACCGATGCCATCCAGTCCATCTCTCTCAGCCCCAGCGGAAGGTAGGCCATGTCCCAAAGCTATTTCACCTTTCTCTCGCAGGCTATCAATGACCTGCTCACAACCAGGAGCGCGGCGATTCAGGCCACGGGACTCGACATCTTCCGTGGCCTGGCCGTGATCCTCATCGTGTGGTTCGGCGTGAAATCCGCCCTGTCCGCTGCGCAGGGACATGGCGGTGGCTTTCATTTCGCCAGGTTCGCCGACCTGATCCTGATGATTGCCTTTGGCCTGGGCATGCTGACGTATTACTCGTCGCCGATACCGGGTGTCGGGTATAGCTTCAGCGACCTCATCACCAAAGAGGCGATTCAACTCTCGGCCCAGATACAGGCTGACAACACGCAGCAGATCGTCGATTCGATTACAGCGGCTGAAAAGCAGTTGGGCGCGCCTCCAGGCATCTTCAGCTTCTCAGAAGACCTGACCTGGATGATCGCAAGCCTCGCGCTGATGGTGATGCAGGCGTTTGTCTTCGCCGTCATTGCTTACGGCTATGTCGCCACGGCTGTCTGCGTACTCATTGGCCCCATCTTCATTCCCTGGTTCATCGTGCCCAAGCTGGACTGGCTGTTCTGGGGATGGTTCAAGGCGTTCATCGGATTCAGCTTCTATCAGGTCGTGGCTTCGGCTTTCATCTTCATCTTCTCGAAGGTCGTTGTCGGGATGTTCGGTGTCATCGGCACCCTCTCGCTCTCGAACATCGTGACGCTGCTGCCTGCTCTGTTAACTCTGGCCTTCGTCTGCATTTACGGCCTCCACAAGATACCGGAACTGACCGGGGCAATCCTCAGCGGGCGCTCCGGCACCTGGGTAGATCTCTCGGGGAAATAACGCTATGACAAAAACACCTTTCTCAACCACCGATGCCGGCCACAGGTTCCTGGAACTGTATGCCGAGCCGGTCGTGACCAACACCTACCTGAAGGTAGCTGTGTTGGTTCTGTCCGTGGTCGCGCTCACGTTGCTTGCGCTCCTCTACCGCGCCCAGACCGCTGCTTTGCGGCTAAAGCCGCTCGTCATCTCGGTTTCGGACATCGGGCGTGGCCAGGTCGTGAACTATGCCGACTTCTCGAGAGTTCCTGTCGAGCGCGTCAGCAAATACTATCTGGCGCGCTGGGCGCAGCTTTATTACGGACGCAATCACGCCACGCTACAACGTGACTTTGCCGAGTCCCTGAATTTCTTCTCGAATGAATTGCAGTCCGCGACGCTGGCGCGCGTGACCAAAGCCAAAACGCTTGAGACCTTCCTTCTCGATCCCAGCGCCCCGAACATAGACATCGAAATCAAGGCCGTTGTGCTTGACGATACGCGGCAAGCCCCGCATCGCGCCCACATTGAATTCGAGAAGGTCTTCTATTCGTCAGGTGACCAACAGGAGCAGAGCCGCGAGCGCTGGACCGCGAACGTCGTCTATGGATTCCGCGATGAAGTGCCAAACGCCATGCTGCTTACCAACCCACTCGGCCTCGTGATCAGCTACGTCCACGAAGACCAGGCATTCGGGAGCTAGATGTCATGCAACCAAAGAGGCCCATCCTGCTTTACTGCGCCGATGCCGAGTTGTTATCCGCTACAGCTTTTGCGCTGCGCCTGCATCCCTACGAGGTCATTGCCATCGAAGGTTGTGCGGACGCCGCGCTGCTCGCTGGAGGTTCAGGTGCGGTGTTCGCTTGCTGCGTGCTCATCCATGCGCAGCAGGGTGACCTTGCCGGACGGCTCGTGCATCGCATTCTCGAAGTCGCACACCACATGCCCTTGCTTCTGGTGGACCGCGTCGGCGATCTCGCGCCCGTCCGCTATGCGGACATGGTGCTATACGGCCGCAACATTTCGATGGAACACCTCCTCGGCGCGCTTCAGACGCTCTGCGCACGTAAGCGTGGGCCGCAGACCCGGAGCGTCGCGTGAGGTATCTCTCTGTATGCTCGGGCATCGAAGCAGTCTCGGCTGCATGGCAGCCACTGGGATGGGAACCGGCAATGTTCGCCGAGATCGACCCCTTCTGTTGCTGGCTCTTGCGCTCGCGCTACCGCGCGTCGCGCCCCGTCTTTATGCCGAGCCCGCTTGACGCGGCCTCGCGCAAAGAGGCGAAGCAGCGCGCGGCAGCCATTCGCAACATCGTTGCTCTGCCCGCAGAGGGCGCCGTGATCAACGCCGGCGACTTCACCAGGATTGGAAAACACGATGTGGGAACAATCGACCTTCTGGCCGGAGGAACACCTTGCCAGTCTTTCTCCGTCGCCGGTAAGCGAGCGGGACTGGATGATCCACGTGGCAACCTCACCATCGAGTTTGCTCGACTTGTTGATCGACTCAGGCCCTTATGGCTGGTGTGGGAGAACGTCCCCGGTGTCCTGTCGATTGACGGAGGACGGACGTTTGGAGCCTTCCTCGGGCTCCTGGTCCAACTCGGGTATGGGGTCGCCTACAGAATTCTCGACGCTCAATTTTTCGGAGTACCCCAGCGACGGCGCCGCGTCTTCGTTGTCGGACATCTTGGAGACTGGCGAGTTGCCGCAGCGATATTTCTTGAGTGGCACGGCCTGTCGGGGTATCCTCCGCCGCGCCGAGAAGCGCGGAAAGACCTTGCCCCCACCCTTAGCGCACGCGCTCATGGCGGTGGCGGCCTCGGAACAGACTTCGAACTCGACGGCGGCTTGATCCGCCAGCTTGCATTCGGCGGGAACAACACCTCTGGTCCCATCGATGTGGCAACAGCTGCCAATGCCTGCGCGAGCGCTTCGGGTCGCATGGACTTCGAGACAGAAACCTTCATCACGCATTCGCTTTCCGTCGATGGCTTCGATGCCAGCGAAGATGGCACCGGGCGTGGTGTGCCGCTGATCGCGGGAACACTGAGCACGCTGTATGGAGCCTCTTCCGGCCGGGATCTCTCTGATAGCTCCGCACTGCTACCCCTTGCCTTCAACCTGCGTGGACGCGATGGAGGGGCCATGCCAGAACCGGCAGATTCCGCCAGCGTACGCTCCGCATCCGGGGGCAGCAGCAATAGTTATGTCGCGTTCTCCGCGAAGGACTATGGAGGAGACGTAAGTGAGATCGCGCCCACGCTACGCGGAATGGGACATGACAGCAGTCATGCCAATGGCGGTGGACAAGTGGCTGTCGCCTTCACCTTGCATGGTAGCGACGGCACCGCGAGTACAGCTACACCGACCGACGTCGCGGGAAGCGTTCGCACGAAACCTCCAGGCAGCATCGAGAACAGTTCGACTACGGTCGCGCAGCAGGGGATGGCTGTGCGACGCCTGACTCCACGCGAGTGCGAACGCCTCCAAGGATTCCCTGACGATTACACGCTGGTCGAATACCGCGGCAAGCTGGCTGCCGATGGCCCGCGCTATCGTGCTCTCGGCAATTCGATGGCTGTGCCCGTCATGCGCTGGATCGGACAACGCATCGCGGCAGTCCACGAAATCGTCTCGCGGAGGTCTTCGTGACCAGGCAAATGCGAACACGAGCAATGCTGGCGCGTACCTCCCAACGAGTGCGCGCGGTGGTGGGTCCTCTCCTACCCTCGCCGCCCCGTTGCGGAGCCTGTGCAACTGCCCTTCGATTCCGCCGTTCAGTACAGGCCCATCGCACGGCGGGACGCCGAGAACAATGCGAAGCACTGGAACACGCGGTCCACCCGCTCTCTGCTTTTGCAGCCGGAAGCATGGCAAACGACAGGTCATGGTTCCATGGCCGTGTGGTTGCATCGGCATCCTTATATAGGCGCCCTTCAGACAAATGTTTCCATAGAGCGCCAATTCTCCCGTATTTTCCCTGCTCACCCTCGGTCACTCGCTCGGCGCTTTTCCCGCGCCACATCACCCCGTCACGCACAGACCGCGCGCCGGGGACCCCGATTCTGCGGACTGCGAGCTTCTGCTTTTCCCGGACTCCTCCCCCAACCAGATGCGTTGGGTCCCCACTCCGGAAAATGCAGCTCTTGCCTTGGGAGCGGGGCGCACTCGCGTCGCTTCGCGCAAGAGTGTCCCGAAGATAATCCGGGCAAATACAACAAAGGAGAACTGACATGGCACTCTACGAAAACAAGATCACTCTGAAAGGCTACCTGGGTAAGGACGCCGAGAACATCGCAACCAAACAGCAGCGGACCTTCACTATTCTGTCGCTCGCCACCAAGTCCGGCTACAAGGACAAGCAGACCGGCCAGTGGGTGAACCACACCGAGTGGCATCGCATTGTCGCCTTCGGCAAGCCCGCCGACTACGCGAAAGGCCTGAAGAAAGGCGACTACGTGGAGATCGAAGGCGAGTTGCGCTCGACCGAGTACGACGCTCAGGTCGGCGATGGCAAGAAGAAGACCACGGCCAAGCGCCGTGGTTGGGAGATTCGCGCCAACATCGTTCGCAAGCTGGTGCAGCCCGAGAGCTCACGCGAAGATAACCTCGACGCCGAGCCGATCACCGAGGAGGACGCGGCTTAGGCCGCGTTCTCCTCTCAGGAGGTGCAACCATGAATCTTTTCGAGAACACCATCAAGCTACGCGGCTTCCTCGGCAAGGATGCCGAAGCGCCCTCTTCGGACGGCATCACCGATGATGCTTTCGCCGTGCTCACACTGTGCGTGGAGTCCGGCGTCTGGTGGCGGCCCAGCAATGAATGGCTCTCCAAAACGGCGTGGTATCGCGTGGTCTGCCCAGGGCCGTTCTTCTGCGGCTTCACGCGCGGCATGAAGCAAGGCGAGTACGTCGAGGTCGATGGACAACTCGCGATTCAGCGCTATGCTTCGCTGAACCTTACGAATCCAGTTTATGAGATCCACGCAACTCAGATTCGCAGACTGGAGATCCCCGTCGTCGGAGTCATTGAGGAATACCACGGCTAATGCTCCGCGTGCTCCTTTTCGCGGAGAGGCTACGGCCTCTCCGCTCTCTTTCTGAACACGCCGCGCTTTTGTCGCGGCAGAGAGGATATCGATGATCGCAAATGCCGCATTCGTTGCCACGCTGATCTTTCTTGCATTGGGTTTCGGCCTGATGCGCGAACTGCATTTCCTGGTTCCGTGGCGCAGCCTCATCCTGCACAGCTACCTCCAGAGCATCGCGCTCTATTGCGCTCTGCTCTTCTCTAATCTTCTCGGCCTGACCATCTGGATCGAGCGCAAGTTCTTCCTGCGCGACACGGGCCGCAAACTCAGACACCTCGATCAGGAGATTCACAGTGGACACTCAGAACTCTCAGAAGAAATCACCGCGCAGTTCGGCCAGGAGTAAACAGGAGTCGGCCGGAATTCCGGCCACGCCGCGCCCGCATCGGGGCGGGTTCGGCGATCCCGACGACGAATACATGGACCGTTCCATTGACCACGTGGCCCGCGTCCGCGCGGCACGGGAGGCCGCTCAACGCGCGATGGAGTCGTTCGGCGATGTCTCCGAATACGACGTCACCATCCTTCAGGGGCAGCTGAAAGTGGAGCCTGCCACCCCATCGCAGGTGCCACTCGACTTTGTGAGTCAGCAGCAGGAGACAGCCTGATGCGACTCGACCTTCCCCATGAACCTTCCCGCAGGCGCGACCCGGAGGCTCCGCGCCCGGTGCCTCCGTTGGCGCCTTCGCCCATCGAACTGAGGCGTGAGGCGCTCGCTGCGCGCGCCGCCGACCGCCATGCGATGCCCAAAGCGCCGCAAAATCGTTCGCCGCGCGATCTTTCACGCGAACCGGAATCTGAAAAACGTGCGACTTCTCCGGACCGTCCAATGGACCAGCGTCCCCGCAGGCAGACGATTGCGCCGCAGGCTATAGGTCTCTCGTTGCGCAAGGAAGAACGCAAGGTCCTCACCGAAGTCGGACGCTTTCGGGTGATTGCGACTCGCGATCTTGCCGAGACGGTTTATGGCAACCGGCACGCCCGCATGGAGCGGGATCTGGCCTTTCTGCGCGAAAAGGGACTTATCCGTGTCGATACAGTCAATGCCCGCCGTGATGGGCGCGGCGGCAGAGTCGATCGGATCGAAGTGGTAACACTCACCAAAGACGGCCAGTCGCTCGCTCGCGTGTCTGGCGAATTGCCTCGGGACCAAAAACTCTACGCCGGTCTGGTCAAACCGCGCGAGGTGGAACATGATGCGCAGATTTACCGTGCTTACCGCAAAGAGGCGGAGCGTGTCGAGGGGAAGGGCGGCACGAACCTGCGTGTTCAGCTTGACTTTGAATTGAAGTCACAGGTTCAGAAAGCCATCTATGCCGAGCGGAAAGCAGATCCCCAGCGTGGCATGGCGGAGATCAAACAACAAGTTGCCGAGAAATTCGAGTTGCCATTCGTCGATGGCAGGATTCAGATCCCCGACGCGCGAATTGAATACGACCATCCCCAGAGAGACGACCGGGACATGGATCAAGGCTCCCGCACTGGCCACGAGGACATCGAGGTTCTGACCGCTGCCTACCGGCCCGGCCACCTCCGCAACAAGGCGCAGGCGGGCTTCCATGTTTACGCGTCGTCTTCCGACCGCGCCACGCTTACCTCGAAAATCGAATACGACCATCACTTGATGGCAAACATTCTGGAGCTGTAACCGTGACCATCGACCCAATCCCCGCTCTCGAATCGCTCGGCTACACGGACCGCGAGGCCGCGTTTCTGTACTTAGCCGGCACCCACTCCGGCTATTTTCTCCGCCGCCAGTTCGATTACTTTACCGACCGCAACAAAGGGTCTATCGTCATGCGGTTTCTGGAAAAAGCCCGCAATGCCGTGCATATCAAATCCCTGGATTACAAACAGGGCTGGCACGTGTACCACATTTCCTCGCGGACGATTTATCGTCTGCTCGGCGATCCAGAGTCGCAACGGCGCCGCAGGAAAGGCGACGCCCAGGTGCGCGCCTGGCTGATGGCGCTCGATTACGTCCTTGAAAACGAGGGCGACCGATACCTGGGGTCCGACGAGGAACGGCTCCGCTTCTTTGCAGACATTCGCGGCATTTCACCGGAGCTTTTTACCGGCGGCGACGAAAAACTATATCCCCTGCTGGCGTCGTTTCCTATTTCGCTGGCGGACCGCAGGCAGCCAGCGCGCTCGGCTGTGCGCGTTGCCTTCATCGATGAGGGGCTGGCTACCACGGAAAAATTTCTTCGGTTTCTCTCTGCGGCCGACCCGTTGCTGCGCGCTCTCGGAAACTTCGAGGTGATCTATGTGTCGGTTTCTGACTCCCACTTTGAGGAGGCTAAAACGGCCTTTTGGAAAAGATTTTCCGGTAATCCGCATTGCAGTCCGAAGCTCTTTGACGACGATTCACGCGAGGTTGCACTGCAACCTCGCGTCATTCTCCAACCGCGGTTCACCACGCTGCTACTCGGATACAGCTACCCCATACTCCAGCGAAGTGAGGTAAGGGGTTCCGAGAGGGTTCGTATCTGAGGACGAAACGAGGATATAACCGATGCTTTTACATGCACATAGCGGCATAGCTCGAAAGATACCGGGTGGGGTGTGGGCGGGAGCGACCCGGCTTTCAGCCTGCCGCGCCGGCTCCGCCGCGCTCGTCGCTCCCGCCCACACCCCAGAGGAGCGTTCTGGAAAATATCTGGCGTTGATCTCGAATCGATCTCTGCCGGATAGGAATGCGATCCGATCCGGATCATTCGTTAATCCGTCCGGCATCTGCAAATGATCCAGTTTCAATTCTCAACAGATTCGTTCTGAAGTAAAGGAGAGATACACCATGAGCAAGCTGAAGATCGAACACGGAGTCAGCCGGATACGCCGCGCAAAACTCCAGGCATCCATCGATCAATCTGTGGCGGAGGATATTCAGGCGCTGGCCGACTGGTCCAACAACGAGCCGCAGTATGTCATCAATCAACTGCTGCGCTTTGCGCTGATCCAGGAAGAGGACTTCCAAAAGTACAAGGTCTGCCCAGCCGCGAATCCAGCTAAACCCGGCAACAGCGTGAAGCCGTCATCGTCACCAGCCATAACAAGCGCCGATGCTGCCCAGAAAACTGATCCGTCAGCAACAGTTCACGCATAGATGAGGTGACCTCCCCATGAAACTTCCTTCGCGTCTCCAGGACGCGCTTCATCTTCTTATTGAGTACCGCCTGTTGCTGTCCATCGGATTGAGCGCAGCCTGCGGCATCGTACTTCAGGCGCTCTATCCAGTTCACGATTCCGATCCGCTCTTGCGTCTCGTAGTATTGGAGCGGCCCGCGATCTACCGGGGATTGGTCTGGAGCTACCATCTGTTTCTCTACAGCACGCCATTCCTGCTGTTCTCGATGGTATTCTCACTTGTCTAGTCGATCCTGAAAAAGTCATTTTCAAGCAGTCTGTAAGCTCCATCCTGAGCCGCTGAAGTTCCCCTGGAACAGAAGTTGGCTGAGGATGGCGTAAATCTCAGACACGCGAGCACCTTGGACAG
>Ga0255355_1000338_pt1 | contig 29800 bp, 23 predicted proteins | sample HBST75metaG_FD_189943 | JGI IMG/M metagenome (GOLD analysis project Ga0255355, IMG submission 189943) | Peat soil microbial communities from Stordalen Mire, Sweden - H.B.S.T75 | ecosystem: Environmental > Terrestrial > Soil > Wetlands > Peat | place: Sweden: Norrbotten County, Stordalen Mire...
AACTAGCTCGACTCCCGCCGCCTCCACCATGCACAAGTCGTTTATTATTAACGACATATCTTCCATAGGCAAAATTGAAGTGCATTTTTGTAAGTGATTTGTACGTTGCCCCCGTTTTGACCGACTTCTCCCGTGCGGGCAAACTCACCTCTGAAATGGGGAGCCCCATGCTGCTTTCCGTCTTTACCCGCCACTCGGCCGATTGCAAATTTGCACACGACCGCTCCTGCCGCAGGTGCAATCGCCTCAAGTGGGCGGGTTGGCAGGTGAACGGGTATTACTTTCGCCAAAGCGTCAAAGCACCGCCTAAGTCATTAGGCGCATCTTATCGCCTGAAGTGCCTGTAAAATGGGCGTTCTCTCGAATAGAGTTACGCTGAGAGTCGGTAGAATTTGGTAAAGGCTAAAGCGAAACCACAGTAGGTGTATCTCGGAAGCACGCCCGCCAAGTGGCTTTTTTCTCAAGAAAAGCCACACTGGATACTCCTAACAAGGCTACGGCTACTGTGGTTTCGCTCTAGCTTCCAGGCCGAGTCGTTTGCGGACGATGGCCACCAGGACGTAAATGCTGACGGCGATCCAGATTTGGGTCTTGACCTCGTTTTCGCTAGTGCCCAGAAAGCGCTTGATGCGCAAATGCTGCTTGATCCATCTGAAGAACAGCTCCACTTGCCAATGTTGCTTGTGAATTTGCGCGATGGTCAGCGCGGGCAGGGTGAAGTCATTGGTCAGAAACACCAATCGCTTGCCGGTGACGGCGTCGAAGTAGCTCACACGGCGCAACGCGTCGGGATACGCCCTGGCCGAACCAGCGGTAGCCAGGACCACGGTCTGATCTGGGCGCACGCCAGTGCTCTTGTCCACCGGATGCGAATAGCGACGTTGCAGCAGAACGTTTTCTTTGGTTCTTACCACGTAGAAGGCCAGCGAGAGCGTGAACGCATAAAGACGCTCGAAATCGATGCAGGCGCGATCCATCACGTAGAATGCGCCGGCCTCGATCAGAAGTTCGTCGTGGATGTTGACGTCATGCACCTTGCCGTCGGTAATACGGATAAAGGTGGGGATGTTGCCGCGCAGGTCGAGCAGTGTTTGCATCTTCACCGCACCTTTGTGCTTGCGGAACCTGGCCCACGGGAAGACCGACAGGCATAGATCGATGGTGGTTGAATCCAGCGCATACAGGGCCTGCACGAGCTCCACGCCGAGAGGGTCGTCGGCATACAGCGGCCGAGCGATGGCAACCAGCACCAGAGCGAAGTCGGCATAGATGCGCCCGTGGGCCTCGTTGGCTTCGCCCAGCGTGGAGCGTGTTAGGCGCCCGCGGAAGCCTATGTGGTACAACTTGCCACGCATAGCGCCCAGGCAAGGTTCGATGTCGCGAAGACTCTCGTGGTAGGTAAACTGCGCAAAGGCCATCGCCAAATACCGGTCGCGACAGGAGAAGCCTCGATGGTTCGCATCTCCACGATAGCGCTCGATGCACTTCTAAAACTCGTAGGAGGGCAGGTGATCCAGAAGTTGGGAGAAGACGGTCTGTCCGGTATTCATCCCTCATTGTCGGCAATCGGCATGCCTTGCGGCCACTCGGCAATCGCCCTCGCCTCTGCCGCGAAGAATTCAAATCGAAAGACGAAAGTCATCTTCTATCGCGTCTAATATGTGATGGCTACAGCGACGATTGATCAGTCTGATATTCGCGCGTCGAAGTCGCATAATCATGATCCGTCGCGAGCTGCCTCTGACTAGAGTCACGAGTCCGGCTAAGCCTGTCGCATAGGTCTCTCGATGATTCTCCTACGTGCATGCTCCGGCTGCTGCTGGCTCTGTGCTCGAATTGGGTGGTGTTGTTCATGTGTCAGTGTTTTTGTCTTTTTATTCTTGGAAAAGTTTCCGTCTTTGCCTTTGTTCTTGCTTTTCGTCAGGCTGCTCGTTGCTGCTTGACCGTTGTTTCCGCCCTGGTCCCGATGGCCCAAATGAAGCCCAGCAACTCGCGCCCCACGGCCGTAATGATCTCTCTTCGATCCTTGCCTGCCGCCTCCAGCCTGCTGTAACGCTTGTGAAGGCGGTGTTGCGCCTTCCAGACTATTTCCTTGATTTCTTCCGGCACCCCGTCTTGTCGTTTGCGCAAGGCCGGTCCGACGCCGGGTCGAAGCCGATAACTCCAAGCCGCTTCGATGGCGATTCGCCTCAGATGCGCGTTGCCGGTCTTGGTGATGCTTCCCCGTTGCGTTCGCTTGCCGCTGGAGCTCTCGCTGGGAACCGCACCGCTATAGCCCGCAGTTGCCGAGCGCCTGCAAAGCGGGAAATGCTGCCCAGTTCCGCCGCAATCGTTACCGCAGAGATTGGCACGATGCCGCGCAGTGCCTGTAAGTCCTTGATCACTTCATGTATCTTGGGCGAGGCCAGCTTGACCGCTTCTTCAATGGCCTTGTCCAGCCGCACCACCCGTTCGCCCATATGCTGGACTTCGGTCAGATAATCCAGCTTCGTCGCCTCCTGAGCCATTTGCGCAAAGCGAATCTGCTTGATCCATGCCATATACCAGAGCGTCCAGGCCTTCATTCCTTGCGCCGGGCGCTGGCCCGAGCGCAGCAGGAACTTGCTCAGCCGGTGACGCGCCCGCAACTGATCCTGCTTGGCAGCTTCGCGTGCCCGTACCAAATCGCGCAGCGCGTCTGAACTCGCGTCCGGAACCCAAACCGCCGTCAGATCGCCGGAACGATGACTGCGCGCCAGCCTCTCAGCGTTCCGGCAATCGGTCTTCACCCGGTCTCCGGCCTTCATCGGAACCAGCGTTGGCGCTATCACCTCGCAGGCAACGCCCAGTTCGGCCAACTGCCAGTAAAGCACGTATCCGGTGGGACCGGCTTCATAACAGGCTCGCAACTGTTCTGCCGCTCCCAGTTTCTTGACCATCTTGCGGATCGACTCCGCGCGGTTGGCTATCGTTCCCAGGCTGCGCACTGAGCCATCCGGCTCCGCAATAGCAACAGCTATCGTATCGGCATGGACATCCAAGCCCAAAATCGTACTGTTTTCTTCATGACCGGTTCCTCTCCGCTTGTGGCTCTGAACTGTGCTTCTGTCTTGAATCACAACTTAACCCACGATCAGCGCATTGGTGCCGGTCACTCCATTTTGACTAGTGGGGCTGCGCCTTTTTATGGCATAGTGAAGTTTCCCGTTAGCGTGTCATGTGCACAGCGTGATAACCTTTAGGCCGGGTGTAAGGACGGTATATGGCAAAATCTGCATTGATTACCGGCATTACGGGTCAGGATGGATCCTATCTGGCCGAGTTGCTGCTCTCCAAGGGGTATAAGGTTTTCGGTCTCGTACGACGCAGCAGCACCATTAACGTTGAGCGGATATCCCACATTGAGAAAGACATTACGCTGCTTCCGGGAGATTTGTTGGATCAGAACTCCCTGGCCAACGCGATACGGCAGAGCCAGCCGGACGAGGTCTACAATCTTGGCGCGCAGTCGTTCGTGGCTACTTCGTGGGATCAGCCCGAGTTGACAGGCCAGTTCACTGCTCTAGGTGTCACGCGCCTCCTTGAGGCCATCAAGACGGAAAATCCCAAGATTCGTTTCTATCAGGCATCCTCCAGCGAGATGTTCGGATCGACCCCGCCGCCGCAGAACGAGAAGACCCTTTTCCATCCCAGAAGTCCTTATGTCGTCTCCAAGCTTTACGGACATTTCGCGACGATCAACTATCGCGAAAGCTACGGCATGTTTGCCTGCTCCGGCATTTTATTCAACCACGAATCGCCACGCAGGGGGCTGGAGTTTGTGACCCGCAAGGTCTCCGACTCCGTGGCGAAGATCAAGCTTGGCTTGCTGGACAAGATGACGATCGGCAACCTCAACGCCAAACGCGATTGGGGATTTGCCGGCGATTATGTGCGTGCCATGTGGATGATGCTGCAGCAAGATCAGCCAGAAGACTATGTGATTGCAACGGGCATCAGCAAATCGGTACGGGAATTGGTCGACGTTGCTTTCAAGACGGTAGACTTGGATTACCGTGATTATGTAATCGTCGATTCGTCCCTGCTGCGTCCTGCCGATGTGGATTACTTGTGCGGTGATTCGAGTTATGCGAGGGGAAAGCTTGGCTGGAAACCGGACGTTGCCTTTGAGCAACTCGTAAACATGATGGTGGAAGAAGATTTACGCCGCAACAGGCGGCAGATGATTGCAAGCAAAGCGGATATAGGCTAAATGGAGCGTTTCCAATGAGAGCTTTTGTCACGGGTTTGACTGGGTTTGTCGGACCCCACCTTGCCCGGATGTTGGTAGGCAAGGGATTTGAAGTAGTGGGCCTCGGGTTTCAAAGTGAAAATACCGGTCCAGTACAGAGTCTTCCGAAGGGTGCCTCAGCCGTCAATATCGATATTCGCGATTACGCGGGTTTGCGGCAAATACTGAAGGACGCACAACCGGATCAGGTCTACCATCTGGCGGCAATTTCCAATGTGGTCACGAGCTTCAAGAATCCCCGGCTGACATACGATGTCAACGTCGGTGGCACATTGAACCTCTTCGAAGCTCTGCGCGAGCTTGATATCAGGCCTCGAATCGTTCACGTAAGCACGGCTCACGTCTATCGCTCGATTGAGACGGAAGCGGGGCTTGATGAAGACTCGCCTATACGCTTATTGACACCGTATGCAACCAGCAAATTCATGTGCGAAGCTCTGGCAACCCAGTATGTCGAGGCCTTCGGTTTTCAGATAATGACCGTCCGCCCCTTCAATCATGTCGGCCCCGGGCAACCGACGGGGTTTGTCTGCTCGGATTTCGCACGGCAGATCGCGGCGATCAAACTGGGACAGGCGGAGCCTGTTCTGCATGTCGGCAACCTTGCGCCTGTGCGGGATTTCACTGATGTTCGCGACACCGTCGAAGCCTACTGGATGGTGGCAACGCAGGGTGTACCCGGCGAGGTCTACAACGTCGGTTCGCATCGTCCCGTCAGCATGCAGGAGATCGTCTCCATGCTCTGCAATCTGGCTGGCGTCCAGGTCCGCAGCGAAGTGGACCCGGAGAAGTTCCGTCCCATCGAAACGCTGCGCCTCTTTGGCAATTCCTCCAAGGTCCGCGCCCTCGGCTGGAAACCGCACATCGAGCTGGAACAGACCCTGAAGGACATTCTCGATTGGTGGCTGGCTGCTTTGGCCGGAGGCAGGATTTAGGGTAGCGTCTCGCATAGAGCGACACAACTCTATTCATCAAGCTGTGTCGCTTGGTACACCAGCACGGAACTCCAGAGCATCTCTGAGGTGCGCCAGTTCAACCGTCTATTAATTTGCGCACGAATAGACGATAGAGGTGAGCGCGAAATGCGGGCGGCAATAACCTCACAGGGATCCGCAGCCCCACATTGAACAAGACCTCAAAGGTGCTCAGAAAACCCAGCGAGCGGAAGTGCCAGAATAGCGAAGCTTCGCTACGCAAGTAGTCCCATCCACCGCGCCTGCTGTACATGCCATTGCCGCACCTGACGAGGACCAATACACTGTCTAGGTTGTGAAAAACAGAGCCGTTCACAAGCATCCGAACCCAAAGGTCGTAATCCTCTTGCCGAAACCGGGACTGATAGTTGCCTGCAGCCAATACAGCCGACTTGCGAAAAACAACTGACACATGATTGAGCGGGGAGCGGCTCTTGGCAAATGCAAGAATCGAAGCATGCTCGCTCGGAAGACGGCGCTCAGAAATGCAGGTCGCGGGATCCGCGTTGAACTCCCGGATCGTGCCGCCAATCACATCCACTTCGGGATGCGTCTCAAGAAAGCCAACCTCCCGTTCAAATCGCTCTGGAGAAGAGATGTCGTCGGCATCCATTCGGGCGATCATCTTAAACCGGCACTTCTCAACTCCGATTCTCAGAGCCGAACCAAGTCCCTTATTCTCCGGAAGTTGAAGCACGACGATCGGCAGTCTTGCCGAATAGGTCGCGATAACAGTCTCCAGGGTTTCGCAAAGCGGCCCATCCTTCACTATCAGGACCTCATCCGCAAGCCGTGTTTGAGCTTCAAGAGTACCTAGACTCTGGGCTAGGTACTCTGGGGAGTCGTTGCCGTATACCGCCATGAGAACCGAGAATTTTGCCATAAAATTAGCTCGCATCGAGAATCTTGAGAAATCTCCGTGTTTGCAATTCGGGAGCAAACTTAGCAAGCTGCTCGTCGCGGCCTTCCAGATACCGGCCTGGATCCTCAGCAATATTCCCTATCGCAATTGCTGCCTGTTCATAATTCATGGGGGCGACCTGAATTCCAGTTTTCCCTACGACTTCAGGAAGCGAAGATAGATTGGATACAATCGAGGGCTTGTTCCAGCTTAATGCCTCTAGCGGGGGGATGCCGAACCCTTCATACAGACTAATCAAGATCAAGCCCTTGCATCCGGCGTAGAGTCTGTCCAACTCATTATCCGAGACGTATCCTGCAAAAAAGACTCGCGATTCCATTCCGAGATCGCGGACGAGAGTACCACAATCGTTTTGTCCCCAACCGTTTGCGCCAACAACTATAAGACGGTGATGAGCCTTGTCATACTTCTTACTGAAGAGTGCAAATGCGCGGATTGCTCCCGACAGATTCTTGGCTGGTTGCAGCGTGCCCACAAATAGAAAATAATCTCCATATGAAGCCTTGGACAAATCCTTCAAGTTATACGAAGGGTACACGACATCAATCTTGGACCTCTTAATCCGGAACCGTTGGACCAAGTCGGTCCGTGAGTTCTCAGAGGACGTGAGAACATGACTCGACGTAAGGGCGAGAAGCCGTGAAATGATCCGGACGTAGCTTTGTTGCACGAATCCGTATTTCCTCCGCACAAAAAATGGAGTCAGATCGTGAATCGTCGTGATTGTGTAAACCCCAGGATGAATTACAGGATTTGCCGCGCACTGGCAAAACAGCACATCTAGGCCTTGCGCGCGGAACGGCAGCACGAACTGATCGTAGGCTACCCGTGCAAAATGCGATTGGAATGATGGGCAATCGATTCTCCGGTAGTGGATACCGAACGGGATCTTGAAATATCCTTCGAGATCAAAGTGCTTTTGGCAAAAGAAGACAAATTCCGCGTTCTCGATTGGCGGAAAATGCTCAAGTAATTGCTTCAAGAATCGCCCTGTGCCCGTAATCTGGCTCGATCCAAGGCTCAGCAGATTAATTCCGATCTTTCGTCGTTTCATATGCTTCGTAGCCCTCGGTATCACTGAACGGCCTCATGCTCCTTCTATTCCTGATCGTTTCCCGGAGGAAACTTGTCCATCAACTGTCCTCGGTCTCCTCCGCAACCGCCCTTTAACTCTGTACTCCGCTCGTTGGTTGCGAGAGACATTTCCCATTCCGTAGAAAGTCTTCATTGGCAGAATACTACAAGCTTCTTCGTAGGAATATTTTGCGAGTTGAGGAGCATCGGGAGGATGTCCATTCTCCGAGGTTCCTATTCATCGCTTCGCAGTGGAATTGAGGAGACGCGATCAATTTGACCGGAGTCCCGCCTGATTGCCGGGAACAGACGGAACGGCACCGAACCGATGAGGAAGTAGAGCAATCCGAATGCGAAGACGTACACATATATTCCTATTTGGTTATAGTGATCGTCGAAGATCACCATCAACACCGGAAACACGGAGTAAGCGAACAAATATGTACTGAACCTGCCTCCCTGTTTCGCCTTAAGATAAAGCAAGGAATGGAGCAGACCGAAAAAAAGCATGAGTAGCAATGTTCCGACTATGCCCAGTTCAAGGAAATAGAACTTGAAAACGGTATATACATTTGTCCCGAATGGTACGAAAACGAAGCTATCCAGGAGCGGAGGGGGGGTGTAATCCGTAAGGTGCAGCCTAGCGGCCCAATGCAGGGGAGAGGCAAACGTATGGCTCGTAGCCATTATGAAGTCAGCGGGGTTCTGTACAACCTTGTCGAAAGCAGCTAGAGGTCCCACGATATAAGCGAATACGCCCCACTTAACGATGCCGATGGCATCTCCAGTCATTCGTCTGACGGCCTCCTTGGTAAAGATGAGCCCAATGAAGAGCGCGGCGAACAAGGCTGTCGGCCAGCCAAGAAACCGTATGGCGACGAAAAGAGACTCCCGTTTCGTCTGCAGCAGATGAATTGTACTCAGGCCGGATATAAGGATCAGAAGGCCTGTTCGCCCGGTGCCGAAGATACACCCGATGAACGCGATGGTGATCATGGCCCAAAATTGCCAGTCCTTCTTTTCCGTGCCGAACAGCAGAGACGCGTAAATGGAAAGAAAGCCGAAATAATCCGGCTCAAAGGACTGATCTATATCCATGTTTTGGGATGTTTTAGCCCACGCCAGCACGCCGCATAGCAGAACGATTATCAGAATGCTGCGTAGAAGTACCGGCGTCCTCTCGGGCTTGACGGAAAAAAGATGAATCCGGAGTATCTTTCGCGGCGCAAGACCGGCTAGCAATCCGCCGAGGCTGAACAAGGCTGCTCCAGCTGACACGATCGCCAGCGTGTTGCCATGCACGGGATCGACCTTGATGAAACCTAAGCGAAACACAGTCAAGTCGATCAGCCACGTGGCGCAAAAGATGAATGGAGGATACAGAACGGAGCACTTGGCTCGGTAATTCAGAACCACGAGTAGAGAAAAGAATACAATAGCGAGGTCAAGAAAGATCATTGTAAAATGACCCTCCACATCTCTCCTGTCCTGCCGGCCTGCCGCACTCCGCGAGCCACTGCACCATATGCTCTGGCGCAATCCCACGTGGCCCGATCATTAACCGATCCCAGGAGATCCGAGAAGACTCAGGGCTTGTGTGTCTTCGCCGCTGCCGACGCCAATTCTGAGGCGAGCGCATCGCTTTGATTCCTCAATCCGGAGATATACGCCAGATACTTCAACAGCACTGTGTAGCGGTCAGCTCCAAGCATACGTAGCGTCAGGCGAAGTATAGCATGAGGTGCTCGGAGTCGTGCATCTGTTTTTGAATAGGATTTCCTGGTATAGGATTTCGCTGAGTCGCGAGCGCTGAAAAGCCGCGCAGTCTTTGCCCATTGATAAAATCGTGACGAGTTCCGGAAAGGGTTTTCATCAGAAAATGTCTCAAGGTTGGCGGCGAAAATCGAGCGCGTCAGGCGATTGATATATTGGCCGTTATCGAATGTCTCAAAGGCATACTTGGCCGAATTAAAACTGCGAAATCCGTGATCAATCAGCTGGGCACGGTAGTCTTCAAATATCGAACGAAGGTCCGGCCGGTTGTTCAAATTAAAGCTATCAGTGTATTTTGAGATTCGCTCTCCGCCATCCACTGAAATGCCGCTAAAGTGATAGAACTCAAGAGGAGTGTATTGGTTTACCATCCAGACGCCGCCATCCTGAGACAACCGCCTTTCGTGAAGGTTCCAGTAGGCCATGTTGCATCCTGGATTTTTCAATATCTTCACGGAATCAAAAATGCAAGGAACGAGGTTGATCCACTTCTGATCGACAAACAGCCCAATGCGCTGTTCATCAAAGGCAAGGTTAAGGCAACGATTCTCCCACCACGACAGGAAGCGGTCCGTTTCTTCGCATTTGTTTACGGCTACGAAGCCGAGATTGAACACTCCACTCGATAGAAAGGTCAGCTCAGACTGACCATCATCTGGAATCGGAGACAGGATATGGGGTATAAGAACTATCGAGCGCTCACTCAGCGCATCGAATACAGATGCAAGTGCCCGATAGACAAATATATCCGGGTCTAGGTACACTAACTGGTCAATGCCGCGTGCAAGAAGCGACTTGAGGAACGTAGGCTTAACATTGGTATTCAGCTCTAAGATGTCATACTTGAACGCAACAGCCGGAAAGTTAGCGATGCCCAGTCCTTCGACCGTAACAATCTCAAATTTCTCAGCAAGCCGATCGAAGTTAGCAGGAAGGCGGTCAACTAATAGAACGTAAAACTTGCAGTCTGGATGGGAGCGAAGAAACGAATCGCATAATGTTCGCGCGTATGAAAGGTAATTCAGTGAAACAATTGTGCAGGCTGCACGAACCATCAAAGCTTCCTCCATTGGAAAGTCATAGAATCAAAGGTGCGACGGATGTAATCAACGTCCTGTTAGTGTTCGAGATCTTCAGACCAGAAACGCCTACCGCTCTGATGTTTTCGATCATCTTCATGAACGGCGGATTCAACAGAAAAGTGTAATGCCTATACATTCATGAATCCTGCGACCAAGCATATTTTCCTAGCCGCGAGCGGAAGGCGTCGATAACAGCGCGGGTCCACATAAGAATTGTAGCAGTTCTGTTCCCTTCAAAAAGCAAAGTGCGAACAACTTCCTTTAGCATTGCATAGGCATGATCGAAAGCCCAACCTCGATACAGAAGTCCATATATCTTGATCGTCCAAATTCCATTTCGCATCGAGTAGTATTTCCTAAGTAGACTATAGTTGGATGTCGTCACCTGCACAATTCCTAATAACTTTATCAGTTTCACGTTGCCGGGCTCGTGGTAGAGCACAGCTGCTTGGCAATAAGCCATCCTCCACCCATGAGCCGCAACCCGGAGACAGAACTCATAGTCGACCAAGTCTATGAAGAGATCTTCACGGTAAAGTCCCTCATCTGCGATCACTTGAATCGGCATTAGGCTGCCGGAGGTTTGAGCCACAAGATGTTTGCCCTGAGACATGGGATGAAGACATGTCACGCCCGTCCGCCGGTGGACAATTCTCGGAATCACTAGAAAGATCCTCTCACTCTCTGTGTGACTTCTATACTCGGCTACCATTTCCGCAACAAAATTCTCGGAGGTAAAACTGTCCTGGTCAAAGAAAAGAATGAACTCGCATTCGGTATGTTCTTTAGCCCACGCAACTGACTGGTTCAGTGCTGCACCAATGCCATAATTGTCTATGTTTTCGATCAAAGCGAAGTCATACTTCTGCGAAAATAGTCGTAGTTCCTTAACTGCCGCTTCGGAAGAGTGATTATCCACCACTACCAAGTGCCCAACTTGCGGACGCAGGATCTCAATCGCGAGTTTCAGTTCCGCGTCTGGATGGTAGGTGACAATTGCTGCGCAGACTTCGACTTTCATACATCCTCGCGTATCAAGGTTATTGGTGACTCGGGAAGAGATCTCGAACAACGGATCATCAAAGCAAAAGTCTTTCGGTCTGAGGCTCCAATTGGAGCCAATTGAATGCGCAATGGCAACAGACGAGGTCTCAAGCCCTGAAGTGCGGCGTACTCATCTGCGACCGCTTACACCCCGTAGAGCAATATATTTTAGTATAAGTAAGTGATCGGGATACTGTCAACTCTACCTGGAAATGGGATAACCCAAAAGCCGATCAATGCGATTAATCGCCCGCACTGCCTGCAGCCATACCCCGGCCAGAGTGAGTGGGAGTTGAAGCACTGGGTAAAGAAAAATCCAATAACGAGGATTGTCAGCATAGAGACTCGTGAGCACGGACCGAGGATCCTCTTGCTGGTACCCGCTGTTTGGCTTGCGGCGGTTCTGCAGCATGGTCCATGGAAACCACGACTGAATCGTTCGATTTAGGATGGCGCGTCCAATCGGAGTATGAAGTCCAAAAAACTCTCTAACAATTGCCTGCATATTTACACCGAAAACTTGACAGGTTCCATGGCCACCTGAATTATCTGTGAGGGTTGCAACCAGTCTATCTTGAAGACATGCGCATTGGGGATTGCCGCTGAGCAAGGTAAACATCCATGATAGCTGTGAAAGATTAGTACCTATCAGTTTTCTAAAGTTCTCCTGAGGGAGGTGCTCGATAGAAGCTTTTCTGAAAATGTTGCCGCTGATGAAGGTGAGACGGATGGAGACATAGAGAGCAAAATCCTGAGGATAAGCAAAGACCTTTATCTTGTGCGAAATCTTTGGCGCAGATGAAAGTTGATACTGTCCCCGAAACCCTTTAGATTGAATGTAGAGAAGATCATATTTGCGAGTATTGAGGCGACGAAGAACCTCCTGCAGTGCGCCGGGAACAATGATATCGTCATCTCCAAATATCCAAACATACTCGCCCCGCGCCATTTCAAAACAGTGAACGAAATTCGCATCGGCTCCGATGTTCTTTTCATTTCTGTTATAGATCAGCGCAAGCCCTTTCTCTCGAAAAGACGCGACTACGGTTGGCGTATCATCTGGCGATGCATTGTCCGAGACGATCAACTCGACACGTGATTCTCCAGCAAGTTGGGGTGCCAGTATTTCGAGTAATTGTCTCAAGCAGCCGCACCTATTATAAGTTGGAATGGCAATAGTCAACAAGGGCCTTTCAGCTTTCATGCCAGATCCTCCGGTACTTCAGAAAGACATATGTGCCAAATGGTAGTCCAAAGAAGAGTCCTATCATCAGGTTACCTACTACTATGCCGAGTGCACCATACTGTCTCCCAAGATAGTATGTAGAACACGCGGTAAAGATGGCGCCCAGAATGGAGTTGAGCAAAAACTTCTCTTGCTTATGGGCTCTCAGATAAAGAGCTTCGGCAAAAATAATCGTGTTCAGAATCGCGCCCAAAAGCAGAAGTCCAAGAGATGTTGGACCCAAGATCCGTTGCGCAAAGTGGAGGTTCGCCCAGTTCAGATACACTGCGACTGCACAGATGAAAAAGGCTCCAGCAGCGCAGACAGCCATGGACTGCCAGAGCGCTCGAAAGAAGAGGGTATCAAGCGCGGAATACTCCTTGCGTGCTATCAGGCTTCCAAACGGAGCAGACTTTGTACTGATCCATGAAATGGAGACAGACTGCAGTGCGCCGGCGATGCTCAGCGACATGCCCATCTGGCCTGCTGCAACAGCGCCTTTGTATGCAAAGAGGACGGGACTGAACAGTTGAAAAATGAAATAGCCGGAAAGCCAGCTGACCGCGATGCGCCACTGAAAGGGCCAAACTTCCCTCATCCAGTGAATCTGATATTCGCCGGGCTTATACCGCATCAGGGGCAGCAATAGACCTCGCCGTTGGTAGAGCCAAATGGAAGCAACGCCTGCATTGCCGAGCATGATCATTGCTGGGGCAAACAACCCATGATGCATCGCGAGAGCCAACCATGCGAGCGTACTCCCCGTTGCGGCCTGAATGAATCTGAGCCTGGCGACATTGGGCACAAATCCACAGCCTTCCATGAAGGAGAGGATGGGGTCCAATTGGAAGGTCAGTGACGCCGCGAGCGCAGCTGCATACCACGGAACACGCCAGAAAACATTTTCGCCATTATGCTGGTGCGCGGAAAAGAAATACGAACCTGCGGCCAGAAGGAATACCGCCAGAAAAACGGCGGCAGTGGTGTACCAGCGGACGGCCTTCTGAAGGACTGAAGCGAGCCTGGCGTGGGCTACATCGTCTCCTGAAATAAGACCGCCGGGGGAGAACGTCAGATGGGCTCGTTCATGACTGGCCATCTGCAGGATGACAAACGAAAAGCCTAACTCAAAAACGATCTGCAGCGCGATAAGACTGCCAAAAGTGTAATAGTAGCCTTGTTCCGCCGGGGACAGAAAGTGGGCGATGAGAACCACCGTAACCAGTCCGGCCAGACTGGCCCATCCCCTTCCCAGAATGGTGAAGGCGATTGCCTTATCGATTCCAAGGTTTATATGTAGCCAGTTCCGCATATTCGAGTACTGTCGGGCGAGCCAAGGAATGGGTCCGGTGCTCTTGCAAACCTCACGCATTGGGGACGCCTCGACATCAAGGACAGTAACTTGCTTTGACACTCTTTAGATCTCCTGAAAAACAACTGCATACATATTCGATCGGGTTCCTGCGAACAATTCGATGGTTTTGGTAAATTACAAAGGGCAGAATCGAAATACGCCTGCCGGACAAAGGGCTTATCCAAGGATCTCTTCATATGCAGTGATCTGAGCCCGCGTTTCTCGCAGCATATCTGCGCCTTGTTGCCAAGCGCAGTACCAAGCCATGGTCCACTCTAAGGCTGACTCGATTCGCAATTTCGGCTGCCACCCAAGTTCCGCGTGGGCCTTGCTGGCATCAAGCTTCAGATAGTTGGCCTCGTGAACGCTTGGAGCGGCATCGCATATCCAGGAGGCCCCATCACCCCACATGCTTGCAAGCTTGGCCGCGATTCGTTTAACAGGCCACGCATCTTCTTCGCAGGGGCCAAAGTTGAATGAGGAGGCAAACTTCGTAGGATTTGAAAGCAGCTTCTCGGCCAACAGGATGTAGCCGTGTAGAGGCTCCAATACATGCTGCCAAGGGCGAATCGCTTCCGGCCGCCGAATCAGTACGGGGTGTTTGGCCTGAAATCCGCGGATCAAATCCGGAATGAGGCGGTCTTCCGACCAGTCTCCCCCCCCAATCACATTGCCAGCCCGGGCAGTAGCGACGGCTACATGATGCTCATGCGCTTGGTTGACAGAGAAGAAGGAATTTCGATATGCCGCACTCACGATCTCTGCGCAGGCCTTGCTGGAAGAATATGGATCGTACCCCCCGAGAGGGTCCGACTCGCGATACGGCCATACCCATTCTTGATTCTGATAACACTTATCTGTGGTAATGCATACCACTGCGCCCACGCTCGGAGTCTTCCGGACGGCTTCCAAAACATGCGCCGTACCCATTACGTTCGTCGCATATGTGCCCAGCGGGTCCGCATATGAGCGCCGCACCAGCGGCTGAGCTGCCAGATGAAAGACCACCTCCGGGCTAAACTCTCTCATCGAGGCTTCCAGCTTCGGGTAATCCCGAATATCACCACGTACATCCTCGACAACACTGGCTACAGAAGAGGCCGTGAATAGATTTGGTTCGGTCGCCGGAGCCAGCGCATATCCCCGAATCAGTGCTCCCCGGCTGGCAAGCCAGAGTGCGAGCCAACCGCCCTTAAAGCCCGTATGCCCGGTCAGAAAAACTCGCCGTCCCTGCCACGGATTTACCATGTCTTCCATGGCGCCCTCCCGCTAGCCCAGAGTCCTTCCAACCTTTGCTTGTCTCGAAGTGTATCCATTGGCTGCCAAAAGCCGCGATGAAAAAACGCTTGTACCTGTTTCATTGCTGTGAGGGTTTGCATCGGCTCATTTTCAAACATTGAGATTTCGTCGTGTATTTCGTTCATGACTGCCGGTGAAAGGACAAAAAATCCTCCATTGATCCATCCACCTTCGCCATTGGGCTTTTCCTGGAAAGTGCTGATGGCAGTTCCATCGATGCTTAATCCACCAAAGCGGGCCGGTGGCTGCACCGCCGCCACTGTCACCAGTTTCCCGTGGCTCCTATGGAAGGCTATCTCCGCAGAAATATCAAGGTCGCTCACACCGTCTCCATAGGTCATGCAAAAAGCATCTTCTCCTTCCAAATACGAAGCAATCCTTTTCATGCGCCCGCCCGTACCAGCGTTGTCTCCAGTATCCACAAGAGTAACGTGCCATGGCTCCGCAACACTCTGCCGCACATGCATCTGGTTCTCACTTATGTCGAAGGTCACGTCAGACATGTGCAAGAAATAATTGGCAAAGTACTCTTTAATCAGGTACCCTTTGTATCCACAACAGATAACAAAGTCGTTGATTCCGTGCTGCGAATAGATTTTCAGGATGTGCCATAGAATCGGCCGCCCGCCAATTTCCACCATTGGCTTGGGGCGCGTGCCCGTTTCTTCGCTAAGGCGTGTTCCAAGCCCGCCTGCCAGAATAACCGCTTTCATCTCAGCCTCTTAACGCCCACGCGGCATGCCTTCCTGCGCCAGACTAACCGCAGGAAGGCATGGGGGGTGCTCTTTCCTGTCCTGTCTCTTAGTATACTTCGGCTTCTCTATAGTGTACTAAACATGGATGATTGTGTATAATTTCCAGAGGCGCTCAATGACTGAACAGGCAAAAAAAACGACACAACTTCGTCAGCAAATTCTCGACCTTTCAGCACAGTATTTTTCCACCGCTTTTCCTCCAACCGAATTCAATCCTGGCCAGTCGCCTGTTCCGGTATCAGGTAAGGTAATTGATAGCGGCGATCTGAGTTCCGTAGTGGATTCGGCACTTGACTGCTGGTTTACCACGGGGCGTTTTGCCGAAGATTTTGAACGCAAGTTGGCGCGTTTTGTCGGTGTCCGCTGCGCCTCGCTCGTCAACTCCGGCTCCTCCGCCAACCTCCTTGCCATCAGTGCCCTTACTTCGCCGAAGCTCGGCGCCCGTCGGCTCCAACCAGGCGATGAGATAATCACCGTTGCCGCAGGTTTTCCGACTACCGTCAATCCAATTCTTCAGAATCATCTCGTACCTGTTTTTATAGATGTCAAGTTGCCCACGTACGAGGTTGATGTCAGCCAACTCGAAGCTGCCCGCAGCGAAAAGACCAAAGCTGTTATTCTCGCGCACACATTGGGGAATGTCTTTGACCTTGATGCCGTCACCGCATTTGTGAAGAAGTACAATCTCTGGTTGATCGAGGACTGTTGTGATGCGCTTGGGTCCACTTGGAAGGGGCGCCAGGTGGGCACTTTTGGCGACATCGCAACGGTCAGTTTCTATCCCGCGCACCATATCACCATGGGGGAAGGCGGGGCTGTACTTACAGACAAACCGAATTTGCGAGTACTTATTGAGTCGTTCCGTGACTGGGGCCGCGACTGCTGGTGTCACCCCGGCAATGACAACACATGCGGCAAGCGTTTCGACTGGCAATTAGGGAGTCTGCCTCGCGGATATGACCACAAATACACGTATTCTCATATTGGCTACAATCTAAAAGCTACCGACATGCAAGCTGCTCTCGGAACTTCACAAATCGAAAAGCTTCCCCATTTCATAGATCGTCGCAAAGAGAATTTTCAGTGGTTGCTTTCTGCGCTTAAGCCGGTCGAGGACTACCTTCTGCTTCCCGAAGCGACGCCGGGATCTGATCCATCGTGGTTTGGCTTTCCGATTGGAGTTCGCCAAAACACACATTTTACGCGGGAGAACCTTATTCGTGCTCTTGACGCCAAGAAGATTGGCACCCGGCTTCTGTTCGGGGGCAATCTCCTCCGTCAGCCTGCATACCAAGACTGCGCGTACCGTGTTGTTGGCAACTTGCCAAATACGGATTTTGTGATGAATAATGTGTTTTGGCTCGGTGTGTATCCGGGCCTGACAAAGCCCATGCTCGAATATGTGGCGGATGCCATTCGTGCATTTCTATCTCAATAGTGCGCCAGAAAACATGACCCGAATGTGCATAAGAAGTTGCCAGTTCAGCGCGTGATAGTGGATTCCATGAGCGGCAAAACACACTCAGTGCAGACTACCGCTGCAAAGCAGGAAGGAAGGCGTATCAATCATGAACTCGTGCGAACGGAAAATGCTCGATTTACTCAAAATGGGAAAGAATGAGTATGGCTACGTTGCGGTCAAGGCGGAGTTTGAGGCGGAAGGCACTCGCGTGGAAGAACTCCTCCGTCTCCTGGATATCGGACGTAAAGCCGACCTCAAACTCGGTCTGAAGATCGGCGGTTGCGAGGCGATGCGCGATCTCATCGAGAGCAAGCAGATCGGTGTGGACTACACCATCGCACCGATGATCGAAAGCCCTTACGCGCTTTCAAAATTTGCCGACGCGGTGGAGAAGGTCTACTTGAAGGAGGAGCAGCAGGATACCCAGTTCCTCTTCAACTTGGAAACCGTCCAGGCATTCAATGCGTTGGATGCAATGGCCGCATTCTCCGCCAAGTCGGCACCGATCGCTGGCATCGTGTTTGGGCGCGTGGACTTCACGTTGTCGCATAACCTTTCCCGCGATTCGATCAACGATGATGTCATCACTGAGTATGTGCTCAAGACTGCACAGGCTGCGAAGGCGAATGGCTTGGATCTGGTGGTGGGTGGCGGCGTCTCTATGGATTCCCTGCCTGCTCTCCGCAAGATCAAGAATGTTCATCTTACCCGCTTCGAAACCCGCAAAGTGATCTTTGATGCTGCCGCACTGACCGCTCCGAACATCGAGAAAGGCCTGCTCAATGCGGTTCACTTCGAGCTTCTCTGGCTCCTGAACAAGCGCGATTTCTACGGGCACATCCAGCAGGAGGATGCAAGGCGCATCGATATGTTGGAGAAGCGCTGGCACGTGTTGAACGGCGAATGAGCGATGCACAGCCAATGCTCAAGGCAGGTTCTCTGCCCGGACTAAGGGCGCTGGTATTTGACTTGGACGGGACGCTGGTCGATTCAGCCCCGGGAATAGGCACATCTCTGAAGACGGCCTTCAATGCCGCTGGCCGGGAGATTCCTACCTGTGATTTGTCGAGCCTGGTGGGCCCTCCGATCAATATAATTGCGCGAAGGCTTGAGCCGTCCCTAACCGCCGACGAAGTTACTGTAATAGAAAAGGAATTTCGCGCGGATTACGACGCGAAAGGATGGCGGAAGGCCATTCCGTTTGACGGCGTGGTGGAGGGCCTTTTACGGCTTGGCAGAACTGGGATACGACTGTTTGTTGTAACGAATAAGCCAAGAATACCAACAGAAAAGATGCTGGAGAACCTCGGGCTCAATGCAGTGTTTGAGAAGGTGCTAACGCTCGATACGCGCATCCCAAAGTATGCAAACAAGACCGAGATGCTAGCTGAGTTGATAAGAGATCAAGGAATAGAAGCTGCATTCTCCGCAATGGTCGGCGATACAAACGAAGATCAAGAAGCCGCGAGAGGCAACGGCGTACGTTTTATCTATGTGACGTACGGCTACGGGCGCGTTCTTGAAGCTGATATTCAGGTTGAGAAGTTTCAAGCCATAGAAAACATGCTATGCCAAGGGGACACGGAACGATGAAGTACAGCGATCAACTTGTTACCTGGTTATCAGAGTTGGGATATACCCACTGCTTCTTTGTGGCGGGCGGGAACATTATGCATCTTGTCGAGAGCTGCAGCAAGAAGATGACCTGCGTACCAGTTATACATGAGGTGGCTGCCGGAATTGCAGTGGAATACTTCAATGAAGTATCAGTCACTGGGAGGGCATTTGCCTTGGTAACAGCGGGCCCCGGCATGACAAATATCGTGACCGCAATGGCTGGCGCTTACTTGGAGAGCCGAGAACTGCTGGTGATCGGTGGGCAGGTAAAAGTTGCCGATCTTGCGCGCGGTAAGGTGCGTCAGCGGGGCATTCAGGAAATTGATGGAGTTACAATTGCGAGGCCGGTAACAGTGAAGTCCGTTCTGATGGACAGGATGTGGACATGGCCGGAATTCTCAGAACTTACCGAAGCTGGAAGCTGCGGGCGAAAGGGACCGGTATTCCTGGAGATTCCACTTGATTTACAAGGCGCACGCGTGAGCCCGGAAGAGTTGAATCATGGGTTGAGTGTGAGGACCAAGTATAAGTTCACTGAGATCCCACGCGAGAAGTTGATGGAGGTGGTATCGCAGCTTAAGAAGGCTAAGCGTCCGGTGCTGCTTTTGGGCGGTGGGATAAACCGTACGACGGCGGCCCACGTACTGAATAGGCTTGCTACATTGGGTGTGCCAGTCATGGTGACTTGGAATGGACTGGACCGGATTCCGGATGATCATCCAATGTTCTTTGGCCGCCCCAATACATGGGGCCAGCGATCGGCAAATATCCTAATTCAACAAGCAGACCTCTTGGTGGCGTTGGGAACGCGGCTAGGTCTGCAGCAGACTGGATTCAACTGGAAACAATTCATTCCTGTAGGCGAAGTAGTGCAAGTTGACTGCGATCTTACGGAATTGCAGAAGGGACACCCGAGGGTGGATCTCCCGATTTGCGGCGATGCAAACGTAGTGTTGGAATTCATCGCGGAGCAAACAGGTTATGGAGATTACAGCGAGTGGGTTGGCTTCTGTCGAGAGGTGAAGGAACTGATTCCTCTGGACGATCCGCAGAACTTGAGCGGGGCTGGATTTATCTCGCCTTATCAGTTCTGCCTTAGGTTATCAGAGCTTTCTACGAATCACGATGTTGTGGTGCCGTGCAGCAGCGGAGGCGCGAACACGGTGATGCAGCAAACCTTCCAGGTGAAGCAAGGACAGCGGGTGTTTAACAGCGGTGGACTTGCTGCAATGGGATATGGACTGGGCGGGGCAATTGGCGCAGCGTTTGCGACAAATGGGCGCAGAACTATTCTTGTTGAAGGAGATGGCGGGTTCACGCAGAATCTTCAGGAACTTGGGACAGTCAGTGCGAATCGCTTGAACTTGAAGATATTCATTTTTGAAAATAACGGCTATGCCTCAATTCGCATGACCCAGAAAAACTACTTTGATGGCCACTCTGTAGGCTGTGATAAGGAGACCGGTCTTGGTATTCCCAACTGGGAACTTCTCTTTGCCGCCTATGGAATACCGCTGAGGCCTATCAGCACGGGCTATCAGGAGGATCAGGAGTTTTTGCGCCTTTTTGAATCGAATGGGCCGGCCGCATTCTTGGTGAAGATCGATCCCAATCAGACGTATTTTCCGAAGATTACCAGTCGGGTTGGATTGGATGGAAATATGGAATCAAATCCGCTGCATCTGATGTCGCCAGAGCTACCAGCCAAAGTGGCGGCTAAGGTCTTTAGATACTTGCATGTTTCCTAGCTTTGTGCGCCTCACGATCTCGGTCGAATTGATGTTGCAAAATTCACTGGAGAAATCAAATGGCCCCTCCTCTACCAAACATTGATATGGATGCTATATCAGCGCACACGCGCGATCTCTGGAACGAGGCGCGAGGAAAGCGCATTTTCATGACAGGGGGAACTGGTTTTTTCGGTTGCTGGTTAGCGGAAAGTTTTGTTCATACCAATCGTGTTGAGAAGCTCGGCGCGCATTTAACGATTCTTACACGGAACCCGTCAGCCTTCGCGCAGAAGTGCCCACACCTGGCAGCCGATCCGGCGGTGAATCTCTACACCGGTGATGTACGCAATTTTGTATTTCCAGACGGAGAATACCGATACGTTATCCACGCCGCGACAGAAGCACGAACAAAGCAGGCGACAGAAGCCCCGCTTGAGATGCTTTCCACCATTATTGCTGGTACAGAGCACACTCTTGAGTTCGCTGCAACGCATGGAACTAACAAACTCCTTCTCACGAGTTCAGGCGCAGTATATGGCAAACAGCCTGATGACATGACGCACGTGCCCGAGAGCTATGAAGGTGCTCCCGACCCGTTGAATCCTGCTAATGTTTACGCGGAAAGCAAACGTACTTCAGAGCTTCTATGCGCAATCTATCAGAAGCGAGCAGGTTTGGAGTGTAAGATTGCCCGCTGCTGGGCTTTCTGCGGACCTCACCTGCCCCTCAATGAGCATTTCGCCATTGGCAATTTTATCGGCGACGTTCTTGCCGACCGCCCCATTCAGATTAAGGGCGATGGCACACCGCGGCGCTCTTATCTGTATACTGCCGACCTTGCCATTTGGCTATGGACCATTCTGTTCAAGGCACCTCCACTTGTGCCGTTCAACGTCGGCTCGGAACACGATGTCAGCATTCTCGAACTCGCCAAGGTAGTGGCCGCAACGCTTAACCCGCACATGGATATTCATGTGGGCCAAAAGGCCATTCCGGAAGCTGCACCTGCACGCTATGTTCCCTCAATCGATCATGCTGAGAAAGTGCTTGGATTGCGCGAAACTACAACCCTCGAAGAATCAATTCGACGTACGGCCGCATGGTATGGTAGATAGCAGAATTACTCAGTGTGCACGCTTTGATTGCTGACAAACGCGCTTTGCTCTCGCCGTGCAATCCATCTTTTTCCCAAGCGAATGCCGGGCTGTTCAACCCATCTCCATGTGAACATACAAAGTGGAATAGATATCACGAGTGTCAGGACAAATACAGCGATAAGACCGGCGGGCTTACCAATCAAAGTGCTAGAGACGAAGTGACTAGGTAATCTATCGAGGCGATTCAATAGGTATCCAACAAGTAACAGTACAAAGAAATGACAGAGATAAATGCTGTATGATATCTTTCCCAAATATATGGTGAACCTATTGACAAACAGTCCCCATGGGCGCAAAGAAAGCCCTAGTATAAATGGGAGAAACAAGAAGGATGATAAGTACAGCTTACTGTCTGTGAATGGAAGGTTTGAAATATATAAAACTACACTTGCAAGAATCAGCAAGAGAGAAAGAGATCGTTCCATTCCCACACAACTCCGTTCTTTACTCTGCCGATAAACTGGACTCATATAGTCTTTCCAAACAAAATAGGTGATGACTCCCAGTACAAAAACAGGAAATTCTACAGGAAACCACAAGAACGCAAAATACTGCTCGACGACCCCGGACACGGCTCGATGAGCGAGCCATTGGCTGATAGGCAACAATATGATAGAACTACCTATGAACAGCGCGAGAGCGCGCTCCAGGTTCTTGATCCGCGCAAAAAGCAGGGGAACAAACAGATAAAAAGTCATTTCCACCGCAATCGCCCATCCCCCAATCGCCACGCTATTAATGGTCTCCGGGCGTAGCCCATTTAAGAACAGAAACCCTGATAAAATTCCAAGTACACCGATTTTTCCATTGGCCATCAAGCTGTGGCCATTTAAGAGTATATTCCCGATGATAGCTAAATAGAATAGTGGAGCAATCCGAAAGAAACGTCTTATATAAAAGTTGGACAACTCAAAATGTTCAGTACGCCTCGACTCCAACGTCAAATAAAGCATGAATGCGCTCAACATATAAAAGAGCTGAACACCGCGTTGTCCGGTAAAAGCAATTGCAAACAACGCGTGCTGCTGTCCTGATTGAATGCCAGAATGCACGAGCACGACTCCGAGAATCCCGATGCCTCGTAATGCATCAAGAAACTCATAATGCTCTCCTGCTGAGTGCGGAGATCGAGAGATGGTCGACATTTATTGAATGATTCCCCTCTGCCCTTGACTTAATCGTTTCAGGACTGACGCTATTCGTAGAAGTGACTATTGTGAACCTTTTCGGAGACCACTTACGGTACCGCGTTTTTAGTTTATACGATCCGGTTGCCATTAGAGACTGCAGCTCGTATTCTTTGAGTTCAGTAGCTAAAGCATCTTTTGCAAGAGCTCAGTTGCAGCATTGGGTGCAACAATGCTGCAAATCCTGCAGAAGCAGAAGCTGAACCATATACATCTGCCGGTTCCGTTTAAGAAAGAGGTAGGACGCAATTGCCAAAGACAATTGCGTCGATTCTTAGCGAGGAGACTTGCTTTCCAAACCAGTCTTCCTCGCCATAGGCAAAAGCTAGTTTTGACCTGAATGGCCTTCTCATCCGGGATCAAGAACCGGCATCCTGTGCGTAGCTGCTTCCACTCAGGAGGTTCTTTATCCTTTAAGAGAAAGGGATCTCCGCAGTAGATGGAGCTTGACGATGGCTTCTGGATCACTCTTGAGGTGCCGGAGGCCGGCCTGGAACAATGCAACGAAGAGTCCGATGAAGAACCCAACTGCAGTGGCCCCGATCACGATGAGGCCGCGCTTCGGAGAGGATTTTCTGTCGGGCGGAACAGCAGGATCAACGACCTGGACCAATGCGCCCTGCTTTGCCTCGTCCAGCTTGGCAACCTCGAATTGCCGCGCAAGGATATCGAAAATCGTCTCGTTATACTTGACGTCCCGTAGCCTGCGAACGTATTCAAGACCCGCCTCGGGAACCTGACCTTTGGGAACGATGAGCCCTCCACTGGCGCTGTCCTCAGAGCCTCCCAGCCTGGCCAACTGGGCACGCATGCTGTCCAGTTCCTGCTGCGCTTGCACCACTTGGGAATTCTCGCTGGTGGCGTATGTCCGCATTCCTTGAAGCTGCACTTCTTTTGCCGCGACCTCGGCGCGAAGAGACGCAGCCGATTCGATCAGGGCGCGCGCCTGGCTATCAAGCTGAATCACACCCGTCTTTTGTTCGGTCTGCTTCATGGCCTCTTCGGCGTTGGCCAAATTATCCTTCGCCTGCTCAAGCTGTTGCTCGAAAAAAAGCCTGCGCTGCGAGGCTTCCGTGATCGCCATATGCTGGGACTGGATGCGAAATTGATCGACATAGCCATTGGCAAGATCCGCGGCACGACGGGGATCACGATCTTGGACGGAGATACGGATCAGGCCGTCTTTTCCGCTCCCGTCCACGGTAGCAGCCCCCTCGAAAGCTTTGCACGCATCGGAAGAAAGCTTCGCGTGGTACTCCTGCATCAGGCCGAAATGCTGCACCATGGCATCTTCAACTGTGCGGCTCTTGAACATGGCAACGAACATGTCGTTCGGATTCTTGAGGAGACTTCCACCGGCCAGCGCGGCCATGCCGCCCATGGAGCCCAGTTGCGAGGCCAGCGCGGCGCCCATCGAGGAACCCTGCTGCGGGGGCAGCAAAGTCACCGTGGCGATGTAGCGCGGAGGCAGGAGCAGCGAAATAATGATCGCGACGATTGCGAAGACTGCCGTGACCAAGAGAATAATCCGCTTCCGCTCGGCAAGAACAATCAGCAGATCCAGCAAAGAGATCTCGTCGTCGCCCATAACTTGCGTGGGAGTGGGCGGCACCAGTGAGGCATCTGCGTGTTCTTGTAGTTCGGAAGACGAAAGATCTGAAGGCATCTATTCCTGCCAGTGTTCGGATTTGACGGCGATTCGACCTTCATTCTAAAGGCCAAAACCTCGTATTGCCCACACCGGATGTCACGAACCGTCTGCTGACCTAAGGTGAGGCGAGCACGCTATCAGCATTCATTGTAACAAGTATGCTTTCCTCGTTCTCAAAATGCGAAGCCTTTCTTCTGGGCGGAATAGCGCGTAATCCTCGGCCAAAGGTGGGAGATGACACTCCTGGAATAGCTGAATCGTAAGCCGAGGCGCAGAGGCCGGAGTCAAGGCTCTTCACCGCGAAGGCGGCGCGCCTGGCGCGGCCTTGACGCCGGCCGGACCTCGGCTACACTCCGGATATGCAAGGGAATGTCCGTCAAATCGGCGGCCTGCCTTTTTGTGCTGGTCCCGTGTCTCGTGTGTTGGCTTCGGATTTCGCAACATTCACTCCGAACACGCCCTCGACCTCGGCAGTGCTGGCGATTGCCGATCTCCAGTGACATTACTGAACGCCATCCGAATCGGCGAGATGAGCAGTTGCGGCAAAACACGAGGGAGTTCCGGTCTGAATTCTGCCCAAAAAGTCTCTTCTTCGGCGCCACGAGGCGGGTCGGCATGATCCACCTCGTTTATGGCGGAAGCATGACAAAATCCATGGAGGGAAACGGGTTTCCGCACGACGGGTCGAGATGAGGCGGGCGGGTTGGCATTCGAGCGAAATCTTCTGATCTCCGCTCAGAGAGTGATGAATCGGCCGGATGGAGAACTGCGATGTTTTACAGGATTGTTACAAGTGCTAAAAACCTTCATTCAAGGAGGGCGTAATGTGTCAGATCGGCAGCCTCCGCCAAAAACGAGCCCGCAATATCGGCCGGTGATTCACTGATCGATTTTGGTCACGCTTTGTTCAAGTGATGTCTTCCTGCGCCATCTCGCCAAGATCTCTTCGACTTTGCCGGCGATCTGCAGGCGCGCGTCACGGCGGTCCACACCTCTGGCCAGCAACTCATCGTAGGTGGTGTGGTTGTGGCGAATTGCGGCGCCAACCGCCAGGGTCAGTGCTTTTTCATCCAGATTTCGCCCCGCCTCCGAACGGCCAACGCGACCGCTGCCCCGGAGTGCGGTATGTTCGGCGATGGCAGCCACTTCGCCAGACGGACATCCAGGGAACAACTCCGCGATCAGCTTGATCATCCGCGCAACCAGTTTGCGGTCTTGTTCGCCTCGCTGCAGCGCAGCCCGTGCCCGCGTCGCCGCTCGCTCCCCGGCATCCTGAACGCATTCCTGCTCGGCCTTTTCCAGCGCGGCATCTTCCACTAAAACGCCTTGCCGCTCGTAGCGCTTGCGTGACCGGTTGAAGCGCACGACGACGGCGGATCGCTGGCTGTACTTTGTGGCCCGGCGCGTCAAGGCAGCGTCGCCCGACGGAACAAACTCCAAGCCGCCAAGCCGCGCACAAGGAAGGCAAAGCGGCTGCTCCGCCTCCATCAAGAGCATGGCGTCCTGCTCAATCTCTGCTCCACATTCCGAGCACTGCGCATGGCGCAGGTTCAGAAACACGACCGGCAGCGGAGCCTTGTTGAGCTTCTCCTGGAGCTTCTGCTGCTTGCGTTCCGAGAGCATGGGCGACAGGTAGTGCGTGCGGTAGTTCTTTTCGATCTGCGGGTCGCCGGTGATGGAGAATTGCAAAGGCACGGTCCCGGACCGGACATGTCGCACGTAGCCGGTCTCGCTTGGCTTGAGACCCTTCTCCAGTGCCCACCGCCGGAAGATCGCCATGGACAAAGAGATCTTGCTCTGACTGCCTTGAATCTCCCGCTCAAGGAAATCGACGCGGCCCTTGCGCCAGGAGTCAACCGCAGAGGATGCCAGGAGTCCCATTCCACACAGTACGTCGATGGCGCTGACGTAGTGCTGGCAAACCAAGGCTGCATCTGCCGCGCGATAGACACGCTCTTCGAGCTTGGTCAGACCTGGAGCTTCCATCGTGCGTATCTCCATGTTGTACGTTCCATTCGTGGCGGCTTCTCTCTACTCGCCGAACAGCAATTTCCCGAGCGGCCTGACGGAGCCAATGCAATACCACTGAAGATTTTAAAACAGTCTGTCGTCAACGTTAAGCATATCTGCCTTCTTGATCGAGGCGTTCTGTCAGGTTTTCTGATCTACCCGCACGACGGTTCGTCGCGATATGCTGGCGGTATGCGTTCTCATCCTCGCGAGAAGACCGGCAGAAACGATCCCTGTCCCTGCGGCAGCGGCAAGAAGTACAAGCAGTGCTGTCTATCGAAAGCAACCCTCGCCTTCCCTGGCCCGGAGACGCTTGACACGCCATGGAGCAGGCAGCGCGACGCCTCTGACCACCTCACGGCAGATTTGATGCGGCTTATGAAGCGCGACTTTGGTGACGCCCTTCTCGATGCCTGGGCGGACTTCAATCAGGATGATGACCCAGTTCCCTTGAGCGGCATGCCAGAGGAAATCAGCATCTTCAGCCCGTATGTTCTGTTTGAGTGGGACCCGGAAAAGCCTCTTCGCCGGCGTGCGCTGAAGCCTCGGGGCGGCGTGGTCGCGCAGGCATATTTGAAAAAAGCCGCAAGCCGCCTCTCCGGCCTGGAGTATCTGATTCTGGAGCAGGCCATCACGCGGCCGGTCAGCTTCTATGAGATTGTCCGCGTCCATCCGGGGCAGGGTGCGGTGCTGCGAGATCTTCTGATCGGCGAGGAAACCGAGATCGAGGAGCACTCGGGAAGCGAGACAATGCGGCCCGGAGACGTGCTCTATGCACAGATCTGGATATTGCCCGAAGTTGCCACACTGGGCAGATTGGCGCCGCGTCCCATTCCTCCCGGCAGGAAGGTTGAGATCATCAAGCTGCGCGCGCAATTGCAGCGCAAGATCAAGAGGCAAAACCGCGAACTTGCCGCCGCCGACCTGACGCGGTATGCCGATGAGATTCGCACCGTGTACCTCGATATTCGCGATGCCCTGAACAAACCGCCGACATTGCTAAACACCGATGGGGAGCCGTTTCTCTCTCACAAACTCCATTTCAACACCCAATCGGCGCAGTCGACCTTTGACGCTCTCGCTCCACTGGCTTGGGGTGTGGACAAGGAGACATTGCTCGAAGGGGCGGAGCGAAACTCCGACGGCTCGCTGCTGAGTATCGAATTTGCCTGGATCAAGAAGGGCAACAAGATGCACCCGACGTGGGAGAGCACCATCCTGGGTCATCTGAAGATCTTCGGGAAGACGCTGCTGGTGGAAGTGAACTCAGCCAACCGCGCCAAGCAGATTCGGGAAGAGATCGAGCTACGCCTTGGCTCCCAGGCGACACACGCCGGCACGGAAACGGAGACGCCTGAACAGATGCTGAAGCACGCGAAGCAAAGGAATGCCTTGCGCGGTGCCGAAGAGGAGATCGACCAGGACGACCTGATGCGCGACCCTGCCATCCGCCGCCAGATTGAGGCGGAGGTGCAGAAGGAGGTCGAGGGATGGGTTCGCACCAAGATTCCTGCCCTGGGTGGGCGCACGCCGTTGCAGGCGGTCGCCGATCCGGACGGCAAAGAAATGGTCGAGGCCCTGCTGCAAGGCTGGGAACGCCAGAACGAAGTGCCGTTGAGCGCTGGTATTGTGCGTCCGGATATCAACGCGCTGCGCCGCCTGCTCAATCTTCCGGTGAAGACAGAATCATCCCTGAAGTGAGGCGGCTCAGAAGCAGGCCGCCAGCTTCTCTGAGAAGCAGCCGAGGGTTGTGCAGAGTACGGTGACATAGCGAGCTGCAAACTCACGCCAGTATGAGAAGACAGCGGGCAGCGCCGTTCCCACTTCGCCGGCTCCGAGTTGCAGAAGCCCATGGCCCGCGCCGCGCGCGAACGCCGTCTGCAAGCGCTTCGCGACCACGGCGTCGAGTGCAATGGCGTCGTCCTCCATCGCCAGCGAGAGACGCCCATGCGGAGTCAGAACAGGAGCCAGCTGCCCAGGATTCATAAATAAAACCTAGCAGCTACACCGGTCTGAGACAAAACACATCATCGCGGTTTCCCGGTTGCAGGCCCAATACTGTTTATGCGAAACCTCTTGGCGATTCTCCTGGATAACGACTATTACGGTTTCCGCCGCTCAGGCAGACAGGAGATCGACGGAATCCCCATGGAGGGCGCCACGCAACTCATTGGCCAAACATTGCCTGGAGCGTTCAAGAAACAGCGTAAGCCGGTCAACGCTACGCGATGAGCCTCGTCTAAATAAAATGAAAGTGTGCACACTTTGACGGCGATGAGAATTCGATCCTTTTCCCCCCTATCCGCATTAATGCTCGCTCTGGCTTTCATGCCGCCGGCGGCGATTTCTGCCCAGCAGCCTGCTTCCGGCCAACCAGTCACGTTGAAGGTCCAGGCCCGCGAGGTTTTGCTGCCCGTTACTGTGCGCGACAAGAAGGGCGCGCTGGTGACGAGCCTCAAAATCAGCGACTTCACGCTGACCGAGGATGGGCGTCCGCAGGCCATCAAGAGCTTTACGCGCGAAAGCAATCTGCCTTTCCGGCTGGGGCTGCTGGTTGACACCAGCCGCAGCGTCACCGGGGCAATGGAAAGCGAGCGCAAGGCGGCGGAGAAGTTTGTGGACACGATGCTGCCCGAGGAACCCAGCAACCCTTCGAACCAGGTCTTCCTGATCCATTTTGACCGCGAAGTGGAACTGCTCGAGGACTTCACTGCATCGCGCAACAAGCTGCACCGCGAACTGGATGAGATGGGGCCGACGCAGCGGGAGCATGACTCGCTGGGGCCGGAAACCAGCGGCGACGACCGGGAGCGCGGCGGCGGGATGGGACGCGGGGGCCACGGCGGCACGCAGCTCTACGACGCGATTTACCTGGCTTCCGGTGATGATTTGATGAAGCCGAAGGACGGGCGCAAGGCGCTGGTCGTCTTCTCTGACGGCGTGGACCGGGGCAGCAAGATGACGCTGAACGACGCGGTGGACGCTGCGGACCGGGCCAGCCTGGCCGTTTACACCATCTACTTCAAAGGCGAACAGGAGCGTTCCGGGGCCGGTGGTAATCCGGGGGGCGGCGGACACCATGGCGGTGGCGGCGGCTATCCCGGTGGCGGCGGCGGCTGGCCTGGCAGTGGCGGCGGACGGCGCGGCGGCGGTGAGAGCGCGCCAGCGGTGGACGGCAAGAAGATCATGGAGAAGATCGCGACGCGCACCGGAG
>Ga0255355_1000344_pt1 | contig 29597 bp, 25 predicted proteins | sample HBST75metaG_FD_189943 | JGI IMG/M metagenome (GOLD analysis project Ga0255355, IMG submission 189943) | Peat soil microbial communities from Stordalen Mire, Sweden - H.B.S.T75 | ecosystem: Environmental > Terrestrial > Soil > Wetlands > Peat | place: Sweden: Norrbotten County, Stordalen Mire...
CCAATAACTTCCGCCGCAAATCATCCTCATAGGCTCGCGCCATAGCTCTCGCGTCGCCGGAGTTTCGCCATACACAGATTACACTATCGGTGAAAATGCTCTAATGGCTTCGCAGTTTTTATCCCGCATCCGGCAGATTGGCCGGAATCTCTATCGTGACGAGGGTGCCACGGCCGGGATTGCTAACGACGCTGAAACGGGCCTGGTTGCCGTAGAGAACTTCCAGACGCTCCTGCACGTTCTTCATGCCGATGCCGGCTCCGGCGCTGCGCAGGGGCGAGGCTGAGCGATCACCCATGCCGACGCCGTCGTCAGCCACTTCGATGCGCACGCGGTCGCCATCGAGCTGGCTGCGCAGGGTGACCGTGCCGCCGTTGATGCGCGGCTCCAGTCCGTGCTTGATGCTGTTTTCGATCAGCGGCTGGAGCAGGATGCTGGGCACCAGAACCGCCAATGTCCGCGGGTCGATTTCCTTTTTCACGCGCAGCTTCTCCGCGCCAAAGCGCACCACTTCGATGTCAAGGTAATCGTCGGTAAACTGCAACTCCTCGCTGAGCGGAACGTAGGTGTCGTGGTCCTTGAGCAGGGCGCGGAGAATATTGGCCAGCTTCACGGTCATCTGGCGGGCCATCTCCGGCTTCACTCGCACGAGCGAGGTAATGGAATTGAGAGTGTTGAAGAGAAAATGCGGATTGATCTGGCGCTGGAGGGCGTCAAGACGAGCTTCCAGCAGCAGGCGCTTCTGCTCTTCGAGCTTCAGCTCGATGCGCAGCGTATTCCATACTTTGAGCGCGATGCCAACCACGATGGGCGCGCTGAGCCAGACGAGCGCCTGCAGCCACCACTGGCCGGCAAGCAGCGCGAAGAGACGGCGCGGAAAGGCGTGGGCGATCCAGTCGCGGCAGGCCTCGGCGGCCACGATGAGAAACAGCATGAGAAACTGGCGGTCAACGCGCGGCTCGCGCAGGTTGCGGCGCACCCAGCGATAGAGGCTGAGGTCGATGAAGGGCGTGAAGGACCATATCTCCTCCTTCTCGACAAAGCGGCCCAGCAGGCCTGCCCCCAACCCCAGAGCGGCATTGAAGGGCAAGGCAAGGAATTCATGGTGGCAGACGGCCGGCGCAGCCAGCACCAGGCCACCCAGCATGGCCCATTCCGGCCCCACGAGCAGGCCAAGCAGGATGACGGTTTCAAAGGAAATGTCAGCCGCGAGAAAATTGGGAACGGCGATGCGAATCCAAACGCCGAGCGTCAGCGGCACCAGGAAAAACGCCAGCAAAGCCGCAGTCTGGGCGGCAGTGCGCCGCTCGGCAAAAAAAAGCCTGCGGAAGGTGGTGACGCGCGCCAGCACGCTGGCCACCGAGGCAGCCACGCCCAGCTTGACCAGCAGCGTAATCAGAATGAGATTGTCGGTCACTGCTGGAGCCCTGCCCTTTCAAAGTTTCCGTAACGCGGAGATCGCGCAATCCTACCCTAGCCGCAAAAACAAGGGCGCGGCGAGGGTGGGGCACCCAGATTCCGAAGAGAAAACGCCGGCGCGCAGGCGGTCACCGCGGCTTATCGCGGTGCAGCGTCTTCACGTGGTAGCCGGCGCTATTGAGCTTGGCGGCGATCTCCTCGACCATCATCACGCTGCGGTGCTGCCCGCCGGTACAGCCAAAGGCCAAAGTCAGATAGCTCTTGCCCTCCTCGATGTAGTGCGGCAGCAGGTAAAGCAACAAGTCCGTGACCCGGCTGATAAATTCACCGGTCTGGGGAAACTTGCGCACATAGGCGGCCACTTCAGGGTCGAGGCCGGTCAGTTTGCGAAACTCCGGCACATAGTGAGGGTTGGGCAAAAAGCGCACATCAAAGACCATATCCGCATCCAGCGGCACGCCGTTTTTAAAGCCAAAACTCAGGCAGGAGACCAGCAACTGCTTGCTCTCATCCTCATGGCCAAAACGGGCCTGGATGTGGGCGCGCAACTCATGCACGTTGAAGTTGGAGGTGTCGATCAGCGTGTCGGCGACATTGCGGATGGGGTCCAGGAGCTGCCGCTCTTCAACGATGGAGCGGGCGACCGTCTCCTGCCGGCCGAGCGGATGCGGCCGCCGGGTTTCGGAGTAGCGCCGCACCAGGACGGCGTCCTGCGCGTCCAGAAATACCACGCGCGTGTGCAGAAGCCTTTTCACCTGCTTGAGAATCTCGGGAAGGCGGTCCAGGGTCACCCCCTCGCGCACATCCACCACAATCGCCGCATCCTGCACCTCGGCGGATTTCTCCACGAGGACAGCAAAATCGGGCAGCAACTCAAGGGGCAGGTTATCCACGGCGTGAAAGCCAAGATCCTCAAAAGCCTTGAGGGCAGAGGCCTTGCCCGCGCCGGAGATTCCCGTGACAATGACCAGTTCCTTGCGCGGCCGCGCCTCTTTCGTGACGGGTTTGGCGGCCTCATACGCAGCAGGCGCCAGGGGGGTGTGCTTTGAAGGCGTCATGGGGACATGCTACACCGAAAGACCCTGTTCAGGCACTGGAGCCGACAGCCAATCACGCGCGGCCTTGAGCCGCGTCAGCGGAACTAGCGGAGTCAGAGCATTATCACTGTTCCTGTGAGGTTGAGTTCATGGCGCACCGCCCGTGAAAATGCTTTATTGATCCGGCAAGGAAACAGTGACATCGCTTTCCCACCCTTTTCCGCAAAAGGCGCGGAAAAGGGTGGGGCACCCTGCCCAGATGTTTGGCCCATTCTTCAGGGGGCTGAAGCCCCCTGCTCCGTTGAAAGACAGCCGAACCGACTTTCATGCCTGGGGGCGACCCGCAGAGCCATTGATACTCCCTCCGGAATCGCCGATTTACAACTGTAGTACTAACTCCGCCAGCGCCCAGGTTTTATGAAAGCTCGATAAGCTCCATCTGGCCGTCACGGCTGCGATGGAGCACGAACTGCTCTCCGGCGAGATTGCGGAAGATCAGCAGGTCAAGGTCGCGAGACTCGGCGTCTTTCACGGCCTCCTCGATGGTCATGGCCCTGGGAGCAAACGCGTTGCCGCTGGCGACGATGTGCGGCTCGACGACCGTTCCGGGGGACGTGAACGAGCGCACGGAGATGACCGCCCTAGCCCTCTTGCGGGCGCGGACAGGTTCCTGCTCGCCGGCCTCCTCGACCTGAGCGGCCTGGACTTTGGAGCGGGTCACCGGAGGCGCGGTAAGCAGCTTCTCCTCCTTGGGCAGGCGTTTGCCCTCGATCCGGCGGTCGCGGTCGCGGCGCACCTGGCTTTCGGTATGCTCGAGAGCCAGGCGCAAAGCCGCCTCCAGCGTGGCGGCCTTGCCCGTGGCCACAATCGTCCGCAAGCGGGCCTTGATGGTCACTTCGGCAATCTGCAAACGCTTCTGCGCGCTAAAAACAATGCTGGCGCACGCACTCTTGCCCAAGACACGGGCAATGCGTTCCATACCATCCTCGGCCTGCGTGCGCAGCGCCTTGGGGATTTTCACTTGTCTGGCGGTGATCTCCACTTCCATGGTCAGCCTCCGCTCCTTGTTTATTCCCAGCTCTGCTTTCGGCCGGGGCTACGGATTTTATATCGAAGAGCCGCCAACTGTCAGCATTTCCGCGTCAGCGCTCCAGGGCAATCTTCAATCAGAAGGAGAATGGAAAATCTGTTTCATCATTGACCTCTGCTCCGTCAACGATCCAACCGGCAACCGATCTGTCGCTAAGCGTCGCGGCGGCGGCGCTGGTGGGTCGAGGGAATGTTCATATCTTCTCGGTACTTGGCCACGGTGCGGCGGGTCAGCCGGAAGCCGTGGGCCTGAAGCATGACGGCCAACTGGTCGTCGGTAAGCGGATGGCGCGCGTCCTCATCCTCGATCAGTTTGCGGACCTTGCGCTTCAGCACCACCAGCGGGGTATCGGCGCCTTCGGGTCCGTTCGACCCCTCGGAGAAGAAGAAGCGCAGCTCGATGACTCCCTGCGGAGTGTGCGCGTACTTGTTGGCCACGGCGCGGCTCACCGTAGAGGGGTGAACGCCGATTTCCTCTGCCACCTCCTTGATCATCATCGGCCGCAAGGCCTCGATGCCATGTTCGAGGAAATCCTGCTGGCGCTGCACGATGACTTCGCAAGTCCGCAGAATCGTGCTCTTGCGCTGGGCGATGTTGCGGATCAACAGAAGCGCGGAGCGAAAACGCTCCTTGACGTAGTCCTTGGTCTCCTTGTCGGTTTCCTTGGAGACCAGCATCCGCCGGTAGCGCCGGCTGAGGCGGAGGCTGGGCAGGTCCTCTTCGTTCATCGTCACCACCCAGTCGTCGCCCCGCTTGCTGAACATGACGTCGGGCTCGATGAGCCGCGCCTGCTCGCGGTTGAACTGGAGGCCGGGCCGGGGGTCGAGGGTACGGATGAACTCCACCCCGGCATGCGCCTCGGTAACGGTGATCTGGGCTGCCTTCGCCAGATCTTTCACATCCCGCTTCAGCAACAGTTGCAGGTGCTGGCCCACAATCAGCGCAGCCACCTCCATGCTGCGCCGCCGCTCCTCCAGGCGCGCCTCGGCCTCAGCGCGGAAGCTGCCATGGGGATCCTCAGCGGGCGTGTCCGCGGGCGGGACAAACAACTGGACAAACTCGCGCTGCTGGGCGGCGATCTGGAGCAGCAGGCATTCGCGCAGGTCATGGGCGCCCACGCCGGCCGGGTCCAACTGCTGCACCTGCGCAATGCCGGCGCGCATCAACTCAAGCGCCGCTTCCTCCCGCGGCTGCGAATCGTCCTGAGCGCTGCCGAAGGCGGCCGCAAGCTCCTCATCCCCGCCGACCAGATACCCATCCTCGTTGAGATTGCCAATGACAAACTCGGCCGCATCGTGCAGGTTGGGCTCCAGAGTCAGGGATCCCAACTGCCAAGCCAGATGATCGGTCAGAGTCGTCGGCTGGGAGAGGAAATTCTCAAACGACGGCTTATCGCTTTCTTCATACTCCGGCTGCGTGCGATAACCGGGATCAAGATAGTCCTGGAAGTATGATCCGAAGTCGATCTCATTGAACGGATCCTTGGGCAGGACAGGCGGCTCCTCACCAGTGGTGACCACTTGTTCCTTGGGAGCCGCGACCTCATCCAGCATCGGAACCGACTCGTCGATCTCTTCGAGGACGGGATTCTCCATCATCTCGGCATCGATCTTGTCCTTCAGCTCGATCTTGTTGAGCGCCAGCACGCTCACCATCTGCATCAGACTGGGAGTCAGGATCTGGCGTTGTGCTACCCGGAGACTCAATTTTGGCTGCAGCAGCACCATAGAAGGAACTCGATTCCCGTTTGCATTCACCCTCAGTGTACCGGGATGAGAAAAATGCTAAAAGTCAAAAGGCCGCGCACCGAGCCAACTTTCCCGGATTGGGCGGCAACTCGATCCGGGAATTTCCGTATGGAACACCCTGCAAAACTCTGCGTGCGAAGAGGTTGACGGAATGCAAATCGCCTTCTCCCGGCCTTCAACATCCTCCTGCCGGGAGCGCTGATCAACTGAGCGTGAATCCCTCCCCCAGATAAACCCGCCGGACTTCCACGTCATTGCCCAACTCGTGCGGCGTCCCGGCGCGGAAAATCTTCCCCTCAGCGATGATATAAGCCCGGTCGGTTACGCTCAACGTCTCGCGCACATTATGGTCGGTAATCAGAATCCCGATGCCGCTGGCCTTCAGGTCGAAGATGATCTTCTGCAGCTCCAGCACGGCGATGGGATCGATACCGCTGAACGGCTCATCGAGCAGAATGAAGTTGGGCTGGATGCACAGCGAGCGCGCAATTTCCACCCGGCGGCGTTCACCGCCGGAAAGGGCGTATCCCAGCGTAGTGCGGATGTGACCAAGATTCAACTGATGAATCAGGCGCTCGGTCCTGGCGCGCCGCTCGTGGTTGTCCAGGGGCTGCGCTTCAAGCACCGCCTGGATGTTCTGCTCGACGGTCAGCTTGCGAAAGACGGAGGGCTCCTGGGGCAGATAGCTGATGCCGAAATTGCGCGCCCGCAGGTACATCGGCAACTGGGTGATGTCGGTTTCGTCCACCATCACGCGCCCGTTATCGGGCGCTACGAGCCCCACAATCATGTAAAAGCAGGTGGTCTTGCCGGCGCCGTTCGGTCCCAGCAGACCCACGACTTCGCCGCGGGAGATCCGCAGATCGACTCCGCGAACCACCTGCCGTCCCTTGTAGCTTTTGCCGATTCCTTCGGCGATCAATGTACTCATCAGGCTCGCTTCCGCCACTCCAAACTCTGCTATACTGCCCTACTTTGGCGCCATGGTCTGCGCCGTGGTCTTGCGTCCGCCGCCTTCGATACTGACGCTATCATCGCGGCCATGGAAAATCAAAGCCTCACCAGAAACCGTTCCCCGCGCCGAATCGGTCATTCTGGGTGGCGAGGCGGCTGTTCCCGTCAGAATGTATTCCCCTGTCGCGCCGGTATAGACCAACTGCTCCCCGGTTCCGTGCCGGCCCCCGGAGGTCAGCACCACCCGGCCGCTGGCCGTCATGCGGTCCACCTGTCCCTGGCCGCCGTCCTTGCCCGCAACTTTCGCCGCCGGCAGCAGCGTCACCTCAACTTCATTCGAGACCGAGGCCGCGGTTGCGGTTTCCGCCACCACCGTGCCCAGAAGACCTCCGCGCATCACGGCTTTGCGCTCAATATCGGAGTACTTCAGATCGCTCCCGCGCACACGGATTACGGAGGGCTGGTTGGACTTCCCTGCCTGCACGCCAAGCGCTGCTCCACCCGCGCTTACCAGTACGACCCGCACCGGATCAGCCGAATCCCTGGACGAGGCCGCCAGCGTATGCCGTCTCTGGTCGAGCACAATCACCGGCGCGGCAATCGAATTGGCCTGCTGCCATAACCGCGCCTTGCCACGGAAGGTGACTTCGCCTGCAGGCTGATGCAGCTGAGCCTCGGCCGCTACCACATGCGCCGGGCCCTGCCCACCCATAGCCATGCTACCCGCGGGCTTCGCCTGCTGGCCATTGCTTCCCACGCTTGAATTGGTCCAGCTCGCTTTCACATTGCCATGCGCAAAAGCATCGCCCGAGGCGCGCGAAAGATCCACCTTGCCAGCCGTAAGCTGCATGGCGCCGTCTTCGACGCGCGGATTCAGCGTCAGGTGCAGCCACTCACCCGCACCCGCATAGTCGGCGCGGCCCGCCGTGGCCCTCAACTTCGCCGGCGGAGGCGCACCGGGCCTGGCCGCCGGCTCTTGTGTCAAGACCACATGGCCTTCGACTGTGGCCGACTGAACCTGCGCCTCGGCCCCAGCCCCGCGCTTCGCGCCCGCCCCGGCAGAAGCCGCGAAATGCGCTTCCAGCCGGTCGCCACTGGTGGTCTCCCGCGTTCCTGTTGCGGTGGTCTCCTCAATGCTCGCGCGGCCAATTCCTTTCATCGCAACCAACGCCGAATTCGCTCCAAAGCTGCCGATCAGCTCGTCGGCCGAAAGCCTGGATGGTTCAATCGGCTCAGTGCCGCGCTGGCTCTCGCCCGTAAGCACCACGCCGCCGGTTCCGTGGAGCGCGTTCAGCTCGATTCGCCCGTGACCGGAGTCGCGAAACTCCACGTCGGCAAGGGGCGAACGCCAGTGGCGGCTCAGGCGCAGCCTCTGGCCTGCCGAATCTCTTTGTTCCTCGCTGTCCATCGCCACGCCCCGCTCCAAGTGCGCGCGATGCAGCTTGCCCTGCGCGGTGAATTCAAGCTCCGCGGTGGGCGCTGAGCCGTGCAACCGCCGGCTCTGGCCTTCCTTCCGGCTGGTCGAGTCCATCGCGACTCCGCCCTCCAGATGGCCGTGACGAGGCTGGCTGCGCGCGTCAAAATCCATGTGCCCAGCGGGCGCCACCAAGCGGCCACCAGCCGCGGTAGCAAGCGTGAAGCTGTTCATCGCATCCAGCCGCAATACCGATCCATCGTCGCGGAAGAGTACCTTCGCGTCACCGGCCGTGGCTTCCCCGCCCTGGTAGGCCGCCATGACGGCGCGCAGACGGCAGATCTGGGATCCACGCTCGAACTCCGCGTGCTGGGCATGAATCTGGATTGTCTCTGCGCCGCGCCGCGCCGTCAACGCAACGGCACGATCCAGCACGAGCGTGCCCTGCTGGGAGTCGAACGTGGCTCCCATCGCGCTGCCGGAGCCCTGCGTCATGGAAAAATCCACGCGCGCACTGGTCGTGGCCACCCCGCTCTGCTGGTCGAAGGTCAGCCCGCTGGTCTTGACATGGATCTCGCCGCGCGCTGCGGCTTCAGCCACTGAAGCCACTGGAGCGCCTTTCAGCTTGTCGCTCACCACCTGCCCCGCAGCCGCCTTGGGCGCGATGGCCGGCGCAACGCCCGGACGCATCAGCGTAATCTCCACCGCTCCGGCAGCTTTGGCAGTACCCGCCTGCTGGTCGTACTCAAACTCGCTGCCTTCGATGCGGTCCACGCGGCTGCCGTCTTCGCCATACAGCTCAATCTTCACGTCGTGCAGCAGAGCATTGCCCTTCTTCAACTGCACCACCCGCGCCGCGTGAATCTTGAAGAGGGTATGGCCACCGCGCGCCTGCGTGTAGGTGACGCCGTTGGCCTCCTGCTGGATTTCGACGCCCAGCCGCTTGGGCAGGTCGCGGCGATTGAAGGGATTCTTCCATTTTCCCAGAGCCAGAAAGGACACCAACACCACCAGCAGGAGAACTCCTGCCGCCAGCACCAGCATCCGCATCCGCTCAATGGTGAATCGCACGGTCAGTTCAACCCCCGGAGCCTGGCGGCGAGCCGCTGTGCAAGGCTCTCGCCCAGCTCGCTCCACAAGAGGCGCGCCGTGGCTCCCGAAGCCTTCTCAACGGCAGCGGTCAACTCCACGAGCTGGCGCACATTCTCTTCGACGTGCCGCGCGGCCACCGAGTCAAGCTCCAGGTCTTCTTCAAGGAAGGGCGTGTCGGAGCCGAAGTCGATCCGGATGTGCCCGTCGGACTCGTATGCGCCCTCGTCGAAGAGCGGCCCGTAGCCCGTCACGCGCACCATCCGCGGCCCGCGCACCCATCGTGGATCGGGGTCCGTCCCGGTTTCCAGTTCCCACAGGCTCCAGCCAATCTCGAACTCGTGGGCGTAGTCGTCATGCAGAATCTCAAGCGCTTCTTCGACGGCGGCCCGAGGCTCCGCGCCCAGTTTGTCGGCAGCGCTGCCGGCCGCTCCGGCCCTTCGGCCATAGATCTGTTGAAAAACCGGCGACTCGTTCCAATTGATGGGCCACACAGTCGCCGAGTAAACGAGCGCTTCGCCGCCATGCGCGGCAAACTCGCCCAGCACCGCCGTCAGCTTGCCGGCCAGATCGGTGAGGCGCAGATTGGGGTACCACATGCTCAGATAAAGGGTGTCAGCCATCTCTTTTGATTGTAGCTGGAAGGGAGGAACGCGGGATGTTGAGGAAAATCGTTGGAAGAGCGGGAAGATGAATCTCGCAACGAAGCCGGAGAATGAAGGGGATGAACTCCGGCCCACCCCCTTCAACCTCATTCTTATGCCGTGACGATCTCGCTGAAATCGGCGATGCCAGAGAACCCGCGCAGAATGCCGTCGATCAGCGCCAGATTCGCCCCACGAATTGCCTCATCGGGATCGAGAACCATGACTTTGTCGAAGAAGGCATCGACGACCGGGCGCAGCGTGGCAATCAACGACAGCGCCTCGCCGTAATTCCGCTGCTCACGCAGCTTTGCAACCTCCGGGGCCAGGGCGTCAGCCGCATCCGCAAGCTGCTGGGCTTCCGGAGCGAGCTTCACGTCCCGCGGTGAGCCAACGGCAAAATGCTTTTCCTCTGCCTGGCGAAGAATGTTTTTGATGCGCTTGAAGGCCGCTGAAACTGCCGCGAAGTCCTCGGATTGGCGCGCCGCCGTCAGCGCCTCGGCGCGGGCAATGGCGTCGCGCACGTCGTCGGCCCCGGCAGCCAGCACGGCGCTGACCACGTCGTAGGCAAAGCCGCGAACATCCTTCAGGTAGAAGTTCAGGCGCTCAAGGAGGAAGGCGCGCACATTCTTCACGTTCTCTTCCCCGCCCCTGCCGCATGTATTCACCACACCATCGATGCTTAGCGGCAGGCCAGACTCGGCAAGGATCTTAATGATGGCGTTGGCGGCGCGACGCAGAGCGAAGGGGTCCTTCGAGCCAGTGGGTGCATTGCCGATTCCGAACATAGCCGTGATGGTCTGGATACGGTCAGCTAGGCCGAGAAGTTGGCCCTCTACTGTGGGCGGGATGGCATCATCGGGAGAGGCAGGGATGTACTGCGCGTAGATTGCGTCAGCCACCGCATCGCCTAGCCCTTGCGCCCGCGCGTACAAACCACCGATGACGCCTTGGAGTTCAGTGAATTCCTTGACGAGCTCCGTGGTCAGGTCAGTCTTGGCCAACTGAGTCGCACAAAGTAGGGCAGTCTCGTCAAAAGCCACACCAGCAGACCTGATAGTTGCCCCAAGCTTCTTGACCACCTCGTCGTTATCATTTGTCTTCGAGAAGTAGCTCCATCCGCTTTCTCCTGACGGGGTGCGGAAAAAGGTCACATTCTTCAAACTCTCGACGCGATCAGCAAGAAGAATCTTCTGATCCACTTCCCAGAAGAAACGCGCGTCCTTGAAGCGGGCGCGCAGAACGCGAGCATTGCCGTGGCGGATGATCTCCGCGCCCTCGGCGTCAACCTGCGTATTGAGCACGGCTAGGAAGTGCGGCGCGAGCTTGCCATCAGAGCCCTCAACCGCAAAGTACTTCTGGTGGTCGCGCATGACTGTGACAAGCACTTCTTCAGGAAGCGCCAAATACTCCGGCTCAAAGTCGCCCAGCACGACCGAAGGCCACTCGGTCAGATGAACGACGGTCTCGATCAGAGCGTCGTCCTTGCGCCAGCGAGCGCCGGGGACGGTGCGCGTGGCGGCGTCCAGAGCCTTGCGAATCGACTGCCTGCGCGCGGCCACATCGACTTCGACAAAAGCCTTGCGCAGCTCCTCGGCGTATTCCGTTGGCCTATTGATGACCACCGGAGCGTCGCCGTGCAAGATGCGATGGCCGCGGCTGGCGTTGCCAGCTATGATCCCGGCAATTTCCAAGGGAACCACGGCAGCGTCGAGCAGCGCGACGATCCAGCGAATGGGCCGCACAAAGCGCTCCGGCTTGCCCGCGCGCCAGTACATATTCTTGGCCCAATAAATGCTCAGGACTTCTTTGGGCAGTTCGGCAGCCAGCAGCTCCGCTGTTTTGCGTCCTTGGCGTTTTACCGTAACTCCAACGTACTCGCCCTTGGCATTGGCGACCTTTTCAAGGGCATCAACCGCGACGCCAGCTTTTTTCGCGAAGGCTTCGGCAGCTTTTGTCGGCGCGCCGTCCTTAAAGGCAACCTTCCATGAGGGGCCGATCAGCTTCTCTTCCGTGTCGGCCTGACATGCCTCGACGCCCTCGACCAGCACAGCCAGACGGCGCGGCGTCGAATAAGTGGTCAGTTTGGCTTGCGCGTCAAGCAGCCGCTCGCGCGTGAGCAAATCCTTCACGCGGCGGCCCAACTCGGCCTCTGCCTGGGCAATCATGCGAGCCGGAACCTCGTCCAGCCCAATTTCCAACAAAAAGTCTGCCATAGCTTTGAAAATTCTTTCTGCCTTCAGTGTTCAAGGTCAAAAGATCAGGGGTCAGAGATCAGAGATCAAAAAAAGCTCCTGACGTGCTGACTTGCTAAGACTCCTGCTGCAATACGTACGCCTTGGCCACGCCGACGGAGAGCGCGCGAATGCGGCCGATCATGCCGACCCGCTCGGTGACGCTGATCGCTCCGCGCGCGTCGAGGAGATTGAAGAGATGCGAGCACTTGAGCGCCAGCTCGTAAGTCGCCATCAGCGGGAAGCGCCGCTTCTCCTTGACGCTTGCCTTTTCATCGGACAATAACTCGTTGACCTGCGCGAGAAGCGCCAGCGCCTCGGCTTCGTAGCTATTGAAGTGCGCCCAGAGCCGATCAACATCAGCGCTCTCGAAGTTATAGACCGAATACTGCAGTTCCTCGCTCAGGCGAACATCGCCATAAGTGACCACGGCGCCGGTCTCCGGATCGCGCGCCCAGACCACGTCGTAGACCGAATCCACATCCTGCATGAAGGCGGCTAGGCGCTCCAGGCCATAAGTCAGCTCGGAGCAGATGGGGTCCAGATCGAGGCCGCCGCACTGCTGGAAGTAGGTAAACTGGGTGATCTCCATGCCGTCCATCATGACCTGCCAGCCCACGCCCCACGCGCCCACGGTCGGGCCTTCCCAGTTGTCTTCCTCGAACTTCAGGTCGTGCTGGCGGAGATCGATGCCGATGGCTTCCAGAGACTGAAGATAGAGTTCCTGCACGTTCACCGGCGGCGGTTTCAGAATGAGCTGGAACTGCGTGTGGCGGAAGAGCCGGTTGGGGTTCTCGCCGTAGCGGCCGTCGGCCGGGCGGCGCGAGGGCTGCGCGTAGCCAACCTTGTAAGGCTTGGGGCCGAGCACGCGCAGGAAGGTCTCCGGCGCCATCGTTCCCGCGCCGACCTCGACGTCAAAGGGCTGTTGCAGCACACAGCCGCGTTCCGCCCAGAAGCCCTGCAAACGGAACAATAGCTCCTGAAAGGTGAGCGGAGCGGTTTTCTGTTGGGATGAAAGCTGAGATAAAGGCACGGGCAATTCTCTTTCGTTGAGACTTTCTTGATTTTACCAGCCCTGTTGCGCCGCAAAAATGCTTGCCTCTGCATGACACAGTTTTGAAGATTCAGAGGAACGGATTCCGAACCTGAAGTGCTCCGAAGCGCTGGCCGTGCTGCAGGTCCTCGGTAAAGAGCAGATCGCACCGCGCCTGAATAGCGGCTGCGACGATCAGGGAGTCATACCACAAAAGCCCACTCTGCGCCTGCAGATGCAGTGCCTCGGCAAAGAGCGCCGGCGAGGAATGCACGCCCAGCAGCGGACGAAAGACCGTGCTCAGATACAGCTCCGCATCCGCTGCCTGCATCGGCTGGGAGAAACGCCTCAGGGCAACATTGAAAAACTCCTGAACCACTTGGTAGCTGATCACGCCCTTCTGCGTCGTCAGCGCCTCGCGGATCAGTTGCGCGGCTCTTTTTGACTTCGCAGCGGCACTTTGATCAAAGGAATAGACGAAGATATTCGTATCCAGGAAGAATCTATCGCTCATTCAATTCGCTCCGGCTGAAATGCCGTCCCGCATCGATGTGCCGCAAACGCAGCATCAGCGCATCATAGCCCTGGGCGTCTCCGGCGCTTTGCGTGAATTGCGCCAGCCATATACGGAAAGCCTCGTTCAGCGTGCTGCGCTGCAGGCGCGCAATCAGGCGCGCCCGCTCAATCAGATCTTCGTCGGCACTCAGAGTGATATTCTTCATACGAGAGTAGTGTACACGATTCTCGTGTTGCTTAGGCCAATATCAGCAGATTTGCCGCGTAGGCCTCGCCAGCCAAGGCTTGGATTCTGCGATCGAGGGTGACCAGAATGGCTCCGCTGCGAATCGCCAGACCAAGAAGCAGGGCGTCAGTGACCTGCCGGTAGCCGTGCAGGCGAGGCGCGAGAGGTTGAATAAGTTCCAGCCATGAGTGCTCAATGGGCAGGCTTTCGCAGCTGGGAAGTGCGGCTATCTGCTGCATCAGCAGGATCGCGCCACTCATCGAGAGCCCGCCGATGGATGGGTTGGCCATCAGGCGCACAAAACCAGCTTCAGTAATCAAACAGACAAGAAAGCGGGCGATCCCGATTTGCTGGCGCCAATTGTCTGCGGTCAGATGATGGACGTGGCTGGGATCGGTAAGCGCAACCAGAACATTGACATCAGGCAGATAGGCCGGTTCAGTCAAACTCCTCCTCCTGCGCTTTCAGCACCATTTCAGTGGTCAGAGTGCGATCCCTGGGCGGAAGCGTGGGAAAACCGGAGGCGGACCGCCCGAACTTCGTGCTTTCGGATGCAGCCGATACCGCCTGGTTGCCTTTACGGATCAGCTCCGTGATCGCCTCGCCCAAGGTGATACCGCAGGCGTAGGCATAGAGCGCCGCGAACTGGCGGGCATCGTCGGCGATGTTGACATTGGTTCTCATATTGCAAGTATGCACCTGAATAGCGCTGACGTGCAATATGTAATATAGGTGCCATGTAGACTATCTTGCACGCCGAACTGCAGTAGCCGATGTCTGCATTGTTGGAAAACGAATTCGGAGAGATACGGATGAAACTGTGAAGCTTTGCAAGTTTCACCCGCCGAGCCGCGCCAGCGCCTCGGACGAGCGCAGTTTGCGCTCCAGGTGCCGCTCCAGGGATTGCAGCGTGAAGCGGCGCAGGTCAGCCGCGCGACGCCGGGGCCAGGGCTCGGCGGCAAAGGCCGAGGCTGGCGCTCGCAACATCCGCTGCGCCAGATGCCAAGAGTCGACCGAAAGCTCGCTGGCGCTGCCGCTGCGATGCAACGGGCAGAAGAGGCCGTCGCCCAAGGTGTTGAAACTGGCTTCGCCGGCCTTGAGCGGCTCGCCGCAGGCCGTGCAGCGGCCAAGCTCCGGCAACAGGCCCATCAGCCGCGTCATCCAGAGCTGGAAGTAGGTCAGGGGCATCCAGGGGTGCTCGATTGTGGTTTGTTCAAGTACAGAAACCACCAGCCGGAAGACCGTCTCCTGGGGATCGCGCTCGGGCAGGGCTTCGTCCACCAACTCGGCGAAAAAGCTGAGCACCGCCATGCGCGCGGGATCGATCGGGGCAGAGAGCGGCGAGCTGACAATTTCGAGTTGATCCAGCCGAACCAGCTCAGTTCGAGGCCGTTCGGCAAACCAGGCGCGGGCCAGCGTCGTCGGCTCCAGCGCACCACCAAAGCGTTTGCGGCTCTTGAGCGCCGATTTGGCCACACCGCGCAACCGGCCGTAGTCGCGCGTGAAGAAGCTGACGACCAGGTCAGCCTCGCGGAAGGGCCAGGTGCGCAAAACGACGGCTTCTGAGGTGAGGACGGCCATGCGACTACTATCTTCGCACTCATCCCTGCTGCTGGAATTTGCAGCCGAAGAAGATTCCTTACATCAAAGTAAGGATTCTCTGCAAAAGTAAGATATAATCACTTTTGAAAGGAATCTCGATGCCCTCAGCGACTGTGACTTCCAAAGGCCAGATCACCATTCCCATCGAGGTCCGGAAGGCGCTCGGATTGAAGCCGGGCGTCCGGATCGACTTCTATGAGGTCGAAGACGGCGAATACGCCTTCCGGCCAAAGACCGGCTCGATCCGCGATTTGAAGGGCTGCATTCCCAAACTGGATCATATCGTCACCCTCGAAGAGATGGACCAGGCGATTCTGGATCATGCCGCGGAACTCGACGCTGGCACACGCAGCGATGCGAACAGGAATCTTCGAGATGGAGAGGCCGCGTGATCGGGCTCGACACGAATATTCTGCTCCGCTTTCTTGCACAGGACGATTCAATACAAAGCCCCAAGGCCAATGCTGTCATGGCTTCGCTCACTATCGCTGAACCGGGTTGGATTAGCCTGACTTCCATCGTGGAGCTTGTCTGGGTCATGACCAGCCAGAAGCGCCTTGACCGCAGAGGGATAGCGGCGCTCCTGAGCCGCTTACTAACGCGGGAGGAATTCGTGATTGAGCAGGCGAGCCTTGTTCAGAGCGCCATGCAACTCTATCGAAAGGGCAATGCGGATTTTGCCGATTGTCTCATTGCCATTTCCGCAAAGGCTGCTGGATGCAGCCGCACACTGACCTTTGACCGCAAAGCCGCGCGCGACACGGGAATGGAACTGATTGCCTAGACCGTGCGCCGCATAGACACAAATGCGCATCCCGCCGGAGCGAGATGCGCATTTGGAAAATGCTTAAATACTGGAAGACAGCGCCGGGAGCCGTTTAGTGACCGTAGTGCTTGACGGCCTTCTCGGCAAAGCTGGCCCACTTTTCCGGCAGGTCGTCCTCTGCGAAGATAGCCGAAACCGGGCAGGCCGGAACGCAAGCGCCACAATCGATGCACTCGGACGAATCGATGAACAACTGGTCGGCAGCGGCGAAGCCGTCTTCGTCCTTCTTGGGGTGGATGCAATCAACGGGACAAGCGTCCGTACAGGCCGTGTCCTTGGTGCCGATACATGGTTCTGCGATTACGTGTGGCATCTGTGGTCTTCTCCGAGGGACTGAATCCTCGACGCTGATAGTAGCACAGGAAGCCGACGGCTGCGTCAATCTCTTGCAAGTGCATTTTGACGGGGGGAAACTGGAGAAATCGTGCCTTCCCTTGACGCTGCCGAAGCAAACCGCCGGGAGATGCCTGAGCGCGATGCTCTTTCAGTCGGCTTTCGCTTCCCGCGCGGCGCGCCGAGCCGCAAACTCCTGGGGAGTAAGAATCGGCGCCAGATTGCGCCCGGCAAACATGTCCGCAAATAGCGCCATCATCTCGCCGTGAATCAGCCCGTTCGAGGCCAGAATCTCGCGGCTGTCGAGCCGGAAGGTATTGCCGGAGAAACCTGTGACTTGCCCGCCGGCCTCCTGAACGAGTAGAAGGCCAGCCGCGGTGTCCCAGGGATTGAGCTTGAACTCCCAGAAGGCGTCCAGCCGGCCGGCGGCGACAAAGGCCAGGTCGAGGGCGGCCGAACCAGCCCGGCGCACCCCGTGCGAGCGGAGCGTGAACTCCTGATAAAAGTGGACATTCGGGTTGTCGTGACGCTTGCTGCTGGGAAAGCCGGTGGCCACCAACGACTCGGCCAGCTCGGGCCGGCGCGAAACGTTGATCGGTTTTCCATTCAGCCGCGCGCCCCGTCCCCGCTCGGCGGCGTACAACTCATCCCGCAGGGGGTCGTAGATGACCGCGGCCACCATCGTCCCATCCTGATCCGGGGCAAGCCCGGCGGTGCGCTGTTCCAGCCCCAGCGAGACGCAGAACTGCGGAAAGCCGTGGGTAAAGTTGGTGGTTCCATCCAGCGGGTCAACATACCAGCGGAACTCCGCGCCAAGACGCTCGCGGGTGCCCTCTTCGCCGAAAACTCCGTGCTCCGGAAAGGCCGCACCCAGCCTCTCGCGAATCAGCTTTTCGCTGGTCCGGTCGGCCACCGTCACCAGGTCCACATCGCCCTTGTACTCGGTCTCGACACCTTGCGAAAAAAACTCGCGCAACCGCGCTCCTGCCTCACGGGCAATCGACGATGCCTTCGGGACCCATACCCACTGCGGCTTGACTGTCCGAGCGCGGCTCACGAGGTGGCCTCTTCCGCAGAGGAACCATTCTCTTCCGGGTGGATAGCGGCAGGCGCGGCGCGGCGCGGCGCGCGGTGGCCGACTTCCGTGATGGTGCGTATCTGGCGCTTGTAAATGAAGAGATTGGGCTTGCCCTCGCGGGTCAGGCGCAACATTCCCTCGTCGAAGTACTCGATCCAGCCGCGCACAATCTCGCCGTCGTGCAGCTTGACCTGCACGTTCACCTGACGCTCGCTGAGAGAGCGGAGGTAAAGCGCTTCCTGGCCGGTTTCACACGGCGGAGGAGTCTTGGAAGGAGGGCGCCTGGACATGGAAGGAGTCATCTTGTCATTTTAGATGCAACTGAAGCAGAAAACGCTCATCTGTTTGAAAGATGACAAACGCGGACTCCGGAGGGATTACTTTCTTGCGGCCTGAGAATCCGCGTAATAGCCAGTGCGATGGCGAATATTGAAGGATTCCGGCGCGGCTCTGGGAATGGTGACCTGCACGCGGTGGAAGGCCCTGCCAGGCTCCTGATTCTTTGGATAGTAACCCAGCAGATACTGTGAGCGCAGGTCGTCGCTGACCCGCGCAAAGGCTTTGTCCAGGCCGCCGCCGCTGGCGTAGAAACTCTTGCCGCCGGTCTGCTCGGCCAGAGTAATAAGCGCGTGTTCGCCGCCCAGGTCGCGGCCGGCGCTGGCTTCGATGGGCACATCAATAATGCTGTAAATCATCACTTCATTGCGCAGAGCCTGCTCGATGGCCCGGGCATAAGTAGCTTTGCTGGCGGTGTCATCGCCGTCAGAGACGAGCACCAGCACCCTGCGCCCCTCTTTACCGCCCAGGCGTTCCGAGCCCAGGCAGATGGCGTCGTAGAGCGCCGTAGCCCAGTCGCCGCGCAACTGGCCGAGGCCACGGTTGATCTGGCTCAACTTGCTGGTGAAGGGCACGAGTTCGCGCACATTGGTGGCGAACTGGAGCAGGCTCATCTGATCCTGGGGACGCAGCAGAGCCTGGGCAAAGCGCCTGGCAGCATCCGATTCAACGGCCTGGTCCTTTTGCACGCTACCGCTGGTGTCAATAGCCAACGTCAGGTTCAGCGGCAACTCCGACTGGCGCTCGAAGACCGCGATCTGCTGGGGACGGCCGTCTTCGGCAACCGCGAAGTCATCGCGGGTCAGACCGCCCACAATGGCCCCATTGCGGTCGGTCACATTCACAAAGACGTTGACCAGCTTCACGTCCACGCGCAGGGTGACATCCTGCGCCGCCAGCGGAAAAGACGCGAAAGCAAACAGCAAGCAGCAGACAGCGCGCCGGCAAAGGCAGGGCCAATCCACCCGCTCGCACAGAAAGTGATCACGCAATCGCATCATAGAAAAACCACAGCACAAGTCCATTCCACCAAGCGAACGATTTCTGTTCGTTGATTCTGCAGGCACTCGGCATGGCTAAACAGGCTGCGGAAAAAGGTCTGTTTTCAATCAAAACGCCCGAAAAACATCCTTCAGGGGCTAAAGCCCCGCTTTTTCTGTGCCAGTTACGGCACGACTAAAGTCGTGCCCTGACACTTCGTGCTATTCCAAGAAGTTTTTCCGCAGCCTGTAATGCTGTGCCCTTTCCTAGCATTGGCGTACTCGGTGCCTTCTCAAAAAGAATACCGTCTGGCAGTTAGACGGCGCAGACGACAATCAGGAGACGCACACACGAGAAAGGCCGGCAGGTTCGCCGGCCTCAGAGCGGTTCCAGAGTATCCGAATCCCGAAACCGCAACCTTCAGGCGGTATTTTGAGCTACTTGCAGAATTGCCTGCCTGATGAATTTATCTGCTTGATTTCATTGCATCAAGCGCAGATTTAATACCCCCAGGGGGTAGGGGGGGGAGGGGGGTAGTTGTTTGTTTTATGCAGTCTGGAGCGCACTGCCCTTTTTATTCATTGTGCGCTGCTGAAGGGAAATGAACTGCAAACCCCAGTGGAATTTTGCTAGCGGCTCTTTTCACTGAAAAAAAACGCCGCCGCACAACCCCAGTAAGGGCACGCTCACTCGGGAATCGCTCCCGAGCGAGCGGCTGCGCCGCAGCTTATGCCACGGCGCCCACCGGAAGCTCCGCCTCTGCCTCCGGTTGCGCCTGCTGCCCGATTCTCAATCGCGGCAGGGCCACAGCCAGAACGTCTTCAATGCGGCTGGCGTAGTGAATCGTGACGTCGCCGACCAACTCCGGCGTCAGCTCCTCTTCCACATTCTGCTGGTTGTCGGCGGGCAGGATGATGGTTTTCACTCCGGCCCGGCGCGCGGCCAGGAACTTCTCCTTGATGCCGCCAACCGGCAGCACATTGCCGCTGAGCGTAATTTCGCCGGTCATGGCCGTCAACGGACGCAATGGCGTATCCGTCAGCAGAGAGACCAGCACCGTGGCCATGGTCACTCCCGCCGAAGGTCCGTCCTTGGGAATCGCTCCTTCCGGCACGTGAATGTGCAGGTCGAGGTCACTGGTAAAGTCATCGGCCAGACCGAGCGAGGCGGCATTTGACCGTACCCAGGTCAGCGCGGCCTTCATCGACTCCTGCATCACGTCGCCGATTTGCCCGGTCATGGTGAAATTGCCCTTGCCCTTCATCTTGTTGGCTTCGATGAAGAGAATTTCACCGCCCGCAGCCGTCCAGGCGAGGCCGACGGCCACACCCGGACGCTTGACGCGCTCGGCGATTTCGGTCTCCACACGCACCTTGATGCCGCCCAGGAACTCCTTGATCACTTCGGGAGTTACCGCCAGCTTTTCCGTGTGTCCCTCGACCACGCGCCGGGCCTCCTTGCGGCAGATGGTGCCAAGGGTCTGCTCCAGCTTGCGCACTCCAGCTTCCCGCGTGTAGTGGCGCACCACATCCCGCGTAATGTCTTCGGAGAACTCAATCTGGTCGGCCGAAATGCCGTTTTCCTTGATCTGGCGGGGAATCAGGAAGCGGGAGGCGATCTGCATCTTCTCCTCCTCGCTGTAGCCCTCCAGCGGGATCAGCTCCATGCGGTCCAGCAGCGGAGGGGGAACCGTGTCCAGCATATTGGCCGTGCAGATGAACAGCACCTTGGAAAGGTTGAACTGCACGTCCAGGTAGTTGTCGCGGAAGCTGAAGTTCTGCTCCGGGTCCAGGGTTTCAAGCAGCGCCGAGGCCGGGTCGCCGCGGAAGTCGCGCCCCAGCTTGTCGACTTCGTCCAGCATCATCACCGGATCATTGGTTCCGGCGCGGCGAATGCTCTGGATGATCTGGCCGGGAAGCGCGCCGATGTAAGTGCGCCGGTGGCCGCGTATCTCGGCCTCGTCGTGCATGCCGCCGAGGGAAATGCGCTCAAACTTGCGGCCCAGCGCCCGGGCAATGGAACGGCCGAGGCTGGTCTTGCCCACGCCTGGAGGCCCTACAAAGCAAAGGATCGGCCCCTTCATATCCGGCTTCAACTCCAGCACGCTCAGGTAGTCGAGGATGCGGTCCTTCACCTTTTTCAGCCCGTAGTGGTCTTCGTCCAGAATCTCCTTGGCTTTCGCAATGTCGACCTTTGAGCCCGAGCTAGTGGACCATGGCAGAACCGCCAGCCACTCGATGTAAGTGCGGGTCATCGAGTAATCGGCGGCCATGGGAGACATGCGCGCCAGGCGCGAAAGCTCCTTCAGCGCCTCGGTTTTAACATCCTCCGGCATTCCGGCGGCTTCAATCTTCTGGCGCAATTCATCAGTCTCGCGCTGGCTCTCGTCCTGCTCGCCCAACTCCTTTTGGATGGCCTTCAGCTGCTCGCGCAAGTAATAGTCACGCTGCGTCTGCTGGACCTGGTCCTGCACTTCGCTCTGAATCTTGTTGCGCAACTGCTGCACCTCGATCTCCTTGGCCAGAAACTGGTTCAGGAGCTCCAGGCGGGTCGAGATGCCGGGCGTATCCAGTAACTGCTGCTTGTTTTCGGTGGTCAGGAAGGGCAGCGAAGAGGCCACAAAATCCACCAGGCGGCTCGGTTCCTCGATGTTTCCGGCAATCACCCGCAATTCATCGGAAAGCGTAGGGGACTCGGCGACAACCTGCTGGAACTGTCCGACCACGTTGCGCACCAGCGCTTCAGCACCAGCCGTAGCCTCCGGCACTGTATCCTCGAGCACCTCCACTTCAGCTATCAGAAAGGGCTCAGTCTGCGAGTAGCGCAACACTCGCACCCGCTCAACGCCCTCGGTAAAGACAAACCGGCTCTGATTGGGCATACGCACGATTTTGTGGACCGTGGCCAGGGTTCCGACCGCGTGCAGATCGGCCGGCCTGGGCGTGTCAAGCCTCGGATCCAACTGAGCCACAACCACGATGGACCGCTCCTCACCCAGCGATTCAATCAACTGGATGGAACTCTCGCGGCCTACGGTCAGGGGCAGAACGGCGTGGGGAAACAGGACAGTATCCCGAACCGGCAGGACAGCAACCCTGCGCACAGTGGGGGCGTCCTTTCCGGAAGGACTCTCGGGGGACGGCGGAATGGGGAGCTCGTTTGGCATTGAGTATCCTTTTATCAACTTTTCTTCATTTGACGACGCAGATTGCAAAAAGTTTCAGGAAGACTTCTTCTTCCTTCGGTCCTCTTCCCCCTCACCCTGGACAGCTCCGCTCATGTACGTTCAAACGCGAGGTACGGTTCCTCGACCAAAACGTGCGCGGCCAGCATCTTTGCTGAAACGCCTGGACTGCTGGAGCGGCGATACTGTCAAATGCGGGTGACACGGCCGGCACGAACCACCCGGAGCAGTTTCCTTTCTATTGGATGCGCTGCCGCCCCAAAAGTGTATCGGCGAAAGCCCCAGGAAGGTGAGCGAGAGAGAATGCTGTAGCCCAGGCACTGAAATACTTAGCGAAAGCCAACATTCCAAGGAATGTTCGTTGGAAGCAGCCTGCCGCCGAAGGAGCGCAAAGAGCTCACTCCCCGCTTCTTTCCGCTTCGTCAGGGGCCTTCTCGTTTCTGAGGGCCGATTCGATGTGCTTCCACACCTCATCAGGAGGCTCGACGATCGGCAGCAGTTCCCGGGCGGCCTCTGCAATCGTTTTCAGATCGAGAAGCAGAGCGCGGCAGCGCGGGCAATCCTGGATGTGTGGATGCATGGCGAACTTCTCGCCGGACCCGATCAGTTCCGGCAACTGGGCTTGAAATTCCTCGCAGGTAAGCGGGTTTGGGTCCTGGGTCATCGCCGCGCCTCCGGCCGGGGATAAGCGCGCAGCGCATCGCGCAGCTTCAGCCGCGCCTTGTGCAACTGAGACTTGCTGTTGCCGATCGAACAATCGAGCATGCTAGCTATCTCATGATGCTCGTACCCTTCGACATCGTGCAAGACAAATACGAGACGATAGCCGACAGAAAGGCCAGTGACGGCGCGCTCCAAGGCCATCCGGTCAATAGAGCCGGACAGCGCCGGATCAGACGCGCCAAAACCGCGGCTGGGGTTTCCTTCGGAAGCGGGTTCCATAGCTTCATCCATTGAAATAAGGAGTAAGCCTTTCTTTCTGAGGCGCATCAGCACAACATTGATGGCTAGCCGGTGCAACCATGTGGAAAAGGCCGAGTCGCCGCGGAAGGTGGAAATCTTGCGGTGCAACTGAAGGAAGGTTTCCTGAGTCAGGTCCTCGGCTTCGGCCACATTGCCCACCATGCGCAGACATAATGAATAGATGCGTCTTTTGTGCAGAGAGTAGAGTTGCGCGAAGGCGAGGGGGTCTCCAGCCTGGACCATCGCAATGATTTCGCTCTCGCTGGATAGAGGCGAAGGCGCGGGTGCGGGAGGAGCAGCGCGAGGTACAGGGATGGGTTCCCCGGCCCGTGAGCGGGGTGTATCTTCCGGCGGTTGTGTAGGTAACCGGGAATCGGACATGCTCGTCCTTGAAAAATCGTTCCGCGGCCGATAGGGCTGCACCGGGCGCGATACCTAGTTAGTATATAGGGTACAGAGACCAGAGTTCAGAGGTCAGAGCTCGGGAACCTGGCAAGAATCAGAAGGGACAGGAGGAACGAATCAGGGATCAGGCAAGTGAGAACATGAGAAATGATCAAGGAACGCTGACGGCGGCCCTTGATCTCTGATCCATGATCTTTGTGGGGATATATGGCCTTGAAAGCAAGGGCGGAGGCCCTGGCGACAGATCTTCGTTGCAAGGGTGAAAGGCTGGCGAGTCACTGCTGCAAGCGGCCGGGACACGGCATCTTGCTGGCCTGCCTTCTTGTTTTCTGGGTTTTGGGCGGAAGCAGCGGCTGGAGCGAGAGCCGCGCGAGCGCTGCTGGAACAGGAGCAGATGAAGAGGCGCGAACGGCTTCCGATTCCCTCGCCCGGTTGGAGGGGTTGCCGGTACGGCGCATCGTTTTCTTTGGGGTTTCAGCGGATCGTCTTTCGCCTCTGGCCGGCCACCTGGCCCAGGCCGAGGGTTCGCCTTTGAACCGGGAAGCCCTGAAGAAGAGCCTGCACCAGCTTTTTTCGACCGGCCTGTTTGAAACCCTTGCGGTAGAGGGGACGCGCGAAGGCGATGGCGTGGCGCTCGTTTTTCGCGGTACGGCCCGCACATTCATTGGCATCGTCAGCGTGAGCGGCGCCAAGGGCGCGACGCTCAATACGCAGCTCGAACGCGCCAGTCAACTCTCGGCCGGCACGAGCTTTACGCCGGCCAAGCTGAGTCAGGCGCTCGAACAGATGCGGGCCACTCTTGCTCTGAATGGTTTCCACGAACCGGTAATTACCCAGACCGTGACCCCCCATCCGGAGGAGCAACTGGCCGACATTGCTTTTCATGTGGCCAGCGGCCCACAGGCCCGCGTGGGCGAAGTCGGGGTAACGGGCGACTCGGGGATGAGCTTGAACGAGTTCCTCCATCATGCGCACCTGAAGACCGGTTCGCACGTGGACCACGAAACTGGAAGCAAGGCCCTGGCCGGAGTGCTGAAGGTTTACCAGGGCCAGCAGCGGCTGGAAGCTGAAATCAAGGTCGAATCCCAAAAATACTCCACCGAGAGCCACAAGGCGGATTTCCGCTTCACTGCCAACCGCGGGCCGGTCGTGAAGGTGCGGGTGGAGGGAGCCAGCCTGAGCGCGGGGCGCGTCAAGCATGTGATTCCCATCTTCGAGGAAGGCGGCGTGGACGAGGACCTGCTCAACGAGGGCAATCGCCGGCTGCGCGACTACTATCAGCGCCTGGGCTACTTCGACGTCAAAGTCGATCACGAGCAGCAAACCATGAGCGGCGGCGAGGTGACGATTCTCTACAAGGTGCGGTTGGGACCGCGGCGGCGCGTCAAGCAGGTGTTGGTCAAGGGCAACCGCTACTTCGATTCCGCAACGCTGAAGGAGATGCTCAGCGTCCATGCCGCCGATGCCATGGACCACCATGGCGCCTATTCACAGGCGCTGATGGTTGCCGACATCAACGCCATGCAGGCGGTTTATCAGAACAACGGCTTCTCCCAGGTCAGAATCACCCCCGAGAGCAGCGCCGCAGAGATCAAAACCGGCACGCTGTCGTCGAAGACGGGGGTCCTCGGCGACAGTTCTTCGCCGCTGGGATCAAAGACGGCCCCGTTCACAGTGGTCTACCGCATCGAGGAGGGCAAACAACTGCGGGTGGGGACGGTGCGTTTGGACGGAAACGAGCATGTGGATGCGGTCAAACTCATGCCGCAATTGAACACAGTCGCCGGGCAGCCGCTTTCTCCTCAGAACCTGGCCGGGGACCGGGATACTCTGTTGACCGACTACTTGAGCAAGGGTTTCGACCAGGTGCGAGTAGAGGTCACCCAGCAGTTTGAGCCGGCCGACGCAGGCAAGGTGGACGTGGTCTTCCATATTACGGAAGGCCGGCAGATCTTTGTTCGCAAGGTGCTGTTGACGGGGCTGCATTACACGCGCCCCGACACGGTGGCCAAAGCCATCACCCTGCATCCCGGCGATCCGCTCAACGAAACAGCACTGAGGGAGACACAGCGCAATCTCTACGACTTTGCGCTCTTCAACGAGATCGATACTGCAGTCGAGAACCCCTCGGGCGGAGAGACTCATAAGACCGTACTATTACAGGCCTCAGAGGCGCGGCGATGGGCGCTGACCTATGGCCTGGGTTTCGAGGCGCAGACGGGAACGCCGCAGTTCAACTGCGGCGGCGTGCTAGCCAGCGGCGCCAAATGCAACCCGAACGGCAAGACGGGAGTCAGTCCGCGAGGGCTTATCGAGATCACCCGCAACAATCTCTTTGGCCGCGACCAGTCGGCCTCTTTGCGCGGCACCATTGGCCTGCTGGAGCAGAAGGTCGATCTGCTCTTCCAGAACCCTCACTTCGAGGGGAACCGCAATTTCGGCCTGACTCTCTCTGGCGGCTACGCCAACAGCCTGGACGTAAGCACGTATGTAGCTTCAAAGCTGGAAGGCGGCATGCGCTGGACCGAGCATTTCGATACGCCGGGGTCGCATCTTTCCAAGGCGAACACCCTGGTGTATGAATTCGACTTCCGCCGCGTGAAGGTTGAGGCTGACAGCCTTCAGGTCTATCCTGGCGAAATCGAGACATTAGCCACGGCGGTGCGCGTGGCGGGTCCGGCGCTGACGTGGATTCGCGACACCCGCGATTCCCCGCTGGATGCGCATCGTGGCACCTACACCAGCTTTCAGGAGTTTGTCTCTGGCCAGGCCCTCGGCGCCCAGACCAACTTCAACCGCATCGACCTGGCGAATTCCAGCTACTACGAATTCGCCAAAGGACGGTTCGTGCTAGCCCGCAACACGCGCTACGGCCAGGAGCGAGCTTTTGGCGCGCTCGATAACGAACTGATTCCCCTCCCCGAGCGTCTCTACGCTGGCGGGGCCACTTCGCTGCGGGGTTTCGGCTCGAACTCCGCCGGACCGCGCGATCCCGAGACGGGCTACCCCATCGGCGGGGCGGGCGCACTGATCAACAGCACGGAGTTGCGCCTGCCGCCACCTACGCTGCCATGGCTGGGCAACACGGTCAGCTTCGTGCTCTTCCACGACATGGGCAACGTCTTCACCAACGCCGGAGACGCCTGGGCCAGCGCCCTCAGAGTTCGCCAGCCAGAGCGGAGCAACTGCGAAACTCTGATTCTAGCCTCCGAACAAACCGCCAATCCGACACCCTCCGGCCCCAAGACCTCGACCGGCCAGCAAGGGATGTGCAGTTTCAACTACTTCTCACATACGCCGGGAGTCGGACTGCGGTACCATACGCCGGTGGGGCCAATCCGGCTCGATTTCAGCTACAACCTGAATCCGCCCATTTACCCGGTGTATATCAACTATTCGCTAGCTCCCAAGAAGCCCATCTACTCAAGCCCGCACGTGGGTCAAGCAGACCACTTCAACTTCTTCTTCAGCCTGGGGCAAAGCTTCTGATGAGCAACTGGACCCTAATTCGGCTCATGGACAAGCGCGGAACCGCCTTCCTGCGGACGATGGCAGTGTGTCTGGTTGTTTCAGCGGCGGCTTCGGGAATGGCTCAGAGCCCGGCACAAGGAGCACAGCCAGCTCAGGCGGAGGTGCTCGACCGGGTGGTGGCCGTGGTCAACAACCGGGCGATTCTGGCCAGCGACGTGGATGAACAGATGCGTTTGGCGGTGCTGGAGCCAGGCTTGACCGGAGCCAGCGTTCTTACTCCAGGGCTTGCCCTGGAGCAGTTGATCAGCCGCGCGCTCATCCAGCAGCAGATTCGCCAGGAAGACGCGCAGGCAGCAGAACCATCCCAGGCCGAGGTCGAGGCCCGTGTGACGGAGATTCGCAAGGAACTGCCGGCCTGCGTTCACCTCAACTGCGGTTCGGAAGAAGGCTGGAAGGCGTTTCTGGCCACGCATGGGCTGGCGCCGGACCGGGTAGAGAGCTATCTGCGCTATCGTATTGAAATTCTGAGTTTTATCGAGCAGCGCTTCCGGCAGGGGATTCGCATCCCGCCGGAAGAGATCGAGAAATACTACCGTCAAACGCTGCTGCCGCAGTACAAGGCGGGCGAGGCGACGCCGCCGCTGGACAAGGTGGCCCCGCGCATTGAAGAGATTCTGCTGGAGCAGCAGGTGAACGCGCTCTTCGACGACTGGCTCAAGAACCTGCGCAAGCAGGGTGAGGTGAAGGTGCTCGACCCGGCCCTCGAAACTCCAGCAACCGCTGGCGGAACAGGAGAAGGAGGCAAATGAGCGAACCCGAATCCAACCCTCCTGTTCCAGCCGGGAATTCTGAATCCGTTCCGGCGCCCGAGACGCCCAGGCCGCGCCGCATGCGCCGCTTCTTCTTGCGCCATCTTCCGCTGGCGGCGGCCGGCGTGTTGGCTCTGCTGGCCATAACTGTTACGGGCCTATATTTCTTAGCCAGTTCGGCCAAATTCGAAAACCTGGTGCGCGAACATCTGGTGAAGACGCTGGAAACTGCCACAGGCGGACGGGTCGAGATCGGCTCATTCCACTGGCGTCTGCTTGGTCTGGAGGCCGAGACGGATGGGCTGGTTATCCACGGCCTTGAGGCCCCAGGCGAAGCGCCTTATGCCCAGGCCGGACGCCTGCGCGTGCAACTGAGCCTGCTGGGCTTCTGGAGTCCGCGCATTCTGCTGCGCGATCTGGAGATCTTCCGGCCCCAAGTGCATCTGATTGTCTATCCAGACGGCTCTACCAACCAGCCGCAGCCGCGCAGTCACAGAAAGCCGGGCAAGCCCGCCCTGGACACACTCTTCGATCTGAAGGCCGGGCATATAGAAGTGGAAGAGGGCATTCTGGACTACGAAAACCGCGCCGCCGCTTTCGATTTCCAGGACCGGTTCATTCCGCTCGACTTCACGGCCAGCGATGCTTCCATGCGCATGGCCTACATGCCTGCGACGGCCAGAAATCCCGAGAGCTACCACATCGACGCGGGCGTTCGCGATCTGACCCTCTCGCGCGGCTCCTTATCCAGGACGGGCAAGACGCAGCCGGTGCAGGGATTCATGCAGGCCTCGCTGGAGTTGACTCGCAACGCGGCAACCTTGCGCTCTCTGCGCGTCACTGCCCACAGCCATGGCATCAAGGACCGCACACTGGAAATCTCCGGCTCGCTCGATGACTTTGCACATCCCCGCTGGCAGGCCAGAGCCGTGGGCGAGTTGGACATGCGGTTGATCAACCCCATCACGGGCTATGCTTTTGCGCCGGAAGGCATTGCCCACATGAATCTGAATGGAGCCGGACAAGGGGGGACATTCAGAGCTGATGGCAGCATCCACGCCGAGAACGCCGCATACATCGGGACTGGCGTCGTGGCCACGGGCGTTCAACTGGATGCCCATGTTCATGCCGATCCCGAGCAACTGCTGATTACCTCGATTGTTGCCCGCCTGCGCGAGGGCGGCGAGATTGACGGCGATCTCAGTCTGGCGCACTGGCTGCCTGTGGCTCCCGCAGGTGCCACGTCACAAAAAGCCAGCTCGAACAACGCCAAAGCGCGCGGCCCCGCTAGCCAGCCCCGAAAACCGCCCCCACCATCCGACGAAATCACGATCCCGGTCAACGGCAAAGTAACGACTCAATTCAAGGACGTTGCCCTGGACACGCTGCTGGAGATGGTCTCCGAGCAGCCCTTCCAGCATCTCGGCTTTGATACGCGCCTCAACGGCCCCGCCACGGCGCTCTGGATCAACGGCGATGTCCGCACGCTCACTGTGGACGCCTTGCTGAACCTTACGCCACCGGCAAAGGCGGCTCAGGGAAAGACACTTGCCAGCGGCATTGTCGATGCCACCTACACCCAGCGCGACGGCGCGGTTGACGTACACAGGCTGGAACTGCGCACCCCCGCCAGCCTGTTGGAGGCCCATGCTCATCTGGGCGCGTACCCGATGACCAGCCCCACGTCGCTGGCCGTCGATTTTCATTCGCAGAACCTTGGGGAATACGACACAGTTCTGCGCGACCTGGGATTGACCCGTCACGGAAAGACGGGAACGGCAGCCCTGCCCGTCGCGCTCAATGGCCAGGCGGATTTTCACGGAACATGGTCTGGCTCGCTTCTTAATCCGAAAGTTGCGGGCAGCGTGAAGGCCACGCAACTCGCCGTTGAATTGGCGGCAATCTCCAGCCCCAAAGCTGGTCAGCCCCAGTATCTCCGCCTGGATTCGGTCGAGGCCACCGGCAGCTATTCGCCGGCGCTGGTTGATCTTTCCCGCTGCGTGCTGCGCCGGGGAAACACCGAGATCGACCTCAGCGGCAGTCTGGCCGCGGCTGCGGCAAGCTCCAATCGCCGCCCGGTGGCTATCCCGAAGTTTGACGCGAATTCCCTGCTGCATCTCCGTCTTCATGCTGCCAAGGTTGACATGGAAGATCTGCGGCCCTTCATCGGCCAGGAGGTGCCGGTCACGGGCGCGGTGGACGCAC
>Ga0255355_1000351_pt1 | contig 29383 bp, 25 predicted proteins | sample HBST75metaG_FD_189943 | JGI IMG/M metagenome (GOLD analysis project Ga0255355, IMG submission 189943) | Peat soil microbial communities from Stordalen Mire, Sweden - H.B.S.T75 | ecosystem: Environmental > Terrestrial > Soil > Wetlands > Peat | place: Sweden: Norrbotten County, Stordalen Mire...
CCGTAATGCCCGCGCTTCCATGCGATTTTTCCGCAATTTTGGCTGTAACTGCGTCAGAACCTCATGGCATCCCAATCACGCCACAAAATGAAGGGCTGTGCAGAGGCTCCTTAGAACCATGAATGCTCCGCCGGCGATGCTGGTGGCGGACACAGCGCCCGGTAGCAACTTCCAAGTCGCGGGTAGAAACTGGCTTATCTGTCGTTAGGCGTTGTTAATAAATAAGAGTCGCAACCTGACTAATGCTTTGAGGGGTGAATGGTGTAATTCCATTCACCATGAAACTTGTCCTGTTTCAGGTTTACTCTCTTAATCTCTTCGTTTGTTACCTTGCGGCCAGTCGGGTATTTCCGGCGATCCAGGCGGCAGGTCACTTGCAGCCCTTTGGCGGTCGTCGTGCGAGAGATCAGATTGACGATCGTCTCATAATCCCGAAGCGGTTCGCCGCGCCAATTCGAGGAGATAAAGGAGAACAACCGGTGTTCAATCTTGTTCCACTTGCTGGTGCCAGGTGGAAAGTGACAAACGGAAATCGAAAGGCCCGTTTCATCCGCCAACTTCTGTAATGCTATTTTCCAAAGGCGCAACCGCGAGCCATTGCTGCCTCCGCCGTCCGCCGTGATAAGCAACTACCGCGCCTGCGGATACAGCGATTTACCTTCTTTGCGCCACCACCCACGAATGGATGCGACCGCGAATGCCCCGGTATCATGATCCGTCCCAATGTTCACGAACCCCGTGTTGCGCCCCAGGTCATAAATGCCGTATGGATAGGCGCGGGGAACGTCAGGTGAAGGAAAGTCGTGCCCGTTTACTTTGACCGGTTTCTTGGCGGGAAGCCACTGCTGGCCGTCATTTTTATAGTTTCCGAGCAGCTCCGTTTTCTTGGTGTCCACCGATATAACCGGCTTCTCTGTCGCCAAGGCCCACTTCACCTGCGCGTTGATGTGAAGGAATTGCGCATGGCGGTCGGGATGATCCGCTCCCTCCTCTGTCTTTCGGTTGCTTTGCAAGCTGTAGCCCTGATCGTGCAGGAGCTGCGCTACTTTCACATGACATATAGGATGTTTCTGTATAGTCAGTTGAGCGGCTAAATTCCGAGTGCTTTTGCATAACCAGCGCAAGGGAGACTCTGGATCGCCCCGTTTTTCCGGTTCAATCAGGCGCTCCAACGAGGCCAGCAGTTTGGGATCGATCTCGGTAATGCTCTTCCGGCCCGCTCCCGGCCGGCGAATGCGCCGGCAGTGCGGTTCCCTCGGCTATCTCGCGAATCCCGTTGGCTATCGTTTTGCGGGAAAGCCCGCTGGCAAGCCGAATCTGCGAAATGCCCCCGTACCCCAACGAAACTGCTTCGCTGGCGGCCATAAGTCGCCGACTCCGTTCGTCAAGCAGCGGCCATACGCTGGTGAACTTGCGACGCAACGAATTCGCGTCATTGCTCATCCCTGAGTAAGGATATCTCGATTCGTCTTTGATTGCGACCTTTATTTATGAACATATCCTAACGTCGATGTACTTGGCGATTAGCAGAAGTTCGCTAGTGGTGTCCGCCACACAGATGGTCATTTATTGAGGTTGGCCCGGGCGCGGGTGACTTTTTCCAGGATGTCCGCAGCTTTTGCGGTCCAGATGATGGGTTTTGGATTCTGATTGTGGCCATCAATGTATTCTCCGATGGCCATGATCAACTGTTCGAGATCCTGGAAGACGCCGCGCTTGAGCCGGTTTTGGGTCAGGTCGCGGAAGAAGCGTTCCACCATATTCAGCCACGAGGACGAAGTCGGCGTGAAGCGAACATGGAATCGCTTGTGTGCCTCCAGCCAGCGTTCGACTCGCTCATGTTTGTGGGTCGAGTAGTTATCGCAAATCAGATAGATTTCTTTTTCACCCGGAACGGTCTGATCGATCATGCGCAGGAACTTGAGCCACTCCTGATGCCGGTGCTTCTGCTGGCATAGGCCATAAACCTTGCCATTGGCGGGGTTGAGTGCGACAAACAAGGTGGTCGTGCCGTTGCGCTTGTAATCGTGTGTCATGGTCTGGCAGCGCCCTTTCTTCATTGGCAGGCCAGGCTGGGTGCGATCCAACGCTTGTATCTGACTCTTCTCTTCCACGGATAACACCAGCGCGTGTTCGGGAGGATTGAGATAGAGACCGACAATGGCTTCCAACTTATTGGCGAAGTTGGGATCATTGCTAACCTTGAAAGTGTCAACGCGATATGGCTTGAGGCCGTTGGCTCGCCAGATGCGCCCCACCGTGGAGTCGGAGATATTCATGGCGCGGGCCATGGTGCTGCGCGACCAGTGCGTGGCGTTGGCCGGAGTGCTCTGCGTGGTCTTGGCGGTCACTTCAGAAACGGTGGCGGCTGAAATCTTCGGCGTTCGTCCCGGTCGCGGAGCATCTTTCAATAGACCATCGATACCCAGTGCAGTAAAGCGGCCGCGCCAGAGTGCGGCCATCCTCGGCGCAACCCCCATCTTGGCGGCGATCTGCTTGTTCTGGAGTCCGTCGGCTGCCAAAAGAACAATGCGGCTACGCTGTGCAACTCGTACCGGAGTCGAACGTCCGCGCATCTGCTTCTCAAGTTGACGCCGAATCTCTATAGGCAATGCAATCGCTGAAGCAACACGCATAAGAGGGTGCCCTCGTCTTATGACGATGATCCCCGATTATTAAACGACTCTATTTGTGGCGGACACCAGTAGGACGGCATAAATAGAGTCGTGGTGGCAGTGAGGGACTCGAATCATTATGTAACTAATTGAAATATATATAGATATATCATCAATCAAAGAAAGTACCCCCAAATATACCCCCAGCCAAGCAGGGCTTGGGGCTTTTGTCCCAGATCAGGCCCGAATCCCCTCCAGTGCGCCGACGTGCTCCAGGCACACGAAATCTCCCGGCGCCAGTAGAGGAAATCCGGCTACCGGCTCGCAACTTCTGTCCATGACGGGTCGCGAGGGGCCGTGCTCTCGTCTGCTGTTCTCGCTCGTTCCAACATCCATGAGTAGAGGTCTGGATAGTTCTTCTTGAGGTACTCTCTCCTCTTTCGGATTGCGTCGCCGGACAGATCCTCTGTAAGCGAACGCTCCGAGACGGCTTGATACAGCTCCGCAAGATGCTCATCATAGTGCTGGCCGGTTTTCAGCCGAACGAATTCCGACGCGACAATCAAAAAGAAACCGTAGAGATTTCCTTCCTTATGGCCGCGCTTCCCAAACAAGTCCAGCATCCCGCCAACCACCTTCGAGAACTCGGTGAGCTGCCGTGGGAGATCGCTGAAACTGGAGATGTATGGGAACAGTACATCAGAATTCGGCCCTTGGAATACCTCCGATTCCAACTTCGAGCCAAGCTTCGCCGCATCGGCAACAAGCTTGGCCTCTTTTTCCAATAGTCCATCCTTTGATCCCCTCTTTGATCGTTTCTTCCCGTCTTCGGTAGTCACCGCAGCATAGACCTTGAGCATTGAGTAGAGGAGTTTTTGATCTGGTTCACTGAGCTTCCGCAGCGGATTGCCGGCGGCAATGTCCCGGAAAGCCTGGGCTGTAGGGCCAACAAGATTGACGACCATGGGCGATTGACCTCCTCCCAAGCCGGACAAAAGTACGGTCAGGGTTTTGTCCATTGAACTCCTGCATTCCGATTCTAAGCTGCAAGCAGCAATTAGAAGGAGTTCCCAACATGGCCAACATGATTCTCAGACTTCCGGCAGTAAAGACCCGAACCGGACTCTCTCGCTCTACGATTTACCTCCGCGTGGCGGAAGGCAGATTCCCAAAGCCCATTTCCTTGGGTGCTCGCGCGGTCGGCTGGATTGATGCCGAAGTGGAGGCATGGCTCGCCGGCCAGATTGAGCAGAGCCGCAGGACTCCAGACGGACCGCCGCGAGTTCTGGTGGTGCGTTAATGGCGCACCGACGCGAGCCGAAGCAAGGCAATCTTCCACCGGAGGCACATTTGGACGCTGAAGGTATCGCGCGCGCAGTGTGCAAGTCCACACATCGACCGTGCATAGAGCGGAAGGAAGTCGAAAGCGAGCTTCAATGACGGTGGAGATCGGACCATATTCAAAAATGCCAAGCAAGCTTTTCAGCAGTGGAACTGCATCAACCCTCGGGCCTGCTGCGAGCCTTGTTTTGCTTGCTCTCTGCGAACACGCAAATCGGGATGGAGAGAATTCCTTCAGAGCATCTGATAAGGCGCTTGCATCCGAAACAGGTTACAGCCCGCGAAAAATTTGCGATGCCAGAAAGCAGCTCATCGAGCGTGGACTAATTTCCTGCTCCCGGCAAGAGGGCCAGGGTTTTGAATATACACTCCCGCCCTACTCATTCAATTGGGTCCGCCTTGAGAATCGGCTGAGAAAGAAGCGCAAACCTCGGGCTCTCTATAGTTCGCGGGCGGCACCACCGTAGCAAAGTTTGCTGCACCCTCTTTGCACAGATTTGCTGAACCCCCTTGCAAAGTTTGCTAATCCGTCTAGGAGCTTCTAAGAAGGAGTTCTATGTATTCAGGAATTAAGAATATGGGAGTGTTCCGTCCTTCTCTGAGAACATCCGAAAGATACAAAGTCAGACTTGTTGAAAGTGACCATTTCGCAGTTCTTCAGACTTGCTACCTCCCAGAGCACAGCGGGAAAAGCATACTGCCTTTCGCGCAAGCGAGATTCCAAAACCGGCCCCCAAAAAGGCAAAGTCGCCGTGACGCCGCCTTTCCCGGAACGGGTGCCGTATACACGAAGCCACGATGCGAGTAAAAATTCTGGAAAATTTTTGGAGGAAATGTTTGCTGGTACGCCGCGAAGAGCTACCAAGAGCAATCTGAATCCGTTGAGGTACTCTCAACATCGGGAAGGGATGGCCAGAGAACCCGCAACGGATGCGCACCAATGGTGTTCCCCCGGCTTGAGTGTTGCACCGATAGTGCTGTTTCCTCGGAAGGGAGTGTAATCTATGGCAAATCAACATGGCAGGCCAACGGAGGGGGAGCGACACACTCCCAAGTATCCGCGTGATTACCCCGCATTGCCGTCCGGTTTGCTGCCCTTGCCGTTCTATCCGAACCTGAAGAGAGAGCTTCGATCAGTAACGGGCGCGCTGGTCCTGACCTATCTTGAAATCTACCATCCGCCCTCGCAGGACGCATCTGGTGCCCTTCTCCGCGCGCCTGTGACCCTCCACCTGGACCAGATTTCAGAAGACCTACAGATCTCCCGCAGGACTCTATTCACTGCCCTATGTGTCCTCGCAGCCCGCTGGGGAAGCGAAGAGGCTCGGGCTCGCGCAGCCCGCGCCGGCCGCGAGTTTCTCAATCCTGCACACACCATTAATGGCAAGTTCAAGCCCTACTCGGTTACAGGCGCTATCGGCTACATTCCCCACACCACGGTTCAACTCCGGCGAAGCTTCCCGCTCATCTCTGCCATGCTCCAAAATGCCGGAATCGCATCGCTTACACAACAGGAGTTCATTGGCATAGACCGTTTCAAGACTTTGGACGCCGCCGCCATTTCAGCGCCAACTGCGCACATTCTGGCAAAAAAAGAATCGCCCTCGGAGATTCTGTTGCGGACATCTGTGCTTGCGGGGGATCGGCGGAGCACACGTTATCCGCGGCTGCGCGCGGCTGTGGGGGCTGGCCTACTCCCGGCGAGCGCGCTCGAGGTGCGACGAAATGCGGGGAAACAGTTGTCGGAAGGTGCGGAGCGGGGATGAGCCGAGAAGTCGTTGATTTGTCCGGATGCTCCTTTGCTCACTCTTCCGGGGAGCTTTTTCGTAATGGCAAATGGGATTTGCCCATCCGCTGAATCAAACCAGCCATCTTGATGACCGTTTCCAGGCTGATTGAGGGCATCTTGCCGCCCTCTCCGAGGTAGTCAGCAAGATATTCCGCAGAAGGGGTCTCGATTCCCAGCCGGGTACACACAAGGTACGAGATAGATTCCGCCTCACACTCCTCCACTTGCCGATCCAACTTGCGTCGATCAGGCCAGCGTTTTTGATTTGGACTGCCAAGATGGCCGCAGTAAAGGTGGCCAAGCTCGTGGACAAGGGTCGCGTATTGCTCCTCGTGGGATTGGTGGGAATTGAGCAACAACTCAAAGCGCACGGGAACGGTTTCGCGCTTCTCTTTGAAGGACAGGCGTTCCGGCAAACGAAACACATCCCCGGTATTCGCTGGCTGGATTTGACCGGCGTACTGGGAGCCGAATTCGCGCTGGTGGACTCGAACGCCATCCCGCTTTGCATTCTCAATCGTTTTGCCGAGTTCGCCGTTCTCTTTCCCGCGATGAATTGCGAATGGATTGGTGATGGACTCCGGAAGTTCTGGCGCACCGGGTAATGGGCTGGTATCGCTGACATCGAAGACGAAGAGAACCGGCCCCTTGGGTCGCAGGATTGTGATGGGCCTCGCGCCGGGATGAATCGTGTGCTTGTAACGCTCCCACCAGCGTTTGGATGTGGCAACAAACCGCGCTCCGGGCATCTGGGTGTGAACCAGCACCGCATTGAATGGGGAGTACATCCTGAACCGGGCGATGAAGCGGAGCAGGTCCGCATACGCCGCCCGCGTCGTGAACTGTCCCGCTATCAGGAAGAGTTCGTCCAGCGCCTTCAGCGATTCGAGCGACTCGGGATGCGTTGGCTGGTCGTCAAAAGGAATATCGTCGTTATCCACGGATCAACTCCTGCTCGTCACCGAACCGCATTCTACCTTGGGAACGCAAGTCTTTGGAGGGATACGTGATTCACAGCATTCCATGGCGTTGATACCTTACTTATGCGGCGGCTGATCCCAGAGGCCAATAGGCTGCGCCTCATGTAGAATCCCGTGCGCAAGAAAGTAGTCCTGGTCGTTGTCTTTCTCGTCAGGAGGCATAGAGACTTTCTCTACGTTCGTGATTGTGGCCGCAATTACGAACGTTTCGGACCGCCTATCCTCATCATTCAAGATAGCTTTTGTTATGGCAGGGGCCGACAAGAGGGAGAAACGTAGATCCCCTTTCATTGTTCTGCCAATGTCTTGGATCAGTACGATTGAGTTGTCCTGCTCTCCGGATTTGCGCACGTCTTCCACAAGTCCAAAAGCAACGATAGGCCGACCCTTTATGAGTACGTTTTCAAGCTCGATCGTGTACGGAGTAACGTAAGCGCCCTTGGAAGAGAAGGTATCTTCCCAATTGTCGTCAGCATTCCAAGAGTTCCTTACTCTCGCCACAATCGACCTAGCCTGTCGTTCCCTGGCTGCCGTTGCGGCTTCAGCGGCTTCCGCTGCGTGACGCTTGACCTCGTGCGAATGATAAAACCACGCTGCGATCCCAGCGACTATGACAAGCACAGTTACAAATAGAGGGGCATTTTTCCTTAGAATGCTGCCGCTGTGCAAGGCTAGTTCGGCTGGTATCTCGTCTTGGTGCTCAACCTCTTCCGTCTTCAGTTCGACCGGCTTCTGCTCGGCTTGCGCGTGATCTTCCTGCCGATTGGCCCGGCGCCGAATCTCTTGCCCTACCATCGCCTTGCGGACAGGACTCGTGACGGTTGCAGTCCTGCGGATTAGCGCGTCAAGTTGCTCCGAGGTCGAATCCATCGGAGCGGCTGCCAGCACAACAGCAGCCTTCCGAGTTGCAGGCGTATCAGGAATTTCCACGGACTCATCTTCGTCAATGCTCATCTTGCTCCTCAGCTACATCGAACAAATCGCTACGGGAATCGGGACCGACGTGCATCCCTATCGGTCAATTTCAACCGTCACAGGTTCATCCAACTCGACTGGGCCGTCTATGGCGACCTCGCCATTCACGAATGAAGAACTCTCCAGTCTCTTGGCCGCAGCTCCTCGAAGTGCGTTGCGGCGTTCCGTCGGTAACGCATAAAGGGCGTTCTTTACCTGTTCGCTCCGCATCTGGTGAATTTCATGCCAAATACCGCCCAACTCCAAAATGACCACGACCAAAGCGGCTGCCTTGGCGATTGCACGAATATTAATGCGGCAATAGCCGCCGAATTGTCGCAACCGCATGTACGCTGAGTGCAGTCTTTTTCCCTTCAATGAATCCGAGTCCATGAACATCCACCTCTTTCGCGTCAGGTTTGAATTGAACCGCCACCTCTTCTGGCGTTCGCCTGGAGAAGACAGAGATCTTGGCAACGGTGGGGAAGCGGCGTGAGGAACCCGGCCGGCACAATGGAAGGGATCAGTATAGACGTGAGGACAAGTACGCGGGCAACTTGCCTCCAACGCTTGCAAATGGTCTTTCTCTGAATCACCAAAGTGTATTTCTCCTACGGCTTCGGCGTATTTGCAGCAAACCGCGCTGCCACTCTTTGCTGTGTCCTGGATAGGTCGTCAGGAGTCAACTTCGCTGCGGCTTCATCGCGAGACTTGGCAAACCTCTCCTGTTCTTTCCCCTTGGACCTTGCAGCGGCAAGGTTCAGCCAGAAGTAAGCTTCTGCATAGTCCTGTTGCACGCCATGACCGCCAAAATATAGTGAGCCAAGGCCGAATTGTGCTACCGCATTTCCTTGGTCGGCTGCCTTCCGATACCACGCTGCCGCCTGTTCGTAATCCTGCGGAACACCGTGGCCATTTTCATATAGATCGCCAAGGTTATTCTGGGCGATAGCGTAGCCTTGGTCGGCAGCTTTCCTAGTCCATTCAGCCACCTGGGCGTAATCCTGCGAGACACCACGACCGTAGTAATACAATTCGCCAAGCATGGATTGCGCTCTGGCATCGCCTTGGTCAGCAGCTCTCCGAAACCACAGAACTGCCTGAGCGTAATCCTGGGGCACCCCTCGGCCACGGTAATAGAGCGAACCAAGGTGCTCCTGAGCCTCAGCAAAGCCCTGATTCGCGGCATTGTTGTACCAAACCGCCGCTTCCGCAAAGTCCTGCTGGGCTCCTAGCCCTTTGGCGTAGGACAGACCGAGGTTGAATTGCGCTCCGGCGTTGCCCTGTTCAGCAGCTTTGCGATACCATGCCACTTTCTGAACTGGGTCGGTTGGCATCGTCTGTTGGCCGGCATCTACAGTGGTCGCAGCGGCCGGCTGCGGTGGTCTGGAATCGTCTCTTTGTGAGGCGCTCGTCGCGACTTTTGCCTCATGCTTCCCCGGCAGGTGGAAGGGAATTTCGTAGCGCACGTTTCCAATGTCTGCCCTCACCAGCAGATTCTCCCCACCTTTCTGCTCTGGAAAGAACAGCCGCCCCATCGAATGCTGGCCAGGGTCCAAGGTGACGCGCTTTAGTTCCTTGTCTATCAGGTGGGCACCATGGCTCTGAGCTTCCCTGATGTTCGCTTGCCCTCTATTTATTGCATCGGTCTGCGCTTGAGTGTTCGGCATACTTACGCTGTAGTCAGCCGTTGATCCGTCGCTGTAGGTCGCCGTGCCCGTGGCTGTCGTTTGACTGAAGCTTGCTCCTGCCCCACTGATGGCTGCGCCTATTCGCTCTCGCCGCTCCATAGATTTCGCCATTTTGACGGCTTCAGCGCGTTTCAATTCCAATAGACCTTTGTCCGTGGCTTTGAATAGGTGGATGTTTTCAGGGTTCACATCGATCCGTCCTGCTCCCTCCGCTGGATTTCCCACATAGACGGAAACCGCCAACTTGCCGGAGTCAGGAATCAGGAAAACGATGAGCGAGGCTTGGTTTGTAAACAGCCCCTTTTCTTCCAAGCCATTTTCGTATCTATCGTCGCAACCTGGACCGTTCGGTTTCCAAGTCATGACCAACGGATCGACGGTCACTGCCTGTGCTGAGGCTGCTCCGGACGGCGTCTGCGCTAGAGATTGAAAACCTGCGCAAAATAGGCAGGCTAGAGCAATCTGCTGATTTATCCCTTTCACATCGTCCTCCGAGAACTTTCGTAAATACACCAAAAGCGACGCACGTCTTCCCTGATCCGGCGTTTTGCGCCATCTCTCTGGATTCTGGCAAACGGTTTGAGACTGCGGCTTGAGCGGAGTGAGGGGCAGAACTGACACGATTTGGGGATCTGGGTGGATGCAGAGAATGGCTCCCTGTCGAATTGCTTCCATTGCTCACGCATAGAGGTTTCCCGAACTCCCTCTCTCGATGTAAGCCGTAGCTTACACGTAAGCCTTAGCATACAGCCATGCTGGAGGCATGGCAACGGACATTTGCGTGCGGATCGGTAGGCGGATTCGCGTTCTGCGAACGGAACGCAAATGGACCCAGGCCATGCTGGCGGACCATGCCGAACTGACGCGGGAACACCTTTCGGAACTGGAGAACGGACACAAGGAAATCGGCGTGAGGGCGCTCGAAAAGATTGCCCAGGCCCTCGACCTGAATTTGCACCAGTTCTTTGAGGGCTTTTGATATTCGGGGCGAGAAAACCTCCGATGAGCCGGACACCTGGAGCATTGTAAAAAACCTGATACCCCTTGGCGGCGATCATCTCATGCTCGTTGCCGGGTACGCCAGGACCAATACCCTGCCCATCCAAACAGCAACACGCCGAGAACCATGTCAATTGGCTGCCAGTGCTCCCGGTGCATCCTGACCGGCAGAACCGGGTTCAGCAGCAGAGCAACAGCCAGGAAAGCCCACATCCAGCCCCGTGGCCCCGCCTGATACACCCGCACCGCCCAATAGACCCCGCCCACCGTTGCCGCCGTCCTCAGTGCCATGTAAAAGCCGTAGGGATGCCTCCCCTCTGCGGCAACCAGCAGGAAGATTGCCACCAGCACGGTGAGCGTAACTTCCCAAACCCGTTTACTGCCCATGAAAGCACCTCCGCTGAGATCATTATCAGGGTACGGCGTGCCATCTGTGCGTCTGGCCGCCACATCAGCGCGACGCTCAACCGTGCAACCGATGAGGCTTTCTGAGCCTTTGTGAGCCTTTTCTGCCCTCGCGGGCCGCTTTTCAATGTGCCGCACATGGCCGTCTTAAAGGTACATATGTGCGGCACCGCAAACCGCAAGAAACAAACAGGATACAAGAGCAAAATAGCCATTGTGCGTCTGCGCTTTATGTTCCACTACTGCAAGACTCAGTGAAGACGACTGCAAAACAGCCTACCTCCGGGCGGTCCTCGACCGTCGGAAAGCGCTGCCTGCGGCTGCAAGAAAAGCGCGATTAAAGACGAATATCCACGATTGATTGACCCAAGAGTGCGAGTCGTCGTTATTCGTGGTTATTCGTCTTTTGGCGCAGATTTTCGCTTTTGTTCTTAGAAAATCGTCATTGTTCGCTTGCAAGGCGCGTGAATATCGGCGTTCATCTTCGCTATGTGCATTGCACAGGATCGCCGCCCAAACTGACTGCATTAGTTGAAGCAATGCTTTGCAAGAGTGTCTTTCAGCTCAATGGGGAGGCTCTTCAAGATAGTTATTATGACAACGCTGGCAGATGGGTGTGCGCGCGTGGCCTTCACTGCTGGGTTTCTTGATCTGTTCATGCGGACCGCGACAATGAAAACAGAAGAGCTTTGTTTTCGCTTTTGCTTTTTCATGCTCATGCCCGGATAGTGGAAGATCCGGCCTGAGTTGAAGGTCCGGGTCAAGGCCGCGAAGCGCCGCGTCCTACGCGGTTTAGCCTTGACGCGGAGCTGGTCAGGCCGATACTCGCTGAGCCGGGTGGCATTCCGGGAGATTCTTCGGAAAAGATTCCTTGAGTTTAATGAAGGCTCATTGCGGACCGAAGCTCCGATGCGCACGAAGCTCAAGCCTCAGTTCTTTCTGGAGCGTCTTGCTCTTCTTGTGGCGCTTGAAGAACTCTTCGAGGACACTCACAACAATCGCGTTAATGCTGACCCCTTCGGCTTCGGCCCACTCTTTGAGCTTGAGCCGGGCCTCTGCGCCGACGTGAAGGAGTTGAGGATTGGAAAGTTCCATGCCCGCCTTGCGCGTTTGCTGTATCTCCACCTTTTCTCGATCAACCTGACTGAGAGCGAAAAGAACAATCCGGGCTAGATCGCCCTTTACTCGCGACTCCTCCGTGATTGCATCTCGCAAATCAATCGGAAGCCGAAGCGTCATTCCGGGCTTCTCATCAGCCTTGACTTGCACTTTCTTGATTGCAGCCTGGGTTTTCTTCTTCACTGTCACAAATGGACCTCGGCTTTCGTTCTGTGCTTTCCCTGAGCCTTCAAAGGGGCGTGCGTTCTGTCCACTCCTGCATTCACAAGGCGGGCTGAAAGCCCATCACACAGGCGACACTCATCTATGATGACACGCCACAACTGCCATGCACGTCGCGGTAGTTGATTCTCTTCTCGCGATTTTACCCGATTGCCAAGTTGTTTGCCGCGGGCGAATATGGCACACTGTAAGCGATGTACATTGCACTATCATCAGATCGCCGACTTGCGGACCCGGAGGTAAAAGAATGCCCGCGAAGATTCTGAGATTGCCAAACGTGTTGGATCGCACCGGCCTGTCACGAAGTACCGTTTATCTGCGCGTCACCGAAGGAAGGTTCCCAAGGCCAGTGTCGTTGGGGGCCAGGGCAGTCGGCTGGATCGAAACGGAAGTAGAGGAGTGGATTGCCCGCCAGATAGAAGTCAGCCGGGAAATCAGGGGGCAACGTGCTGGTGGGAATCCGCTGTCGTCAAGATGAGGCCGGAGTGGAATTCCGCCTTCGCATCTGTTTGGGATTGGATTGCAGGGCATAGCCTGATTCTCTGCCGGTCGAGTTGACCGAATGGCTACGCCGCAGTTCCCTGGAAGGGCAGCACCTTGCCGCCTCTTTGGGTGCGCTCCAGATAGTCGGCCCATTCCTGCATCATCTTGGCGCGTGGCTCCAGGTACAAGGCGTGGTTGTATGCCGCACTGACGGCATTACGCGGCGCGTGGGCAAGCTGCAATTCAATGTACTCATGGTTGTAGCCCTGCTCGTGCAGAATGGTCGAAGCCAACCCACGGAAGCCGTGGCCGGTCTGGCGACCCCTGTATCCCATCCTGTCCAGCGCCAGCAGGATGGTGTTATTGCTCATTGGCTTCATGGGGTCGCGGTCGCCAGGGAAGATCAATTCTCCTGAGCCGGTCAGCGGGCGCAATAGCTCCAAGACTTCAATAGCTTGCCGGGCCAGCGGAACGATATGCGGGGTATCCATCTTCATGCGCTGAGCCGGGATGTTCCAGCGGCGGTCCTCGAAGTCGATCTCTGCCCAGCGCGCCTCTATTAGTTCCGAGGTGCGCACAAAGGTGAGCGCCAGCAGTTTCATGGCCAGCCGAGTCAAAACTTTGCCGCGATAGACCTCAATGGCACGCAGCAGTTCGGGCAGTTCTTTCGCATCGATCCGTGCAAGATTCACCTTTTTGGTCGGGCACAGCACATCGGAAGGCTTGAACTCGGCGGCGGGATTCCTGCGGGTATAGCCGTGCGCAATGGCATACCGGAAGACCTGCCCCACAGTCTCCAGGGCGCGCTTGGCAAGATCACCCGCCCCACGCGCTTCAATCGCCCTGACCATGGCCACCAGTTCGGGCGGCTCGATGAGAGCAATCGGCCTGTCGCCAATCGCCGCATAGACATTCGCCTCAAGACGGCGGCGTGTGGCATCAACGTGGCGGCTGCTTTTGTTCACCTTCCAGTGGTCGAACCAAAGGGCGGCAATGGCTGAAAAGGCGTTCTCTTGTGATTCGATGACCGCTTCTTTCTCCACCTTGCGCTGCACCATTGGATCAGAGCCCGCAGCAAGAAGACGGCGCGCCTCAGCGTGGCGGACTCGTGCATCGGCGAGCGATACATCCGGGTATGCGCCGAATGGCATGAGCTTTTCCTTACCCTCATGCCGGTACTTCCAACGCCACAACTTGCTGCCAGTAGGATTCACCAAAAGGTAAAGTCCCTTGCCGTCGGCCAGTTTGTAGGGCTTCTCCGTGGAACGAGAACGTCTGATCGCGGTATCCGTCAGTTCCATGGTTGCCTCCTGAGTTTGGGGGTATCTGGGGGTATCGAAATTGGGGGTACATCACGGATACCCCCGACAATACCCCCAGAATCATTTGGCTTCCATGGTATCGCTTTGGATGGTAAAAGAAAAGAAATACTTTGTTTTCAGGGGATTTACTGGATGGATTGAACTTTATTAGACGGTATAAAACAAGTCTTTGGTGGGCAGTGAGGGACTCGAACCCCCGACATCCTGCTTGTAAGGCAGGCGCTCTAACCAACTGAGCTAACCGCCCACGTCTGGCGGAATGGCGCTTTAGGCCTTCTGTCATCATACCAGCGACCGAGCTCCGAATGTGCATAACGCCCGGGATTGATAGACTTGCCCTGTGAGCCGTCTCATTGTGAATGCCGACGATTTCGGGTTGACCGCCGGAATCAACCGCGCAATTGCCGAGTTGCACCGGGCAGGCGTGCTGACCAGTACCACGCTGATGGCGCGCGCAGCAGCCACCGAAGAGGCCATCGAGATGGCTTGCGCCACTCCCTCGCTGGGCGTGGGCTGCCATGTGGTTCTGGTGGATGGGGAGCCGGTCCTGTCCGCGCGCCAGCGGATTCCCCATCTGGCCGACCCCGTGACCGGGCGGTTTCAGCCCAAGCTCCCCGCTTTTCTGCGAAGTCTCTATCGATATGGGAATCCTTCCCGTTCCTTCGTCCGCGAAATCGAGGCCGAGGCTGCCGCGCAGATTGACCGGTTGCAGAGCCGGGGCCTGTGCTTGACCCACATCGACACCCACAAACACACGCATATGTTTCCCGCGGTGCTCCGGCCGGTGTTGCGGGCGGCGCGGGCGGCCGGGATTCGCGCCGTGCGCAACCCCTTTGAAACTCAATGGAGCCTGCGCGCCACTCCCGGTGCTCCATGGATAAGGCGTACAGAGGTGAGTCTGCTCCGGCTCCTCGAACCCGCTTTCCGGCGTATCGTGGCCGAAGAGGGATTCACCACCACCGATGGCGCTGTGGGCGTGCTGGCTACAGGGACGCTGGACGCTGCAACGATAGCGTTGTTGGCTTCCGCCCTTCCTGACGGGACCTTTGAACTGGTTTCGCATCCCGGTTACAACGACGCCGACCTGGCCGGCGCGCACACCCGCCTTCTGGCATCGCGGGAGACCGAGCGGGAGGCCCTGCATGCGCTCAAACAGTTTCCCGCCATCGAGTTGATCTCCTTTGCGCAGTTCAATCCGCCGGAAGCCGGAGCGCAACCTTTAACCTGAGCGCCTGCATCTTTGCCGCTTCCGGCCGCGTCCAACCAACGGCGGACGCAACGGAATCTCGAAACGAATTCCTGACATCAACTTGTTCAAGCTTCCAAAGAGAGAAGTCATGCGTATTGGCATTACGTGTTATCCCACCTACGGCGGTTCGGGCGTGGTGGCTACGGAGTTGGGCATCGAACTGGCCGCGCTGGGCCACGAGGTCCACTTCATCTCCTACTCGCAGCCCTTCCGGCTCAGCGGCCGCGATGGCGGCATTTTTTTCCACGAAGTGCCGGTTTCCAGTTACCCGCTCTTCGAGTTTCCTCCCTACGATCTGGCCTTGGCCTCGCGGATGGCCGAGGTGGCGGAATTTTACGATCTCGATCTGCTGCACGTGCATTACGCCATTCCCCACTCGGTGAGCGCCTTGCTGGCGCGGCAGATGCTGGCGGCGCGGGGCCGTCGGCTGCCCTTCGTCACCACGCTGCATGGCACCGACATTACGCTGGTGGGCCTCGACCGCAGCTACCTGCCTATCACCCGTTACTCCATCCAGGAGAGCGACGGGGTCACCAGCATCTCCAATTACCTCAGGGAAAAAACGCTGGAGGATTTCGGCGTTACTCGTCCCATCGAGGTGATTCCGAACTTCGTCAACTGCGACGAATACCAGCCGCTCAAGGACGAAGCGGCGCGGGCGGTGGCACGGCGCCGACTGGCGGCGCCGGACGAGGCGATTCTGATGCACCTCTCCAACTTTCGCCCGGTCAAGCGTGTCGCGGACGTGGTGAAGGTCTTTGCTCGCGTGGCGCGGACGCTGCCCGCACAACTGGTTCTGGTGGGCGACGGGCCGGACCGCTCGGCGGCCGAGTGGTTGGCGCACGACCTGTGCATCCACAATCGTGTTCACTTCCTGGGCAAGCAGGAGCAGGTCAATGAGTTGCTGCCCCTGGCTGATCTGATGCTGATGCCCAGCGAACTGGAATCATTTGGCTTGGCGGCGTTGGAAGCGATGGCGTGCAAAGTCCCCTCCATCGCCACGCGTGTGGGCGGAGTTCCCGAACTGATCGACGATGGGGTCACGGGGCTGCTCTACGAAGTGGGCGACGTGGACGGAATGGCGGCCGGGGCAGTGGAACTGCTCAAGGATCGCGACCGCTTGGAGGCGATGCGCGATGCGGGCCGCAAGACCGCGCAAAAGCGCTTCTGCTCGTCGTTGGTGGTTCCCCATTACGTGCGCTATTACGAGTCGGTGCTGGCACAACAGTGAGCAAGTGGAAGAGGTAGTGGACCGGATTCCACCCCGATATTAGGTCTTTTGGGGCGTTTTTCCAGGCTTTTTCGAGGTCATTTTGTGGGTGGTTGCTGAACTCTTGTCTGTATAAGTATATTTTATTTCAACAAATTGCATCTTGAATTGATTCTGAAAAAGCGAACAAATAGCGAATAAACCACGGGGGGGTACCTTCTTTCGGCTGTCCCTATTTCCCGGCCAGAGACCAGGACTGAGTCGCTTATCTTCATTGTGCGCGGGATGGGTTTAATTATCTGCAAGCACCTGCGCCACCTGCGGTGGGGCCAATCGTCTTCGGCCGGTCCGCGCCAGAAAGAAGGCGCGGAATGGGCGGGAGTGGGACGGCTGACGGGTAGGGTTGCGAAAAGGCATCAAGTTGGCCACCGCTTGCGCGGTGATGGCGAGATAGCGGGTTAGCTGGGTATATGGAAAGGGAGATTCCGGGGTTCGAGAGCAGGGGTGAGGTTTTCCATCCTTTCCGCCACCTGCGGTGCGGCTAACTGCCTTCGGCCGGTCCGCGCCAGGAAAAAGGCGCGGGATTAGGGGCCAATAGAAGTTGTTCAGATGTCTCTCAAGCGGCGGGGTCCAGCTCGAAGAGCGGCGTGAAGCCCAGTTGCTCCCAGAAGTCTTTGACCAAAGCTACTGTCTCCGGGCTGGTTCGCGGGGTGGTGCGGAGCAGGATTTCAGGGGCCAGGCTGCCGGTCAAATCAAAAGCTTCGGCGGCGATGGCAATGCACTTTTCCGGGCGGTAGGTGCAGTCGGCCAGGTCGGTGATGGACAGGCGCGTGGTGGGGGTGGCCAGAACCGTGCGCGGCGGGGCCATGCGATCCAGAAGCCACAGGATTTCGAGCTTGGACTCAAGCTCGTCCGGCACACAGTCGATCACCAGGTCGGCCTCGCGGACTGCCTCTTCGATGGTGGAGACGAAGGTGATGGTGGGCGCGGCTTCAGAGCCAGGTTCAAGGCCCAAAGCAGCCGGGCTGAACTGCTGGCGAAGAAATTCCTGGGCGTGATGCAGGTTGCCTGGCATCACGTCTTCAAGAAAAACCGGGAACCCGGCGCGGGCGGCGGTCAATGCCAGCCCGCGGCCCAAGGGACCGGCTCCGATAATGGCGACAGTGGGGGGCAAACTGGCTTACTTTGCCGTCAGTGCCTGGGCTACGTCTTCGGCATTGGGCTTGGCCTGCAGCAAATGCTCGGCGACGCGGGCGCGCTCCTCGGCGCTGAGGGTGGGAACGGCGGCCAGCACCCGGCGCAGGGTCACGGCAACGTCGTCAATGTAGTTCATCAGGCGGATAGCTTCTCCGGAAAGCGGCATGGCTGGAATCCCTCGGGGTGGTAAAGATCAGCTCCCATTGTAGGCGGTGGGGTGGGGAAGGGGAAAGTTCACCCCGAGCCGCCCATCCTCGTGGAGCGCATAAAGCAGCCCGCCAAGTGATTTCTCCTTGAAGAGGAGTCCATCTGGCGGGCTGCTAACGGTGCGTTGACTTTGGCTCAGCGTTAGTTCAGCGTGATGTCGGCGTGCAGCGGAGTGTTTTCGCTGGAGTCGCCGACGCGCACGACGAACTTGCCGGGATCGATGGTCCACTTGTGGGCCGCATTGTCCCAGTAGCTGAAGGCGCGTGCGTCCAGGTTGAGGGTGATGTGTTTCGTTTCGCCGGGGGCCAGGCGGACCTTCTCAAAGCCCTTCAACTCACGCTCCGGCCGGGTGGCCTTGGCGGAGGGGTCGGAGACGTAGAGCTGGGCCACTTCCGCGCCCGCCACGGTGCCGGTGTTGGTCACGTCGAAGCTCACCGGGACCGTGGAGCCCGAAGCGGCGGTGGCCGGCGCCTGCAGCTTGGAGAAGCTGAAGGTGGTGTAGCTGAGGCCGTAGCCGAAGGGGAAGAGCGGGTGCTTGCCGGTGGTGGTCCAGTAGCGGTAGCCGACCATCAGTCCGTCTTCGTACTTGACGTGGGGAATCACATAGTCCACCTTGCGGCCGTCGGTTTCAGTGACGTGCAGCGTGGTGTCGGCGCCGGGGATGGGGTAGTAGTACTTGGCGGAGGGATTTTCATCCCAACTGCGATCGAAACTGACCGGAAGCTTGCCCTCGGGGTTGTGTTTGCCGAAGAGGACCTCGGCGACGGCCGTTCCACCTTCCTGGCCGGGGTAGAAGGTGTGGAGGAGCGCGGGAACCTTGTCGAGCCAGCGGCGTGTGTCCATGCCGCCGCCACCGGTGAGGGTGACAATGGTGCGCGGGTTGGCCGCGGCAACGGTCTCGATCAGCGAGTCCTGTCCCCAAGGCAATTCAAAGGTGCGGTCGGCGCCCTCGCCCTCGGTTCCATGGTTGAAGCCGACAGCCACGATCACCACGTCCGCCTTGGCGGCGAACTCCTTGGCTTCCGCTGAAATCAAGTCGGGCTCATAGGCCATTCCCAGACCGAAGCGGACGCCGACGAAGCCGGGCAGATAATCGGCCACCACGTTCACCTGCTGGCCGGCGGTCAAATCGAGCGTCCAGAATTGCGGAGCCTGCCCCTCGGCGTGAGGAGGGGAAGTGAGTGCCTTCCCGTCGATCGTTACTTTGTAGCTGTCATTGCCGGAGATGGCGGCCAGAACCAGGTATTTTCCAGTCTTTTCGGCCTTGAACGCGGCGGTGTAGCGAATGCTGCGCGGAGTCTTGTCTTCCGGGCCCCACCATTCGTCCTTCCAGTTGGCAATGCCTTGCGCGTCGGCTGTTTCCGGTGTGCCGGTGAAATCCTTGCTGGGATAAGTGGCAACCTTCACTTTGCCCGCCCAGTGCGTATTCCAGAAGACATCGTTCATCTCCGGCAGGCCGCGGGTATAAAGCACGTGGACATCAGGGCCGGCCAGATTTGCGATACCCGTAAGGATGCTGACAGGCTCGAAGGCCTGCGCCTCGGAGGAACCTCCGCCGCCGGTCACCGCCGGCCATGCATTGGGCCCGATGATGGCGATGGTCTTCACTTTGGCCAGGTCGAGCGGCAGGGTCTGCCCTTCATTCTTGAGCAGGGTGATGCTCTCGCGGGCGCCTTGCAAGGCAACCGCGCGGTCGGCCACGGAGTAAGTCGAATCGGCGGGATCGAATTGCGGGCGGTCGAGGAACCCGTAACGCAGCACGGTGCAGAAGAGGCGCATCAACTTGTCGTCGATGGTGGCTTCCTTCACCGTGCCGTCCTTGACCGCGGCCAGCAGGTTCTTGGCGTTCATGAAGCGGGGGCCGGGCATCTCCAGGTCCAGGCCGTTGTTGGCCGCGCCCACCGCGTCATAGGTGGCGTCCCAGTCCGACATCAGAATGCCCTTGAAGCCCCACTCGCCCTTCAGCACCTTCAGATTCAGAAACTCGTTCTGGGTGGCGTGGACGCCGTTGATCAGGTTGTAGGAGTTCATCACCGCATCCACATGGCCCTTGGTGACGGCGGCCTCGAAGGCCGGCAGGTAGATTTCGCGCATGGTGCGCTCGTCGGCCTCGGAATCGACGTTGTGCCGGTTGTACTCCTGGTTGTTCAGCGCATAGTGCTTCACAGTGGCGATGACGCCCTGCGACTGCACGCCCTGAATGAATGGAACCACCATGTCTCCATTCAGGAAGGGGTCTTCCGAGAGGTACTCGAAGTTGCGGCCGTTGATCGGCGACCGGGCGATGTTCACCCCCGGTCCCAGCAGGAAATTCACGCTGCGGGCGCGGGCATCTTTGCCCAGAGCTTCGCCCAGCTTGCGCGCAAAGTCCCTGTCCCAGGTGGCGGCCAGGGTCACGCCGCCGGCAAAGGCCGTGGTCGGTCCCCAGGTGCGCACGCCGACCGAGGCGTCCGACATCTTGAAGCGGGGTAGGTTGATGGCCGGCGCCGGGTGCGTGTACATGCCGTCTACGCCTCCCAGCAGATCGATCTTCTGCTCCAGTGTGAGCTTGGCCACCATGGCATGGGCCTTGGCCTCGATTCCGGGCGAGTCCGGAACCGGAGCCTGGGCCGAGGCGGCCAGCGCGCAAATCAGCAGAATGGGCAACATGCATGCGCGCACAAAGAGGAAAATAGTTTCAGAGGTGTGTTTCTGCAGGATTCTCATGACCGCCAAGGGTAGCGCATTTGCCGCTTGGCTGTATAGAAATTTCCAGGTCCGAAAATCAGGGCTGTCTTGTGGAAGGTCCGCGGTCCACGGCTGGAAGAATTGGCTGCATACGCCGGACCGGGCCGGACTTCAAGCCGCTACAATGGTCCTTCCGATTTTGAAGACCTGTTTTCGTGCGTCTAAATAACGATAAATGGATTGCTCTTTCGATCAAGCGCCTGAAGCCCGCGCCGATGGGTCAGACTTCGAGGACGCACAGGAGGACAAATGGCGGCATTGATTCGCTTTGAAACAATTTGGCAGGACCTTCGCTACGCAGCGCGTCAGCTCAGGAGGAATCCGGGCTATGCGATCACGGCGATCCTGACCCTGGCCTTGGGCATCGGCGCCAGCACTGCCGTTTTCAGCGTCGCCTATGGTGTGCTCATTGATCCTTTCCCCTATAAGGATGTCCATACACTGGCCACGCCCAGGCTCTGCTCGCCGGAATGGCCGCGCTGTGGCTGGAGGGTCTACACCCCCCAGCAATACAACGAAATCGTTGACCGAACCGACATTTTCAGCGGCGTTACGGCGTCGACCATCAGCAACGTCGTACTTACCGGCGGCTCGGAACCGCAGCGCCTGCGCGGCAACTACATCACGCCCAATACCTTCGACGTGCTCGGTGTAAAGCCCATGCTGGGCCGCGCCACGCAGGAGAGCGACGTCCAACCCAATCACGGGGAAGTGGCGCTGCTCAGCTATCGCTATTGGCAGGCTCATTATGGCGGCAGCAACGCGATCCTGGGACGCACCCTCAACTTCGACGGCCATCCTCGCACCATCATCGGAATTATGCCGCCGCGCTTTCTCTGGCGCGGAGGCGATGTCTATCTGCCCGTCCAGATGACCAACACTCCCGAAGTCGAGGGACAACACAATTTCGCGCTGGTGGGCCGCTTGAAGCCGGGCGTTACCGACGCGCAGGCGGCTGCAGAGCTGAAGCCCATCTTTGATGAGTTCTCCAAGATAGAGCCGCGCAGGTACCCAAAGAATCTTAGCGTGGGGATTATTACATTCGATGAAATGTTCAAGTCGGACCTTTCGAGCATTCTCCATCTACTGCTCGGCGCAGTGTTCGTTCTGTTGTTCATCGCCTGCGTGAATGTTTCCAGCCTGCTGCTGGCCCGCGCCGTCAATCGCGAACACGAGTTCGTGATTCGCGCATCGGTGGGAGCGTCGCGGCTGACCCTGATCCGCAACGCGCTGATGGAATCCCTGTTGCTGGCCTTGTGCGCACTGCCCCTGGCGCTGGCCTTCGCCTACGGGGGATTGCAAGCGATTCTGCGCATCGTTCCTACGGAGACCATCCCCGACGAAGCCGTGGTCACCATGAACATTCCGGTGCTCCTCGGCGCGCTCGGCATCGCGCTGGCCACGGTCCTGATCGTCGGCCTGGCGCCGGCGTGGCACAGCGCCAACCCGCGCCTGGCCGCGGCTCTGAACAGCGCCCACTCCTCCGGCAGCCGGACGCAGCGGCGCATCCTCAGCGGCTTTGTCATTACCGAGATTGCGCTTTCGCTGGCGCTGCTGATGCTTGCCGGGCTCATGATCCGCTCCCTGCTGGCGGTGGAAAGCGTACCGGTTTCGTTCACTCCCGACCGCACCCTGTTGATGGGACTTCCTCTGGCCGACGCGCACTATCCCACGCCGGAGAGCCGCGCCACCTTCTTCCGCGAACTGCTGGACCGCGTCCGCGCGGTTCCCGGAGTAAGCAATGCCACCGTGGATACGACCTATCCACTGATGGATTACTACGGCGACCACGTGCAGATCGGCAGCGCGCCGATCGACAAACGTGTGGTGGCCATCCATTTCACCGATCCGGCGTTCCTCGCCATCTCCAACCGGAAAATGGTGCAAGGCCACTTTCTGGATGCGCGCGAAATCTCCGCGCAGGCGCATGAGGCGGTGATCAGCGAAAACTTCGCCAAGCGCTACTTTGCAGGCGAAAATGTCATCGGCCGCACGGTGGTTCTGCCGGAGTTCAAGCCCGACGGGAAGACCAATCTCGCAGACCCCTCGTTCACCGTGGTTGGAGTGATCAGCGATCTGCCTTTCTTTGCAGGATTCACGGAGGATTACCCCCATATCCTGCTGCCCTATACGGTGGCTCCCGCGGCCGACAGCGCCCTGATCGTATCCACCGCCCTGCCTGCCAATAATCTTGTGAATCCAGTGCGCCAGGCGATCTATTCCATTGACAAGGATCAACCCATCGTCGATGCCATGAGCCTGCAGCAGATGCTGGATATGTATGGCTACGCCGGGCCGCGATTTGCCCTGACGCTGTTCGGAACCTTTGCCGCCGCGGCTCTGCTGCTTTCGCTGGTGGGCATTTACGGGGTTCTGTCCTTCGTCACTTCGCAGCGCACGCAGGAGATCGGCATTCGCATGGCGCTGGGCGCCAGCCGCGCACGCGTGATGTGGCTGGTGCTGCGTCAGGCGTGTGTGCTGGCCGTGCTCGGTGTCGCGGTTGGGCTGCCACTGGCCTTCGTCGCAGGACGCCTGGCCAAGGGAGAGCTGATCCAGACCTCGCAGTACGATCCAGTGACCCTGATCGCCGCGATCTTCATTCTTCCTTTGCTGGCTGTGGCCGGAACCTTTCTTCCCGCAAGAAGAGCTGCCGCCACCAATCCGGTGACAGCGCTTCGCGCCGAGTAACGGCCTGGGAAAGGGCTGATTTTTGAGCGTTTTTTGGCCCAAAAGAGGGGTTTTTGGGCCAAAATCGGGCAAAAACAGGGGAAAATTGGGCACTTCGGTTTACTTGTTGGATAATGGGAAAATTTCACAAATCGCTCATTTTAAGCACTTTAATTTTAGTTTGGCAATGAAAATGCGGTTAAAACAGATAGGGGGGTGGGGTAAACCCTTGAATTCCCCGATTTCCTGGGCGGAAAGCGGGGTTGTGCGCTTATTTTTATTGTGCGCCGGTGGGGGCAAATGATCTGCAAAAACAGCTTTCAGCTTCTAGCTACTAGCTTCCAGCTTTCTGCGTGGCGAATCCGAAGATCGTTGAAGAACAACTGCAGATCTTTCGACTCCGTTTGGCCAAAAAGCCGGCCAAACTACGCTCAAGATGACAGTGGATTTCCGAAGCGGCCAACTGCCTTCGGACACCTGCGGTGGGGCCAACTGCCTTCGGCCGGTCCGCGCCAGAAAGAAGGCGCGGGATCAGTGAGTTGCGGAGCCCGGCTGGACTGGGTGAGCGCTGAGGCTTCCCACCCTTTCGCGATAAAACTGCGAAAGGATGGGGCACCCACTTCGTTGGCGGGGAAGGGTGGGCCAAAACCGGACTGCCAAGGTCTGTGCTCTCCCCGGTGCCCAAATGCGAGGCACCGGGGGCACCTAGTTTTAGTGGATTAACTTACACCCCGGGACCTGGGCCACCCGCCACCGCTCGCGCGGGTTAGCGGGATGCTGAGGCGGATGGAGGCAGATCGCTTTCCGCCCAATGGCCGGGCGTGCTGGCCATGGTCAGGACCAGACGTCCCCCGGCGGCTATCTCCGCGTGGCGCAGCCAGGCGCGGTCGAGCGGCTTTCCATTCAACTCGGCGGAAACCACGTACAGATTGTCGGCAGAGACGTTCCTGGCCTCGATCACGAAGTCCTTTTCGTTCCCAAGGTGGATTGTGGTCAGGGGATAAGCTGGACTTCCGATCAGATACACGTCCTGGCCGGCGTTGGGATAGATGCCCATCTGGCCAAAGGCGAACCAGGAGGACATGGCTCCGGAGTCATCGTTTCCCGGCAATCCGTTGGGCCCTGCATGATAGCTCTTCGCAATGATCGCGCGCACGTGCTCCGCGGTCTTGTCCGGCCGCCCCGCCCAGTTATAGAGATAGGGCGCAAGGAAGCCGGGCTCGTTGCCGACGTCGTAGCGGTCGGGAACCTCGAAGAATGCATCGAGACGCCTGACAAACTGTTCCTTACCGCCGGATTTTTCGATCAGGGAAGCCACATCCTGGGGCACAAAGGTCGAGTAAGTCCAGGAGTTTCCCTCATAGAAAGTTTTGCCGCCCCAACTGCAGGAATCCATGGCCGTGAAAGGCTTGAGCCAGCTTCCGTCGCGGTGGCGCGGACGAATGAAGCCGGTAAAGCCCGCTTCGCTGAAGCTGCTGTCCCAGAGATCCTTCCAGTTGGCCGAGCGCGACAGATACTTTTCATAATCCGCCGTCTTGCCCAGCCCTTTGGCCAGCAACGCAACTTCAAAATCGTTGGCGGCATACTCCATGTGCACCGATCCGGAGCGGTCCGATCCTTCGATGGAAACGTAGCCGAGTTTATGCCAGTCCTCCAGGCCTCCGCGGCCTTCCTTGAAGTGGTCGGCGGGCGAGACTTCAGCATCGTGTACCTCGGCCGCGTACGCCGTCTGCCAATCGATGCCCTTCAGCCCCTTGAGATAGGCGTCGGTAATCATGAACTCGGCATTGCTCCCGCCCTGGGTGCGGCCGTTGAAGTTGCCGCTGCGCGCATCGGGCAGCCAGCCTTCGTGCCGGTAGATGTCCACCAGCGAGCGCACAATGCCGGTTTGCCGTTCCGGAGCAATCAGGGTCAGCAGCGGGCCGGAGCTGCGGAAGATGTCCCAGATCGCGTAGTAGTCGTCGTAGTAAGGCTCAGCGGACTTCCACAGCGGGTTCTCGCCGGTGCGGTCCACCGGCATCAGCATGGTGTGATAGAGCGCGGTGTAGAAGATTTGCGCTTGCTCCGGCGTTTCGCCGCTCACCTCGACCGTACCCAGAGCCTTGTTCCATGCGGCGATGGCGGCCGCTTGCGTGGCTGCGAAATCGAAGCCGGGAATCTCGGTTTCCGCGTTGTGGCGGGCTTGTGCGGCGCTCAGGAAGGAAATGCCGATCTTCATCCGCACCTGCTGGCCGGCACGGGTGGGGAATGAGAGCCAGGCCCCGGAGCGCGCCTTGGGGCCGGCTTGCGCGGTCTTGCTGCCGGGCTCGAGCCGCCCGTCGATCCATGTGCCCCAGGTCGCGGCGGGGAGATCGGTTCTGGCGTAGAAATACACGGTGTAGGAGTTGGTCTGCTCGTTCCACCCTCCGGTCACGGAAGTGGAACCGCTGACCTCGGTGGGAGAAAGCACCTGGATGGCGGAAGCGGTGATGGACTGTCCTTCTCCGTTCCTGGCGTAAGCCACCAGGCAATGTCCCACGTCGAAGAGAAGGTTGGATTTCTTGCCCTCGGGGAATGTGAACCGGTAAAGGGCCGTGCGGCGGGCCGCGGCGATCTCGACGCCTACCCCGTAGCGCGGGAGCGTGACGCCATAAAACCCCACAGAGGCGCGTTCCTTGGCGCGGGGCGACTGGTAGCCGGAGGCCGCGGGCTCGTCCACCGTCGGCATCACCAGCACATTGCCATACTTGTCGCCGCCGCCGGTGCCGCTGACGTGGGTCTGGCTGAAGCCGCGAATCTCTCCTGTGGGTGCCCATCCGGCGTTGGGCGAGTTCTCGCCAGTGTCCATGTCCGGACCCGGCTTGATCATGCCAAAGGGCATTACCGGCCCTGGAAAGACATTTCCGCCGCCATCCGCGCCCAGGAATGGATCGACGTGGCGGGCATTCTGACTCAGCGCGGGATAACTCAGAAGGAAGAAAGGCGCGAGCGCCATGGCAAGGCGTGAAAGCGATTTCATCGGGTTCCTCGGAGAAAAGTTTAAAGTTTTGAGCGGCAGCGGTGTCACCAAGAAGTGTATTTCACGGGAATGCCGGGATATGCCTGCCCGATCGCCTCTACACGGGCGTGTGACAGGCGTTTACCTCGGCGGAGGCGGCGGAACGGGGGAAGGGAAGTGAAGGAAACGCCCTGAAAATGCGCTTCCGGCGATTGCATGGGGGAAGATTGTTGGGCAGTTTCTTAGCCGGGTAGGGAGGGTAAGGGTAGATATATCTGGAGGATAAGAATTATATCTTGTGACACGAATCACAGCGCGGAGTGAATAAGGTCACTGCTCCGCACTCCGCGCTGGGCGCAGACTCGAAATCCTATAGTTGGATAACCGTGAAGGCGCGTGGTGCGTCTGGAGGCTTGCATGAGCTTTGCAACCGGATTGAAGACCATCGTCGTGGCCACGGATTTGGGCAGCCGGTCAGAAGCGGCTCTGGAGTATGCCCGCAAGCTTGCCTCGGCCTATGGCGCACGGATTGTGCTGGCCCACGGCCTTGACCCCATGGAGTATGCGGCGGTGGGTGGGGTTCCCGGCCGCGTGCTGAAGAGACTGCCCGAACAGGCGCGCGCCGTGCTGGACGAGATGGCCAGCGCCCTGATTCGGGAAGGCATCCATAGCCATTCGGAGATTCGCCAGGGCGCCGTCGCCCAGATGCTGGTGGAGGTGGCCAGGCAGTATGAGGCCGGCCTGATCGTGGTTGGCACCAAAGGTCAGGAAGGCGCGGGACCGGTGGTTGTGGGCGCGGTCGCCGAAAAGTTGGTGCGTCTGGCGGCTTGTCCGGTGCTGGCCGTGGCCGCGGACTGGAATGCGGGCGCATTCCGCCCCGCTCCAGGTGGGCCGGTTTTGTTGGCGATGGAGCGCAATGAGGCCACCGCGCCTGCCGTAGCCACGGCCTATTCGCTGGCTCAGACTTTCCACCGCACCCTGCTGGTGCTTCATGCGCGCGGGACGGTCGAGGCTTCGGCCTTCCTCAATCCCTGCGCGACCGCGCTGGAAGAGTACGGCATCAAGGAAAGCGCGGAATTCCCAGTGCAATGCATGGTCAAGGATGGCAGTCCGGCAGATGCCGTCGCCGAGGCCATCGAGCAGTTCCAGCCGTGCATCCTGGTGGCCGGGGTGAAGCGCGCCAGCGACACGCCTGGTCCGCACGGTACCGCCTTTGCGTTGCTGGCCCGTTCCCGCGTCCCGGTTCTGTGCGTTCCGCCGGAAACTGCGCGGGAGGCAGGAATGCAGGAGATTTCCACCCCCGTTGAGGCCCGGTAGCCCAAGGGACACGGGAAGCAAAGCTTCGAGCTTCACACGGGATGGGCAGCGGGAAGGACAAATTCCACTTTCTCACCACATGGGTCCGGTTTTTTCCGGATGAGTTGCATTTGGAGCGATATGCCGCATATGGAATTTGGTTCGTCGCAAATTGGCATGACCAAACGCCTTCTCCCACCAGCGGACGGCAGGCGAACGGCTGAATCCACCCGCCGCGGAACCAGGTTTCGGACGGAGACAAAGGGAGAGGCAAAAATGCAACCTGATGCAATCAGCGGGCGAATGGATGCCGTCCAGGCGCATCCCCTTGCGGAACTTCTGGAGTGCCCTTTGGCCACTGGAAATCTGCTGAACGGCTCGGCCCAGTGCATCGATTTCAAGGCCGGCGACACGGTTTTTCGCCAGTCCGCGGTGTGCCGTGGGCTCTATGTGGTTGTTTCAGGAGAGTTTTTGCGCCGCACGGAACGCCTGGAGGCGCGCCTGACGCTGGGATCCGCGCGCCCCGGCGACCTGTTGGAACTGGCTGCCGCCCTCGGCGACGGGCATCATACCTATACGTTGTCCGCGTTGACCGACGGATCGGTCCTGATGTTGCCCATCGAGGCGCTGAACCAGGCGTTTCAAAGCTACCCTCCCCTCAGGATGAGGTTGCTGGAGGAACTGGCGCGCGAGGTTTCCCGCGCCTATAACGTTTGCTGCATGAGCCGCACCGTGAAAACGCGGCGGAAAAGCGGGGCAGCGGCCCAGGCCTGAAGGGGGAGTTCGGCATCGGAGGATCTGCGCGTCCACGCCGTCCAGGCGTCGTAGCGTAGATTGACAGAAAATCCCTGCCTGCTTTGAGACCAAAGTGCGCTATACTTCAGTTTCACAAGCGGCAAAAGTATGGCATCATTCCATTCCCATCGACCCCCGGAAGATTGTCTGAATTGTGAGCATCGCCATCTGCGAATGTTTTGCAATCTCACGCCCGAAGCGCTCCGGGATTACGACGGAATCGGCGTCATGATGAGTCACGCCCGGGGAGCCAAGCTGTTTTCTGAAGGCGATCCGGCGCGCAACGTCTTCGTGATCTGTTTCGGTCAGGTCAAGATCTCATCCACATCCCGCGACGGCAAGACCATGATTCTAAAGATTGCCGGCCCCGGCGACTTGATGGGACTGAGCGCCGTGCTGGCCAACGTGCCTCACGAGGTCACCGCCGAGGCCATTGAGCCTTGCCAGGTGAAAACCGTGCGCAAACAGGAGTTTATCGAGTTCCTGGGCCGTCACGGAATCGCCTCGATGCATGCCGCGCAATCGCTTTCTGGCGAGTACCTTACGGTCTTTCATGACGCCAAGAGACTGGCGCTTTCCGGCTCTGCCGCCGGACGCCTGGCCCGGTTGCTGCTGGATTGGGGACGCGCGTCGGCCAATGGAAAACCGGAAATCCGCTTCACCATGGCCCTGACACACGAAGAAATCGCCAATATGGCCGGTACTTCGCGCGAAACCGTCACCCGGCTGCTCAACCAGTTTCGCCGCGATGAATGGATTACGGTCAAAGGCTCCAGCCTGACCATCATCAAGCCCGACCAGCTCGAACGCCTTACCGCCTGAGCTAAGGCCTTGCTTCTCCTTGCGCCGAAGTGGCCAACGGACTTTTGCCTCGGTTGCGTCTTCCTCAGCACGGTCCTACGGGACGCGAGAAACACGATAGGGATGCTGTCCCAGGGTTGCGCTGCGCTCCACCCTGGGCTATTTTCCTGCCATCCCTACGGGACGGCTGCGACCTCGGGAACATCAGACCCAAGCTTCCTCCGCAGGTTCTGGTCAATCGTTCCCCAGAGTTGCGTTGCGCTCCACCCTGGGCTATTTTCACGTCTTCCCTATGGGAAGACCGGGGTTGCTCCTCTGCTTTGGGAGTGGACAGAGC